>FWPV01012324.1_pt1 | contig 13225 bp, 10 predicted proteins | sample 2228371 | NCBI WGS metagenome assembly FWPV01 (sample SAMEA103939776, study PRJEB20133) | metagenome | reverse complement strand
TCAACGTTAATATTTATAATATAATCCAATAAATAAAGTTTAATTAATTTTTAAAAAATTAAATAATTTTAAATTAAAAAGTTTTCGTTGTTTAATTTTAAATATGCAAGAAATATTAAAAAATATAACTATGGGATATAAAAAATTTATTATTAAAAATCCAGATGAACTTTCTGATGTGGCCAGAGAAATAATCTTCTATCTCAACCATTATCCTGTAGTATCATTAAGTGGAACTTTAGGTAGTGGGAAAACAGCCTTAGTGAAAGAAATTTGTAAATTACTAAAGGTCAAAGATATAGTTACAAGTCCTACTTTTACTTTAGTCAACGAGTATTCAACTCCAGAGGGTATTCCTATTTATCATTTCGATTTTTATAGAATAAGCCGACCAGAAGAAATTTATGATTTGGGTTATGAAGAATATCTATTTAGTGGTAAAATATGTTTTATAGAATGGCCCGAGATGGCTGAGAATATGCTTCTGCCCGATACCCTTAGAGTAAACATTGTATTAGACAACACTAAGCATCGTCATATTACTATTGAATTACCCGAAAAAGCATGATAGAATATACCCTTTATTGAAAAATAATTAATTAAATTTTTAGGACTTTTATGGATTTAATAAGTTTATGTAATATTTCAAATTTTTTGTTCTATAGCAGACATCAACTATTAAATTATTAACAGAAATGGTTGCCCCTGAAATTGCATCAATGTCTTTACCTGCTATAAGTTCCTTAGTACCATCATACCCTATAAATTGTTTTAACCAACTTTTTATGGTAATTTCATACCCATGAGTGGCCTGATAATTATAAATATTTATAGATAAAATTCTTGCAGTTGAGTCAAATAATATAAAATAATCGAAATATTCAAAATTTTTAATTTCTGTATTATCAGAAGAAATGAAACAAATCCCAGCTCTGCATGTGGCAACTCTTCCAATATATACCCAACCCATAAGCTGCGAACAAAATACTCGATAATATTTTTCTTGTTTTCCATTGATCTTTAGAGACTCGCTATCTGTTGTTTCAACTAACATAGGAGTGTCACATCCGTATGTATTTTTAATTTCTTTTTGGAGTGTTTTCGGATTAAAATCAAGGGTTTCCTGAGCATTTATTTGCGATTTAATAGTAATATAAATTACAAAGAGTAAGTAAAATTTTAATTTCTCTTTGAAAAGAAACATTTTCATAGAAACATATATTTTATAAAAGGCTGCATAGTTTTAGAATGTATCGAAACTATGCAGCAAAGTATTATATCATTAAAACATTACGCCAATACCAGCATTAAAAATTTTCTGGTATTTGTTATCGGCTTTCGATTTCATAAACTGCAAATCGGATTTTAAAACTACCCCACGAGTTAAAACGTAGGTTAATCCGGTAGTTATGATGGTATTGTTGTATTTTTCATTTATAGTAATGATATCTTCCACGGCTTGATGGGTATTATAAGCCTCGTAACGAACAAAAGGTATCAGCTGTGATTTTATATTATCAAATGGTTGCAATATATTATAACCAACCTCAAAGTAATAGCCCATCATGGCTTTCCCAAGATCATTGTATACATTATTTTTTGCTGTAAAAATGTTATACTCTCGTGTATTGCCTAGAAATGTATAATAAAACTGTCCTGTAATTTTTATACCAGAGAATCCATATCTTACATCAGCTCCTAACATACTAATATTAACAACCGATGAGTCAGCTCTTCTAATAAGGTGAGTACTGTCTTTTGAAATATTATGATATAATTTGCTTTGTGATTTTCCAAAATATCCCGAAAGCCCAATATTTAAATTTCTAAATCCATAAAATTCTATTTTTCCAGCAAAATTAGGAGAGGTAACATAGGCTTTAGAACCTTTCTGGCGACCCTCTCTTAAAGTTTTGCTTCCTGAGAATAATCCCCCAGAAGCGTCGTATCCATTGAAACCACCAACTATATATGCCTGGTATTTCAGGTAAGCTTGATATATATTGCCTGTAAAACCCAATCCCACTTCTCTCCAGGTAGTGGGTGAAATTTTATTATCGATAATGGGTCGTTCTACTCCATTAAAAGTGGTGGGTTCATGATATTCGTTAATAATGCCCATAGGTATAAGTAATAAACCTGCTCTAAAGTTGAGGTGAGGATTAAATTGATGCTGTATAAAAGCCTGCTCAACCCACAATTCCTTAGCATATTCAAACTCTATCTCTGTTACAAATTGGGTCTTAGAAGAAAAATTATACCCCAAAAACATCACAATTCTATGTACATCTAGTGTCCCCGATTCTTTGACATTCCCATTCATGGGTTGGTTGTAATGAACCTCACCATATCCTCCAAGTGTGAGACCAGGTTTCTCCTCTAACATTTTATTAACGGTACTTTTGTAAATATTAGAAATACTATCACTACTTTGAGAAAATATGAAGATAGAATTGAATAATAACAAGAGCATAAAAATCTTTTGCATAGTATATGTATTTTAAATGTTTATTTCGCAAAATTCTTATGAAAAAGATATCAGAAATATCCTAATAAATGATGATTTTCAGATAGAAATATCCTAATTAAAGGCTAAAGTTTGTTAGAAATCTCAAAAGTATTTCACATGATTCCAACCTATATAATAGATGATCATGGAGGTATACTTATGATGAAAAAAAAAATTAATGTTAAAAGGAGTGCTTAAATAATAAATAAGGGACTGTTTGTTTAAATTTTCAGTCCCTTATTATTTTTTTAATTTACTTCATTAAAATCTTCAATTTTTGTAAAAGAATATTCGTATTGGTAACTCATAGGTACAATTTGATTATATTCTTCTACTTTGGCATTGGATAGGCAGGCATCTATAATACGTTTACCTGAGGGAAGTAAATCTTCTTTTAAAAATTTCTGTAATTCTGACTTAAAGAAGTTGTAAAGTATTTCAGCACCAGCATCGTAGCCATCGGTACCAACTTCGGGTTGGTTATAAACTTTTAAAAATCTCGATGGGATCTTAGAATCCTCAATAGTTAGGTAATTTAGTTCGTAACCTAACAACGGGCAACGGGCTGGTTGATATTGATCGTTTCTTAAACGAGCCGACCCCCTTCGGGTAAGATATTCGCGCATGATAAGTTGGGGTTTAAACCCTACCTGCCATACCCCAATATATTGATTGGGTACTAGAGTAAAGGTAGTACGGGGAGTATCAATAATTTGTTTGAGAAGCATATTAGCGTGAGGTACTCTTTTCCCTGTAGCAAAAGGCCAATATGATCCAACTCCCTCACTTTCCATACCTTTAGTAGCAACTATACTGGGATTATTGTGCCCCCTTGGAGCAACCAGTCGCCATAACCAAGCTATTGCTGGAGGAAGTAAATGAAATAACCCTACAATACCATAGGTGGGAATTTCTTTGGTACACATTGGAGTACGTATGCCAAAACTTCTTACATCAACCGATACTGGCCTATTCACTACATTAGGTATTGACTTTCTTGGAATGATAACCCTTGGATTAGGACAAGGTATACCTGGTTCATCTTGAATATGATTCCAAATTAATGCAGTAGCCCCTGGAGTGGTTTCTATATTTAGAAATATCAATGGTTCTGAAGGATTAATCGTTAATTTTTCCAGATTGGGGTCGTCTCCATATTTCTTAACACTGTCTACTCTCACAAACCAAGCATTTTCTGCATCAAGTATACGAAGTTTGCCATCTCTTTTCTGAAAGGATGGGTGACAAAATGCCATATCGTCGGCTACCGAATGTATGGTACAAAATCGGGGTATGGATATGAAACGTTCTTCCGAGGTTATCATGTTTCTCCCTAAAAGTACCCTACCATCGGGTTCTCTTAGTATATGCTGATGTAACTCGCTTTTACCCCCTCCACTTGCCCCTTCGTGCATAAATGTTGTCACATTGTCGTACGGACTTATAGATTGTACCGCAGAACAATGGGTAATAGTCCATCCCTCCTTTTCTGCATAATTTAACATTACCCCATATAATCCTTTTTTTGCACTTGGGCCAGGATACAAATTGTAAGAATATAATTCGTGAAATTTCTCCATTCTGTTGTGAACAACAATTTGTTTTCCATTAAAGTGGGTGTGCCTGAATATTGGAGCAACGTATATGGCTGAGTTTATCTCAGCATTTTCTTTAATATCGTCTACAGAAACCATAACCTGTAATAACGATAAACCATATGCAAAAAAAGCAGCGTTGACAGGAGCTATTGCAATACCCAACCATCCAATATTCTCTCGCCCCGCTATATAAAAAAATACTGCCAGATCTTGCTCCTTTAACCAGTCAAAGGTCTCTCTTTGTAATATACTAAACTCATAACCAAATCTTTCTCTAAATCTTTCTTTGTCTGTTGGGCTTTCATCGGCTATAACCATTGTGTTGGGATCGCGTCGTCGCATATAAGGATCGCTAAAGTTAACAGATAGTCCATTTTTAACCCTTTGTACTTTAGCTTCTAAATATTCACCCTTACCCGGTATCTGATATTTTACTTCATATTCTAAATTATTCTTACCATCCGTAGCAGCTTCTGATAATTCTTCAGTGGTGTTAAAAACCTTGTAACTCTTACAATTTGACAGTAATTGCTCTATATTCTTCGGAATTTGAATGTTTTTTAATTTTAATTTTTCAATTAAATCTAAATTTATTGCTCGCATTTAGTTTAAATTTGTTGTTGTTATACTTAAAATTTAACAATCTTACTATAAGAAAGTTTTGTAAAATCTTTTCTTATTTATCTATTTTCAAAATATTTAACATTTAATATTAAAATGTGGGCAAAGTTAAGAAAAAATTTTAAAAATGAATTTATTAAGAAATGCTTAATTTTATTTAATATTTCATTTACGTAAAAAAGACACTATATAAGATTGCAAATTCTTATGTGTGAGTTTTATTTTATAAATAAAAATGCACCCCTACTGCTAAATTAAAGATTTGGTGAGGTTTGATACTTTTATTTCTAAATGCAACAATTAATAAATAATCGGCACTCCCAATCTCGAAGTATAACCCCATAGGATATGCTTTTATTTTGTTTAAGACTCCAAAATAGGGAAATAAGTGTATAGCATTGGGAAAATCGTAATAACTGTTGGGGAAATAAGATGGATACCTCAAGAAAGTATTATTAACAAGACTATAGGCTATAGTTGCGCCCACATAACCTGCGAGTAAATATTTATTTTGATCGAATTGCCATAATTGATAAGATGATTTTAAAGCTAGTGTATGTACTTGCATTTTAGATTTGGAATGATGATAGTATCCGTAATGAAAATCGAGCATTATTTGTTTAAATAGATTATTACTTCCCCAACCTAATGATACATGCCCAATATTTCCAGCAATCTGAATATTGACTCTAGTATCATTCTCTTCAGATTGTGATAGCAAAGTTTGGTAATGAAATATCATTATGAAAAAAAGTATAATATATTTTCTCATCAAAAATTTATTTTATCTATTTTAAATTGTTCTTTACAAATCGTTATCTTATAATATCTCTTATCTTCAATGGTTCCGCTTACCAGGTATGGTATATTATAGTACCTTCCCTGATCAAACTTATGTGTGTGCCCAAAGAGCATAAGAAAAGGAGTATTATTTTTTAAAATTTGAATAAAGAATTTTTGATATCCTTTTTCAATTTGATCAGACCATGGTGGAATATGAGTGATTAAAATTTTTTTTGTGGTATTGTCATTTAAAAATTGGGATAACAGCCAGTTAAAGTTGGGGGACTTATTGTTATTTTCCCAAACTACATCATCAAAAAATATAAATTTATAATTGCCAAGAATAAATGAAAAATTGGTAGGACTAAACATTTTTTCATAAAGGTAGCCCCCATTGGATAAGTAATCGTGATTTCCAATTAAGGTAAGTACTGGCACTCTTATTTTTTTTATACATTGAAGGTACCATTCATATTCCTGTGATAAACCAAGATTGGTAAAATCGCCCCCCACAATTACAAATAGAATCTCATTGTCCTTATTGATCAAATTTATAGCATTAAGAAACTCATCGTAAAAACTGTGGGTATCAGAAAGATAAGCAAAGGCAAATTCTTCATTATTATTTATAGAAAGAAGCTGTATATTCTTAGAATTAATATTTTTATCACTAACTTTTACCTCAAAAGGACTATATTCTATAATATCGGAACAAGCTGACAAAAGAGTTAAAATTAGTAACCCTCTTCTTATATTGTGTCGAATTGCTTGCATTGATTTATGTCTTAAAATTTTCATTTTATTTTTTATTTCGAAAAAAAATAAAATGACGGAATTCATGTATAAATTTTAGGTAAAAAGGATACCTATTGGAGTAAAAAAGAAATAAAAAGGGTTGAAATAACCTTTTCAACCCTATATTTTTATTGATATTGACCAATGGCACGTTGATAATTAGCTTTAGCAATTTGATACTTACATTGGGATTCAGTAAGTTCATCGAGAGCTTTTTGATATTCGGCTTGAGCTTCGAGTAATTCCGAAATTTTAATTATTCCAGCCTTAAAATTATCGTTAGTTATTTTAAGATTTTCTGTTGCCGATTCAACAGAACGTTTTGCATTTTCAACCTGAAAATAAGATTCAGTAAGTTCGTTGAAAGTTTTGTAAATTTGAAGCTGGAGTATTTCATTCGTTTGGGCAAACTTATACTCTACTTCGTTAAGTTTAGCTTTTTGTTCTTTAATTTTATGACTTCCACCCCACCAGTCGCTAATAGGAATGGAGAGTGTTGCAAATACGAGTCCATTGGTTGAAGTTTTATTCATCATATCGGTAAAAAGACCTGCCACACCAATGGAAAGTTGTGGTAAGTATTCACCCGTAGTAATTTTTTTTTGAAGTTGTTGTGCCTTTACTGCATTCTCCATTAAATGATACTCTAACCTGTTTTTGACTATTTGTTCAAAATTTACTTTAAACAGATATGGGTTTTCAATCTTAAAAGTATCATACCCAAGTATGGAAGTACTATCGTAAGGTAGTCCTATATGTTGAAATAAAGCCTTTCTTGAAAGATCTATAGCATTTGAAAGTTTTATTTTCTTAACATGCATTTCGTTTTGTTTTAGTTCAACCTTTAACACATCTGTTCGTTGTACTAATCCTGCACGATAAGTAATTTCAACTTCTTTCCTTAAGGTGTCGAGCAAATTGATATAGGCATTCAAGGAGTTAATTTTTTTCTGAAGAACTATATTTTGCCAGAACAATTCCTCAGTTTTTATAAGTGCTTCTATTTGAATATTTTGCAGTTGTATTCTTTTTATATCAACAGCGGTAGTGGCCAATTTATTTCCATTTATTATTCTACCACCAGTAAAAATGGGCTGAGCCGCTATAATATAGCCAATATTCAGGTAATCGAGAATGTTGAGTGACATTCCTGGGAAGTAAGTAAATTGTGTTGCATTAGGTATATTAGCTGGATTACCATCATAAACGGGTAGATTCATTTGAGGAACATTCTCTTTGATAAAATAGTCATTAAAACGCATTACTGTAGCACCAGCAGAAATTTTGGGAAAATAATTTGTAAAAGTTTCTTTTTTAATCTCTTGTGCGGCTTCAAGGTCCATGAGGGCCTGTTTTATCTCCCAGTTGTTCTGTAATGCAGCTTTTTTACAGGAGTCAATAGTAAGTACTTGACTGGGAAGGGTGCTGGGAAAAAGAAATAATAGGGAAAACATTAATGGATATTTATCAGGTATTGACCATCTACTCCATTTCTTTGGATTATCTTCGTAAATATAGGAATATAAGATGGGTAATATAAAAAGGATCAATATCATGGAAAGTAGCAGTCCAAAGCAAATAACAGTACCCAGCGGCCCCCAGAGAGGAGAACGACTTATTATCATAGGAATAACTCCAACCGAAGCAGCAGCTGAGGTAAGAAATATAGGACGCATTCTACGTTTACCCGCGGCTATTGCAGCTTCTTTAACGGAAAAATTTTGCTTTTCACGGAGTTCTCTGATATAATCAATGAGAATTATCCCGTTTCTTACAACCATACCACAAAGACTTGCTATACCCACAAAAGCTGTTATACTAAAAGGATAACCCATAATTTTTAGTCCAAGTACAGCTCCAGGAATGGTAAGTAACATAGTACTCATGATAAGAAGTGCGGTCTTTTCTTTTTTAAATTCAAAAAGAAGAATTAAGAAAATAAATGCTATACTTATTATTAAAGCAATTGTCATAGGGTAAAAAACTTCAATCTGTCCTTCATAATCACCCCCATAATTTATGGTTGTGCCTTCAGGTAAGGGTATTTGTTCAATTTTAGGACGAATAATTTCAAAAATTCGAGCAGCGGCTATTTTATTATCATTATCTATCGAAATAGTTAAAGTACGAGTACCATTTCGATGTACTATATTTCCTTCCTGCCAGGCTGGTGACAGAGTGACTATAGAACGTAAGGGAATCGATTGCCAGCTAAAGGGTGATGTTATGCTCTGATTTTCAATTTTTTTAATGTTTTTCAATCTGTTATTCTCTTCCATTAGAACAACCTCTACAGGATAATCTCCTTCCCATATTGTGGTAAGGGGAATTCCATCAGTTCCCGTCATTAATGAGGCTGAAATTAAGGAACGTGAAATTCCCAAACGCTGTGCCCGGTCATTATCAACATTAACCTGAATATATTGTTGCTTATCTTCCCAGTCGTTTCTGTACCAGGCTATATGAGGCGTTGCATCCAATATTTTTTCAATTTCTCTTTCAACTTTTCGAATATGATGTATACTATCACTGGTAATTCTTACCTCAATAGGCGCTTTATTAAGTTGTAATGCTAAAACCTTAAATTTAACATGAGCATCGGCAAAATGATTCATTAATTTACCCCCATAGTCATTGACAATTTCACGGGTGGCTTTTTCGGAGATTGTGTTTATAACAAACTGACCATAGTTCGATGCTGGCATATTAGGAGCGTAGGCTGCATGAAAACGAGGTGAACTCGTTCCCACGAAAGCTGTTACATTAACAATTCGATTGTCTTTAAGAAGAATTTTTTCAATGCTATCCATTACCTGCGATGTTTTATCGAGCGACGACCCTGTAGGAAGATATACCTCAATGGCAAACTGATTTCGTTCAAGTTCAGGGAATAACTGCTGATCAATGGTAGTAAACCAAAGAATAGAAAGAATAACTAGGGTAAATCCACCTGCCATGATCCAACCTTTATAACGAAATGCATTTTCCAGCGCTTTATCAAACCAATTCTGAAGAAGAAAAAGAAACGATGCTCCCTCCGATTTTATACCCCGTTTAATAAATACAAAATTTAAATAGGGAACCAAAAATAGTGCTACTAGAATAGAAACAGTTAAAGTTACCGTAATTACTAATGGCATAGTTTGTAGAAATTCACCAGCAGTTCCCGGAACAAGATACGCCATAGGTATGAATGATATTATTATTGCTAGAGTAGCCGTAACTATAGGAGCTACAAGTTGATGAGCACTTTTTATGGCCGCATGCCAGGGCGACAAACCCAAGTCAATTTTCTCAACATGATTGTCAATTACTACTATAGAATTATCAACAATCATACCCAGTACCAATATTAAAGAGGCTAATGAAACGGTATGAAGTTCTACCCCCAACATATATAATATGCTCAAACTTATGAAAACAGCTATGGGTACTGTTATACCTGCCACTGAGGATACTCTTAAGGGCAGTAATATCATTGTCACTAAAATAACTGCTGCAATGGCAATAAAAAATTCTTTGAGAAAGTTATTTACCGAGTCTTGTACATATTTTGGGAGTTCCGATATTTTAGCAATTTTAATACCTGGTGGACACGTTTTCTTGAAATTTTCTAGAATTTTGTCTATCTCTTTACCATATTCTACTATATTATTTCCGGGTTGCATCTCGAGTGAGAGTAATATGGTGCGCATTCCATTTTGCTTAATATAATTGTCTGGTTCCCCATACATTCGTTCTATAGAAGCAATATCCTTTAATCTTACAATATTACCTCTTGGATCGGCATATACAATTTGTTCAGCCAGTTCTTTTTCCGATTCAAAAGTAGGTGGTAAATGAATGGGTAAGTAAAAGTTATTATCTTTCACTTTTCCAGAATAATTTATCAGGCTATTAGATTGATATGAGCTCAATAAATTGATTGATTTTATATTATATTCATTAAGTTTCTCCTGCTTTATTCTTATGTAAATTTTTTCTTTTTGCAAGCCATAACGTCTCATTTTAGAAGTAGGTGGAATTTTTCTTATTTCTGCTTCCAGCTTTTCAAGTTGTTTTTCTAATTCTTTATATGATCGAGTATCGGATGAGAGTGTTATTAAAAGTGCCGATGTGTCACCAAAATCCGAATTGGCAACAAGAGCCACTACTCCAGCAGGTAAGGTCATTTTCAACTCATCTAAACCATGCTTTAGTTTTGACCAAAATTGATCAGAGTTTTTTACATTATCATTTAATTCAACAAATATATACATTACTCCATCTTTGGAGTATGAGTAAGTTTTTGATTTTTTAATTTCTTTATAACTAAAGATATAATTTTCAACTTTTTTTGTGAGTTGTTCTTCTACCTCACCCGCTGTTGCTCCAGGATATAATCCTACAATGACTCCCTGCCGAATGGTAAATTGTGGATATTCATTTCTTGGCATTTTCATGAGCGCAATAAAACCACCCAATATGAGCGCAAATGAAAGGATCAGCACAATATTTCGCTGACGCATTGCCCATTCAATATAGCCCATGCTCTTTTTCATATTAGTATTCAATTAACTGATTTTCTTTAATCTTTTCTTTACCTTCCAGTACTATAAAATCTCCTATATTTAAACCTGAAAATAATTCTACATCGGTACCAGAGTATTTTCCTATGTTTATATATTGCTTTTTTACCTTTTTTGACAAAGTATCTACAAGAAATACAAAAGATTTACCTTCATCATCGACCAAAATTGACCGATAAGGAATAGAAATATGATTATTGCCTTCATTTATGTTTATTACTACATCGCAAACCATACCTGGTTTTAATATTAATGAAGGATTTTTTGAAAGGATTTTAACATTGTATGTTCGCGAAAGGGGATCAGCTACCGGACTTATGCTATTTACTATACCCACAAATGTGCCATTTCCAACTGCACTAACTGAAAAAAAAAGCTTCCTGACCTACTTTTATGCGATTTATCTCGTTTTCTGGAACAGATATTTTTATATTTACTTTTTCTATTTTAACCAGTTCAATAGGTGCACTGTTAATAACTACTGATGTTTGTCCAGGTTCAATGTTTCTTCTTCCAATATACCCCTCCTCGGGCGCTATTAAACGTGTTTTGTTAAGATTATTTCTCGATAGTTCTAATGATGATTTGGCTTGCTCGAGATTGGTAGTAATCTCAATCCATTTAATTTCTGAAAGACTTCCCTGTTCATATACATTCTTCAATCTTTCATATGCATCTTTGGCTTGAAGGTATTTTGCCAATGATGCGTTATACAATTGCTGATAATCTATTGGATCAAGTGTAGCTAATATCTCTCCTTTTCTTACAAAATCTCCCTCTTTTACTCTTACTTCTTGTATGGTTCCCGTAACCTGAAAGCTTAATGGAATAACTCTAAAAGCTTCAATAGTTCCACTATAATGTATCTGTTCAAATTGCCCGCTACCTTTTACTTTGAATACTGTTACTTTTATGGCTTCCTTTTCTACTTCTTTCTTTATTTCTTTATTATTACAGGTTGCCAATAAAAGGCTAAGATTAAGTAGTAGTAAAATTTTTTTATTCATAACTTTATTTTTTTAGTTTAAACATACTAAACGATTGGTATGTATAGTAAAATAATTTAAACATTAAAAAAAAATAAGAATTGGATTGTCTAATAGTTAATCCTTATTTTTTAATAATTTATAAATTTGATTTATTTGATCTTTAAGTAAATTAATAGATTCATCAACTGAGTAATTCTTAATAATAAGATTACCTGCAAGACCCATTGCTATAGAGAGGTAAAGTCGGGCAAATGTGTCTGTATCAATATCCGAACGTATTTCTTTATGTTGAATGGCATTATTAAGAATTTCTTTAATCTGATGCGTTTTTTCTTCTATATATCTTTCTTTATCCTCTTTAAAACCTTTATAATATCGTAGTGCATCGGCAATCATTGTTATGTAGTTGATAGGTATAAAAGTTATGCCCGGAGCAAACATGTTTTTCAACATTTTATGAATTTCATTCACAACTATTTCATTAAATTTAAGAAGTGTAGTATTGTTAATATCCACATTTACATTAGGAAATACAAGATACTTGTCAATAACTGCTTTAAATAATTCCTCTTTGCTTGAGAAATGGTGATATAAGGCTCCTTTAGTCATGCCTATAGCATCGCTTATATCACTTATAGACACCGTATCGTAGCTCTTTGTAATAAAGAGCTCATAGGCTTTATTAATAATATAATCTCTTGTACTGTTCATAGCTAAAATACTAAACGTTCAGTATGCAAAATTAATACCAAAAATCAATTATTTTTTTATAAACGGTGAAATTTTTAATTTAAAAAATTGAGTTTTAAAAAAATATTCATAATATTCAATATTCTGTCTATGTAATTATAGAAGAATTTTATATCTGGGAATACAATTCTTCTATATTATCGAATGGAATAAATTCTTCTCTTCTAAACTTTAGGAAAAGTTGCATAATGGTAAGCACATCGTTTTTGCAGTAATGAGCTATACGGTTTAGGTCATGTTCTTCCCAGTAAATTTTACCTACCATGCTTCCATCAATATCTTGCTTGGGAGATGATATATTAAAAAGATATGCCAAAAGATCTAAAGAGGTGTAATGTTTGTGATCGCCAAATTTCCATAATTCAAGGGTGTCGAGAAAAGGAGTTTCCCAGGGTTTAAGTCCACTAACATTCAAAATAGAGGGTAACTCAATCTGATGGATTAAGATTCTTCTTGAAAGATAAGGAAAATCAAACTCCTTGCCATTATGTGCACATAAAAAGTGGGTTTCAGGGGAATAATTTTTTGATAAGAGTTGGCCAAATTCATTAAGTAATTTTTTTTCGTTGTCTGAGGTTATAGTTTTAATACGAATGTGCCGTGCCTTATCTT
>FWPV01011897.1_pt1 | contig 13225 bp, 7 predicted proteins | sample 2228371 | NCBI WGS metagenome assembly FWPV01 (sample SAMEA103939776, study PRJEB20133) | metagenome | reverse complement strand
TGCAATCGGCTGGGCGATTGTTGGTGCGTTCTGGGGTTTCACAATCGCAATCGCCTTCAGCGGGATGGTTTGCGACTTGCTTGGGATGAAGTCGCTGTTGGTTTTCGCATGGATACTGCATATGGCAGGTATCGGCGGGACAGTCTTTGCAAACAGCATTCAAATGCTGGCAATAGGAACACTGCTGATCGGTTTTGGGAATGGTTTCATTGAGGGTGCAATCAATCCTCTTGTAGCCACGCTGTATCCCGAAGACAAAACTGCCAAACTGAATGCGTTGCATGCGTGGTGGCCCGGCGGAATCGTAATAGGGACAGTTATCGCTTATATTATGTCGCTTTTCAACGCAAGTTGGCAGATTAAAACAGGCGTTCTCTTTATACCAACGCTTTTGTACGGCGCAATGTTCATCGGCTTGAAGCTCCCGCCAACCGAGCGCGTGCAATCCGGAGTCTCAACCGCCCGAATGTGGCGCTCCATTTTCTCCCTGTATTTGGTTTTTTGGGCTTGTATGTGGCTAAGTGCCGCGACCGAACTTGGCACCAATCAGTGGATTGCTGAGATGATGAAAAATGCAGGCATTAAGGTGGGCACTCTGGTTCTTGGATGGATTAGCTTTGTTATGTTGATAGGGCGCGTATTTGCAGGTCCGGTAGTACACAAATTGTCGCCAATTGGGGTGTTGCTACTTTCATCAATTGTTTCTTGTGTTGGTTTGTTGGCGCTTAGCATGGCTAAAAGTCCAATAGTGGCTTTTGTTGCAGCTACAATTTTCTCGGCAGGAATTTGTTATTTCTGGCCTACAATGTTGGGATATACATCGGAGCGGTTTCCCGAAGGCGGAGCCCTGCTGATGGGTTTGATGGGCGCTGCGGGCATGGCTTCTGCAGGTTTTGCCCAGCCGATTTTTGGCGGCTGGTATAAGCAATATGGTGTGGCAGGTGCTTTGCAGCACGCAGCGATTATTCCCGCAATCCTGACAGTGGTAATGGCAGCTTTCTATGTGATGCATAAGCGTGAGGGTGGCTACAGGGCTATTAAACTTACCGCCGATGGATCTGCGACTCCTACGCGAGCCCTGGAAGTGACAACAGAGATGCCAGAGAGGGCAGAAAAAGGATAGAAAACTTTGCGTAGGCGATAGCTTTTATAGAAAAAGATTTGACGTCAGAGGGTTTACAGGAATGCTTTTGCCTGTAAACCCTTTTTTTGTTTCGAGCAAAATTACCAATTTCTGATAGCCCAGTCGGCAATTTCGACATCCGAGGCGCGAGTGCCTCGTATCTTCAAAGCCGACGATGCTCCAACTGCCCGATATGCACTTTCTATCCAGTCTGTTTTGAACAGACCTTTTGTGTTGTGGATGAACAGCCAACCGGGGCAAATCAATGCCCCAGCCGTTTGAAAATCGCCTGCTCTTCGTAGGCAGGGCACAAATAGCTTATCAACAAAAACTTGATCATTAGATATATCAAAGCCATCCGCATCAATAATGGTTCTTTGCACTCCATTGGCAAACGCTCTGGCGAGCATACACCAAGGACCTGCTTCGCCGACGCCAATCAGATTGATAGCAGAGATGTCTTTCCTTTTCTGCAGGTAAGCCAAAGCGGTTAAAATGTCTTGGACTCGATTTGCCGTGTCGGTGCGGTTATAAGTGGCGAAGAATTTATACTTAGTTGTCCTTTCAGGGTTACTGCAAGTTGCCTCACCAGTGTTGAAGCAGTCAATGGTCAAAACGCATTGTCCCTTTTCGAGGAGCATTCGTAAAAGCTTTCCATGGGTTTCGAGGACTTCGGTTTTAGATTTTCCAACCACAAGCGTGGCTGGGATTTTGTGGTTTGCATCATGGGGTCGAAGTATGCACGCAGGAATTTGATCTCCCTTATCTTTGCGACCTAGAACAATCTTTTCGCCCTTGAAATCGCAAAAGGCAAATGTTCCGCGATTCTCGACTATTACATCGCTTAGTTTCGGTACTTCGATACCAAGGCAATGCTTAAATGGAGAGCCAAATAATTTTCGGTATTGGTTTAAGCTTTCAATATCACGGGGCTTTATCGCTTCTAATTGCTTTTTTGCAGCCATAATACGATTCTCAATAATTCCTTTGTCATCTAGAGTGTTTGCCGGTCGAGGTTCCTTTGCGAAAACGAGCATGTCCTCGGGTTTTTCAATTTCGAATGGGCGCTCCTTGAATTCAGAGCTGTTGGGATTACCCAAGATCCAGCGTCCAAACCACGCATATACCGCTTCACGGCTGTCTTTGTTGTAGTTATGGGGCGCATCAAACTGAACGTATGCCACCTTTTCCTCTGCGCCAAGAAGTTTGTAGACGCTTCTTATCGCTGGGAACTCAACCGTTGGTGTTTTTACCGTCCAGTCGCCGGTGGCGGACACAAGAAGTAGCGGACGAGGCGCAGCAAGCGCGCCTATTTCCATGTTGTTTGTGTCTAGCCTTATTAGAGGTGGGTTCTCGCATTGGCAGCCACCTTGCATGGTAGATGATATCATATTTACCGGGGCGGAGAACTTTACGCGGTCATCAACCGCCGTCAAAAGGAAAGTCTGTGTGCCGCCGCCGGATGCTCCGGTACAGGCAATGCGCGTCTTGTCTACGTCTGGCAGCGAGAGTAGAAAATCAACAGCCCTAATACTGTTCCAAAGTTGGAGACCGCCAATACTAATTCCCCACAAATGCGCCCGTTCGCCATCAAGTTTGCCGCCGCGATGTTCTGTTTGGTTTGAATCAAGGAAGCCGATCATATCGTATGCGAATGCAATGTATCCTTGTTTTGCGAAATTAATGCATCTGCCCGGGATCGAAGTCTCTTCCCGATGTACTAGTCTGCCATCTCCCCAATGACCATGTGTGTTTAGGACTGCCGGAAAAGGGCCCTTTTTACCGAGGGGTCGAAAAAGATTGCCGGTGACATAAAAGCCCGGGAAACTTTCAAAATAAACCTTTTCAATGGAGTAGTCTTCCCGCTCAATGCGCCCGAAAATATGCGCATTAAGAGGCGTCTTTTCTGGCATGGGAAGAAGTCCTGTACCTGTTAGTATTTGCTAGCGCAGGTATTTAGCGCGTTCTGCCCAAGCCTTTTTCGTTGCCGGAGCGGCGAATGAGTATGTCATATCCAAATGTCGAATTTCCTCACATCGGCGGTCTTTAATATCACCAATGTCGCATGGGTTCAACTGAAGGCTCCTTTCTTCGTCGGCAAATATGCACGTAGATGGATATATGGCGATTGCGCTGGCTATCAAGAATGAAACTAAAAATCTAATTTTCAATTCTTTGTCCCATCCTAGACTTTGCTGATAATGAAAAATAACAGAGAAGTTTCGAAGGAATACAATGGAGAATGGCTCCTACGCAATAATAACTTGCAACTAATGGTTAGACAAACGCGTAGTTAAATCCTGTAGACAAAATCCGACACTCAAGTAAAAGGAATTTGTGTGTCATTCAGGAATAATCCTTGTTGTATGCGTTACTTCGGAGGTAAAGGCAAATGAGATTACTTGCAATTTGCATATTAGTTTTCCTGGCGTTCAGCATAAACTCTACGTTCGCAGAGGACGCATCAGTCGAAATCCCCAAATATCCCGGGGCAAACCTTGTCAGCCAGGACCTGCGTGGTGGTGCGAGTATATTTGAATACGACTTGCCGCCAAATACTAAGCAGGCAGATGTATGGACATTCTACAAAAACAAGATGGGTCTCGGCGTGGGCTGGATTTATACCGTTAGTTGTGATACACCTTGGGGACTAGTACGTGTATGCAAGCCTAAATTGGAGAGCCGAATTCTTGGGATTGCAGTTGCTGGATCTAAGCTTCATATTTTCAACGCACCGACCGAGTTCGGCGCGGATAGCCTAAACGATTGGCTGAGTGACATAATGCTCCAAATCATGCCCCCGGTTGCGGTAGTAGACGGTCAAGCTATCAGTGGCCGTGATTATTACCGACGCCTTGAACGAATCCCTGTGGGCACCGATGCTTCCATCAGCGGCTTATCGGTTTTAAGAGACCTGATAAGTGAAAGCCTTCAGGCGAAACTTGCAAAGAGTGAGAATATTGTTCCCACCGCCGAACAGATAGAGGCAGCTTGGCAGGCAACCATAAAGATTCCCGAAGTTGCACGTCAGTTCACGGAAGGAAGCATAACCGAAGCTGAGATGAAAGAGATGATTCGAATTCAGCAAACGCAATTCAATCTTGCTACGAAAGGCGTTGTTGTCACTGACAAGGAGATTGAGGAGTACTATAACGAGCACAAAGAGAAAGAATTTACCATACCTGAGCACGCAATCGTTGCTGCTATCTTTGCTAAAACCAAGGAGATAGCAGACAAAGCCGTACAGTTGCTAAAAGAGGGCAAAGACTTTGGTGAGGTTGCAATGGAATTGTCGGACGACAGGGTTTCTGCCAAGCAAGGTGGGCGCCTGAGGATGCCTATCGTGCGTGGAAGCAAGGAGGTGCCAGAGGAAGTGCAGGAAATTGTGCTCAGCACACCTGTTGACCGATGGACTGATCCAATAGATGCGGGTGATGGCGAATACATCATCTTTAAGGTACTGGAGAAAAAGGAAGCAGTAGTTAAGCCAATTGAGGATGTCCGCATGCAAATTCGCCAAAAGCTAATGCTTGAGAAAGGCAAATCGGTTAATGATCTGAATAGATTGATGCAAGAAGCATGGAGGAAAGCGACGGTCAAAATTCACCTTAGGCGCTACCAAACAGCGCTTTCCGGTTTAATGCGGAGCCAAGAGTAACCATAGAAATAACCCCGCCAGCCTTTTCAGCCGGCGGGGCTGCGGAGGGAGGTTCCTACGATATAATTCAAGACGCTACATTACGACAATTGCAGTCGGTGCTGCTCTGAAAGGAGAAAAAGGTTCTGCAATCGGTTCTTTCATTAATTACTACGCTTTTCGTGACGTCGTAGTTCCCAAAATTTGGGTATTATTTCCACGAAGAAAATTTTTCGATAGCCGTCGCACGTTGAAGTTTTGGAGCCTGCAGAAGAGCAATGGAAGCCCAGCGAAAAGTAACGAAAAAGGAACGCATAATTGAGCTATATGACAGCGGTCTTGACGTTGAGGCTATAGCCGACGCTTTGAATACCAATCGGAGTTATGTGGCAAACGTACTCATCCAGTCGGGCCGCCCGGTTGAGTACGAGAATCTTTATGTAACAACAAGCGGGCGCACATATTCAGAAGAGGCGCGCAGACTCTCCGGTATTCTTCGGTTTAAAGACCCAGCGGCTGCGCAGGAATCTGTGCGGCTGCTGGATGAGGCGTACAAGCAATTCGAGAGAGAAGGTAATAGGCGCGGTCAACATCACGTCCAGATGCTTGCACTTATAGGCAAAAATAGGGCTGAGGGAATTGGAAAAACGGTCGAAGCGGCAATGTTTCGCGACTGGCTCATCAGAACCCTCCGGCGCCAACAGTGTGAGGAAGAAGAGCAGGCAGAGCGAGCATCGTAGGCGCCAGTACAATCCCCCTTGCTAATCCATTGCAACACCAATTGCCCTGTGGTAAAATGTGCCATCAGAAAAACCTACCTTCGGGTATGGAGACCATAGATGGCGGAAATCAATACAATACTAGCCACAGACTGCGGAAGTACGACTACAAAAGCAATTCTTATCGAAAAACAGGGTGACGAATATAGACTTTTGGTTCGCGGTGAAGCCCCAACGACTGTCGAGGCGCCGTTCGATGACGTTACAGTTGGCGTTGTGAATGCAGTTCGCGAAGTTGAAGAGCTTTCGGGGCGAAAAATTCTTTCAGAGGGATCGAATCCTAAAGAAGTTACAATTCAGGTTCCCACGAAAGACAACGTTGGCGTAGATTTATATTTATCTACATCCAGCGCGGGTGGCGGCTTGCAGATGACCGTGGCAGGCGTTGTAAAAATGATGAGCGCAGAGAGTGCTCAGAGAGCAGCGCTTGGGGCAGGGGCTATCATCATAGATACAATAGCCGTTGACGATGGCAGGAAGGAATATCAAAAAGTCGAACGTATCCGCCAGCTCAGGCCCGACATGATACTTATGTCTGGTGGCACTGATGGCGGCACAGTTAAGCACCTCGTTGACATTGCGGAAATGCTAATTTCTGCCGACCCCAAGCCGAGACTCGGGATTGGAGTTAAGCTCCCAGTAATTTATGCTGGCAATAAAGATGCAGCGGAAGCAGTGAAACAAATACTCGGCGACCGCGTTGACCTTCGCATCGTTCCTAATCTGCGCCCAACTCTTGACCGCGAGAACCTTCTTCCGGCGCGAGAGGCAATCCATGAATTATTCCTCCAACACGTTATGCAGCAGGCGCCGGGCTACAGCAAGCTAATGACTTGGACTAGCTCTGGCATTATGTCTACTCCCAATGCTGTTGGCAAGATAATACAAACCATTGCTGAACAAGAGAAAATCAATGTTTTGGCAGTGGACATTGGCGGCGCAACGACTGACGTGTTTTCAGTTTTTAGCGGAGTATTTACACGTACGGTCAGCGCAAACCTTGGGATGAGTTATTCAATCTGCAACGTCCTTGCCGAGGCAGGAATAGAAAATATCCGACGCTGGATTCCGTTCTTGGCGGATGAGGGCTACGTCAGAAATCAGCTTCGCAACAAAATGATTCGACCTACAACTATTCCCCAGACGCTTCGCGACTTATATATCGAGCAGGCAGTCGCACGTGAGGCTCTTAGACTAGCATTCGAGCATCATAAATCACTCGCCCGTGAGCTCAAAGGAGTTCAGCAGGTAAGAACTATTTCCGATGCTATTAGTCAGGAAAGTACAGGGAAAACGCTTGTTCATATGATGGACCTAGACATGATCGTCGGCAGCGGTGGCGTTCTAAGCCATGCCCCTAGAAGGGCTGAAGCCGCTCTTATGATGCTAGATGCCTACCAGCCTGAAGGAATCACAATGCTCGCGGTGGATTCGATATTTATGATGCCTCAGCTTGGTATCCTCTCGACCGTCATGCCTGAGGCGGCATCTCAAGTTTTTGAACGTGATTGTCTTATTAAATTGGGGACGGCGGTCGTTCCTGTTGGAATTGGTAAGGAAGGCCAGATTGCATGCAATGTGTCGGTTAGATATCAAAAATCTAAAGACGATAGTGCAACAAAATCGTATGCCATTCCATTTGGAAGTATCAAAGTGATTCCATTGGCTGTGGGCGAGAATGCCGAAGTCACGGTTGCACCTGCTAGGGGTTTCGACGTCGGAGCAGGGCGGGGTCGCCCACATACTGTCGAAGTCGAAGGCGGAGTTGTCGGCATAATAATAGATGCCCGAGGTCGTCCTCTCATTCTGCCTTCGGATGACAATGAACGCATTGCCAAGTTGGGCGAATGGATGGGGGCATTCGGACTAAAACTGGAGTAGAGCATGGGAACAGCATATACACCCGGACTTAAAGTTAGTCCTAGAACTACAATACGAAAAACAAGGCGGCTGCCTCTAAAGGGAGAGGTTACCGTAAAAGTTGGCGATCATGTTTTGCCTGATACAGTAGTTGCAAGGACCGAATTACCCGGTGTGATGCAGACCGTTCGTGTGGCTGAGTATCTCGGAATTGAGCCATCAGAGATTGAGCGCGTGCTAAAGGTGGCTATCGGCGATGAGGTCGAACCCGGCACGGTAATTGCGGAGAATCGCTCATTCTTTGGCCTTTTTAGAAATGAATGCAAATCACCAATTGCAGGCACAGTTGAAATGATTTCGCCAATCTCGGGGCACGTAGGCATTCGATACAAGCCTACGCTGGTTGAGGTTAAAGCTTATGTGGAGGGCGATATAATTGAGGTTCTGCCGGATGAGGGCGTAGTAGTCGAGACCGCCGGTGCACTTATCCAAGGAATATTCGGAGTTGGTGGCGAGCGCTTGGGAGAAATTAAGGTAATTGTAGACCAACCTAGCGAAAAAGTAGATGAGGGCGTGATCACTGATGACCTCGCTGGAAAGGTGGTCGTCGCAGGTGCAAATATTACAGGCGCGGCTATCTTGAAAGCTGCTAGGGTTGGCGTTGCTGGAATTGTTGTTGGCGGAATTATTGATAAAGACTTGGTTGACTATCTTGGGTACGATATCGGCGTTGCTATCACTGGGCATGAGGATATACCGACCACGTTAATTGCAACGGAGGGGTTTGGCGTAATGCGGATGGCACGCCGAACTTTTGAGCTTCTTAAATCGCTCGAGGGCCGCCAGGCATCTATTAACGGAGCAACGCAAATTCGCGCAGGGGTAATCCGCCCTGAAATAATCGTACCTATGGAAGGCGTTACCGCCGCCGACTCAGATCCCTCGGCTGAGCAAATTTTGGAATTGGGAACAAAGATACGCATAATCCGCGAACCCTACTTTGGCATGCTTGGGGAGGTAGTGGCACTTCCGCCCGAACCGGTGCTAATCGAGTCGGGGGCAAAGGTTCGAACCTTACAGGCTAGGGTCGAGACTGGTGAGGATGTTATTGTCCCACGTGCAAACGTGGAAATTATACAGGAATAGCCTTTCAACTTTTCAATACTGCGGTCCTTAGACCCGAACTCAGTTTTAAATAAGGAGCTCTGCGATGTTTTCACGAAGGTTTAGTTTATTTAAGGTTTTCAATTATTTGTTGTCGCTTGTTCTCTTATCACTTGCCGCATCTAACCTATATGCGGGAGAGTGGACTAAAGAACTTTCGCCTGGTGTTGTGCTTACTCAGGTTGTCAAAGAGCGCATTACCCCCGATGACAAAACTATTCCTCGGATCATAAATGCTGTGAAGGTTGACCCAAAAGTTCCCGGACTAAAAATTAAGATGGTACTTGGCGGCGACGTCGTATGGGGCCTCGACAAAACAAATGGCCGCGAGACCATCGGCTCTATGGCTAAGCGGCTTCATGCAATCGCAGTTTTGAATACCGATTTTTGCAACTGGACAGGCGATCCATTGGGTCTCCATATAAGCGAAGGCGAGCTCATAAGCGAGCCTTATCCTAATCGCACGATGTTTGGCATCACGTCAGATGGCAAGTTCCTATTTGATCGTCTAGAATTTGATGCTAGAATTATCCTTCCAGATGGCAAGTGGTTTCCAATAAGGGGCATAAATAGACCTCGCGGTGACCACGAACTGGTTGTCTATACGTCGAAGTTTTTCAAGAGCACTTGTACTGAGTCAAATGGCTCGGAGGCTGTTGTTACGTCACCTGACCTTCCGATTAGGCTTGGCGTTCCTATAAAAGGCACAGTTACCTACATATACCCTGATAAAGGTGATACACCTATACCCGAAAACGGCATTGTGCTATCTGGCAGGGGTACTGGCTCAGATTTTATTAAAGAGAAACTAAAAGAAGGCATGGAGTTGACCTTGCAGTTCAATGTCAAAGGAGAGACAACAACTGGATGGGAGAATGTTGTCGAGGCTACCGGCGGCACTCCTAGGCTTGTTCGCGATGGAAAGATAAGCTTGGAATTTGAAAAGGAAAATCAAAGCCCAGATTCAAAGTTTGTCACCCTTACACATCCTCGCTCAGCGCTTGGCGTAACTGGCGATGGAAAGCTCGTTCTGGTTACTGTTGATGGCAGGCAAGAAGTGAGCACTGGCATGCCATTAAAAGACCTTGCGGAGTTGATGCTTTCTTTGGGATGCGTAGATGCGATGAATCTAGACGGCGGTGGGTCTACTACTCTTTCCACGTGGTTTGGCACGCTGAATAGCCCATCGGACGGCTGGCTTCGTCCACTTCCCAATGCGCTAGCTGTTTTGGTCGAGGAAGAGGAGGATGCCGAGGTTCCCGAATTTACCATTGCTGCTCCGTCAACTCCAATATTTGCCGGAACGACCGTTCCCTTAAGCCTTGTAGATTCATCTGGCAAGCCTATTGATCCCAAGCTTGCGGAAAAAGCAGTCTGGAGCATGAACGGCGTTACGAATTTTGTGGATCAGGGAGGGGTACTCCATGCCGGCAGGGTTGGAGAGACCGAGATTGTTGTTAAGCTGGGCAACCGAATTGCTTCCCTGCCAATTCAGGTAATTTCAAAATCTGCAGGCAAGCTTACTGCTGAGCTTGTTGCAGATCCTTCGGGTGAGCCAAATAAAAGCATTCTAAATGTATTAGTTACCGACGTAGCTGGAAAACCGGTAAAGGATTGTATGGTATCGGTTAAAGTCACTGGCGGCGCTTCTGATCAACCATGGAAAAACACGGATGCAGATGGCAAGGTTTCATTTGCTATCACTTGGGAAGAAAGTACTGGCGGCGAGGTTACCGCAAGCGCAGAGGGCCTAACACCATTTACTATAAAAAGATAGTAGTATGCTATAGTTCTGTTGACATTCTAATAAGCGTCGTATTATACTATTTGCGTTAACTCGGAGCAGTTTAGTTAGCAGGCCAAAGGAGGCGGCCGCAGTTTATTATGAGCAGAACTATCTTAGGATTATTTTTTGGTATCTGCTTTTTTCTTCTATTTTCCGTTTCTTCTTTTGCCGTGTCCAAGGATTCGTCACCTTCTTCGATATTGCTTCCCCCGGGAGATCGTGTTGAATGTGAGATAGCAAATCTTGACGAGTGGATCCCCGCTGCTTTTTCCGGAGCAGATTATCGCATTGGCCCCGGAGATACGCTAAGTATTAATGTGCAAGGCAAGGCTACGCTTGACTACAGAGTTCGTCCCGATGCCAAGGCTGGTGAATCTCCTGATGAGGTAACAGTTACGCCCGGCGGAGATATATTTCTCCCCCTAGTTGGGAAAGTGAAAGCTGCCGGCAAAACAGTTTCTGAGCTTGAGGAGATCGTACGGGAGCGCCTAAGCAAGTACATCAGGCACTTTGAAGTGTCAATTACGGTCTCGAAAGTTCGCACGATCAATGTGTGGATTAGCGGCGAAGTTGAGAATGCTGGTCCAAGAATATTGCCGGCAGTATGCACCGCAAGTCTTGCTGCTCTCCAAGCGAAAATTAAGCCTACTGGTTCAACTCGTCGAATTGAAGTTGTCCGGAATGGCGAGAAGAAAACGGTTGACCTCTACAAGATAATTGTAACGGGTAATTCGGCGCGCGATATACATCTCGAACCGGGCGATACAGTGCATGTTCCTGCGGTCACCGATTATGTCGAAGTAAGCGGCGAAGTCACGCGTCCTGGCAGATATGAAATGGTTTCACTTAGTTCGGATGTCAGAAAGTTTTGTGTTGCCGACCTCATTAGTTTGGCGCTAGGTACTACTCCTGCTGCTGCTCGCGACAAGGTTTTAATCGAGCGAATTGGGGACGATGGGCGGAAGTTTGCGATAAACGTGGACCTACTTTCAGGGGCAAATGATATTTCACTTAAGCCGGGGGATGTTTTGGTGGTTCCTTCTATTTCCGCATTCCAGCCGATGGTGCGGCTGATAGGTGAATTTAAAGGCGAAGGAGTCTATCAGCGTTCTAGTGATTCAACCACAAATAATCTTGAAAGTAAAAGCGGAATTTACTTTCTTAAGAAAGGTCAAACTGTCAAGGACGTAATTGTTGCGACCGGCGGCGTCACCCCACAGGCTGATCTCAGGCAAGCACGCATAGAACGCTTTGAGAACGGCGTTTTGAAGAACATTCCTGTTGACCTCGAACGTCTTCTTTTGCAAAACGATGAATCAGCAGATGTTGTTCTTGAGAATGGCGATTCGCTCGTGCTTCCAGCTGTAGCCGACAAAATACATGTATTCGGAGAAGTTAAGCAGCCGGGGTCATATGCGTATAGCCCCAACCGCAGGCTGGTTGATTACCTTGGTGATGCTGGTGGGGCCACAGATGTTGCAAAGCTGACAGAAGTAAGTGTTGTACGGGGTAACTTTGAGAAGCCCAAGGTTATAAAGGTTAACGCCAAGCAAGCAATCAGGGGTGGATCAATTAAGGGCAACCCTGTGCTAGAGCCCGGGGATATTGTTTATGTACCTTCCAAGTTTATAGGTAGCTGGCGTGATGCTACGCAAATGATACTTTCCAGCTTGAGCCTGATAACATTGTTCCGCCGTCTTTAGGCGTTAAAAGTGCGCAAATGGAAGAAATAAGCCTAGTAGACTTCTTTTATGTTTTAAAGCGGCGAAAGCGAACCGTGCTGGCAGTATTCGTTGTTGTGATGATTATTGCAGGCATAGTGTTCGCTGTTATGCCTCGCACCTATCAGGGGAAGGCAACACTACTTTTCCCTGAATGGAAGACTAATGTATTTAGGTCACAGCTTTCATCCCTTCTGGGAGGCGTATCAATTTTAGGAGGGGGGTCTCCATCGCTATCTGGGCGTAATGTCTGCATAACTGTTCTTCGCAGCCGAACGGTTAGTGAAAACGTATGCAAGCGCCTCAACCTCGACCGATTTGGTTTAACATACAAAGACTTAAGCGATAATCTTTACCTTGATATGCTAAAAGAAGGCGGGCTCACAATTATCTTCGAAGTGCCCACATCTTGGCTCAGAGGACAGGTAAGGAAAAGTGAGGTTGGGGAAACGGCCGCGCGCCTAGCGGCAGAAATTGCAAATTGCTACCTAAGCGAACTCCAGCTGTTTACTCAAGCGAATTCACGTTTATTGGGACGAAGCAATCGAATATTCATCGAACACCAATTACAGCGCTCGAAAGAAGAACTTGCCAAAGCCGAAGATAGGCTGGAGAAGTTCCAGAAAACACATCCGACGCTAATACCACCTGACAAAGCTTCGTCATATGCTAACCAGGCGCTCGAATTGGCTTCACAGCAAGTTCAGGTTGACATCGCTCTTCAGGAAGCACAAGGACAAATTGCTCGCGCACGAACCACATGGATGGCGCATGCTCCAAGCGAGCTTTCGCCCGAGGCTGTAATAGATAATCCTGTAATTTCTGGACTTAGGGCTGATCTTGCCAAGCTCGAGGTTAGGCGTGCGACTTTGCTGGAGGATTTTACTGAAAGCCATCCAGATGTAGTCGCTTTGGAACAAGAGATTCAAAAGACTTATGAACGGATAAAAGAAGAAGTTTCCAAAATAGTCGCCGGAAAAGCTGGCAGCACAAGCCCCGCACATCAAGAGCTGGTCAAGCAATTGGTTGTGCTAGAAATCAACCGCGATGGTTTGGAATCCAGGAAAGCCGGACTCAGTTCGGCAATGGCTAAGCTTGAGGGGCAACTGTCCAATCTACCTCCATTGGAAGTAGAATACGGAAGATTGCTAAGGG
>FWPV01012322.1_pt1 | contig 13227 bp, 11 predicted proteins | sample 2228371 | NCBI WGS metagenome assembly FWPV01 (sample SAMEA103939776, study PRJEB20133) | metagenome | reverse complement strand
GCCGGGCAAAGCCTCTAATTCAGTTTTAGTGGCTTTATTCAGATCTAAAAGTTTCATTACTTTGCCCAAACTTTGCCCATCATAAGGCTTTTTGAAAGTCTCTCCTGCTGATGCTAAGGCTAACCCGCTCTCTATGCGTTGATTTTTATAAAAATAAACGCTCGAACCAAAGAGAATCAAGGCACAAAGCAACCAAATCGCATTTTTCTCAGCGGTTGTAAATCCCCAACCGGAAACTTTCTCTTTTAACTTAAGGAATATACCCTTAATCAAACTAAAAACTTTAAGCATTAATTAAAATTAAGTAAAGAAATCCTTAATTTTATGGAAAAATGGCTTTTCGTTATTTGTTTTAATAGATTCGCTATTTTCAAGTTCTTCCAATAACTTACGCTCATAAGGGGTTACTTTTTTGGGCACATAAATATTAACTCTGACTATTTGGTCGCCGCGTCCCGGCATATTTAGATGAGAAATACCTTTCCCTTTAAGCCGAAACAATTTGCCGGGAGGGGTTCCGGGCGGTATTGTTAACCGCTCCGTAGAACGCAAAGTGGGAACCTCTACTGTAGCCCCCAAAACCGCTTGCGGAAATGATATTTCCATCTCGTATATCACATCATCATTATGGCGAGTGAACAATTCGTGAGGACGCTCCACGAACTGAACTATAATATCACCAGTCACACCATCTCGAGGAGCCATATTACCTTCATGGGCTAACCTTAAATAATTTCCTGTGCTTACCCCAGCCGGAACATTTATAGATATTAATTTTTCATCACGGGTCAGTCCATATCCATTGCAATTTGAGCAGGGATTTTTTGCTATACGCCCTTCACCGTTGCAATAACTACAAGTGGTAACATTAACCACCCGGCCAAAAATTGATTCTGTTATATGACGAACTTCACCAGTGCCACTACAGTGTGGACAATTATCTAACCGCCCATCTTTAGCACCACTACCCCGACAAACTTCACAATGCTTCATATACCTAACCTTGACCTTCTTAACCGTTCCCTCAGCGATTTCTTCCAAAGTCAAAGGAAGTTCGATTGTGATATCTTCACCTCGGCGAACCTTTCGCTGCCTGCCCCGACTAGTATGTCGACCGAAAATATCTTCCCCAAACCCACTGAACACCGAACGGAATAAGTCGAAGGGGTCAAATCCCTCCATTCCAAAATCAAATCCCCCAAAACCTCCCGCTCCACCACCCATCTGATGTCCAGCGTGTCCATATCGGTCATACTGGGCTCGTTTAGTCTCATCCGATAGCACCGCATAGGCTTCGCTCACCTCTTTAAATTTCTCCTCGGCTGATTTATCGCCTGGATTCCGGTCAGGATGATACTTCATCGCCAATTTACGATAGGCTTTCTTGATATCATCCAAATTAGCGTTTTTAGGCACGCCTAAAATCTCATAGTAATCGCGCTTAGCCATTATCACTCGCTTCTAATATTTCTGGTGTTTCAGGTGCCTTGCTTACTACAACTTTGGAATGCCTAATAATTTTAGAACCCAATTTATAACCCTTTTCAACCTCAACAATCACCAATCCGGGTGGATTATTGTTGTCCACCATCTCAGCAACGGCTTCATGAATAGTAGGATCAAAGGGCTGGTTCAGTGCTTCAATGGGCTCTAAACCCTCACGTTGGAGAGTGTTGACCAACTTTTGATGGATTAGCCTGATGCCTTGTTGCAAGGTTGATAACTCAATATTATCTACCTTATGGTTAATCAATCTATCAAAATCGTCAATAACCGGTAAAATCGCTTGCATTATTCGTTCACCCGCCAACTCCTGAAGGAGCCTATATTCAGTAGCGGTGCGCTTACGGTAATTATCAAATTCAGCCGCTAACCTCAAGTATCGGTCTCGTTCCTGATTCAACTGTTCAGCCTGCTCGGACACTTTGTTCTCAAGTTCTTGCAAGCGCTGGCGTATTTTTCCTCTGACGGATTTAGGTTTTTCTTCTTTAACTTCGTTATTTTTAATATCTTCTTGGTTGGTTTCGTTCATTCTTACTTAGTTATTATTTATGGTATCTTGTCCGATTCTTTCACTAATCAGTTGTGCAATAAAGTTGACTAACGCCATAAGTTTTCCATAGTTCATCCTTGTAGGTCCTATTATCCCCATAGTTCCACATATTTCACCTATGCGATAAGTTGAGGTAATAACGCTAAAATCGCGTAATTGTTCCTTCGGATTTTCATCGCCTATAGTTACGCTTACACCCGGTTGCCGGTCCTTCAATAGGTGAACAATAATATCGCGGTTCTCAATCAGTTCTATAATCCCGCGCATTTTATCCGCCTGATGAAATTCCGGCTGATTAAAGACATATTTGGTTGGACCAAGATGAACCTCCATAATGTTTTCCGGCGCAAATATGCGTTCAGGAATATCAAGAAATAGCCGCACTACCGCGTTGCTCGTTGCTGTTTCCCCCGCTAACCTTCGCTTAACATTCTTGGGGATATCAACTAATCGCATTCCAACTAAACGAGAATTAATTAGCCTACTCGCTCTATCTATCTCTTCATCGGTGATGAGGCTATTTAACTCTAACATAATCGTTCGCACAAGTCCCGATTTAACGATGATAATCACCATTAACCTCCCACTTGAGACTCGCACGATTTCCACCTTTTCCAATACACCACTGCTTAAATCTGGTGTTAAGATAAACCCTAACAAACGGGACACCTCGGCTAACAACTCTCCCACCCTTTCTATAACAGTGCTAATCTCACCAGATATTGGTTCAAGATGAGCCTCTATTACGCGCTTCTCATCATCCGTGAGGGTTTCAACCTGCATCAGACTATCGACATAAATACGATAACCCAAGGTAGTTGGAATGCGCCCCGCTGAGGTGTGAGGATGTGTGAGCAAACCCATCTCCTCTAAATCCGCCATTACATTGCGAATCGTTGCGGGTGAAAGGTTTATTCCTAAACGTTTAGCAAGCGTGCGCGAACCCACCGGGTCAGCAGTTAGAACATAATTATAAATTATCGACCGCAAAATCGTCCGCTCACGCTCAGTTAAAGGCCTGTCCGGAAAATTCACGGATGATGTCAATTTAGGATTTTCATTCATTTCGACCTCTAAACATTTTTATCCTCATATCATTATATATTAAAGAATAAATACCTTTAAGTCAAGCCTTAAACACAAAGTAGGTTAACGAATTATTATAAATACTTAAAAATTAAAATTTATGCTATAATTTATTTACAATGTTAAGATTTATATCTTGATATTTAAGTTTAGACAAATTAAATTATAATTATGCGATTATTTATCACACTCATTTTATTTCTACTTTTAACAAGTTGTGATTTATTCACTACCCGCACGCCAGAACCACCTAATACACCGAGCGGTAACCATTGGCGCTTCCCATCACTGCCACGCATTGCGTTTGATAATTTCACTTCCTCTCTAGAACGCCGTTCAATTGTGGATTATATGAAATCCTTCTCTACCGATCAAGATGGACCACATTGTTATAGATTCGTTCCCGACCCCCAAACTGCGGCTGACTATCCGTTTATTTTCGCGGATTGGAATCTTATGAACGAACAAAAGTTCGTCCAAAGTCTATTCAACCCCAATAACTTCCCGTTAGATTCGTTGATTGATGTAAATTTATCTATTGAACGAGAAATTACCCTCGGCGATTCTTCGCTACTCAACGCCCATTATGATATTTATATAGGCCATTTGCGAACCACCGCACCTCAAAATATCTCGGGTCAAATGATTCTATATCTTTGTAAATTGAACGACAGCGGGTGGTATATTTGGCGATGGGACGATGTAAGGGAACCCGGACACTCCTGCTTTAGCGACTTAAAAGCCAATTTTTAACTATGATGAAAGGCTTACTCTTCGGTATAATCTCAATTTGGTGGCTATCAGGTTGTCTAAATCCTTTTGCCCCGATAGAAGGTGAGACCGGGCCCCGAACTTGGAGCGACCAACGCAATGTTGGAGGTTTACTTAACAATTTTGCACTCGCCTACGATTATCGCGACTCCTTACACTATGCTGACTGCTTAGATGAAAACTTCGTCTTTAACTTTTACGATATAGAAAATGCCCGCTTTGACCGCTGGTTCCGTGAAACGGACTTAAAGACTACCGGTGCCCTGTTTCGCACCTATCGTAGAGTGGATTTAGAATGGAACTATATTCCCGACGATGTGGAATATTTTAATTATCCCGACTCAACTTTACAATTCATCGTTAGATTTAACTTAACCTTAGATAGTGAAACCCCACTTATGGGTTATGCCCGATTTTCAGTTAGAATGGGAAATGATGGCAAATTTCGCGTTATCGCTTGGTGGGACGACTTTTAAACTGAAAATCTTTTAAATATATATTCTGAGTAGCAAAAACATTTGGCTTACTCGGATTTTTTTATTGAATACTTGCATTAGGTTAATTATAGTATTATTATATAATGCAATAATTGCACATATATAAGCAATTTTTGCAAAAATAATAGAATAAGAACAGGGTAATATGAGAAGTTATTTAGATATACTTCTGCGATTGGCTTTCTTTGTTATATTTATAGGCTGTCAATGGGACCCACCGCACGATAATCCTTTAGACCCCCAAAACTATCGGTATAATCCTTCGGGAAGCCTTAAATTTATCCTTCTTGATACTTTGGATTTAACACCGATAAATCGCGCTGAAGTGAGGTTGCCCGAACTAAGTCTTTGTAAACTGTCCGATAGTTCTGGTATAGTCGAGTTTCCCGCTGTAAAACCGGGTAATTGGTGGGTTTTTGCTGAGCGTCGTGGGGAAAATGAATTAAAGCCTTACGCCTTAGATTCAATTCTTGTATATCTCCAAGACCGTCAGGCGAGATGCGATACTATAAAATTAAGGGCACTTCCCCCAACCAGCGGTAGACTGATTATTCGGGTATTAACCTTAACCTCAATCCCGATTTACAAATCCACAGTGATGATAAACGAATTAGGACGATTCGCTTTTAGCGACAGTTCGGGCTACGCCAATTTCGGGGAAATCCCTGTAGGGCGATATTGGGTTAGGGCTTTTAAAAATAGTAATTCCGAAATCATCTACGGTTTAGACTCCACCGAAGTTGAAATAAGGCAGGGAGCATTAACTACAAAGGACATCTATCTTGATGCTTTGCCTTCTTTCAGTTCAATAAGTGTTTACTCATTCGTTTATAAAATTTACGCGGATAGTTTGCCGATTTATCAAATACACTTTAAAGCGAATGTGATAGACCCTGACGGTCAGCATACCCTCGATTCTGTCAAGTGGCGGTTGGACACAATGAGCGCAAAATTATCCTACCTGCCCGATTCGGGATTTTGGAAGGCTGAGGAACCCGCATCTCGCTTTCCGAGTGCATCCCCAGACTGGCTGATTTCGCGTCCAGTTTATTTCGAAGCCACCGACCGGGCAAGATATAGCGCTATTTCCCAACCAACTTATCTTTGGCGTGTTATTCACGATGTCCCAGTCCTATTTGCCCCCGCGTTTGAGCATCAACCCGAATTCAACTGGAACTTTGAATGGACCTCGTCGTTCCCTGATACTACTTCATTCTACTACTTAATCCGCATCATTGATATAAATACTAATCAAATCGTTTATCAGCGAAATATCATACCCAACATACCTCCTAGAACCAGGCATCGTTGCGAAGAATATCTACCAGATTTCATCTATTTCTGGGAAGTTTGGGCGCTCGACTATCTCGGTAATCGCTCTCGTTCAGTGCGAGGTATATTACAAACTGAAGCCCGTCCATAATATGATTAAAACCTAAATTAATGCTAAAAATGAATCAAGAAACCCCATCAACCTTGCAATATGACATAGAGAGATTGCTTGAAACTGTATTGACAATGGCAGTGGATATGATGAACGCCGACCGCGGTGCAATTATATTGCAACAATCTGGGCAGCTGGAAATAGTGGCTTCTCGCAACCTCCCCTCCGAGAGCACCAGCAGCCTGACTGAACTTTCAAGCAGTATCGTCTATAAAGCGCTGAACACCGCTGCGCCGATACTTATTCACGACACGCAAACCGACCCAAGATATGGACAAGCGGCAAGTGTAGTCTTTCACCAAATAACCTCAGCCATTTGTGCACCGCTATTTATCGGCAACCGCGTCATTGGCGTTATTTATATAGATAGCCGTGGTAATCGCCAAAAGTTCACGGAGGAAAATCTTAACTTTTTCGATGTCTTTGCGCGTATGGCGGCTATTGCCATAGACTTCGCACACGGATACTCTGAACTTTATAAATATCACTTAATGTTGCAAACAGAAGCACAAAAAAGCTGGCGCTTTGAAGAGATTGTCGGACAAAGCCCGAAGATGCAGGAGGTTTTTAATCTTATGCGGCGGGTTATGAATTCGGATATTTCTGTTTTACTCGAAGGGGAAAGTGGAACCGGAAAAGAACTGGTAGCACGGGCACTTCACTATAACGGTCCCCGACGGAGTAAACCTTTCGTTACCCAATTCTGCGGTAATTTAGCCGAATCCCTACTGGAAAGTGAACTATTCGGACATAAAAAAGGGGCTTTTACCGGTGCGATAGCCGATAAAAAGGGATTATTTGAAATCGCTAATGGTGGAACCTTCTTCTTAGACGAAATCGCTGATATTAGTCCAACCATCCAAACCAAACTGTTGCGAGTCTTACAAGACGGTGAAATTCGCCGAGTGGGGGATACCGAAGCCCGTCGAGTTGATGTGCGGATTATCTCGGCTACCAATAAATCACTGAAAAATGAGGTGGAACAAAAGAGATTCCGTGAAGATTTATATTATCGACTTAATGTCATTACCATTCGCTTACCTCCTTTGAGAGAACGACAAGGCGATATACCTTTATTGGTTAATCACTTTCTTAAAAGAGCCTCCCAAAAAGGTTTAAAAGTTAAAAGAATAAGTCCTAGAGCAATGCGAGCCCTCGTCAACTACGATTGGCCCGGTAATGTGCGCGAATTAGAAAATACTATCGAAAGGGCTTATATTTTATCAGAAGGCGACATCATTGATATTGATGACCTGTTCATTCCTGAAGCAGAGCAATTATCGCATCGCTACCGAACTTTAAAAGATTACGAGCGCGAAATCGTCCTGAAAGTTTTAAAAGAGTGCGGAGAAAATAAAACTCTAACCGCGGAAACCTTAGGTGTATCATTAAGATGGCTACATTATAAACTAAACGAATGGGGTATAAATAAATCTAAGAGCGAACAGAACGACTGAAGACTTTTGGATTATATGGAAAAACTTTTAGACACATATCGTATAGAATCTAAACTCGCCCATAGTAGCCTTTGCACCGTATATCGCGCTACCGATGAAAACTTAGGGCGGTCAGTCTTGATTAAAATGCTTCACCCATCGGTAGCCAGTGACGAGGAAATTCGTAAGCGATTTGCCCGGGAAGCGCAGGTTTGTGCGATGTTAAAGCATGAAAATATCGTCGATGTCTACCGATATGATCCGAATCCAGAACAAACCCTATTAGTTTTAGAATATGTAGATGGATTGAGTTTGGGCGAACTTCTGCATATTAAGGGCCGTATCCCTTACGATGTGGCGCTTTCAATTATGCATTTAGTCTTGAAAGGCTTAACTTATGCGCATTCAAAAGAGGTAGTTCACCGAGATATAAAACCGGATAATATCCTAATATCTTACACCGGACAGGTGAAAATCGCAGATTTTGGGCTCGCTACTCAACCTAATATAGATAAAATCACACAACAGGGTCAACTGGTCGGCACCCCGTTATATATATCCCCCGAACAGATTTCTGGGCAACCCCCTGACCAAAGAAGCGACTTATATTCACTCGGCGTAACCTTCTATGAAATCCTCACCGGTCAACCCCCATTTCGCGGTGAAAACACATCGGAGTTGTTAAAAAACATACTATCAGGGCGTCCGCCTCGACCAGCGTTTATTCTATCAGAAATTCCACCAGAAATTGACCAATTGGTAATGCGACTCCTTGAGCGTAACCCCAATCAAAGGTTCGCTTCCGCCGCCCAAACTTTATTTGAAGTCGAACGGATTGCTACACAACTAAATATTAAACTCTCTAATTCCACTATCGCCCAATTTATCGGAAAGGACACCGAACTAAAACTTGAATTGCCCCCGAAAAAGACTTCTAAAATCTCACATATTGATTTGAAACGACCCGTTCCAATTTGGAGCATCGTTCTCGTTGGGATTATCTCTATTTTAATATTTCTATTTATGATCTATTTCATAAATCCTAATAGTTCCCCTACTACACAACTATCAAACCAACTGCTTAAATCCTTAGTAATTAGTGATAAAACGAAAAACCTTACAAACAAGAATATTGAAAAAACACCCGTAACCTCCAGTGAACAAATTATTCCCAAAGATACGACAACTAATAATCAACCGAGTATCTATAACAAATATGTAGGTCCTATTAGAATCCTAAAAGAGGTCGATTCAGCATTAACATCGGTTAAACCACCAAGCGCTTTTGAACAAGACCTACTAAAAATCAAAGAAACCACAAACGCGCCTAATGAAAAAAATATACCCGCTAAGGTAACTCTAAGCGGCAAACAGTGGTTTGATGTAATTATAGATGATACTATTCATCATCATATAGAATTCAAGACCACTATTGAACTTGAACCCGGTTCACATATATTGGTCTTCACGCACTTAGAGTTTCCCCAACCGGTGGTCAAAAATGTGAATCTAAAACCAGGTGAACAAGTTGATATAAATATCAATTTAGACGAACATTTTGGACAAATACTTATAACCGTCAAACCTTGGGCTGAAATCTTCGTCGATGGTAAATCTTATGGTCTTACACCTCGTAAAAACCCAATAGTAGTTACTTATGGCAAGCATATTGTAGAATTAAAAAACCCTGCACACAAAGTTTGGCGCCGTGAAGTTACAATCAGAAAAGGCGAGCCACCACTTGAGATTAATGCCATTTTAGACCCATTATGATAAATATATTTTTTAAATTCACCAGCATCTTTGAAACTATAGTATTCCCCCGATACTGTCCGATTTGTGGCTATGAATATCAAAATCAGCGCGGATGGATGTGCGATGAATGCTGGGAAAATCTACCCCCAGCGGGGTCAAGCCTTTGGAAAAAAGAAGAAAAATTAAAAAATAGATGTTGGGCTATTTTTAATTACAATGATACCGCCCGACGATTAGTGCATCAAATGAAATTTTTTGGTCGTAAGGATATCGCTGAAAGGTTAGGAATTGAATCTGCTATTCGCTTCAAAGATATAGTGGATATTAGCCTTTTTTCGTCGCTAACGCCCGTTCCACTTCACCCAGCACGCGTTCGGGAACGAGGTTATGACCAAAACCTCGTTCTAACCAAAGCGATGTCCGATAAACTCAATATCCCCTTAAAAACCGATATTATATACCGTATTAAACATCGACCACCCCAATCCCGCTTGTCCAATGACGAGCGAAGGCTAAATCTCAAAGAAGCCTTTGCACCTAATTTGAAACTTCACAGTAAGGATAAAGGTGCGCTACTACTGGTCGACGATGTAATCCATACCGGCGCTACTGCGCTTAACTGCATTGAAGCCCTTAACAAAGCCGGCATTAGTAAAATCTATATTTTGGCCGCCTGTGGCTGAATTAAACTGAAACAAACTAACTTTATAACATAATGTCAAATTCAAAAACACCCGAAAACCCTTATTCATTATCTACAAATCGTCAAATAAACGATTTACTCAACTGTATGGTTACTCGTTTAAAGGAATACACCGAAAAGCAAGTTCAACACATTAATCAACTTGCTAAAATCGGTGTAGCCCTTTCGGGAACCCAAAACTTAGACCACCTTTTAGAAATGATTATAGATGAAGCCCGTGCTTTTACTAATGCCGATGGCGGAACTCTATACTTAGTAACCCCGGATGGCGACGCTTTGAGATTTGCCATAGTTCAAACCGAGTCATTAAAAATAAGAATGGGTGGCTTAACCGGCAAACCAATCTCTTGGTCACCTATTCCTCTAAAGATAAACGGACAACCAAATAACAACAATGTCTGTGCTTATGTGGCTAATTCGGGCGAACTCGTGGATATCCCCGATGTTTATGAAGCACCGGGCTTCAATTTCGAAGGCACTCGAAACTTCGACGCTAAAACAGGGTATCGCTCTAAATCTATGCTGGTCATACCTATGCGCGACCACGAAAACGAAATCATCGGAGTCCTTCAACTAATAAATGCCCAAGACCCCGATACCGGCGAAGTCGTCCCCTTTGCATCCGAATATATAGAACTAACCTCCTCTTTAGCCTCCCAAGCCGCAGTCGCTATCACCAACGCCCGCTTGATTAGAGACCTTAAAAACTTATTCGATTCCTTCATCCAAACTATCGCATCAGCAATTGATGAAAAATCGCCTTACACCGGAGGTCACATTGAACGCGTGGCTAACCTAACGATGGAAATCGCCAAACAAATTAATGATGCTAAAGAAGGTCCATTTGCCGATGTATTCTTTAACGATGACCAACTTTGGGAGTTGCGGTTAGCCGCTTGGCTACACGATACCGGGAAAATTACCACCCCTGAATATGTTATTGACAAACGAACAAAATTGCAAACCCTCTTCGACCGTTTAGAGTTAATAAGAATGCGCTTTGAAGTGGCTAAGGCTCAAATGAGCAGGAACGAACGCGAAAAGATTGATGCTGAATTAGAGGCTAAATTAAATCAACTTGACCAAGACTTTAAATTCATTGAAAGTTGTAACATCACCCAAGAGTTCGTCCCCGACTCGTCTATTGAACGACTAAAACAGATATCTACCCAATCAATAAAAACCACCTGTGGTGAAGAACCCCTCTTAAACGACAATGAACTACTAAATCTACTTATCCGTAAAGGGAACTTAACCAACGAAGAGCGACAAATAATTAATAACCACGCACTCGTAACTATAAAGATGTTAGAAAAACTGCCCTTCCCTAAAAAGATAAAAAATGTCCCTTATATAGCCGGGGCGCATCACGAAAAATTAAACGGCAAAGGCTATCCACTTGGGCTTAAAGGCTACCAAATATGCCTCCAAGCCCGCATTATGACCTTAGCCGACATCTTCGAAGCCTTAACCGCAAAAGACCGCCCCTATAATGACAAAAAAGAACCGAGAAAATTATCCGAAGCGCTTAAAATTATAAACTTTATGGTAAAAGATGGTGAACTTGACCCCGATGTGGTGCAATTTTTTCTAAACAATAAAATTCACATCCAATACGCTAAACAATATCTATTGCCCGAGCAAATAGATGTCGAATAAATGGTTATAAATATAGTTTTCTCATAAATTTATAATCCAAAGAAAATCAATAACCTCTCTATGCCAACCATTCCTTCAGATATTCAAATTAGGCGAGCCCGAGACGGCGACATTCCTGAAATGGCGCGCCTTCACTATGCCAGTTTTCCCGAAATGGGCATCACCCCAGAGGAACGTGCCGAGCGATTTCGCTCCAACCCCCTCTTAAGTTTAGAAGACCACTGGGTTTGCGAACGCGCCGGAAAATTGCTTGGGCTTTTTGCCCTCTACGATTTTAAACTCTTTAGATATAAAGACTTAATTCGCACCGGTGGCATCGCTATCGTTTCGGTTGCACCAGAAGTTCGCCGTCAAAAAATCGCTCTCTATATGATGATACGCGCTATCCAAATAATGGACCAAAATGGGGTAGCGCTCTCAGCGTTATATCCTTTCAATCATACCTTCTATCGCCGGTTGGGATGGGGTTTTATCGGACATATTCACTATTATCGCTTCCCCGCTGGAGCCCTGCCTGTCCTACCCGAGCGCGATAATGTCATATATGTTTGGTCTAATGAAGAGCGAGAAGAGGTGATGTTATGCTATCGCCGTTTCGCTGAATTGCACAACGGATTATTCCAGCGTCCCGAGCCAGTATGGTTTGAAAGTGTATTTAAGCGGAGTTTCTGTTATGCTTACCGTTCACCGGATAACGGTGAATTGGAAGGATATATCACCCTAAACTACGAAGCGCTTCCCAAAGAGGAGTATCTCTCGGGCTGTGATATAAGAGTCATTGATTTCGTATGGTTGACCGACCGGGCTTTACGCGGACTGATCGGTTTCCTCGCCGCCCAATCCGACCAAGCCCGCTGCGTCATCTTAGCCGACCAATCCGGCATCCCCTTTGAATTCCTATGCGAAAACCCGCTTATGCAAGCCGGCAGGCACACCTGGCAAATGGGCGCTGAAACCGCCCGGTTGGGAGTCTCTATGATGGGCAGAATCGTATCGCTACGACGAACTCTTTTAGGTTCATCTTTCGGCAACGGCGCCGGGCAAATTAAATTGGAAATTAAAGATAGTCTAAACCCTACTAATTGCGAACCGCTCACCATCGAATTTAAAGACGGCAAAGCCGAGTTCATCAAACAAAACGCATCATTAACCCTAAAAACGGATATCTCAACCTTTTCCAGCATCTATTGGGGTGCACTATCTATAGAGGCTGCGGTATCCCTCGGTCTCGTGGAAATTGAAGGTAAAGCCGACTGGCGCTTCCTCAAATCCGTCCTCTATATCCCCAAACCCATTTGCTACGAGTATTTTTAAGAACCCTTTAAAATATTTCCATTGTTATTCATCTCTCGCTTTACCAGATAAAGTTTATATCCACAAATAGGTCGGAGCGGATGATTTTGTAAATCTATTGAACAAATTAGTAGTCACCTTTCATTCTTATAGTTTGGTGTGTAAATTAGGGATTGAATAACATATCACATTCTTTTTCATAAACATTTAAGTAAATCTTTATAATCATTTCCATATCTTGACTAAAAATAGATGTTTCCTTTGCAATTTGTCTTTCTATCACTTTGGAGATATGCTCTAAGGGTCAATATAGGTGAACCTATATCAATCCTTATCAATTCTCATTGCATCGTCTTTTACATAAACAATGGTTAATTGTATCTTGTTTTCTGTCCTTAAGTGAAATGTTTTTTAATTTTCAAGAAATTTAATAACTTAAAATTGAAAAGCCAAAAAAACCGCAAAATATGGATATATTTTTAAATTTAATTAAATTCCCCGACTTAAAAGACTTGACCTTTTAATTAATA
>FWPV01012320.1_pt1 | contig 13229 bp, 11 predicted proteins | sample 2228371 | NCBI WGS metagenome assembly FWPV01 (sample SAMEA103939776, study PRJEB20133) | metagenome | reverse complement strand
CACGCTCGACAGCACACTCGCGGCCGAAACCGGCATCTATCGCATTTCGTTCGCCGTCGCACCGGTACCGGAGCCGGAAACCTACGCCATGATGCTGGCCGGCCTGCTCATGATCGGCAGCATTGCGCGCCGGCGACTTGGCTGAACGCAGTCGACAAGCTTCACGCGGGCGTGAAGTCAGTCGCCGGCAGACCTGCTAGTCTCGATTTTTCAGCCTGCCGGGCGCCAAACCGATGAACGAGCATGTGTTGCTGGTCGAGGACGACAATGCCATCGCGGGTACCCTGCGTCTCCATCTGGAAGGCGCAGGGTACCGCCTGCACCGCGAATCGGACGGTCTGCAGGCCATCGCCGCCATCGATCGCAAACGCTGGGATCTGGTGCTGCTCGACCTGATGTTGCCGGGGGCGGACGGCTGGGACGTCTGTCGCCACCTCAAGGCACGGCACGCGGATATTCCTGTCATCATGCTGAGTGCCCGCTCGGCGGAGGCACACCGCGTTCTCGGGCTCGAACTCGGTGCCGACGACTACCTTGCCAAACCGTTCTCCATGCTCGAACTGGTGGCACGCGTACGCGCGCTGCTGCGCCGCGTCGAACAGTTGCGCAGCGCACCGTCGGTCGCCGCTGACGTGCGCTTCGGGTCGTTCCGACTTGATACGCAGCGACGCGAACTGGCGCGCGATGACGTGCTGATCCCGCTCACCCTGCGCGAATTCGATCTGCTGCACTTTCTGGCACGGCATCCCGGGCAGGCTTTCAGTCGCGGCAGTCTGTTGCAGCGCGTCTGGGGCACCGGCTTCGATGGCTACGAACACACCGTCAATTCGCACATCAACCGCTTGCGCAACAAGATCGAGGACGACCCGAGAAACCCGCAGCGCATCGTGACGGTCTGGGGCGTCGGCTACCGGTTCGAGGACACGGTACCGTGATCCGTTCGCCCTCCTTCGCAACTCGCCTCATCGTCACCATGGCGGTGCTGCTGCTCGCCTACGGCGCATTCGTCGGCCTGCTCGGACGGCAGGTCGCGGCACAGCACGAAAAGGAGTCGCTGCAACGCCTGTCGCACGGGCTGGCCCGTCACATCATCGAACACTGGCCGGAGATTGCACGGACCGATCCGGACGCTGCCGACCGGTCGGCCCGCGAAACCCTGCTGTCGATGCTGATGGTCGTCAATCCGGGTGTTCAGGTCTATGTGCTGGACGCCGACGGACGCGTCGCCCATTACATCGGCGAGCCCGGCATGGTGCGGCAGCCGCAGGTCGATCTGGCGCCGGTCCGGCAATTTCTCGAAGGCGCGCCCTTGCCGCTGTTCGGCACCGATCCGATGGACGCCGGCCTGTCCCGCATTTTCAGCGTTGCGATGTTTGCACCGCGACCCGGCGACCCGAAGCCGCCCGGTTACCTCTACATCGTGCTCGACGGTCAGGCGCGCACGCTTGTTGCCGGTCAATCCAGCCTGCAGCGCGTCTGGCAGGGCGCTGCGCTCGCGGCCACGCTGGGGCTGCTACTCGCCGTGGCGAGCGGGGTCATCGCATTCCATCGGCTGACCCGGCCCCTGCATCGCATCGCGCACCGCATGCGCCGCTTCGGCAAGGACGACGCCGGTACCGCGGGCATCAGTGACGTCGTCGCGATGCAGCACGGTGACGAGGTGCAGGCGATAGAACGCGCTTTCGAGGAGATGACGGAAAGGCTGCGGGAACAGGGCACGCGGGAACAGCAGCAAAGCGACGCACACCGGGAAATGATGGCGGGCGTCGCGCATGATCTGCGTTCGCCCCTGACAGCGCTTCACGGTCAGCTCGAAGCACTTGCCGGACACCGCTCGTCGCCACCGGCAACCTTCGATCGCATCCTGTCGACTGCGCTGGCGCAAAGCGACAAGGTGCGCCGGCTGTCGCAACAGCTGTTCGAACTGTGCGCGTTGCAGTCGAGCGGTCAGTCGCTCAACCGGGAGCGTTTCCGGCTCGACGAGCTGGTGACCGACGCGGTACAGAAATTCGATCTGACCGACAGCGCCCGGCCGCCCGTCATGCTTCAGGGGCCGCCACCCGGAAGACTTGAGCTTGACGGCGACCTGCAGCTGATCGAGCGCGCCCTGACCAACCTGATCGACAATGCCATGCGTCACGCACCCGGCGCCGGGCCGGTGCATGTCAGCTTGAGTCGCAACGGTGTGCTGGCGCAGATCGTCGTCGAAGATGCCGGCCCCGGACTGCCTGAAGATCTGATCGAACGACTCGAACGCGGACAGTCCTTGCGTGATCCGCCGCTGCAACGAAAAAGCGGCGGCATCGGCGGGCTCGGCCTGGCAATCGCCCAGCGAGTGGCCGATCTGCACGGTGGCAGTCTGCGGCCGTTGCCGGCCGGAAACGGTGGCACACGACTGTGTCTCGCGCTCCCGCTGAGCCTTTGAGCAGGCATCACGTCAGCGGCTGCGCCACCCCCTTCCCGACGAAGGCCGCCACGTCATCGATGACCGGTGCCAGCCCGCGCAGCGGGCGGCCGAAGGCGCCCACCAGGGTCAGGTGATTCACCCCGTCGTAATAGCGCTCATCGACCGCGACACCCGAATCGCGCAAGGCCTGCGCCAGACCGCCGTTGGTGCGTTGCGGATTGACGAGCGCGGCGTCCCGCGCGGCGATCAGCAGGCTGCGCGGCGCCGCGGCCGACACATGCCGCAGCGGTTGCGAGTCGGCGGGTGCCGGATCTTCGACGCCCGGGCGATTGAATACGGGTTTGACGTCCGGATTGACGATGGGCAGGAAATCGTAAGGCCCTGCCAGACCGACCAGTCCCGCCAGCCGGTCTGTCCTGCGACCGAGCCTGCCCAGCCAGCGCGCGTCCAGCGCCAGCATGGCGGCGTTGTAGGCGCCCGCGCTGTGTCCGGCCACATGCAGCCGACCGGGATCGGCGCCCTGCGCCGCCGCGTTGTCCATCGCCCAGGCAACGGCTGCGGCACAGTCGTCGAGAAAGGCCGGATACACCACTTCCGGGTACAGCCGGTAATCGGGAATCACCGTGACGATGCCGCGCTCGGCCAGCGCGGCGCCGACGAACAGGTAGTCTTCGCGCCGACCGGCGTTCCAGCTTCCGCCGTAGAAGAACACGACGACCGGCGCCGGGCCCGACGTGTCGAGCGGACGATAGACATCCAGCTTCATGCGCGGGTGCGGGCCGTAGGCGATGCCGGCTTCGCGCCGGTGCGCCGACGGCGCCAGCAGGTTCAGCAGACCGGTGGCGGAACAGCCGGCGAGCAGCGGCAGGCCGGCCAGCAAGCCCAGCAAGGGGCGTCTGTTCATGTGGCGAATACGGTTGGTCGAATGCGTCTTCTACCCGCGCCGACGGCTGGCGGATGCACGCGCATCAGGCGCCGAAGGCACCGCTGCGCAACTTGAACAGTCGGTCGCGCGCCGCGGCAGCCTTCTCGAACTCGAGATTCTTCGCGTGTTCGATCATTTCCTTCTCCAGCTTCTTGATCTCGCGCGACAGATCCTTCTCGCTCATCGACTCGAAGCGGGCGTGCTCTTCGGCCACCTTCAGTTCGCGCGCGACTTCGTCCTGATCGTACACGCCGTCGATGATGTCCTTGATGCGCTTGACCACCGAGCGCGGCGTGATGCCCTGCGCGAGGTTGTGTGCGATCTGACGGGTTCGGCGGCGCTCGGTTTCACCGATGGCGCGCTTCATCGACTCGGTCATCTGGTCGGCGTACAGGATGGCGGTGCCGTGCAGATGGCGGGCCGCCCGGCCTATGGTCTGGATCAGGCTGCGCTCCGAGCGCAGGAAACCTTCCTTGTCGGCATCCAGAATCGCCACCAGCGACACCTCGGGAATATCCAGCCCCTCGCGCAGCAGGTTGATGCCGACCAGCACGTCGAATTCGCCCAGCCGCAGGTCGCGGATGATTTCCACCCGCTCCACCGTGTCGATGTCCGAATGCAGATAGCGCACGCGGATGCCGTTCTCGGCGAAATAGTCGGTCAGGTCCTCGGCCAGCCGCTTGGTCAGCACGGTGACCAGAATGCGTTCCTGCACCGCCACCCGCTTGCGGATTTCACCCAGCAGGTCATCGACCTGGGTGGTGGCCGGTCGGATTTCTATCATCGGGTCGATCAGCCCGGTCGGCCGCACCAGCTGTTCCACCACCTGTCCCTGGTTCGCCGCCTCGTACGCCGACGGCGTGGCCGATACGAACACGGTCTGCGGCATCAGCTTTTCGAATTCGTCGAACTTCAGCGGCCGGTTGTCGAGCGCAGACGGCAGGCGGAAGCCGAAGTCGACCAGATTGGTCTTGCGCGCCAGGTCACCCTTGAACATGCCACCGATCTGCGGAATGGTCACGTGCGACTCGTCGATGAACATCAGCGCATCCGGCGGCAGATAGTCGATCAGCGTCGGCGGCGCATCGCCCGGCTGGCGGCCCGACATGTGACGCGAATAGTTCTCGATGCCCTTGCAGAAACCCAGTTCGTTGAGCATTTCGAGATCGAAGCGGGTGCGCTGCTCGATGCGCTGCGCCTCGACCAGCTTGCCGTGGCTGACGAATTCCTTCGACCGCAGTTCCAGTTCGATCTTGATCGCGTCGATCGCGCGCAGCACGGTGGCGCGTGGCGTCACGTAATGGCTCGACGGATAGACCGTGAAGCGGCCGATCTTCTGCTTCACCTGACCGGTCAGCGGATCGAACAGCGACAGTTCCTCGATCTGGTCGTCGAACAGCGACACGCGCAGTGCGTTTTCCGCCTGTTCGGCCGGAAAGATGTCGATCACGTCGCCGCGCACGCGGAACACACCGCGCCGGAAATCCATGTCGTTGCGCTGGTACTGCATCTGCACCAGGCGGGCGATGATGTCCCGCTGGTGCAGCGTGCCGCCCTCGCGCAGGTGCAGGATCATCGCGTGGTAATCGACCGGGTCGCCGATGCCGTAGATGGCCGACACGGTGGCCACGATCACCACGTCGCGCCGCTCAAGCAGGCTCTTGGTCGCCGACAGCCGCATCTGTTCGATGTGCTCGTTGATCGCACTGTCCTTTTCGATGAACAGGTCTTTCGACGGCACGTAGGCTTCCGGCTGGTAGTAGTCGTAGTAACTGACGAAGTACTCGACCGCGTTTTCCGGGAAGAACTCGCGGAATTCCGAATACAGCTGGGCGGCCAGCGTCTTGTTCGGCGCCATGACCAGCGCCGGGCGGCCGAGCTGCGCGATGACGTTGGCCATCGTGTAGGTCTTGCCCGAGCCGGTCACGCCGAGCAGCGTCTGGAACATCAGGCCGTCTTCGATGCCCTCGACCAGCTTGACGATGGCCGTCGGCTGATCGCCGGCGGGCGGAAAGGGCTGATGCAGCCTGTAGGGGCTGTTGTCAAACGTTAACAGCGCGGGTGCGACGGCGATTTCTGACATGGTAGAATTTTGCGTTGCACAAGACGTACTGACAAGGACTGCAGAAGCATCGCACGAGTTCGCATGCCTGCAGACAGCACGCCGTTTCACGCCTATCTTTCAAGCACATGACGCATCCGCCTCAGTTCGAGGCATCCACCTCACGCACTCCGGAGCACCACGCATGAACCCGTCTGTCTTCTCGTCCGTCGACATGGCACCGCGCGACCCCATCCTGGGTCTGACCGAAGCTTTCAACACCGACACCCGCACGACCAAGGTCAATCTGGGCGTCGGCGTGTATTACGACGACGCAGGCAAGCTGCCGCTGCTGCGCGCAGTGCGTACGGCCGAAGAAGCACGCATGAAGAATGCGCCGCCGCGCGGCTACCAGCCGATCGAAGGTTCGCCGGCCTACAACAAGGCGGTGCAGGACCTGCTGTTCGGCGCGGGCGCCGCGCTGACCGCCGACGGCCGCGTGGTCACGGCCCAGGCGCTGGGCGGTACCGGTGCGCTGAAGATAGGCGCCGACTTCCTGAAGCGCCTGCTGCCTCAGGCCAAGGTCTATATCAGCGATCCGAGCTGGGAAAACCATCGCGCGCTGTTCGAAGCCGCCGGGTTCGAGGTCGACACCTATCCGTATTTCGACGCCGACACGCGCGGCGTGCGGTTCGACGCGATGATCGCCCACCTGAAGGCGCTGCCGGCCCACGCCATCGTGCTGCTGCACGCCTGCTGCCACAACCCGACCGGCGCCGACCTGACCGATGCGCAGTGGGGCGAAGTGGTCGAGGTGTGCAAGTCGCGCAACCTGGTGCCCTTTCTCGACATGGCGTACCAGGGCTTCGCCGACGACATCGAAAAGGATGCCGTCGCGGTGCGCCTGTTCGTGCAGTCGGGTCTGAGCTTCGTCATTTCCAGCTCGTTCTCGAAGTCGTTCTCGCTGTACGGCGAGCGCGTCGGCGCGCTGTCCATCGTGACCGCGAGCAAGGACGAAGCCGGCCGCGTGCTGAGCCAGTTGAAGCGCACCATCCGCACCAACTACTCGAACCCGCCGACACACGGTGGCGCGGTGGTCGCGGCCGTGCTGTCGACGCCGGAACTGCGTGCCATGTGGGAACAGGAACTGGGCGAAATGCGCGACCGCATCCGCGCGATGCGCACCGGTCTGGTCGACAAGCTCGCCGCACGCGGCGTGGCGCGCGACTTCTCCTTCGTCGTGCGTCAGCGCGGCATGTTCAGCTATACCGGCCTGAGCGCTGCACAGGTCGATCGCCTGCGCGACGAATTCGGCATCTACGCCGTCGGCACCGGCCGCATCTGCCTGGCTGCGCTGAATTCGAAGAACATCGACTACGTAGCCGATTCGCTCGCAACCATCCTGAAGTAAGCGCTGCCGCCGGTCCGCACGTGCGGATCAGCGCCCGCCGCGACGCGACCCCGGACGGGGTCCGTCGCCCCGTTCAGTCCGCAGCGGCACGTTCGGCCGCTATGCGCAGGCTTTCCCGACACTCCGCCACCATGCGTGCGATCAGCACATCGCAGGTCGGAATGTCGTGGATCAGCCCCACCACCTGCCCGGCCGTGATGATGCCGCCGTATACGTCGCCATCGGCCAGCGCCGCGGCGCCGCGGGCGCCGCTGACCAGCGGCCGGATGTCTTCGAACTGGCAACCGCCGGGCCGGCTTTCCGCCGCTGCAACCTCTTCCGACACGGCATTGCGGAACACCCGCGCGGTGTTGTGCAGGCTGCGCAGGATGAGCCGGGTGTCGCGTTCATTGGCATTCACCAGCGCCTGCTTGATGTTGTCGTGGATCGGCGCCTCCTGCGTGGCGCAGAAGCGCGTCCCCATATTGACGCCTTCGGCGCCGAGAGCCAGCGCTGCCGCCATGCCGCGACCGTCTCCAATGCCGCCCGACGCGATGACCGGTACATCGAGCGCCTGCACCGCGAGCGGAATCAGCACCAGACCGGGCACGTCGTCTTCCCCCGGATGGCCGGCGCATTCGAAGCCGTCGATGCTGATGATGTCCACGCCGTTGCGCTGCGCCGACAGCGCGTGGCGCACCGCGACACATTTGTGGATCAGCGTCACACCACGCGCCTTGGCCTTGTCGATGAAGGCTTTCGGGTTGTTGCCGGCGGTTTCGAGGATGCGGATGCCGGCATCGAGAATCACGTCCAGATAGGCCTCGTAGGGCGGCGGCTTGATCGCCGGCAGGATCGTCAGATTGACGCCGAACGGTGCATCGGTCATGCCGCGGCAGCGTTCGATCTCCTTCGCCAGCGCGTCGGGCGTCGGCTGGGTCAGCGCGGTCAGGATCCCGAGGCCGCCGGCATTCGATACCGCCGACGACAGCTCCGCCGTGCCCACCCACATCATGCCGCCCTGCACGATGGGGTAGCGGATGCCCAGCATGTCGGTGATGCGTGTCTTCATGGTTCAAGCTCCTGACGATCGTGGTCCACGAGCCCGGATGATGCCTGCGCGAGTTGTGAACAGGGCGTTTGAAACGCTGTGGAGGCCTGAATCGTTCGGCATCGCAGCGCTCACTCCAACCTACCTGTCGAGCACGTGAAAAAACGCAGGTCGGGGCGAGCGCAGCGATGCCCGACAACGGTCTCGACGCACTCACATCCCGTTGTAGATCGGTCCTTCGCCGCCCTGCGGCGTCACCCAGTGGATGTTCTGTGTCGGATCCTTGATGTCGCAACTCTTGCAGTGGACGCAGTTCTGCGCGTTGATCTGGAGTCGCGGCCCGCCGGCTTCGCGCACGATTTCATACACGCCGGCCGGGCAATAGCGCTGCTCGGGTGACTCGTAGGCCGCCAGATTGACGGTGATGGCCACGCCGGCGTCCTTCAGCGTCAGATGACAGGGCTGGTTCTCTTCGTGGTGGGTGCTGGACAGGAAGACCGACGACAGGCGGTCGAAGGTCAGCACGGCATCGGGTTTCGGGTAGTCGATCGGCGTGCGGGTGGCCGCCGGCGCCAGCGTGGTGTGGTCGGCTTCGTTGCGCAGCGTCCACGGCACATTGCCCTTGAACAGCAATTGCTCGGCGCCGAACAGGAAGGACCCCAGCCACAGTCCCTTCTTCATGTAGGGCTTGAAGTTGCGGGTCTGGTGCAGCTCTTCCCTCAGCCAGCTGATGCGGAATGCGGCCGGATAGGCGTCAAGCGCATCCTGCGCACGCCCCGCCACGAGCGCGTCAACCGCGGCATCAGCGGCCAGCATGCCGCTCTTGATCGCCGCATGGCTGCCCTTGATGCGTGCCGCGTTCAGGAAGCCGGCGTCGTCGCCGATCAGCGCGCCGCCCGGGAACACCAGCTTCGGCAGGCTCTGCAGGCCGCCCGCCGCGATGGCGCGCGCACCGTACGCCAGCCGCGTGCCGCCTTCGATGTGACTGCGGATCGTCGGGTGGGTCTTGTAGCGCTGGAATTCCTCGTATGGCGACAGCCATGGGTTGCTGTAATTGAGGCCGACCACGTAACCGATGGCGACCAGATTGTCCTTCAGGTGGTAGATGAAGCCGCCGCCGTAGGTGTCGTTGTCGAGCGGCCAGCCGGCGGTGTGGACGACCAGCCCGGGCTGGCTCTGCGCCGCGGGCACTTCCCACAATTCCTTGATGCCCAGCCCGTAAGTCTGCGGATCGACACCGTCGCGCAGGTGGTAGCGCGCCTCCAGCTGCTTGCCCAGATGACCGCGGCAGCCTTCGGCGAACAGCGTGTATTTCGCGCGCAAGGCCATGCCGGGCTGGTAGGCGCCGCCCGGCGTCCCGTCCCGTCCGACGCCCATGTCGCCGGTGATGACGCCGGCCACCCGGTTGTCGTCATCGAACAGCAGCGCACTGCCGGCAAAGCCGGGGAAGATGTCCACGCCCAGCGCTTCGGCCTGTTCGCCCAGCCACTTCACGACATGACCCAGCCGCACGATGTAATTGCCATCGTTGTGGAAGCTTTGCGGCAGCAAGCCGCCGGGCACCGCGCGCGCGCCGGTTTCGGACAGGAAGTACATCCTGTCCTGTGTCACCGGCGTGTGCAGCGGCGCGCCCAGCGCCTGCCAGTCGGGCAGCAGTTCGGTCAGCGCGCGCGGGTCCATGACCGCGCCGGACAGGATGTGCGCGCCGACTTCGGCCGCCTTGTCGATGACGCAGACCGACAGCTCCTGGCCCGCCGCGCTGGCCCTCTGCTTCGCCCGTATCGCCGCCGCCAGCCCGGCCGGACCTGCGCCGACGACCAGCAGGTCGAAGTCCATGGATTCGCGTTCGATGTCCGACATGGTGAAGCCTTCCGGAAAGCTGAACCGTCGATCAATGCGGATCAGTCAAACGCTGCATGCCCGGGCAGCGCTCAGAAACGTTGTTTCGAACGCCCGGGCGACCCGATGTGCCCGATCCGTTCGCCCTGTGTCCGTCGCGTCGAAGGCTATTTGCCCTGTGCCCGCGCAAAGATGCCGGCCACCGCATCCTGCAGGTCGGCCGGCAGCACGACGATCTTGGCATTCGGCGACTCGCCCAGCTTGCCAAGCGCGGCCACGTATTTTTCGCCGAGCAGATACATCATCGGCAGTTGCTGTTCGCCGAGCGACACGGTGACGCGACGGATCGATTCGGCACTGGCCTCGGCCAGCGTGACCTGCGCCGCGGCATCCCGCTTGGCCGATTCAAGGCGCGCTTCGGCTTCCAGGATCATCGACTGCTTCTGCCCTTCCGAGCGGGTCACCATGGCCTTGCGTTCGCGCTCCGCACTGGCCTGCTGTTCCATCGCGCGCTGCATCGAATCCGACGGATTGATGTCCTGGATCTCCACCGATTTCACGGTCAGACCCCAGTCGATCGCCTCGTCGGCGATGCTTTCGCGCAACCGGATCTTGATCTTGTCGCGGCTCGACAGCGCCTGGTCGAGATCCATTTCGCCGACGATGGAGCGCAGCGTGGTCATGATCAGGTTGCGGATGGCTTCTGAAAAGTCGGTCACGCCATAGACCGCCTTGACCGGGTCGGTCACCTTGATGAACGCGACGGCATTGGTGCGGATCACCGCGTTGTCGCGCGTGATCACCTCCTGTTCCTGCACATCGAGGATGATGTCCTTCGTGATCACCTTGTAGGCCACGTCATCGAGGTAGGGAATGATGATGTTCAGCCCCGGCAACAGCGTGCTCTGGTACTTGCCGAGCCGCTGCACGATCCACTCCTCGCCCTGCGGCACGATGCGCAGCCCCTTGGCCAGCGTGACGAAAGCAAAAACCAGTATCGCGATGGCGACGACGATGCCCGAACTCATGCAGAAACTCCCTTGTTGATCAGCCCCACCTTGAGCAGCGACCCTTCCACCGACAGCACCTTCACCCGTTCACCGGCCGCGATGGTGTCGTCGGCGATGCACTCCCACACGTCGCTGCCGAGCAGCGGCTTCTGGAAGCGCACCTTGCCGCGACCATAAGGCGTCACCTCGCCGACCAGCAGACCGACCTCGCCGATCTGCTCGCCATCCGACATGCCGGCGTGCGTCTTGTGCTGATCGGTGCGGAACACCCTGAACCAGACAAACACCAGCATGCAGGACAGTGCCGTCCACACTCCGAGCAGCACGGTCAGCGACAGCGCCGGCACGGCGGCCACCAGCAGGCCGATCGCCACGGCGGCCACGCCGAACCACACCAGCACCATGCCGGGCACTGCCAGTTCGAACAGGATCAGCGCCAGACCCGCGACCAGCCAGTGCCACCATTCGATATTCATGCCGTCAGTCCATCTCCGTTGCAACGGCCAGTGTAGCGGCTCAGCGGCTGCAATCACCAAGCGCCATCAGGTGCGCCGCCACGGCGGCGCCGATATTGCCCAGACCGTAGCCGCCTTCCAGCGTCGAAATGATGCGGCCCTTGCCCGACGCTTCGGCGATGTCGCGCAACTCGTGCGTGAGCCAGCGGTAATCGGCCGCTTCGAGCTGGAGGTTGGCCAGCGGATCGTCGCGGTGGGCGTCGAAACCGGCCGAAATGAACACGATCTGCGGCCTGAAGGCGCGCAGCGCGGGCAGCGCGGTCTGTGTCCAGTGTCGGCGAAAAGCGTCGCTGCCGTCACCTGCCGCCAGACGCATGGGCAGATATCCCGCTCGTTCCGGAAAATTGCCCTGCGGGTAATACGGATGCTGGAAGCTGTCGGCCATCAGCACGCGCGGCTCGCGCCGGAACATGCTTTCGGTGCCGTTGCCGCGATGGACGTCGAAATCGGCCACCGCGACGCGCTCGATGCCATGTGCCGCCAGCGCATGCGCCATGCCGACCGCCACGTTCCCGTAGAGGCAGAAACCCATCGCATCGCCGGCGCGGGCGTGATGTCCGGGCGGGCGCGTGGCGCAGAACACGCTGCGCGTGCGGCCACTCATCACGAGATCGACCGCATGCACCACGGCGCCGGCTGCGCGCGACGCGGCCGCGAGCGAACCGGGCGACATGACGGTATCGGGATCGAGTTTGTGCAGGCCGGACGCGGGCGCGACCTTTTCCACCTCATCCAGATAGGCCGGGTGATGCACACGTTCGAGCTGCTCGCGGGTGACCCTGGGCGCATCGATGCGCTGCCAGGTGCGCAACAGACCGGCTGCGGCGATGCCATCGAGCACCGCCGTCAGCCGCGCCGGTGCTTCCGGGTGACGCTCGCCGGGTTGGTGACCGAAACAATCGGCGTGGGTCAGCAGTATGCAGTCCATGCAGCACGGAGCGGCGGGCAGCCCATTCCAGGCCACATCCGGCGCGAAGATGTATGTAAACAGGCCGGATGATAGCGGCAAGCATCGTCCTCATGACCTACGACACGCTGGGCATCCGGTTTCCGGGTTTTCAAGGCGATTGCAAGCGCCTAGACTGCCGACGTCGCCCGAAAACCGACCCTGCACGGACGTCCGTGATGCCGCGCAGGTCCCGTGGAGCACACCATGAGCAGCGTCGCCTCGCGCACCGGCATCAAGTACCGTTCCGTCAATGGCACGGCGCCTGGTAGTTGCGCGGATGCCGACACCGTGAGGGTGTGCCGCATGGCCTTCATCCCCTGCATCGCGCACTGAGGCCATAACGCATGGCACGCCTTTTCATCTCGTATCGACGCAAGGACAGCAGCGGCTACGCACAGACGCTGCATGAGGACCTGCTGCAGGCGTTCCCGGGCATGGAGGTTTTCCGCGACCTCGAAAGCATCGCGGCCGGTGAGGACTTCGTCGACGCCATCGAGCGCGAGCTCGACCGCTGCAATGTCGTGCTCGTGCTGGTCGGTCCGCACTGGCTGTCGATGACCGACGCCCAGGGCAAGCGCCGGCTCGACAATCCGAATGACCCGGTACGCATGGAGATTGCCCGCGCACTGACCCGGCGCGGCGTGCGCGTCATTCCCGTGCTGGTTGGCGGTGCCGTCATGCCCGACGCAGCCGAACTGCCGGAAGAACTGTCGGCGCTCGGCCGGCGCAATGCGCACGAAATGACCGACAAACGCTGGCAGTATGACTTCGGCGAGTTGTGCGGCGTGCTTGAGAAGCTGCCCGGCATGCCGATGCGCAGTGCGGCGACGGACAGCACGACCCAGTCCACCTCGCACCGGAGTACCACCGGCGACGACGATCTGCCGCTCCCGGACAGCTTGAAGAAGCCGGTCGGCCGCGTCATCGGTGCCGCGCGCAAGGTGGTCTGGGGAGTCGGGATTTTCTTCACCTTCATCCTCATCGTCGCGGTATTCGTCGGCGAGCAGGAGACCACGCCCGAACCCGCCCCGGCGCCGGCGCCGTTCGTCGCCGATGACCCGGCTCCGGCACCCGTCGCGCCGGTTGCGGTCGCCAGCCTGCC
>FWPV01012319.1_pt1 | contig 13231 bp, 13 predicted proteins | sample 2228371 | NCBI WGS metagenome assembly FWPV01 (sample SAMEA103939776, study PRJEB20133) | metagenome | reverse complement strand
CCACCGTCACCCCGATCCCCGGGTCGGAGACCCTCCTCGCCCCGCCGAGGATCTGAGCTCCGGGATCGTCCGGACGAGCCCCGGTCAGCCGTGGCGGGCGCGGAACTCCTCCATGAACGTCCGGAGCGCGCGGACGCCCTCGAGCGGCATCGCGTTGTAGATGGAGGCCCGGATCCCGCCGACGGAGCGGTGGCCGGCGAGCTCGAGCAGCCCCTCCTCGCGGGCCCGCGCGACGAAGGCTCGCTCCAGCTCCTCGCTCGGCAGACGGAACGTGACGTTCACGAGGGACCGGGCCTCGGGCGCGGCGTGGCCGCGGTAGAAGCCCTCGCTCGCGTCGATCGCCTCGTACAGGAGGGCGGCCTTCTCGCGGTTGCGCGCGTGCATCGCCTCGAGGCCGCCGACCTCGTCGCGGAGCCAGCGGGTGACGAGGAGGAACACGTAGATCGCGAACACCGGTGGCGTGTTGTAGAGCGAGCGGTGCTCGACGTGGGTGCGGTAGTCGAGCATGGTGGGCAGGCCCTCGGGGATCCGCTCGAGGAGGTCCTGGCGGATCAGGACGATGGTGAGCCCCGCCGGCCCCGCGTTCTTCTGGGCCCCCGCGTACAGGAGGCCGTAGCGCTCGACGGGGATCGGGCGGGCGAGGAAGTCCGAGGACGCGTCGCACACGAGGGGGGCGCCCGACCGGGGCTCGAACCCGTCGGGGAGCTCGACGCCCTGGATCGTCTCGTTCGAGGTGACGTGGAGGTACGCGGCGCCCGGGTCGAGCTCGAGGGCGCCCAGGTCCGGCACGGTCGTGTACCCGGTCCCGGCCCCGTCCCAGACGACCCTCGGGCGGTCGAGCCGCTCGGCCTCGGCCAGGGCCTTGCGAGACCACGAGCCGGTGACGACGTACTCGGCCGTCGAGCCAGGCCCGAGGAGGTTCATCGGGACCATCGCGAACTGGAGGGACGCGCCGCCCTGGAGGAACAGCACCCGGTGGGTCTCGGGCACCCGGAGCAGGGTCCGCAGGTTGGACTCCGCCTCCTCGCGGATGGCCTCGAAGGCCGGGCTGCGGTGGCTGATCTCGAGCACGGAGGCGCCCGCCCCGGGGAGCTCCAGGAGCTCCTCCCGGACGCGCTCCAGGACGGGCACCGGGAGCGTCGCGGGGCCGGGCGAGAAGTTCCAGGCGCGCACGCGCCCATGTTCCCGGGCCCGCCGGTCCGCGTCATCCGCGCTGGCCGGGCCGGTCGTCACCCGCGCGCCGGGACGGAGGGCCCTCCGGTGGGCCGCCCGGATGCGGGAAGGTGCGGGTGCGGGCCGCTCGCGGGCCCTGGAACGAGGAGGCGATGCAGATGCGACAGGCGACGAGGTGGATCTCGCGGGCGACCCTCGCCGGCCTGCTCGTGGCCTTCCCAGTGGGAGCGACGGTGGGGTGCTCCGGCGCGCCCACGTCGGGCCCGGTCGGCGGCGAGGGTCGGGCGACGGTGAACGAGATGGGCTACATGGTGCACGCGGAGCACGCGGCCGATCCGGCCACCACCCTGCCCGACTACGCGAGCACGCCGGAGCTCGCCCCCCTGTACACGTTCGCGATGCAGCACCCGGAGGTCCTCTCCTACATCCCCTGCACGTGCGGGTGCGGCCCCATGGGGCACAACAGCGTCTGGAACTGCTTCGTCCGCGCTATCGAGGCCGACGGGACCGTGGTCTTCGATCAGCACGCGGCGGGCTGCCAGATCTGCCAGGACATCACCCGTGACGCGATGCGCCTGTGGCAACGCGGCTCGCCCCTCTCCGAGATCCGCGAGGCCATCGACGCGTCGTACCCGGGCCCCAAGACCCCGACCGAGTACCCGGCCTGAGCGTCGGCCGGTGGGCGCGGCCCGCTAGGCTCGGGGCGTGGAGGTCTCCGTCCTGGGCCACGTGGCCGCGGGTGTCGCGGCCATCGTCGGTGGCGCGGTGAACGCGCTCGCCGGCGGCGGCACCCTCGTGACGTTCCCGACGCTCCTCGCGCTCGGCGTTCCGGCGGTGGGGGCGAACGTGACGAACACCGTGGCGCTCTCGCCCGGGTACCTCGGCGGGACGTGGGGGCAGCGGGCGGACCTCCGGGGCCAGGCGGGGCGGCTGCGGCTGCTCGGCCCCGCCGCGGTCGCGGGCGGGCTGGCGGGCGGGGTGCTGCTCCTGCTCACGGGCGAGGAGCTCTTCCGCGATCTCGTCCCCTTCCTCATCCTCGGGGCGAGCGGGCTCCTCGCCGTCCAGGACCGGGTGCGGGCGCTCGTGGTCCGGCGCCTGGCCCGTCGGTCGGCCGTCGACCCCTCGGAGGCCTGGGCGGCGCTGCCCGCCTTCGCGGCCTCGGTGTACGGGGGCTACTTCGGCGCGGGGCTCGGGGTGATCCTCCTCGCGGTCCTCGGGCTCGTGCTCGAGGACTCGCTCACGCGGATCAACGCGCTGAAGCAGGCGCTGTCCTTCTGCGTGAACCTCACGGCCGCCGTCTACTTCCTGTTCTCCGGCGAGGTGGTCTGGTCCCTCGCCGCCGTGATGGCGGTGGGGGCGATCGCCGGCGGGTCGCTCGGCGGGCGCCTCGCGGGTCGGATGCGCGCGGAGCTCCTCCGGCGCGTGGTCGTCGCGATCGGGATCGCGGTCGGCGTCGTGTACCTGGTCCGGTGATCCCGTGAGCGCGACCTCCGATCGCCGCGCGGCCCTGCAGCGGCGGGCCCTGCGCCTGGAGTACGCGACGATCGCCTGGAACCTCGGCGAGGCCGTGCTCACGATCGCCCTGGGGGTGCTCGCCGGCTCCCTCGCGCTCATCGGGTTCGGCGCGGACTCGATCATCGAGGTCTTCGCCTCAGCGGTGGTCGTGTGGCACGTGCTCCCGGGCCACGAGACCGACCATCCAGGGCGCACGCGCCTCGCCCTCCGGCTCGTGGCGGCCGCGTTCCTGCTCCTCTCGGTCGTGCTCGCGGCGGCCGCGGTGCGGGACCTGGTGACGGGGAGGCGGGCCGGGGAGTCGCCCCTGGGGATCGCCTATCTCGCGGTCACCGCGGTCGTGATGTTCACGCTCGCCGCGGCCAAGCATCGCCTGGCTCGGGCCCTCGGCTCCTCGCCGCTCCGATCGGAGGCCGCGATGACCTTCCTCGACGGGATCCTCTCGAGCGCCACGCTCCTCGGGCTCGCCCTGAACGCCGTCCTGGGCTGGTGGTGGGCGGACCCCCTGGCCGCCCTCGTCGTGGCCGTGGCGGCGATGGACGAGGCCCGCGAGAACCTCGAGGAGGCCCGCGAGCTCACCGGCGGTTGAGCGGACGCGGGTTGCCGCGCGGGGCAGCGGGACGAAGCGCCGGAACCGCTAGTATCCGTGGCCAACCGACGGAGGTTCGCCCGCGGAGCCCCGTGCCGGGAGCGCGCTCTCCGTCCTGAGGAGAGGAGGTGGCGATGCCGAAGGCCCTTCGGTTGCTCGCCGTCGCGGCCGTCCTCGCGCTCGTCGGCGCGGCGTGCGCGGAGGAGGGCGGGACGGGCGGTGGGGGCGGCGGAGAGGCCGCGCCGTTCCCCTCGAGCCCGCCGGCGGCCGAGGACGCGGGCCCGCTGCGCCTGCTCGAGTGGGCGGGCTACGAGATCCCCGAGTTCCACGCCCCGTTCAGCGAGGCCTACCCCGACGTGGAGCTCGAGTACCAGTTCGCCGACGCGGGCTCGAGCTTCTACCAGAAGGTCGCCACGGGGGGCGTCGAGGTGGACCTCGCGCACCCCTGCTCGAACTGGGTGCAGACCTGGTACGACGCCGGGCTCATCGCGCCGATCGACGTCTCGCGCCTTGAGCACTGGGACGAGCTCGACCCGAAGATGCGCGAGCTCGGGAGGATCGGCGACCAGTACTACTTCGTCCCCTGGGACTGGGGCTACGAGTCCCTCATCGTGAACACCGACATGGTCGAGGAGGTCCCCGACAGCTGGGCCGACCTGTGGGACCCGCAGTACCGGGGCCTCATCGCCATGGAGGACTTCTCCGAGGGGGCCGTGGCCATGACGGCGTGGGCCTTCGACCTGCCCTACCCGGACCTGTCGGACGAGGACCTCGAGTTCATCAAGCAGAAGCTCATCGAGCTGAAGCAGAACGTGAAGCTGTTCTGGGCCGGGAGCACGGACCTCGTGCAGGCCATGGTGAACGGCGACGTGGCGATCGGCTACGGCTGGAACGACCAGTTCGCGAAGGTCGTGGACGGCGGCGTGGACGCGGTGTACGTGGATCCCGAGGAGGGTCGCGGGGGCTGGGTCTGCGGGTTCGTGGTCCTCAAGGACACGCCCCACTACGACCTGGCGCTCGAGTACATCGACAGCGCGATCTCGCCGGAGGTCGGCAAGGAGGCGATCGACCTGTACTTCCTCGGCCACTCGAACACGAAGTCGGTCGAGCTCGCCGACCCGAAGACCGTGGAGATGCTGGGGCTGCTCGACACGGACGTCCAGGCCCGCACGAACTTCGCGGTGCCGCTCACCGCGGAGCAGCGGGATCGCTTCAACCAGATCTGGTCGGAGGTGCTCGCCGCCTAGGCGAGGACGGGTGAGGGGCCGGGGAGGGTGACCGACACCCGTCGGATCCCGGGGGGTCGGCGCTTCGCGCTCACGCTGAGCGCGGCGCCGGCCCTCTGGCTCCTCGCCTTCTTCGTCGTCCCCCTCGGGATCCTCGTGGCCTGGTCCTTCCAGCCCCCGGGGATCGTCGCGGGGCTCCGGAGGGTGGTCACGCTGGAGGCGTACCGCTCCACGCTCTCCGCGGCCTCCTACTGGCGCGTGCTCGCGCGCACCGGCGTCATCGCCGTGACGGTGGCCGGGGTGGCGGTCGTCCTCGCGTACCCCATCGCCTACACCCTCGCCTTCGCGACGAGGGGGCGGCGGAACCTCGTGCTCACCCTCGCCCTGCTGCCGTTCCTCACGAGCTACCTGCTGCGGATCTACGCCTGGCGGCTGCTCCTCGGGACGAAGGGCGTGCTGAACGAGCTCCTCCGCGCGATCGGGCTCATCGACCGACCGCTGCCCTTCTTCCTCTACAGCCGCACGGCCGTCGTGCTGGTCCTGATCTACGTGTGGGTGCCGTGGGCCGCCCTTCCGATCTTCCTGCGCCTGGAGCAGATGGACCGGTCGCTCATCGAGGCCGCCGACGACCTCGGCGCCACCCGGGCGCGCGCGTTCCTCCGCGTGACCCTGCCCCTGTCCCTGCCGGGAGTCTTCGCGGCCTTCTTCTTCGTGATGATCCCCACGCTCGGGGACTTCGCGACGGCGAGCGCGGTGGGCGGCTCCGGCGGACAGATGATCGGGAACATCATCCAGCAGTACCTGAACTCGCTGAGCTACCCGTCGGGGGCGGTGCTGTCGGTGCTCCTGCTCGCCACGGCGCTCGTGGCGATGGCGATCGGTGCGAAGCTCGCTGGGATCCGGGACGTGGGGGACGTGCGTGTCTAGCCGCTCCGGGCCCCGGCGCGTCGGCCTGTGGACGTACTTCTGGCTCTACATCGGGCTCCTGTACACGCCGCTCCTCGTGCTCGCCGCCTTCTCGCTCCACGACTCCGAGCTGCTCTCGCTGCCCTGGCGCGGGTTCTCCCTGCGGTGGTACCGCGAGATGCTCCACGCGACCACCCTGCTCCGGTCGCTGCGGGTCAGCGTGGTGGTGGCCCTCCTCGCCTCGACCCTCGCGGTGGCGCTCGGTGGTGCGCTCGGCGTCGCCGTGAGCCGCTTCCGGTTCCCGGGGAGGGGGGTCCTGCTCGCCCTCGCCCTCAGCCCCCTCGTGATCCCCTACCTCGGGCTCGCCGTCTCGCTGCTCATGACCTTCGTCGCCCTCGGACTGAAGCCCTCGATCCCCACGGTGGTGATCGGGCACAGCGTCGTCGCCATGCCCTACGCCCTGCTCCTCGTCGCGACCCGGCTCCTCGGGATCGATCCCGCGCTCGAGGAGGCCGCGCTCGACCTCGGGGCGGGGTGGCGTTCCATCCTCGGACGCCTGTACGTGCCGCTCATGGGACCCGCCCTCGGCACCGCCTTCGTCACGGCCTTCGTGCTGTCCTTCGACGAGCTGTACCTCGCGTTCTTCCTCTCTGGGTCGGACCAGACCCTCCCCGTGTACTTCTTCTCGGGCCTGCGCCATCCCGAGTTCCTGCCACCCACGCTCGCGCTCACCACGCTCGTGACGGCGATCGTCGTCGCGGGGACGCTCGCCTCGCAGGTCGTGGGCCTCCGCCGCCGGTCCGCGGCGCGCTGAGCGGTCCTGGCGCGGCGCAGGGACCCGGGGTAGGCTTGCGCCACCGCTCACGGAGGGGGCTCCGATGGATCGTTCGCGCTGGCTCGCGCGGCTCGCTCCGCTCGCCGCGCTCGCCCTCGTGCTCTCCGGCTGCCTGAAGCTCGACATGGACCTGGAGCTGCGACCCGACGACACGGTGGATGGAGCGGTCGTCTTCGCCGTGGACAAGGACCTGGCGTCGCTCGCGGACGGGTCCCTCGAGGATCTGGTCCAGGAGGCGCCGCTCCCGAGCGACGCCGAGGGCGTCCGGGTGGAGGACTACGAGGACGAGGAGTTCGTCGGGCAGCGCTGGGTCTTCGACGGCATCCCGATCGGCGTGTTCGTGGCGCAGGATCCTGAAGGTCTCAGCATCGTCCGGGAGGGAGACACGTTCCGGGTGAGCGGGACCCTGGACCTCGCCGGGCCCACGGGGCCGACGGGCTTCGATCCGAGCGCGTTCTTCTCCTCCGCCGAGATCCGGATCGCGATCACCTTCCCGGGCGAGGTCCTCTCCTCCAACGGCAGGGTGGAGGGCAACACCGTGGTCTGGGAGCCCCGGTTCGGGGAGCGCCTGGAGATCGAGGCGGTCGGCTCGGCCATCCCGAGCCAGAGGGGCCTGAGCACGTCCGCGATCGTCGCGATCGCCCTCGCCGGCGTGGCGCTCCTCGCGGCGGTGGTGGCGCTCGTGGTGCTGCGGGGCCGCCGGCGCCAGGCAGGCGTGGACGTGTCCCCGCCGGACGACGTGTCCCCGCCGGGAGACGCGGCCATGGGCCCTGGTGGCCCCCCGCCGCCCGCACGGGACCTGCCTCCGCCGCCCCAGGTTCCGCCGGCGCCTTAGGGCGGAGACCCACGGCTCGCGGGACCTTCGACGGTCGGGCGTCCGTCCCGCATGAGCGACCATGCACCCGACGGGGCGCGGTGCCCCGGCTCGTCCTGGACGGGAGGGGTGCGATGGAGGAGACGCCCAGACGGCGGGTGGAGATCCCGAGCGCGGCGGACCCGGCGCCGCTCGGGCTCGCGGCGTTCGCGCTCACCACGTTCCTGCTCTCGGCGAAGAACGCCGGCTGGACCGACGGCGGGAACGCGTGGCTCGGCTTCGCCTTCGCCTACGGCGGGCTCGCGCAGCTGCTCGCCGGGATGTGGGAGTTCCGGAACCGGAACGTGTTCGGCGCGACCGCGTTCTCGACGTACGGCTCGTTCTGGATCGGCCTCGGGCTCTACGTCCTGCTCGTCGAGGAGGGGAGCCCGAACGCGGCGAACGACCTCGCGTGGATCCTCCTCGCGTTCGCCATCTTCAACACGTACATGCTGCTGTGGAGCACGCGGGTGAGCGTCGCGGTGTTCTGCGTGTTCCTGGCGCTCGAGGCGACCGAGGTCGTGCTCGCAGCGGGGTTCTTCGCGGACGCCGCGGACGTCATCCGGGCGGGCGGCGTGATCGGCGTGATCACCGCCGCGGTGGCCTGGTACGCCTCGGCGGCCGGGGTCGTGAACGGGATGGCCGGACGTCCGGTCGTCCCGGTTGGCCGTCCGCTGTGGCGTGACGTCCGGCCCGCGCTCGGGCCCGAGCTCGCTCCGGAGGGAGCGAGGGTCCGCGAGCTCCGGTAGCTCGTAGACTCGCCGACGTGCCCGGCTCGTCGGCGGAGGGACGGTGAGGGCCGCCCCGCGCCTGCGGGGCGGCCCGGCCGCGCGCACCGCGAGCCTGTTCCTCGGGCTCGTGACGGTGGCGGCGGCCATCGTGGCGCTGCTCGAGTCCCGGCTCGGCCTGGCGCCCTGGGACGTCTTCCACCTCGGGCTGGCGAGCAGGAGCCCGCTCACGATCGGGACGGCGAGCATCGTCGTGGGGCTGGCGGTCCTGCTGCTGTCGTGGGCGCTCGGCCAGCCGCCCGGGTTCGGGACGGTCGCCAACGCGGTGGTGATCGGCGCCTGCGTGGACCTCCTCCGGCGGGTCCCGTGGATCGCGCACCTGTCGGGCGGTGGGCTCCCGGTCCGCGGCGGCCTCCTCCTGCTCGGGGTCGGGCTGTTCGGGCTCGGGTCGGCCCTGTACATCGGGGCGGGGCTCGGCGCCGGCCCCCGGGACTCGCTCATGCTCGCGCTGGCGCGTCGGACGGGCGTGCGGATCGCGGTCGTCCGGGGGGCATTGGAGGTCAGCGTGCTCGCGGTGGGCTGGGCGCTCGGCGGCGTCGTGGGTCTCGGCACGGTGGCGGTCGCGCTCCTCCTCGGTCCCGCCGTCGAGGCCTCGTTCCGTCTGCTGCTCGCGCTCGGCCTCGCGGAGCCGGCGGGGGTCGGGGAGTCCGGCAGGGGCCGCACTATGATGCAGCTGCACCATGACGCGTGAATCTGCCCGATACCTGGATGGCGCGGGCGCGGCGGAGGTCGAGGTCTTCGTGCTCTTCGCCGACGAGCGCGGCATCCGTCGTCTGCGCATCGACGGCGCCGAGACGCTGCGCCTGCCCCTGCGGGGTGCGCATCCGACGGAGCAGGTGGCGAAGGCGGTCGCGGAGCGGGGCCTCACGCCGAGGTTCGTCCACTCAACCTCGTGGCGGTACGAGGGCGGCGCCCTGATGCTCACCTACGTCGCGGTGGTGGACCCCCCCGACGGGGCGGAGGGCGCGCCCGTGTCCTTGGCCCCGATCGCGTGTACAGGCCCGACGACGCCGCCCTCGGCGATCGCGCCCGAGCAGGTCCTCGCGCACACGCTCCGGCACCTGGCCTGGCTCACCGAGCACGACCCCGTGGCCAGGGAGGCCCTGGCCGGATGGGCGCCGTACCTGCGGGACCACCGGCCGGAGCCGTTCCGCGCGCTCGGCTCTCCGGCCTGAACGCGGCGGGGCGGCCCTCGCCCTCGTGCGCGTCCCTCAGGAGGGCGGGTTCCCGCGGCGGCGCTCGATCACCGCGCGCATGCCCTCGACCACGTCCTCCGGCAGCGGGGGCACCTCGTGCGTCTCCCACAGGTGGAAGACCCGCTCGCGCGCCCGCTCCCGGAGCGTCTTCGAGCCAGCCTCCTCCCAGGGCTGACGCCCTTCCCAGGAGAGGACCCGCGGGCTCCACAGCTCGCGGAAGTGCCGGAGCGTGTGCGTCTCGCCGAGGAAGACGTTCCCCGGTCCGACGGCGCGGATCACGTCGAGGGCGATGGTCTCCTCGCTCACCTCCAGGGGCTGGACCAGCCGCCGCGAGGCCCCGACGAACTCGTCGGCGATCACGAGGAGCTCGGGCGAGAACAGGAGCCCGCCCTCGATGCACCCGGCGTCGAAGATCATGTCGATCCCGGCGAGGACGGCGCCGAGCCCGTACCAGGCCACCTCGGCCGCGGCCTGCTCGTCGGCGTCCTTCGAGTCGCCGCCGAAGGTCATCCCCACGGAGGGCAGGCCCCATCGCCGGCACAGCTGCCCCATGGCCATGAGGAAGCGGACGCCATCGGGGCCGCCCGCCGTGACCGTGCCGAAGCGCATGTCCATCACGAACGGCACCGTCCCGGAGACGAAGGGGGTGCCGGGCCGGCGGAGCTCGGCGAGGACGAGGCCCGCGAGGGTCTCCGCGGCGGCCACGACGAGGGTCCCGGCGACCGTCACCGGACCGGTGGCGCCGACCTGCGGGGCCGCCTGGCAGCAGACCGGCATCCCGCGGTCGGCGGCGACGAAGAGCTTCTCCAGGGTCTCCGGGTTGAACAGGAGCGGCGAGACCGAGTTCAGGTACGGCACGAGGAACGGCCGCTCGCGCAGCCGCTCCGGGCCGCCCGCGACGAGCTCCGCCATCTCGTAGATGTCCCCGAGCTCCGCGCCACCGCCCGCCACGAGGGGCATGAGCGGCTTCGTCGTGTTCGTGACCATCGCGAGGAACTCGCTCTGGTTCACGACGTGCAGCGGGAGGTCGTCGCTGGGCCGGGTGACGCCGGGGGTGGCGACGAAGTCGATGTCGGGCAGCGCGTCGGCGAGGCGAGCGGTCTCGGCCGTGGCCTCGATCGTGAAGGGCTCGATGGTGCGATCCCGCGGGTTCAGGTAGTTGAGGTTCGTCACGCCGGCGCCGACGTAGACGTTGCCCGCGCCGAGCTCCATCGCCGGCTCGCCGTTGCGGTCGTGGATCGTGAACGTGCGGGGGGCGAGCTCGAGGGCGCGCTCCACGAGCTCCGGCGGGATCCGCACGAGGTCCTCGCCCTCCACGGTGGCGCCGTTCGCGGCGAGCAGCTCCCGCGCGGCCTCCGTCGTGATCCGCACCCCCGGGTCCTGGAGGACGGCGAGGGCCGCCTCGTGGAGGCGCTCGACGGCCTCAGCGGGCAACAGCTCCAACGTGAGCCCGCCCATCAGGCCTTGATCCTCGTGCGGTCGGGGTCGTACAGCGGTCGGAGGGAGGCGACCGCCGGGACGCGCCGCCCGGCCACCTCGAGCTCGAAGCTCCACTCCGAGATGGCCTCTGCGGGGATCCCGCGCTCGTCCTCGACCATCCCGAGCCCCACGGCGCCGCCGAGCGTGTGCCCGTACGCGCCGACGCGGTTGTACCCGACCCACTCGCCGTCGCGCAGGATCGGCTCGCCGCCGAAGAGCAGCGGCTCGGGATCCTTCAGCAGGAACTGCACGAGGCGCCGCTTCGGCGGCCCGGCCTCGCGCTGGCGCAGCAGGGCGTCGCGGCCGATGAACCCGCCCGGCTTGTCCCAGGCGATGCAGAACTCCAGGCCGCACTCGATCGGGGTGTCGGTGTTGTCCACGTCCAGCCCGTAGTCGCGGTAGGCCTTCTCCAGGCGGAGGCTGTTCATCGCGAGGAGGCCGACGTCCCGGTACCCGAGATCCTCCCCGGCCTCCACGAGGGCGTCGTACACGGTGAGGGCGAGGTCGGAGGGCACGTGGAGCTCCCAGCCGAGCTCGCCCACGTAGGTGACACGGAGCGCGAGGACCCGCGCGTAGTGCACGTCGATCTCCCGGGCCGTCATGTAGGGGAAGGCCTCGTTGGACAGGTCCGCGCTCGTCAGGCGCGAGAGGAGCTCGCGCGAGCGGGGGCCCTGGACCGTCATCAGGGTCGTGCCCGCGCTCACGTCGGTCACGCTCACGTGAGCGCCCTCCGGCGTGTACCGGCGGAGGCGGGCGAGCACCCGCCGGTGCGTGAGGTCCGTCGAGACGACGAGGAAGCGATCCTCGGCGAGGCGCGTCACGGTGACGTCCGCCTCGATCCCTCCGCGCTCGTTCAGCCACTGCGTGTACACGACCCGGCCCACGGGCACGGAGACGTCGTTGTCGGAGAGCCGGTTCAGCACGGCCTCGGCGTCGCGGCCCTGGACGAGGATGTTCGCCATCAGCGACATGTCGATCATCCCGACGGCCTCCCGGATCGCCCGGTGCTCGCGCTCCTGGGATGGGAAGGACTCGTCCCGGTGCCAGCCGTGCGTGACGTGCGGCTCGACCCCGGGGTCCGCGAACCACTCGGGGTACTCGTAGCCGGAGGTCACGCCGAAGTAGGCGCCGCGGGCGGCCAGGCGGTCGTGGAGGGCCGAGCGACGGACGTTGCGGGCGGTCTTCGGGTGGTAGTTCGGCCAGACCGCGTCGCCGAAGAGGGCGCCGAGCTGCTCGACCGTGCGGTCGCGCCGGAACGCCCGGGTGCTCTCGTGGGGCATGGTCCGGTCGATGGCGAACCCCATGACGTCCTGGTCCGGCACACCGTCCACGATCCACTGGGCGGTGAGGGCCCCGACCCCGCCGCCGAGGAGGATCCCGAGCGAGTTCATCCCCGCGGCGACGAAGAAGCCGTCGAGCTCCGGCGCCTCACCCATGAGCGGGCCCAGGTCCGGCGTGAAGCTCTCGGGCCCGCAGAACATCGTCTTGATCCCCGCCTCGCGCAGACGGGGGAAGCGATCGAGGGCGCGCTCGAGGTACGGGCCGACCCGGTCCCAGTCCGGCGGCAGGCTCGCGAACTCGATCTCGTCGGGGACCCGGTCCACGGACCAGGGGCCCGCGACGGGCTCGAACAGGCCCACGAGGATCCCGCCGCCCTCCTCCCGGTAGTAGCCGTAGAGGTCGGGGTCCTCCACCACCGGCAGGTCGGGGTGGGCCCAGTCCACGGGCTCGGTGATCATGTAGTAGTGCTCCGAGGCCTGCAGGGGCACGTTCACGCCGGCGAGCTCGCCGAGCTGGCGGCTCCACATGCCGGCGGCGAGCACCACGTACTCGCACTCCACGTTCCCGAGGGGGGTCACGACGCCCGTCACGCGGTTGCGCTTGCTCAGGAACCCGGTCACCGGGACCCCCTCGAGGATCGTCGCCCCGCCCATCCGCGCGCCCTTGGCGAGGGCCATGGTCACGTCGGCCGGGTTGATCCGCCCCTCGTCGGGCACGTAGAAGGCCGCGAGGACGTCGTCGATCCGGGCCTCGGGCCACATCTCCTGGAACTCCTTGGGGGAGATCTCCTCGTTCGGCACGCCGAAGCCGCGCACGAAGGCCTGCTCGCGCCGGAGCGTCTCCAGGCGCTCGGGCGTGCGCGCGATGTGGAGGTGGCCGATCTGGCGCCACCCGGTGGCCTGGCCCGTCTCCGCCTCGAGGCCCGCGTAGAGGTCGCGCGTGTACCGGGCCATCCACAGCAGCGTCTCGTGGGCCATCCCGGCCGAGGTGATGAGCCCCGCGGCGTGCCAGGTGGTCCCGGAGGTGAGCTTGCGGCGCTCGAGCAGGAGCACGTCCTTCCACCCGAGCTTGGTGAGGTGGTAGGCGACGTTGCAGCCGATCACCCCGCCCCCGACGATCACGACGCGGGCGCGGTCCGGCAGGGTCGTGGTGGTCTCCGCGGGCACGGTTCGCTCCTTCCCCTCGTTGCCTGTCACCGCGGCGCGCGGCCGCGGCTCGCGCTGATGCTAGCCCGAGCATGCGGTGGCGCGCACGCGGGACGGACCGGGTCGCTCGCCGGAGCGCGGAGCGGGCGAAGGCGGTCGAGGCGGTCGGGTCGGGGAGGGGAGCGGACCCCCTACGGGTCGGGTCCCGCCCGGGCGGCCCCGGCCGGGAGCCGGCGCAGCACCGGGGG
>FWPV01012315.1_pt1 | contig 13232 bp, 10 predicted proteins | sample 2228371 | NCBI WGS metagenome assembly FWPV01 (sample SAMEA103939776, study PRJEB20133) | metagenome | reverse complement strand
TATCAGGTCTTTGGTGCGGCGCTGGTAGAGGGAGAAGGAGGCCGTGATCTTTGAGGACGACCATTTGACACCGGCCTCGATCTGGCGGCTGGATTCGGGCCTGAGTTTGGGATTGCCGGATATCTTATAGACGAGACCATAGTAGGGAGGATAGATCTCCACGGGCCAGTTCAGGTCAACCAGGGACGGCGCCCGGTAGGCCCGGGCATAGTTTATATGCAGGGCCAGAGGCTGAAGCGGGTTCCAACTCAACCCCAGGTTGGGCGAAAACTGCCGGGGGTAGGCGGCGGTGGCATCGTACCTCAGGTTGGCGGCGGCCAGCAGGCCATGGGGCAGCCTCCACATCTGGCCGACGAAGGCCGAGGAGCGGTCCAGACGGGAACTGCCGGTGGCGCTGCTTTGGTCCTGGGTCTGGTAGTATGCCAGGCCGGCGGTCATCTCGATATTTTCCAGGAACGACCGTCGTCCTGATAGTTCGCTCTGATAGGTGACGGTATGGTTCACCGTATTGCTCCATTCTGACCGGTTGGTCCTCCAGGCATCGTTTTTGAGGATGGTCCAGGCGATCCGGTCTTTGTAATCGAGCCGGCCCATATAGTCCAATTGCTTGTCCTCCTGCCGGTCGTAGGGGGTGGGCCAGGAGAGAGGGCCGGGGTTGCCGTTCTGTGAATTATAGTAACGATGGACCATGGAGGCGGTTAGGTCCTCGATGGGGTCTATTTTAAGATCGAAGGAATAGTTGACCGCGTCATAGTCAGAGTTGGGCCGCTGGCCGCCGGTCTTGATCCAGGAGCCGCAGGCCGAGATCCGGGCCAGGCGGCCCAGCCGACGGCTGAAGAGGCCCTCTAATTCCCTTCCGTCAAAAGATCCCTGTTGAAAACGGATCCGGGAGTAAGGCCGGTCGGGATCAGGCCTCTGGGTGATGAAGTTGACTACGCCGGCCGAAGCATTGGCCCCATAGAGGCCGGCGGCCGGGCCGCGCAGGACTTCTATCCGGGATATGTCGGGCGGCAGGCGGTTGAGGTCGAAACTGCCGTCGCGGGCAGAGTTCATGGGCAGTCCGTCTATCAGATAGAGGACGTCGGTGGAGGCCGAGCCGCGCATAGAAAGCGTAACCAAGCTCCCCAGCCCTCCGTAGGCGCCCGAGACTAGGCCGGTGGCTTCAGCGACCATATCGGCCGGCCTCTGGGAGGGAGAGATCGGGTCGGCCTCTATGACCGAGACACTGGCCGGCGCCAGAAGTCGAGGCAGGGGCGTTCTGGTGGCGATGACCGTGATGCCGGGCACCCGATAGATAGGCAGGGAGTCGGAGGGCTGGTCTTTGGAAGCAGCCGCCGTTTCCGAGGGGTGGACAGCCGTGCTGTCAGGGGATCGTGGCGTCAGTGAATCGGATAAAGCCAGAGAGGCCAGCAGCATAAAGGTGAACATAGAATCTCCTTTCTGATGTTTTATGGAACTGAGTGGATTATTATCGGTCGATCCGACCGGGCATCGCGCAGACTGTCCACTTTGGTATGGTAGACCTCTTCTATGGTCTGGGGGGTCAGGACTTCCTGGGGCGAGCCGGCTCTGATTATCCGTCCCTGAGACATCACGACCAGGCGGCTGCAGAACTGCGAGGCCGTGTTCAGATCATGGAATACCGCGGCGGCTGTCAAATGGGTATCTTGGCAGAGACGGGATAGGCGGCCTAGGATGGCTGACTGATGGCCCAGGTCCAAATGGTTGGTCGGCTCGTCCAACAGGATCACCGGGGTCCTCTGGGCCAGGCATCTGGCCAGAACCACCCGCTGCCGTTCGCCCCCGGACAGGGCCCGGATGTTTCGGTGGCGGAACTGCCAGCAGTCGCAGGCCTCCATGGCTTCGCGGACGATAGCCTGGTCCTCGGGCCCCTCGGACTGCCAGGGCGAAAGATAGGGGCTGCGGCCCATGAGCACTATTTCGTAGGCCGAGAAGTCGAAGGGAAAGAAATTTTCCTGGAACACCAGGGCGATGGATCTGGCTCTCTGTTCGGCGCTGAGGCTTTGGAGGTCTCGGCCATCCAGAATCACCCGGCCGGAGTCCGGCTTGAGGATACCGCCCAGGCACAGAAGCAGAGTGCTCTTGCCCGATCCCTTGGGTCCGATGATGCCGGTGAAATCACCGGGCCCGAGGGTCAGTTCGATATCACAGATGGCGGGGATGGAACCATAATGGTAAGTGATATGCTGAGATGAAATCATTTCTGGCTGCTCCGTCGTTGCCTAAGCAGAAATACGAAGAAGGGCACACCCAATAGGGCCATGATTACGCCCAGGGGCAATTCCTGGGGCGCCAGGCTGCGGGCGGCTACATCGGCCATGATGAGGAGCGAGGCACCGAGGCCGGCCGCCAGAGGAATGGTGCGGCGGTTGTCTGGGCCCAGGATCAGTCGGGCCAGGTGGGGCACCATCAGCCCCAAAAAACCAATGACCCCACAGAGAGAGACCACCGAGGCTGTGACCAGGGCCACGAGAAAGAATATGTTCTTTTTGAACTGCTCCACCGGCAGCCCCAGGCTTTGAGCTTGGGCCTCGCCCAGGGAGATGAGGTTCAGGTTCCGGCCCTGGGACCACAGGGCCAGGCAGCCGGCAAAGACCAGGACCGAAGACACGGCCAGCAGATAGGCCTGGTTCTCGGATAGGACCAGAGACAGGCTGCCCATCAACAGCCAGAGTATCTCTTGAGCCTGGCGGCCGGCCAGGACCATGAGCAACATTATGAGTCCGGAGAAAAAGGCATTGGCCACCATGCCCGCCAGGATTATAGTCTCGGCCACCAGACGGCCATGGACCTTGGCCAGACGGTAGACGAAGAGGATGACGGCCAGGGCGCAGAACATGGCCAGAAGGGGAGAGGCCAGGGCTCCCAGAAACGTCCTGGGGAGGTTGAGCATGGCCGAGAGGGCGGCGCCGCAGGCTGCGCCACCGGCCACTCCCAGCAGATAGGGCTCGGCCAGAGGATTGCCCAATATGGCTTGGAGCGCGGTTCCGCTGCAGGCCAGCCCCAGTCCGGCCATGAGGCCCAACAAAACCCGGACCAGACGCAGCCCCAGGATCTCGGGCCCCACGCCGAAGCCCAGGCCGCCGGGGCCAATGGCCAATCCCAACATTAAGGAAATGGGGAATAGAAGCCAGACCAGGAGAATGGTTCTATGGTTTCTCATAGATTATCTTGTGCAACGCCTCGACGGCTTCGACGAAGCGCGGGCCGGGCCGCATCAGCAGATCCAAATCCAATTCTGAATGAACGCGTCCCTTCTTCACTGCCGGCAAATGGGACCATCCCCAACGCCTCTTGACATCCTGGGGTAGGGCCTGGGGGTGGAGGATGAGGATGACATCAGGTTGCGAACGGATTACCGACTCGGGATTGATGGGGGCATAGGGCTGGCCGAGGTCTCCGGCTATATTGACGCCGCCGGCCAGTTGGATCAATTGGCCCAGAAAACTCTGATGGCTGCCGCTCATCAAAGGCTGGGCGGATATCTCGGCGAACACCCGGGGCCTGCTGTCCGGGGGTATTTCGGCCACCCGGCGGCGGATGGAGTCCAACCGATCCATTAGGGCATGGTTCAGGGAATCGGCTTGCCGCTGCCGGTCCAGTATCTGCCCCAGCAGGTCGATTTCGGCGAATATATCCTTGGCCGTCTCCGACCTGAAGGCCACAGCATTTATATTGAGAGAACTGAGTTTAGCCAGAATATTCGATTTGTCTTGGGCCACCAGGAGGACCAGATCCGGCCGCAGCCATACCAAACGCTCCCAGTTCGGATGGAGATAATCGCCGACGCTGGGCTTGTCCTTGGCCTGGGGAGGGTAGTTGCACCAAGAGGTAACGCCCACCAGTTTGTCCTGTCCGTTCAAGGCATAGACCATCTCGGTGAGGTTGGGGGCGAAGGACACGATCCTTCGGGGGAGGCTGTCTACTATAACCTGGCGGCCCAGCCTGTCGGTGAAAGAGACGCCGGCCTGGCGGCCAGTCGTTTCCCGGCAGCAGCCCAAGGCCAGGAAGGGAAAAAGCCAGATAAGAAGAAGGATGTTGTCTCTATTCATGGGACTGTCTGAAAAAATTGCCCCGTCCCAGGGAAGGGACGAGGCAAGTGATAGCATCGGTCCGCCCTTCCCGCGAAGGAGGATCCACAGATTCAATGGGCCGGTCTCCTGGCTTGCCCGGAACGCCGCCTTCCCGATCCATATATAGGAATCAGTGGCTTCAGGCGCTCCTCGACCCTAGCACGCGGTCGAAAAGGGCTCACAGTTGCGGGGCAGCTTCCGATTTTCCGCTAGGGGCGGATCACGGAATTCCCGATTATCCTCTGCACCTAGACAGAGGCACCCATTTTCGCCATTATTATATGAAAACGGATGGGCTTTGTCAATAGCCTGCCTTTGGGAGATCGCCAGGACTCAAGCCGGAAAAGCCCTATGGATTCGAGGCCGGCCGCGCCACAGGACGGCCCTGAAATTTTTCATCAGCGGCCGTATTGACATCGATCGTTTTCGGGTTTATAGTCTATACTATGCGATCACATATTTCTGGGTGGTGGCTCATCCTTATATTGCTTGCGGGACAGGCCCGAGGACAGTCCGGAGGCTCCCACCTTCTTCCTGCTTGGGCGGCCAGAGGAGGCCTGGCGGCCGGTTGGCTGGTGGGGGCGGTGGCGGCTTCGCACTATTGGTGGCAGAGCGGCTTGGGCCGGAATCCTTTTAACAATATCGGCGAGGATGAGCCCTATGCAGAGGACAAGATATGGCATCTATGGAACGGTGAGAACCTCACCGACCTCCACTACTGGGCCCTGAGCCGCGGCTGGGGAGTGAAGTCCCCCTGGCCGGCTATGGGTCTGACCTTTATCGGCCTGAGCGCTATCGAGATCCTGGACGCCTCCAATGCCGACGGATACTGGAAACTTTCGCTCCGCGACGAGGCGGCCGATATCGCCGGAATCCTTCTGTGGTATGCCAAACACCGCTGGCCGGAGAAAGTGCAGGTGAGAGTGGGTATCAGGCACTGGGGGCGTAGCGGCGAACTTTTCCTCCGGCTGGTCAACTATCCCCAGGCCAGGAGCGACCAGTCCTTTTGCCACTGGGAGGACTATGCCATACTCAAGACCGAAATCATCGTGCGGCCCCGAGGCTATTTCTATTTTGGAGGCGCGGCCTCGCTTAAAAACGATCCCTTGGGCCGGACCCTGCCCCAGAACCTGTTCGGAGCCACTTTGGGATTCGACCTGACCCGATGGTTGGCCGCCAGAAGCCGGGACGCCTGGTCTCCGGCTATGCAGACTTTCGGCCGATATTTCTCCACCTCGCTGGCCTACACCCATTGGTTCGAGTGAGGGTATTCGAAGAAGAGCCTGCGTCCTGGGACGCAGGCTCTTTCTTTATTCCCGCTGCGCTGAATAGTTAAAGGCCAAGAGATCTAACGCTCAGGGCTCAGTCGTTCCGGTGGTGGCCCACCCCCGGGAGCAGCCGGAAACAACGCAGCCGACAGCCGTCGGGCAGTTGATGGTTGAGGAAGGTGAACAGGACCGAGGCCAAGCGGGAGGCCTCGGCTGGATGCAGATCCCAAGATATCCGGCTGGGCCAGCCGGCCAGCCATCTTGTTTGAGCGGCGCTGATGGGCGCCAGGTCGCGGAATTTGGCGCCGCAGCCATGGCAGACCAACCCGCCGCTGAAGGAGAACCCGGCCGAGCGGTCGCCCAGGCGCCGGCGGCAGGAGAGGCAACGGTCCAGGATAGGATGATAGCCCAGATTGTTCAAAGAGTGGAGGACGAAGTCAAGCAGGAGGTGGAGGTGCCTGTTCCCTGCCGAGGTGTCGATGCCGTGGAGGAAGGTGCCGAGATTTCGATACAGGGATAAAATGGGGGTCTCCGGCGCCGCGGCCCGCAAGGGTATCTCCAGGGCAGAGGATATGATACGGAACCTCTCGGGTCCGGGGTCACGATGAGAGGGCCTCCAGGATATGGAGGCTTCGGAGAGGGTGTGCAGATCCGAAGTCCGGCTGCGGTAGAAGACGATCTGGACGATGTGGCCCAGATCGAGGGCCGCCCCGAAGCGGCTCTTGGGACGGCGGGCGCCCCGGGCCGCAAGTCTGAGCAATCCCTGGCGGTCGGAGAAAACGTGGACGATGCGGCTGGTCTCGGACCAGTTCCGTGACTTGAGGACCACGGCCTCGACGCGTTCGATCATGGGCTGGGCATCGGAGATTAAATTGAAGCGCCTGGTCTCGGGGCGGCTATTCCAGCGCTTCGTCCGCTTTGGTCCTGGCCGAAGGTCTGGCCAGCCTCCGGGCGCGGACGGCCACGATGCGCCGTTTGCGCACCGATTCTATGGTGAACTCCCACTGCGGCTCTTGGGCCGGCCAGCGCAGTTTATCCTGGGGCTGGGGCACTTTGCCGGCCAATTCGTAGATGAAGCCGCCCAGGGTCTCGTAGCCCTCGCTGGGGAAGTTGGTGCCCAGGGCCTCGCCTATTTCGTCGATATTGATGCGACAGTCGATGCGCCAGGTACGCTCGTCCAGCCGGCGGTAGAGCGGCTCCTCGGTGTCGAACTCGTCGCGGATTTCGCCCACGATCTCCTCCAGCACGTCCTCCAGGGCCACCATGCCGGCCGTGCCCCCGTATTCGTCGACCACGATGGCCAGGTGGGTCCTCCAGGACTGGAGATCGCGCAGCAGGCTGTCCAGCCTTTTCGATTCCGGAACGAAGTGGGCGGGGCGGACGATATCGCCCACCGGAGTCTTCTTGGCCCCGCGGCGCAGCGCCCGGTTGACGTCGGTGGCATAGGCGATGCCGACGATGTTGTCGATGGTGTCCCGGTAGGCCGGGACCCGGGAGTGGCCGGCCCTCTCCATCATCCGGGCTACCCTGGGCAGGGGCTGGTCCGCCTCCACCGCCACCATGTCCACCCGGGGCACCATCACCTCGCGCACGGTGCGATCGCCCAGCTCGAAGATGCCGTGGATCATCTCGGTCTCGGAGCGGTCGATCAGCCCCTGCTCCTGGCCAGCTCGAAGCAGAGAACGAATCTCATCCTCGGTGACATGTTCGGAATGAGCGACCTGGCGAATGCCCAGCGCCGCCAGCATCAGGTCGCTGGATTTGGCCAGCACCCATATCAGGGGCTTGGCGGCTGTAGACAAGACCTTCATGAAGGGGGCCACCCCCAGGGCCAGCGGCTCGGCATGGCGCAGGGCAATGTTCTTAGGGGTGAGCTCGCCCAGAACAAGAGTGAAGAGCGAGACCACCACCGTCACCAGGGTGACGGCGATGACCTGGCTATTCTGGCGTAGGAAGGAAAGGGGGAGGCGGGCTAGAACCTCGGCCAGGGAACGGTAGCTGCTGACGGCGGCCACGGCCGAGGCCAAGAAGCCGACGAAGGTGACGCCTATCTGGATGGCGGCGAAGAGGCGACTGGGGTCCTCCAGCAGTTTCAGGATGATCCTGGCGTTCTTGTTGCCCTGGTGGGCCAGGTCCTTGAGACGGGAACGGCGGACCGAGATGATGGCTATCTCGGCGGCGGCGAAGAAGCCATTGAGCAGAATGAGGAAGGAAATCAGGAGGAGCTCGGACCACCAGCGGCTTTCCATAGAGCCTTGGTTAGTTAAGTTAACGAATCTTTTTTACCATGGCCAGGCAGGCGCCGAGGTATCTCTCCTCGCGGCGCCGCATCCTGTGGGCCTGAGCCGGACGGATGTGGTCATAGCCTAAAAGGTGGAGAACGCCGTGGATGATGAGCCGGGCCACCTCCTCCTGCGGCGTCACCCGGTACTGTCGGGCCTGGCGCCGGGCGCGGGGGATCGATATATAGACATCGCCCAACTGACGGTTGGGTACCGGGGAGGGCGGGCCCTCCATCAGAGCGAAGGCGATGACATCGGTGGAGCGGTCCACCTCCCGGAAACGGCGGTTGAGGCGGCGCAGCATCCGGCTGTCGGCCAGCACCAGAGTGAGATCGTAGGAGAAGAAACCCTCGGACTGCAGCACCTGGCAGATAATGCGGCGGCAGCAGGAATCGGGCAGGGGGGCGGAGGATACCAAGCGCTCGATATGAACAGCCATAGGATTTCTCTTTAGGGTGGTTTACGGTCAGGCCACTTTCTGGCCGTTGGGATAGTCGATGCGGGGGTGGAACACGGCCAGCAGCACCGGGATGAAGGCTTCGCCTATCAGGTTTAGTTCGTGCAGGGTGAGGTTGGTCTCGTCCAACTCCAGATCGTTGGCCCGTTCGATAATGGTGGCCTTGACCACCCGACGGATGCGCGAGGGGCTGCGGTCGCGCAGGGAACGGACGGTGGCCTCGACGGCGTCGGCCAGCATCAGAATGCCGGTCTCCTTGGATTGTGGCTTGGGGCCGGGGTAGCGGTAGTCGGCCTGAGAGGGCGCCGGACCCGGGCTCTGCTGGATGGCCTTGTGGTAGAAGAAACGGCAGAGGGCGGTCCCGTGGTGCTGGGCGATGGCGTCCTGGATCAACTGGGGAAGGCGGCTGGACCGGGCCAGGGCCAGCCCCTCCTTGACATGGGAGAAGAGGATAAGACAGCTCATTTTGGGGGCCAGCCCGTCGTGGCGGTTCGCGGCGCCGACCTGGTTATCGATGAAATATTCTGGCTTGGCCAGTTTGCCGATGTCGTGATAGTAGCCCATGATCCTGGCCTGGAGGCTGTTGGCCCCGATAGCCTGGGCGGCGGCCTCGGCCAGATTGCCCACCAGCAGACTGTGGTGGAAGGTGCCCGGAGCCTCGATGGAAAGCCTTTTGAGCAGGTGCTGATCCGGGTCGGCCAACTCCAGCAGGGTGAAGTCGGTGGTGGTGCGGAACAGGCCCTCTAAAAGCGGCAGAAAGACCAGGGCCAGGGCCACGGAGAAAAGGGCGTTGAGGGGGGCCAGGGCCACGGCCTGTTTTATTTGGGAGAAGGTGGATAGTTTGAGGTATTCTACAGCGGCGATAGCCAGTATGTTCACCAGGGCGATGGCGGCGAAACTGGTGGCGATGAACTGCATGCGGCTGCGCAGCCCCTTGACCGCCATGGCAGCCACCGAGCCCGAGGCCAAGGCCATGACCGTCAGGGGGAAGTTCAGGGAGGTGACCACGCCCAGCAACAGGGCGATGGTGACCGACATAACCATTCCCAGGGTGATGTCGAACAGCAGAGTGGCCAGAAGGGCCCCCAAGGCGGCCGGCGCCAGATAGGGAGAGAGCTCGGGATGCGATAGCACCAGCCAGCTGGAGGCCATGGTCAGCAGAATGATGGCCGCCAGCAGCAGCAGAGAACTGATGCTGCCGAAGATCTCGGGGCGGAAATGCCGCAGGTAGAAGACCAGGATGCCGATGAAGAAACCCAGGGCCAGGAGCCGGGAGAGCAGGGTCAGCAGATAGCGCCACCAGCTGCCTCCGCGCGAGGCCAGATCCATCTCCTGCAATTTAGCCCGCAGGGAATAGAGTTTGCGGTGGATATCAGGATCCACCGTCTGATAGGAGGAGACCAGGCGCTCGCCCCGGCGCACCAAACCGCGGTGGGGGGAGATCGAAGAGCGGGCCCTCTGTCGGGCGGCCTCGACCTCGTTCAGGTCGACGTAGACATTGCTAAGCAGCAGGGCATCGGCCGTTTCGGCGATGGCTTGAGACAGCACCTCGTTATTGGGGTACAATGCCTGGGCTTTGATCCGGGCGGCCAGAGGCAGCGCCGGCCGGGAAATTAGGGTGGCGACCCGGCGGCGGACCACTTGGTCTCCCTGGCGCAGGACTACCTCCGGCCCCAACTGGGCCAACTGTTGATCGTCCAGCGGCAGGATGCCGGTTAGTATGAGATCCTCGCAAACCTTTCGCAGGCCGGTCTGAAAGGCGTAGAGGCTGGGGGTGCCGAGCAGATAGGAGACGGTGGCCTCGGATAGGCCCAGATCCCAGGAGGCTAGATTTTTTTTCTTGACCGAGAGGAAGTCGTCGGAGTCGCGCAGCTCGGCCAATCGGACCAGGAAGTTGTCGAGGTCGGCCCGCATCCGCTGGTCCAAAGAGGTCTCCCAATAGCCCAGGGGGATGACCTGGGAGGCGGCGCTGTCCTGCAGGGCCTGGAGGGAGTCGGGCGGGAGCAGAATGGGAAAGTCGAAAGGGGCTACGATATCCCGGGTGGCTACCGAGCCGGGCTTGAGATCCATGTCGTCATAGCGCAGCGGGGGGAACAGATTGCCCAGGATCAGAAGGAGCGCGGCGGCGATGGCTATCCTCCGGCCCCAGTAGATCTGAAGCCTCCGGGATTCGGCATCCAGAGGCCACAGGGGTTTGGCCAGGGACCCTATTTTTTGGGGCAGTTTTTTTATAAATATCTCCATCGGCGGCTACCCTATTAACCGAACCGAGTCCAAACCGGGGATGGTCCAGGGATGGCCCGGCGAAAAGCCCTTGACAGGAATCGTATGGGGATCAGGCGGATCTGTCCTCCTGGGACTGGTAGGCGTTGATGATCCTTTGCACCAGGGTGTGGCGGACGACATCGGTCTGGGACAGTTGGACGAATTTTATGCCCGGCACCTGGGCCAGCACCTGCTGCACCTCGACCAAGCCCGAGCCTACGTTTCGGGCCAGATCGATCTGGGTGATGTCGCCGGTGACCACGGCCCGGGAGCCGAAGCCCAGCCGGGTGAGGAACATCTTCATCTGCATACTGGTGGCGTTCTGAGCCTCGTCCAAAATGACGAAGGCGTTGTTCAGGGTGCGGCCGCGCATGAAGGCCAGGGGCACGATCTCGATGATGTCGTTGGCCAGATAGCGGTGCACCCGCTCCGGGGACATCAGGTCGTAGAGAGCATCGTATAGGGGCCGCATGTAGGGATCGATCTTATCCCGGAAGTCGCCGGGCAGAAATCCCAGGGACTCGCCGGCCTCGACCGCGGGGCGGCACAGGATGACCCTTTCCACCAGTTTGTCGTTGAGGGCGGCCACGGCCGCGGCCACGGCCAGATAGGTCTTGCCGGTGCCGGCCGGCCCGATGGCGATCACCAGGTCGAAATCCTGGATGGCCTGGAGGTATTCGGCCTGGCCGGGCGATTTCGGCTTCACTAGCCGGGACAAGGCCAGGGGCCGGGCGGGACGCTCGCCGGTTGTCGGTGGCGGAGGGCCGTTCTGTACCTCGGAGATGGCATAGCCGATGTCGCGTTCGGACAGGGCCTGGCCGGACTCGGCTCTTTCCCTAAGTTTGAGCAGCAGAGTGGTGATCAGAGCCATCTCCTCGGGCTGGCCCCGGATCACGATCTCGTCGCCCCGGGCGAACACCTTGGCCCGAAAGGCGTTTTGGATGAGCTTGAGATTGGCGTCCTGGACGCCCAGCAGATTGACCGGGTCGATGCCGGCCAGGGAGATGCGCTCGGTGGTTTCGCCGTTGATTTTATTCATGAGGCCCTGGATATGATTTGGGGTTAAAATCCTTTGGCAAAGAGAACCTGTAGGATAATATACCATAATTCGCCTTTTATTGGCAAGGGAGAGGGAGAAAATTATTGACATTGTGGCCTCGGTAGTTTATCATTAGCATCTGATTAAAAAGCAAGAGAGGGTAGGAGCAGTATGAAGATAAAGCAGGGCCGGGCGGAACGTTTGATATCGGCCTTCGGCCGGAAACGGATTTTGGTATTGGGCGATCTGATGTTGGATGAATACCTCTTCGGCCGGGTGAGCCGCATCTCCCCCGAGGCCCCGGTGCCGGTAGTCGAGGTGGAATCCGAGAGGCTGCTGTTGGGCGGGGCTGGCAATGTGGCCTTCAACATCCGCAGCCTGGGGGGACAGGCGGTGCCGGTGGGGGTGGTGGGACGCGACCGGTCCCGCACACTGCTGATACAGGAGATGCGGTCCAAGGGCATCACCACCAGTGGACTAGTGGAGGAGAAGGGCCACCAGACGACCATCAAGACCAGAATCATAGCCCACCGGCAGCAGGTGGTGCGGGTGGATCGAGAGGTCAACCGCGATATCTCTCCCACCTGCCAGTCCCGGGTGATCGAAAAAGTGCGGCGACTTTTGCCCGGCTGTCAGGCCCTGTTGATCGAAGACTACAATAAAGGCCTGTTGACGGCTCCCCTGTTGCGGCAGGTATTGGACCTGGCTCGCCATTACCGAAAGATCGTCACCGTGGATCCCAAGTTCAACAATTTCCTGGACTTCAAAGGGGTGACCCTGTTCAAACCCAATATCCACGAGACGGAACGGGCCCTGGGACAGAAGATAGACGATCGGACTAAGATGGAGTGGGCCGGAAGAATGATGCTGGAGAGGCTCGAAGCCCAGGCGGTGTTGATAACGGCCGGCGAACAAGGCATGTACCTGTTCGTTCCCGGCCGGCCGGCGAAACATATACCCACTGTGGCCCGGGAGGTCTACGATGTCTCCGGGGCCGGGGATACGGCCATTGCTGCTCTGACGCTGGCCCTGACTTCAGGGGCCGACTTCGAGGAGGCCGCCATCATTGCCAATCACGCGGCCGGGGTGGAGGTCACCAAATTCGGGGTGGCCGGAGTGACGGCGGCCGAACTCAGGGAGGCTCTCTACAGTTGGTGATGGGGTTCTACCTGGGCTGGGCTGCCTACAATCTGCTGACCGTGGCGGCGGCTTTGCTTTTAAGCCCCCTGCTCCTTTTCGCCTGGCTGGTGGGAGATAGAAAATGGAGGGAACGTTGCGGCTTCAGCTACCTACCCCAAGGCCGTTTGGTCTGGATCCATGCGGCCTCGGTGGGCGAGGTCAAGATGGTGCAGCCGCTGCTCAAGGAGTTGGCCGAGATCTGGCCCGAGAAGATTTTGGCCATCTCCACTATGACTGCCACCGGACAACAGGCGGCGGCCGGGGGATCCAGTCGCCCGACTTTTTTCTTTCCCCTGGATATACTGCCAATTCAGGCACTGGCCCTCAATAGGGTGCAGCCCGAGATGGTGGTGCTCTGTGAGACCGAATTATGGCCCAACTTCATCTGGCTGTGCCGATGCCGGGGCATCCCCATGTTCCTGGTGAACGCCAGGCTGTCCCGCCGATCATATCCCTGGTATCTTCGCTCTTTTTTTCTCTTCAGACCGTTATTGCGGAGGATGGACCTCATCGCCTGTCAGTCGGACGAGGATCGGGAACGCTTCGCCCGCCTGGCCGGAGGGAGCGCCAATATCATCCTGGCCGGCAACCTCAAGTGGGACGGCCTGTCCGGCCCGCCCACTGAAGAAGAGCGCCAGAGATGGCGCG
>FWPV01012314.1_pt1 | contig 13233 bp, 11 predicted proteins | sample 2228371 | NCBI WGS metagenome assembly FWPV01 (sample SAMEA103939776, study PRJEB20133) | metagenome | reverse complement strand
GCTTGCCGCCCCCACGGCAGGGGGATGGGGAAACCCGGTTTCCCCGTATGTTCACCTCAGAAATCACTCCTATGAGTAAAACCATCCTCATCGACCCGGTCACCCGGATCGAAGGGCACGCCAGAATAAGCATCTATCTCGATGAGGCCGGCGAGGTCACGGGCGCGCGTTTTCACGTCACCGAGTTTCGCGGCTTCGAACGCTTCTGCGTGGGGCGCCCCTTCTGGGAAATGCCTGCGATCACTGCGCGCATCTGTGGGATCTGCCCGGTTAGCCATATCCTCGCTTCGGCCAGAGCCGGCGATGCCATTCTGTCGGTGCGGGTGCCGCCCGCGGCCGAAAAACTGCGCCGGTTGATGAACCTGGCCCAGATCATCCAGTCGCACGCTCTGAGCGTCTTCCACCTCAGTGGTCCCGATTTGTTCCTGGGCTTTGAGAGCGACCCGGCGCAGCGCAACCTTTTCGGCCTGATCGCCGCTGAACCGGACCTGGCCCGCAAGGGCATCGGTCTGCGCCAGTTCGGGCAGGAGGTAATAGAACGCCTCGGCGGGCGCAAGATTCACCCCGCCTGGGCCGTGCCCGGCGGCGTGCGCCACGGTCTCGACGAGGCCGACCGCGCCGCCATCGCCGCCGGCCTGCCCACCGCGCGCGCCACCGTACTCGAGACCCTGGCGCGCTTCAAGGGCATGCTCGACCGCTTCGCCGAGGAAGTCGCCTCCTATGGACGCTTCGCCAGCCTGTTCCTCGCCCTTACCAACGAGCGCGGCACCTGGGAGCACTACGACGGCCAGTTGCGGGTGATGGATTCGCAGGGCCACATTCTGGCTGATCGGGTGCCGCCGGAGGAGTACGCCGAGGTCATCGGCGAAGCAGCGCAGGAGTGGAGCTACCTCAAGTTCCCCTACTATCGGCCCTACGGCTTCCCCGAAGGCATGTACCGCGTCGGCCCCCTCGCCCGCCTGAACATCTGCCGCAGCTTCGGCACGCCCCTCGCCGACGCAGAGCTGGTAGAGATGCGCCGCCGCGCCGGGGGCGGTCCGGTGACAGCCAGTTTCTACTACCACTACGCCCGCCTGATCGAGATCCTGGGCAGCCTGGAATTGATCGAGCGTCTGCTTGACGACCCCGACCTGCGCGCCCGTCGTCTCCGCGCCGAGGCCGATGTTAATCAACTCGAGGCCGTGGGCTGTAGCGAGGCCCCCCGCGGCACCCTCTTCCACCACTACCGCGTTGATGAATATGGCCGGCTCACCTACGTCAACCTGATCATTGCCACCGGGCAGAATAATCTGGCAATGAACCGCACTGTGACCCAGATCGCCGAACGCTACCTCCGCGGCGGGCGCCTCGATGAGGGCTTGCTCAACCGCATCGAAGGCGGCATTCGGGCCTTCGACCCCTGCCTGAGTTGCTCAACCCACGCCGTTGGCCTGCCCGCTCTCACCGTGCGCCTCCACGGCCCCGATGGCCAGATCCTCGACGAAATGACGCGCTAAACCCGTACCTGCATTCGCCCGCGGCGCCCCCAGGTCCTTCCGGGAGTATGCTACAATACCAGTGTTTTCACACCTGCCAGTCAGACGAGGTGGAACGTGACCCAGCAAGGCCGCGGCGGCCCGGTGGTGCTCGAAGCCCGCGCGATCACCAAGCGCTTCCCCGGCGTTGTCGCCAACGATAACGTGTCGCTCCGGCTCCACCAGGGCGAGATCCTGGCCCTGCTGGGCGAAAACGGCGCCGGTAAATCCACCTTGATGAATATCCTCTACGGCCTCTACCAGCAGGACGAGGGTGTGATCTTCGTCAAGGGCAAGCCGCTACGGGCCTCCAGTCCCCACGAGTCGATCCAGCGCGGCATCGGCATGGTTCACCAGCACTTCCAGCTCGTGCCGGTGATGAGCGTTGCCGAGAACGTGATCCTGGGCAATGAAGTGACCCGTGGCCCCGGCTGGCTCGACCGCTGGCGCGCCGGCGAGCAGATCCGCGCCCTCTCGCGCCAGTACGGCCTGGAGGTGGACCCCGACGCGCTCATCGCCGACCTTGACGTTGGCGCCCAGCAGCGCGTGGAGATTATCAAGGCCCTCTACCGCAATGCCGACATCCTCATTCTCGACGAACCGACCGCCGTGCTCACCCCCCAGGAAGCCGATGACCTGATGCAGATGATGCGCGCGCTGACCCGCCAGGGCAAGTCGATCATCTTCATCACCCACAAGCTCCGCGAGGTGCTGGCTGTCGCCGATCGGATCATGGTCCTGCGCGCCGGGCGCGTTGTCGGCGAGACCACCCCCGCCGAGGCCACCGAGGCCAGCCTGGCCGCGATGATGGTGGGCCGCAGCGTCATGCTCCAGGTCGAGCGGGGCGAAATGCACCCCGGCGCGGTGGTGCTGGAAGTGACCAATCTCCACGTTCGCGATGACCGTCAGCTTCTGGCTGTGCGCGGGGTGGATCTGCAAGTGCGGGCCGGGGAGATCCTCGGCATCGCCGGGGTGCAGGGCAACGGACAGACAGAGCTGGTCCAGGCCCTCACCGGTCTGCGCGCGCCCGAGAGCGGTAGCGTGCGCATCGCCGGCCACGACGTAACCGGCGCTGCGCCCCGCCAGATCAGCGAACTGGGCGTCGCCCACATCCCCGAGGACCGGCAGCGTGATGGCCTGGTGTCGAGCTACCCGCTGACCGATAACGCCGTGCTCGAACTGTACTATCTCCCGCCTTTCGCCCGCGGGCTGGTTCGCGATGACGCGGCTGTGCGCGACCACGCCGAACGCCTGGTGCAGGAGTTCGATGTGCGCACTCCGGCGGTAACAGTGCCGGCCAGCTCGCTTTCGGGCGGGAACCAGCAGAAACTGATCGTCGCGCGCGAGTTTACGCGCGAGCTGCGACTGCTCATCGCTGCCCAGCCCACCCGTGGCATTGACGTCGGTTCGATCGAGTTCATCCACAACCAGATCGTGAAGAAACGCGATGAGGGCGTCGCCGTGTTGCTGGTCTCAGCCGAGCTTGATGAGATCCTCTCTCTCTCCGATCGGATTGCGGTGATCTACCACGGCGCGATTGTGGCAACCGTGAACAACGGCGACCTCAGCCGCGAGCAGCTCGGCCTGTTGATGGCCGGCGCGAGCCTGGACGAAACACCGGCGGTAAGCCCCACGCTGGCCCGTTCGTAACGCCCCTCTGGAGTTAGCATGGCTCAGGCAGTTGAAGGACCCGCCCCCTCGCCCGGTCCGGCAGGCTTTCGCGAGTACTACGCCCGCTATGCACCCTACCTGGTGCCTGTCTTCGCCGTATTTACGGCGCTGGTCGTCGGCGCGTTGATGATCGGCCTGACCGGCGGTGACTGGCTGGCAGCCTACATCGGCCTCTGGGAGGGGTCGTTCGGTACCCCGGTTGCTATTGCCAATACCGTGGTGCGCGCGACGCCCTTCATCATCGCCGGCCTGGCCGTGGCAGTGGCCTTCAAGTCGGGGCTGTTCAACATCGGCGCCGAGGGTCAGCTCTACGCCGGGTCGGTGTGTGTGGTGCTGGTGGGCACGCTGCTGCAACTTCCGCCGGTGTTCCATATCCCGGTAGGGATCATTGCCGGCGCTATCGGCGGCGCCGCATGGGCATCGATCGCCGGGTTCCTCAAAGCGCGCACCGGCGCGCACGAGGTGATCAATACGATCATGCTCAACTATATCGCCATTCGCCTGACCGACTGGCTGATCAAGAGCAAAACCCCCTACCTGCTCGGCGATCCTGCCGATCCCAGCTCCGCCCGCACGATGTACATCGCCGAAACGATGCGTCTGCCCGGGTTTCGGGTGTCTGATACAATCGTTCTGCACCTGGGCATTCTCATCGCCCTCGGGTTAGTGTTCCTGGTGGCCTGGCTCCTCAACCGCACCACCATTGGGTTCGAGCTGCGCACGGTGGGCAGCAATCCCAGCGCGGCACGCTACGCGGGCATGAGCGTGCCGAGGACGATCGTTCTGGCGATGGCCTGCGCCGGCGCGCTGGCCGGTATCGGCGGCGCTGGCGAAGTGATGGGTGTGCGCTACGCCCTGAGCACCGATTTCTTCTCCGGGCTGGGGTTCGATGCCATCGCGGTGGCGCTCCTCGCCCGCGCCAACCCGATCGGGATCATCTTCTCCGGGCTGCTCTGGGGTGGTCTTCTTACCGGCGCGCGCCTCATGCAGGTGCGCGCCGGATTGTCGATTGATGTGATCAAGATCGTCCAGGCATTGATCATTATGTTCGTTGCCGCTGACCAGATCGTGCGCTTTATCTACCGCATCCCCCAGCGCTCCTCCGCCGAGGAGACGATGATTTCCAGGGGGTGGGGCGGGGGGTAGAGGACGTGGCTTTCTTTATCCTCCCCGGTTGTCCCTCCCGCACAGTGACAAGAATCAACCTATGAGTAACCTGCACCAGGAGCAGACCGACTACCGACCGCGGAAGATCGCCGCCGAGGAACGCATGGCTGACATTATCCTGCCCGGCCAGACCAACGGCTACGGGACGATGTTCGGCGGCGATGTGATGGCGATGATGGACAAAGCGGCGGGCATCGCGGCGATGCGCTTCTGCCGCCAGCCTGTCGTGACCGCCTCGAGCGAGCGGATTGATTTTCGCACCCCGATTGGCCAGGGCGAGATTATCGAAGCCTATTCGCGCGTGATCTATGTGGGCCGGACCTCGCTGGTCGTGCGGGTGCATGTGTTCGCCGAGAATCCCCTCCAGGGCGAACGGCGCATGTGTACCACCGGCTACTTCAGTATGGTCGCCATTAGCATTAATGGGGCTCCGGTTCAGCCTGTGCCGGAACTGATTCTCCCCGATGACGTGGCGCGCGCCGAATATGCCCTTGGCGCTGAGATCCATGCCAGCATTGTCGCCAGAAAGAATAGCCGCGGGACGGGCCTGCCGCCCTTCTCGCCTGGATCGGGCCAGCATTGATGATTGATGAGACGCTCTTTCGCCAGGTGATGAGCCGCTTCGCCTCCGGTGTTACGGTGGTTACCACGGCCCACGAAGCGCGCCTGGCGGGCCTGACGGTCAGTTCGTTCGCTTCCCTCTCGCTCCAGCCCACCCTGGTGCTGATCTGCATTGACCGACGCGCCGGCAGCCACGATGTGATCGCAGCGGCTGGCCAGTTTGCCGTAAACATTCTCAGCGAGGGCCAGGAGTATCTCTCGCGGCGCTTCGCCAGCGATGAGGCGACTAAATTTACCGAGGGCACGTTCTTCCTCTCCGAGCGCGGTCTGCCCTTGCTGCACGGCGCGCTGGCGCACATCGAATGCGCTCTTACCAGCGCCTTCCCCGGCGGCGACCATACGATCTACGTCGGCGAGGTGATGGCGGCGCGCTGTTTCGATCTGCGCCCGTTGCTCTACTATCGTTCGGGCTACCATACCCTGACGTGAACGTATGGGGAAACCGGGTTTCCCCATCCCCCTGCCCGTGGGGGCGGCAAGCCCTCCCAGGAAAAACCCATTAAGACGTTGCGCCAACGGCCATTCCCCGTGTTCCTGCCCGTCGGGCTGGCAGTTGGCGGAGGTGTGGAACTGTGGCGGCGCGGAGCAACCTTCAAGCTGTAACGCCGGCTCCTGAACCGCGCTCGAAAGGGGGCGGGCATCGCTGGCGCTCCGGGTCGCTGCCCTCCGTCGTCCTCAGCCTTGTCCTCTGGTTCCTGGTCGCGCTTATCGGCGCGTGTGGCGTCGGCAGCCGGGGCGCGTCAGCGCCCTCCGGCGCTGCCATTCCTACCCTGATGCCGACCTCCACCGGTCTACCCGCCTCTCCGCCGGTTGCCACGGCGCCACCCGCCGACAGCGGCTGGCTGCCCGCCGCCCCGGGTGTCGAAACGCGCCGTTTGCGCGCCGCCGTCGCCGGCCGTGAGACAGCGCTCAGCATTGTCCGGATCGACCCGCAGCAGGTGCGCTTCCGCGTCGGGTACGCGCCCGAGACGCCCATGCCCCTGGCGACGTGGGTCGAGCGTACCGGAGCGCACGTCGCGATCAATGGAAGCTTCTTCGATGCCGACGGGCGCAGTGTGGCCCTCCTTGTCCACGATGGCCAGCTCGAGGGGAGCAGTTACGTCGGGCAGGGGGGTATGTTTGCCGTCTCGCCCGAAGGCGCGGTCTGGCTCCAGAGCCTCGCCGACAGCCCCTTCGACCCCGCCGTGCCGCTGGCGCAGGCGCTCCAGGGCTGGCCCATGCTGGTCAAACCGGGCATCGGCGCCAGTTATCACGCCGAGGATGACGACCGGGCGCGCCGCAGCGCCCTGGGCCTTGACCGCAGCGGAAGCGTGCTGCTGATCGTCGCCTCCGCGCCTGTGTTCACCCTGCGCGAGTTCTCAGCCTGGCTGGCCGCCTCGGATCTGGAACTCGAGTCGGCAGTCAATCTCGACGGTGGCTCCTCCAGCGGCCTGGTCGTGCGGAGCGACAGCGCCCCCGCGCTCGTGGAGCCGTTCGTGCCTCTGCCGATTGTCCTCCTCGTCCTGCCGGCGTAGCAATGGCCCGCCGGGCCGTTGCTCCGGCTCGCGTACCTGTTCACACTTCTCGTGGGAGCGCGGGCATCTTGCCCGCATCCAGACCCTTGCGGGCGGGGCGCCCGCGCTCCCGGGGTGACGCCGTACCCCACATGTGAACACGCACCGGCTCGCAACGATTTGCGTTGCGCCGCATCCTGCGCTACCATACCAGCACGCGCCCGGTAACGCTCCTCAGAGGTGCTCGACGATGAGCAGCGATCCTTCTCGCGAACCGCCTGCCCAGGACGCCGGAGGACTCCGCCGCCTGCGCGGCGAGCGCGCCCTGGCGACCCTCTCGCGCCTGCTCGCCGATGATGGCTGGCGTCCTCGTCCTGATGGCCCTGGACGTTTTAGCATGACCTATCGCTCCAACGGGGCAGTCTTCGAGGTGCGGGCGGAGGTCGTCGTCCCCTCCGAGCAACTGGTGGTGCATGCCGTGGCGCCGTTGACAGTGCCCCCCGATCGTCGAGCCGCTGCCGCCGAGTATGTGCTGCGCGCCACCTGGGGCCTCTACGTCGGCAGTCTGGATCTGGATCTGGACACGGGCCAGGTATACGCCCGCTGCGGCCTCGACTTCGAAGGCGAGCCGCTCAGCCCGCGCATGATCCGCAATGCGCTGACCATCGCCGTGCGGATCATGGAAACCTATCTGCCCGGGCTGACTCGCGTGGTGAACGGCGCCGTGCCGCTGGAGGCCATCCGCGCAGTAGAAACGACCTGAGGTGAACACAGCCCGCGTGCGGGAGGGGGTAGGGGCGCGGCGCCGCCGCGCCCCTACCCCCTCCCAGGAAACAACCTGCCAGCGGGGAGGGTTTGGGAGGGTGCAGCCCTCCCAGGAAACAACCTGCCAGCGGGGAGGGTTTGGGAGGGCGCAGCCCTCCCAGGAACCAACCCGCCCGCGGGGAGGGTTTGGGAGGGCGCAGCCCTCCCAGGAACCAACCCGCCCGCGGGGAGGGTTTGGGAGGGCGCAGCCCTCCCAAGAATAATTATTTTCATTCCGGCGTTGTGCGGCGCAGCCGCATGGACGGCTGAGGTGAACGTAGGGGAAACCGGGTTTCCCCAACCCCCCGCCCGCCAGGGTGGCGCGCCCTCCTCACCGACAGAGGCGCAGCCGCATGGGTGTCTGATACGAGGAGGACCTATGACCATTCCCGTGATCGACCTCTCCGTGCCGTCCGATTTCAACTGGGCCTACGATGTCGTGGATCGCTGGGGCGACGATCCCGACAAGCTGGCAATGCGCTGGATCGGGCCGGTGGGTGAGGAACGGGCGATCACCTTTGCCGGGTTGCGCGAGCGCACCAACCGACTCGCCGGGGGCCTGGAGCGACTGGGGCTGACCCGCGGCGACAGGGTGCTGCTGGTGCTGCCGCGGGTCGTCGAATGGTGGGAGAGTGTGCTGGGACTCATGAAGATCGGCGCTGTTGCTATGCCCGGCACAAGCCTGCTCACGGCCAGAGATATTGCCTATCGCATCAATGCCGCTGAAGCGCGCGCAGTCATTACCGACACCGACGGCGCCGGCAAAGTTGAGGCTATCCGCGCCGAGTGCCCCAGCCTGGAACTGCTGATCATCGTTGGCGAGCCGCGGCCAGGCTGGCACAGCTTCTCTGAAGCGCTTGCCGCCGGCGCCGCCGAGCGTCCGCGCCTGCCCACTCCCAGCGGCGACCCCTGCATGATCTACTTTACCTCGGGAACAGCAGGCAATCCCAAGATGGTGCTGCACACCCACGCCAGCTACCCCATCGGCCACCGCATCACCGGGGCCTACTGGCTGGCCCTTACTCCCGATGATCTGCACTGGAATCTGTCGGATACCGGGTGGGCCAAGGCGGCCTGGTCAAGTCTGTTTGGCCCGTGGAACATGGGCGCGGCCCTGTTCGTCCACGATGGCCGGGGCAAGTACAACCCCCGCGAAACGCTGGAACTGCTCCAGCGTTACCCGGTGACCACGTTCTGCGCGGCGCCTACGATCTACCGCATGCTGGTGCAGGAGGATCTGCGCGCCTATCGCTTTCCCCACCTGCGCTCCTGCACCAGCGCGGGCGAGCCGCTCAACCCTGAGGTGATCGCCGTCTGGCGCGAGGCGACCGGGATCACCGTGCGCGATGGCTACGGGCAGACCGAGTCGGTGCTGCTCTGCGGCAACCCCCCTGGCCAGGAACTGCGGCCCGGTTCGATGGGCAAGCCTCTGCCCGGCCTCACCCTGGCGGTGATTGACCACGAAGGCAACCCGTTGCCCCCGCATCGTGAGGGCGATCTGGCAGTTAAAGTGAAACCAGAGCGTCCGGTGGGTCTGTTTAAAGAGTACTGGCGCACACCCGGCGCTACCGCAGCCTGCCACCGGGGTGACTGGTACATCACCGGCGATCGCGCCTATGTGGACGAAGACGGCTACTTCTGGTTCGTGGGCCGCGCCGATGATGTGATCATCAGCGCAGGCTACCGCATCGGGCCATTCGAGGTCGAGAGCGCCTTGATTGAACATCCCGCCGTGGCCGAAGCGGCCGTGGTGGCCAAACCCGACCCGGCGCGGGGGGCGATCGTCAAAGCCTACGTGGTGCTCAGTTCCTCGGCCAGTTCCTCCGAGGCGCTGGCCCACGAACTCCAGGAGTTTGTGAAGCGCAACACCGCGCCCTACAAGTATCCCCGCGAGATTGAGTTTGTAAGCGAATTGCCCAAGACCGTCAGTGGCAAGATCCGCCGGGTAGAGTTGCGGGCGCGCGCACAACAGGAGGCCGCCAGCCAATGATTGACCCGGCGCACCTCGGCCGCACCTTTGGCCCGTACACGGTGACAGTGCAACGTGAACAGATCCGCCGCTTCGCCGAAACCCTCGGCCTGCCCGAGCGCGTCTACTACGACGAGGCGGCAGCGCAAGCCGCCGGACTGCCCGATCTACCCGCCCCGCCCACGCTGGCGACCTGTTACGGGTTGTGGGCCAACCCTGCCCTGCTCGCCGAACTGGACAGCCTGGGAGCGCCGCTCCTGCGCCTGTTACACGGCGAACAGAGCTATGTCTACCACACCCCTGTGTTCGCAGGCGACACGTTGACCGGCGCGCCGACCATTGCCGGGCTGGCACGCAAAGACGGCCGGCGTGGCCCCTTCCAGGTGCTCACGCTGGAGACGCGCTGGCGCAACCAGCGCGGCGAGCTGGCCATTACCGACAGGCTGGTGGTGGTGGTGTTGGGCGAGCGTGCATAGGAAACACAATGTCATCCTTCGCAACCTACCGCGTCGGCGACGAACTGCCGGGCTTCGAAACCGAGCCGCTCACCCCGGAGTGGTTCGGTCGCTATGCTATCGCTTCGGGCGACCACAACCCCCTCCACACCGACCCTGCGGTTGGGCGGGCGGCGGGTCACGGTGGGGTCATCGCCCATGGTATGCTGGTCATGGGCCTGCTCAGCCGGGTTGCCGCCCATCTGGGCGGCCCGGGGGCCTTACAGGAGTTTCGGACCCGCTTTCAGGAGCCTACCCGTCCGGGTGATCGGCTGCGCTGTGGCGGGCGCATTACCGCAATCTATGAGCGCGACGGCCGCACCTGCATCGAAGCCGAACTCTGGGCCGTCGGCCAGGATGGAGGCACACGCGCCAGTGGCTCGGTTGTTGCTGTAGCCCTCCATCAGTGAGGAGCGTTCAACCGTCCCTGCGCCTGCGCCGCAGGCAGGGGTATGGGGAAACCCGGTTTCCCCATACCCCAACCGCCGTTGGGAGCGCCTGGCACCCCCACAGGGAGGGGTATGGGGAACCCCGGGTTCCCCGTATGTTCACATCAGACGTTACAAGCCCAAAATCTACAATCTACAATCTAAAATACCACCATGACCATCGTACACCTCACCGGAGGAGAGCGCAGGCTAATGGTACGCTACCTGCCAGTGCTCACCTGGAGCTTTGCCATTCTGGCATTGTTTGGAATTGGCGACATCGCGGCGCGGATGCTCGACGGTCGCCTGCCCGTCGCTGTGGGGCCATTCACGGCCATTGCCATCCTGCTGGCTATGATCGGGTTCGTTCTCTACACTGGCGGGCACCTGGTCGTTGCCACCTTCGACCGGGAGCAGGATGCGGTACAGATCGCCCGCTACGGCCTCAAGGGGCGAGCGGTAGATGCGCGGCGCCTCAGCGACGTGGTCGGGCTTGATGTGCGTCTGCTCCGGCGCGCGCAACACCGCCTGGAGTTGCGCATGCGCTCGGGAGAGCGGGTACCGCTTACGCCCTACTACGTGGTCAGCCTCGGCATGGCTGGCGTGCCCCGCCTGAGCGGCTTTCTCGGCTTCGAGCCGACGCTGGTGCAGCAGGCGCGTCGCTAGTGATGGCGGGTGATTGGGGAAACCTGGTCTTCCCAACCACTACCGCGCAACGCTGCGCTCAATTTCGGCCAGCAGCCGTTCAGGTTGGCCACGGTAGTCGTTCCAGGGGATCGCGCCGCGGGCGATGCCGTCGAGGAGGCGCCAGAGGGTGGCGTTGACCGGCGCGGGCACGCCTCGCGCAGCGGCCTCCGCGGCGACGGCGCCGTAAAGGAACTCACCCTCGGAGCGGGAGCGACCCGCGCGCAGGTCCTGGAGCAGCGAAGGGTCCTTTCCCCCGCGCCCCCGGCCCACCAGGCGGCGCATCAGCGGGCGCAAGGCTGCGCCCGGCAGCAGCCCTGCCAGTCGGACAATCGTTGCCGCCGGGTAGCCTGGCAGGTTCACCGGGCGCGCGCCCATCCTGCCCATAACCGCCAGCGCCTCGCGTACCGCCCGCAGGTCTACGTCAATCAGGCGGTTGTCGGCGTAGATCCGCTCCACCGGCATATCGAGAATGGCCGCCAGGGCATTGCCGAGCATGTTCAGCAAGGCCTTGGACCACTTGAGGGCCCGTGGGTCGGCATAGGTGCGGGTGGGGAACTCTGCGGCGCGGAACACTGCCACCCAGCGCTCCAGGTCAGTGGCCGGGTCCATAGGCGCCAGGCCGACGCCGCCGAGTTTGGTGATCACGATCTCGGTAGGGGCGGGGATCTCAACCGAAGTGGTAATGGCGCCGGCAATCACGCGGTCCAGCCCGAAGGCTTCGACCAGGCGTTCCTCGTTACCGATGCCGTTCTGCAGCGAGAGAACGCGGTGCGGCTCCAGATCGCGCAGGGTCTGGATTGCCCCGGGCGTATCGTACCCCTTCACGCAGAGGATGGCCAGATCGGGGCGGCGGCAGGCTGCGGGCAGTTCGTCGGGAGCGGCGGCTGCGGCCAGGCGCACCTGCTTGACCCCCTGGGGAAAGCCGATCCGCAGGGGGGTATCGGCCAGCGCCCGCACGCTCGCCGGTCGCGCCAGAAGCGCAGTCGGCTCCGTCCCCGCCAGTGTCAGGCGCCCGGCCACCTGCAACCCGATCGCCCCACCCCCCACCACAACAATTGCCACACCACCCCCCCGAGATCAGATTGGCGACGCCGTGTTGTCCAGTTTATCTCCGCACCCCTGCGCCTTCGCAGCGGGCTTTATGGAGCCGTAGCGTTGTGGAGGTTTGGAACGCCCCGGCGCGCGGCTCTGGTCTCCCCTTCCATGCAGGGGGTGTGGGGAAACCCGGTTTCCCCACACCCCTCCAGAACCCCGGGTCCCCCTGGTCACGCAAGCACGTCCTCACCCTGCGCGGCCAGCGTTGGTTGACTGTTGCGCCCCACGCCCCAGTAGATAAAGCCCCGCGCGGCCATCTCTGCCGGCTCGTAGATATTGCGCCCATCAAGGACCACCGGCTGGTTCATAAAGCCCTTGATCTTCTCCCAGTCCAGTTGCTTGAACTCGTTCCATTCGGTGATGATCAGCAGCGCGTCGGCCTCTTTGGCCACATCATAGGCCGTGCGGCAGAAGGTGATCTCGGGGATCAACTCAGCGGCCCGTTCCATTGCCACCGGGTCGTAGGCCTTGATCCGTGCGCCGTCGCGCAACAGGGCGCGAATAATATCCACGCTGGGCGCCTCGCGCATATCGTCGGTGTTCGGCTTAAACGACAACCCCAGCACACCCACGCATTTCCCGTTGAGATCGCCGAGCAGGGTCGCGACCTTCTCCACGAAACGATCGCGGGCGCTCTGATTGATGTCCATCACCGCCTGCAACAACTGCGGATGGCACCCCGCCGAGGCCGCCATATGGTGTAGCGCCAGCACGTCCTTCGGGAAGCACGACCCCCCGTAGCCCACCCCCGCCTCCAGGAAGTGCGGCCCGATGCGTCGGTCGGCCCCCATTCCCCGCGCCACCTCCTTCACGTCGGCCCCCAGCTTCTCGCAGATCTGCGCGATCTCGTTGATGAACGAGATCCGCGTCGCCAGGAAGGCGTTCGAGGCGTACTTGATCATCTCCGCCGTGCGCAGATCGGTGATGATCACCGGCGCCCCCAGCGGCGCGTGCAACTCCGCCACCGCCTCCGCCGCCGCCCGGTCGGTCGAGCCGAGCACAATCCGGTCAGGCTTGAAGAAGTCGCTGATGGCGCTGCCCTCGCGCAGGAACTCGGGGTTGGAGACCACGCTGAAGCGCACCCCGGGGCGGGTGTGGGCGCGAATAATCTCGAAGACCATATCGCCGGTGCCGACGGGGACGGTGCTCTTGTCGATGATAATCGCGTCGCGGGTGAGGTGACGGCCGATGCTGGCAGCGGCGGCCTCGACCTGGCTGAGGTCGGCGGCGCCGTTGGGTCCCATCGGAGTGCCCACGGTGATGAAGACCAGTTCGGCGCCATCGAGGGCC
>FWPV01012311.1_pt1 | contig 13234 bp, 10 predicted proteins | sample 2228371 | NCBI WGS metagenome assembly FWPV01 (sample SAMEA103939776, study PRJEB20133) | metagenome | reverse complement strand
TGCTTAATTAGCGAGTAAAACGTTGCGGAACATAACCGATAAAAAATTTACTAAAAAGATGCGGATAAAAAGTTTATGCTTGGTCTGAAAAAATTAAGTTTTATAATAAATCAAAAATATGTTATAATAGTTTAATCATTCTGGTATTACTAATTTTGGTATTTAATAGCTTTGGAAACCAGGTCTAATGTCAGGAAGTTCTTTTAAGGCAATAATAATAGGCATATTCTTTGTGATCGCAGTTTGTTTTATTGTATCTTATGCAGAACTTGTAATCATGCATATTCAAATAGGCTTCCTACAATTCCCACCAGTTGTCATAGGAATTTTCTTCTTTCTTGTGCTAGCTAATAAGCTTTTAAATAGTATCTTTCCAAGGATAAAGCTTTCACCTCAAGAGCTTATGACTATATATTGTATGATGCTTGTTGCATCTATGATAACCTCTCGTGGACTTATGGAAAAATTGATACCTGCCTTAATTGCTGTTAATTATTATGCAAATGAAAATAATGGTTGGTCAGAGCTATTTTTCCCACATATAAAAGATTGGCTCGTTCCTTTTGATCCTGCAAAGGGACCTCAGCAAAAAATAGCAATCGGCTTTTACGAAAAGTTAGAAGCCTGGCAATCTATTCCGTGGGATAAATGGTTAAAACCACTTTTGATATGGGGAGGTTTCGTTTTTATCCTATTTTTCGGGTTTATGTGTCTGGCGACATTAATGAGAAGGCAATGGGTTGATAATGAAAAGCTTACTTTTCCCTTTGCACAATTCCCTTTGGAATTTGTAAGAGAACGTGAAACAGGAACTTTTCTAAAAAATAGGCTTACCTGGATAGGTTTTGCTATACCTTGTTTAATCTTTTCATTAAATGGATTGCATAGAATTAATCCACTTTTCCCGCAATTACCTTTAGAAGCCTATTTGAATCAATATTTTACTGAACGACCATTTAATAGCATTAGCTATACACCAATTTATTTTTCCTTTGCTGCGATAGGGTTCTTTTATATGTTACCAACACAATTATTATTAAGCCTCTGGGTCTTCTTCATATTAACTAGGGTTCAAAGTATAATTGCATCAATTTTTGGTATGCGAATATCTGAGATGCCTCTATATCCTACACAATCATTTATGGGCTATCAGGTAGCAGGTGCTTATGTAGTTTTAGTTTTTTATTTGTTCTATGTAAGCATACCTCATTTTAAGCAGATACTGAAAAAGATATTTCAGAAGGGCAAAATGGACGACTCAAATGAATTAATGCCTTATAGTGTAGCGCTATGGGGATTGATATTGAGCTTCATTTTTTCTGTCATCTGGTGTTACCTTACAGGTATAAATTTATGGTTTGCAATATTTGAGTTGATCATATATGTATTTTTTGTTGCTGTTGTTATGGCAAGAAGCACTTCAGAAGGTGGTTTGCTCATGACAGAGACATCATTCCGTCCGGTAGATGTATATTCTATGATATTACCCAAAGCATCACTTGGTGGACAGACTTTAACAATGCTATCCTTCTTTGATGCAGTTTTCACCAGAGACCAAAGAGGATTGATCCTTACAGCATTTTTGGATGGATTAAAAATATCAGATGGTGTAAATATGAAGCGTAGGTCATTGCTTTCGATCTTCATTGTGGGTATATTAGTTGCAATGTTAAGTGCTGCTATAATACAACTATGGCTACCTTATAAACGTGGAGCATTAAATATGTATTCATACACATATTGGGGCAATCCACTATGGGGATTTCAAGACAATGCGGCTGCTGTTGAACGTATAAGCGGTCAGAATGTTGAGTGGAGTTCGTTGATCTTTTTTATTGTCGGAGTTTGTATAACAATATTTCTAGCAGTGATGAGGACAATGTTCTGGTGGTGGCCATTGCATCCACTTGGCTATGCTTTGTCAGCTTCATGGACAATGATCGTATTTTGGTTCCCTGTTTTGGTTGCATGGAGCATCAAACATCCATTGATGAAGTATGGTGGAATGAGGTTATATCAAAAACTTAGACCTTTCTTTTTAGGAATGATATTTGGTGAATTCAGTATGGCAGTATTATGGACTGTCATAAGCTGGGCAGCTAGGGTTCCTGCACCTTCATTTCCCTGGCCTTAATACATGAGGACTGTAAATAACTCATTATAAACTTTTTTCATTACAGTGCAAAAATATTTGAAAAAACTAATATTTATAAGGATTTGGTAAATATGAAAGGATTTATTGGTATTGATAGTGACAATTGGAGATTTGTAAATACTGGCACTGGAGAGATATTCATACCTTATGGTGCTAATTATTTTGATCCAGAAACAGGTTGGGCTCCAAAATTATGGCAAATGTTTAACGCAGATCGGGTCAATCAGCATTTTTCTATGATGTCTAATGTCGGTGTAAATGTAGCAAGGATATTTCTAACCGCAGCAAGTTTTCAACCAGAAATATATAGAATATCTAATGAGGGTCTTGAAAAATTAGATAATATGATTGAAATAGCAAAAAAATTTGGGATCAGGCTTATACTCACGGGTCCCGACCATTGGGAAGGATTTCCTAAATACTGGCATCCCGATAAATATGCTGGTGAACCAGCATTAAAAGCGTTGAGGTATTTTTGGAATGTAATTGCTGAACGTTATAAGCATGAAGAGGTAATATTAGCCTGGGATTTATTAAATGAACCAGAAATACCCTGGAAAACTGATGTAATGGCAGAGAAATGGCGTTTGTGGGATGATGAGTCTGATATTCCGGAGGATAAAATAAATCCCGGTGGTAAACTACTATATAGCTACCAGCTTTTTAGAGAATCTATCGCTTGCGAATGGGTAAAAACCCAGGTAAATGCCATCCGCAGTGTTGATACTAACCATCTTATAACTGTCGGTTTGATACAATGGTCATTTCCTCTGATAAGAACTCCGTGGGGAGAAAAGGCAAATCAGCCAGGTCGCTATTCTGCTTTTAATCCTAAAAAATTAGCACCATTATTGGATTTCATAAGTATTCACTTTTACCCAATACTGGGTGATCCTGGGGATCCTGAATTAGCCCGTTTGAATACCTTATACTTACAAGCAGTAACAAATTATTGCTATGTCGGAAAACCTGTTGTTTTAGAAGAATTTGGCTGGCATGGCGGAGGTGAGATCGATGGAAAATATAGAACTGAAGAATACCAGAGTAGTTGGAACACAAACGCCATTTTATCTACAATCGGTTTAGTTTCAGGTTGGCTAGTTTGGGCTTTCAGTGATACACCTACATCTACTGACCTTACGAAATTTGGAGGTCTATACAATATAAATGGTAAATTAAAAGAATGGGGCAAAAGTTTTAAATCGATCTCCCGGAAGATCGGAAAAGAGTTTGATATTAGACGAAGAAATGATATAAAACTCTTTGATTTTGATGAATGTATAGCTCTTACTGGTGATGTCCGTTCACTATATGACTTATATATCGCCAGGTGTTTCGGTGATAATTAAAGCCTTCAAAAAAATGTGTAAATTTATACACACCTGTGTGTGTATAAATTTACACACATATTAACAAATTTCCTACCTTTATGTAGATAAATATCTATCAAATCGCCTATTTTCTTGGCTTTTGAATATATATCAAAACTATACTATTTTGGCACAGACATTGCTAACTATTAATAGCTAGTTAAAAGTTTGTGAAATATCATTTGTGAAATATCAAAAGATAAAAAATTCTTAGCTAAGAAATGGTAGGTAAACAGTGGAAATAGTTATTGGTTTATTGTGTAGCACTTTTGGAATTGGGCTTGGTTTTTTTGTTCTGAAGTTCATTTTCTTTGTGCTACAGCATTTTGTTCAGAAGTAGGTCTTGTGACCTATGTTTTAAGTTCTTGCTTATAGCAAGGGGGTTGCATACCTTTTTATGCATTTAATAGGAGGTATTTTAGATGAAGTTCGCAAAGTCTTTTGTTCCAGTGCTATTGTCTATCGTATTTGTAGTTGGTTTATTAACTCTTACAGCTGGTTGTGCTCGTAAACCGCCTGTAATTACAAAAATTGAACCGGCAAGTGGTCCATTGGGAGGCGGAACAACTATAACAATATCTGGAACTGGTTTTAAAGTTGGCGATACAGTATCAGTCGGTGGTGTTCCAGCAACTGGAGTAACCGTAAAACCTGGTAAAGTGTCCACCATTACAGCAACAACACCAGCTGGCACAGCTACCGGCCCTGTAGATGTAATAGTAGCTAGCAAAGATGGTAAAGTAAAGTCAGCAGCAAAGACATTCACATATTATGAAGATGTCGCAGTAACAATGACAAATCCTGAAAGTGGCGCAGAAGTTGATGCACCAGCTAAAATAGATGTAACATTCAATCAAGATATAGCTGCAGATTCAGTCAGCATTTCAGTTGCTGATGCAGAAGGAACAGCTGTTGAGGGATCAGTAGCACAGGATGCAGTCGATACAAAGATGTTCTCTTTCACTCCAGCAGCTCCTTTGGCAGGAGGAAAAGAATATACTGTAACAGTATCTGGTGCAAAAGGAATGTATGAAAATGTTATTCCCCAGGATTATACATTCAACTTCAAAGTAAAAGAAGCCAAAGCTGCTAAGAAGGGCAAAAAATAATTCAAGTTAAATACATAAAAAGGCTTGAAGATAATATCTTCAAGCCTTTTTTATTTTAAATAAGTTTAATTCTTCGCAAAAACAGGAAAGTCTCCCTTTTCCAAAGGGAGATTTAGAGGGATTTTATAATAAATGATAATTATAATTATTCCTGGCATATCAAAATGTGATTATTGTGTAGGGTCAGGTTTCGTTAGAAACTTTTATCGTTTTTGCTAAAATGCTCCTCGTTTGGCGATAAAACTTAGCTTAATATACAAAACCTGCCCTTACGACGACTGCTTTTTGGGAACCCTGATACTTACATCGCGCCAGGCTATTATATCATTGTCATTTTTTATTTCTGGAACAAAACCAAACTTGAGATAAAGATTAATTGCAGGGACTCTCAATGTTGAGGTATTAAGGAGAGCTCGTTCGTATCCAAGCTCCTTCAGTCGATTACATATTATCGACATTAAGGATTTTCCTACACTCTTTCCCTGTTCTTCAGGCACAATTGCAACCCAATGCACAAGCCCATATACCTTACCATTATGATTATTATCAAACCATGCAGTTGCGGTTCCTATTTCTTTTCCTTCTGCATTACTTATGAAACATTGCCGCTCACTTAGAAGATGTCGATTTTTGCCAAACTCCCTTTCAAAAAGGTCATCCGCAATAACAAAATGCTTTTCAGCTAACCTTTCAATCCTCATCCAGGCTTCTTCATCTCCTGCACGATACCAATGCATTGTGTAATTTTGTGGTAATGGATAATATGGAATATTATCCAAATTTTCTCTTATCATGCTTACAGGGATATTTTTTCTTTCAGACATAAAGTTCTCCATAAATTTTTTATAAAACAACTTTTTAGTTATATAAATAAATAACATTGTAGGGGTAGGTTTTGTTTGTATATTTAATATCTATTTAGCAAAGATAATATTTTCCCTGGTTAACTTTTTCGCATAAGTAACGAAACCTACCCCTACTATACATTGACCTGAACGCTATAACTAAATAGTTCTACTCATTATCGATAATGCGATCTACAACATATTGCCTAAGCTCTGGAGATAAACTAGCAAAGTATGCGCTGAATCCGGTAACGCGCACTATAAGCTCAGGATACTTGTAGGGATCTTTATGAGCTTCCAGGATAGTTTTTTTGTCTAACACATTAATATTAATCAAAGTTCCACCCATATCAAAATGTGATTTGATTAGTGCAGCAACTTTGTCTAAATCTTCTTTTGAGTTTCCCATTCCCGGGTCAAGGTCAAGTTGAAGCGGGGCCGCATTTCCATAACCAGGCTGGACGGATGCTACAGCAGTAACCATTTGGGTAGGAGTTCCACCTTTTCCCTCGTTAAATCCCGGATCGGGGTTAGGTCCATGTGAAACTGGATCACCTGCACGGCGACCGTTTGGCGTAGCACCAAGCTGTTTGCCAAAACCAATAACTGCTGCCCATGAAAACAACCCGGGAATCATATTAAATCCTTTGGGGGTTGGTTTTTCTTTGACAAGTTCAGTAAATTTTTGTGATATACGTTTTGCCCATTCATCAGCCCGAGAGCCTCCACTTCCAAAACGCTTTATATTACGCATCATCAACCTTACTCTTTCACCATCGGAACCTGCCCAATTGGTCTCAAGATAATGCATTATCTCCTGCCATGTCAATCTTTTCTCTTTTTCGATCCTTTGTTCAAGCGCAGCGAAAGAATCAGCCACAGTTGCCAAAGAAGATGCATCCACACAAATATTATAAAACTCAACTCCGCCATTGGTAGCATCTAATCCCTTTTCAACAGGACCGTAACAGAACAAGTCTAGAAGTAACTCGGGAAATACTTTATGCATGTGTTCAAGATGAAAGTCAATACCTTCTGCTATCACCTGCACTGCACGACGTAAATGTTTTTCAAAGAATTTCCATAGCTCATCTGTGCCTGGTGTTACAGAAGGATCAGACATCATATCTTTAAGGGCAACATCGAATACCTTTCCAAGCTCTATTTTTACAAGGTCATTCATACAATATTCACGACCAGGAATAGCGAACCAATGGCAGCCAGAATATGTCCTCTGACGGGCAAGCTCTATAGGATATCCGTTTTTCATAAATCCTTCTATTACCGGTTTATCACCAATAAATTTTGGAAATCCCATCTTATCCTCAAAGAGTATTTCGATACCTCTACGGAAAAGTTCCTCGCTTAATCCATCACCAACACGTATGCCAATATTGGCAGGAATTTTTAGACGATGTATTGCTTCCAGTATTAGAAATGATACTCGATTTGTGAGGTCATTACCATCTGCATCAGGTCCGCCAAGTTGAATGTAAGCAGTTTCCGAGAGCAAAAGACAGGCTAGATGGAATATTGCTTCTTCATCGGTCAATATTCCTTCGGATATATCTTTTTCATAATATGGTCTCAGTAGTTCATCCATCTGCCCCCATTCCCCACTGCCGTTATACATTTTAGCTGCTGCTTGAAAAAACACTAACCATTGGCAGGCTTCACGGAAAGTGCGTGGCGGTTCTGTAATAATCCATTCGCAAATATCTGCGATCGTTTCAAGATTTTCACGCAAGAAAGCATTTTCTTCATTTTCTGCCATTTTCTTTGCATCGTCAGCATGGCGTTTTATCCACCCTTGAATACCAATTATAATATCTTCAAGACCATCATAAAAATCAGAAGCTTCCGTATTGATCTCACGGTAATGATTTACTTTATTTAATAAACCACCCCACCCCAGTTTAAGCCCTATGGATAGATCAGGGCAAAAGTGTTGAACTCCACCAATACCAGAGGCAAGGTTATATTTGATCTGATCTTCATGAAGATGCGAATAGTCAAAATCAGGATTCCAACCCGGATTTCGATATGAATTAAAATTTACCATATAGACCCCGACCATTGAGCTTACAGGATCGATATAAGTTGGATGTGCTTCTAATAGCATCCTGAAGTTTTCACCAACAGCTTTTGGTCCAAAAAATCCACCGCACGGATGATTGCTCTTAGGCTTAAAACCCTTAAGCACTACGTCCTTTATGACCTGACCAGAACCACTAACAGCTTCTACAACCTCTGTAGCTTCTGGGGGCAAAAGAATCTGACCCTGATCATCGTGGTCCATAGCACCTCTAGCAATCTGTTTTTCACGAGTATGCTTTAGTTTGGTTTCATGTAGCATATCCAATCTTTGCTGATACGTAAGTTCTGCGAAACTAACACTCATTTTTATTTCCTTTCCTAAAAAACTTTATCTTGAAACAGGCTTCATATCCGGTCCCCATGGTTCAATTATCTTTAGCTTATCGCCAAGGAAATTAACACAATCAGGAAGATCAAAGAATTTAAGAACACCTCTTAGAAAATTTGCTGACGGCCATAACACTATAGGATTATTTATCCATGATTCATAAGATTCAGGTGCATTTTTGATGGTAACAGAAACCGGACTATCATTAAGCACACCAGTAAATAATGCTATAATCGCTCCCTGCCCTCTTCCATAAAGGTGTATCTCTTTTGCTCCCTCATGCATTAACAAATCAATTGTGCATAGAACGTCATAAACCCGACGACCAAGATAGCTTTCACCGAGTAAAATGCCATAACCATGAAACATATAATCCATACCATAGGGATGTAAAAAGTAATTTTTATCAACTGGCATGGATTCACCTAATCCTCGGACATCAAGAAGATATAACTCATAAGAACTCATAAGGTCTTTAACCAGTGGTTCATTTTGTATATCATCTTCGGATGATAAATGTGGCAAATATAAATGCACAGTATTTTCTACATCCAAAGAATAACTATATTCTGGTTTTTTCATATACTTCTTCATGAAAGCACGAATATTATCTTCAGTATCAATTGCGTATCTGGCAAAAGTCTTGCCTTCTATCCTGGTAGGACGTAATACACGATAATGTGGTACATCATTATTTTCAGGTAAGTTAAGAAGTTCAGAAAGTTTTTCTTTTAATTCACTTTCATTTAGTGTTTTCCTATTTTTTGAAATACGTTCCGATTCCGCTGCTATTAATTCATAGATAGGTGTTGCACCTGCCACAATGACACTACCATTCGGCGCAGCATATAGTTCTTCTTCACTAAGTATATCTGTTTTTGGAGCTTTTGTAACTTCTTGCCTGGCATGATATGCAAAGAAATCCACCATATCTTCTTGATTATGTATGGAATATCCATGTCCTTGAGGACCTATAGAAATTGCTATATTTTCCTTTGGGGCGCCTATTATATTATAGAATCTGGCTGAATCTTCATAGGCAGAAATAAGCCCCCTTCTATCAAAATAGTCATATTTTTGTCCTAATAAAATGACAGGTTTTGGCGCACGTGCAATTATGAAATCTGCCATATCAAGTCCAGCACCGATAACACCTGGTGGATACTGTTCGCAGTCTGCAGGAAGCTCATTTTCAAGATTATTTAAGAATGTCGTTACAAAACAACTTGGTGCTGCCATGGTGAAACGGTCTTCAACAGCCCAAAGCCATGTTGTCAATGTTCCTCCACCTGAGTTTCCAGTGACACCGATCCTTGACGAATCAACTTCAGGACGTGTTAGCAAATAATCCAAAGCACGGATACCATCCCAGACTCTCCACATTCCAAAAAATTCACCGATTAATTCTAATTGTTTTCCCATCATATTATGTGCCGAACAACATGAGCTCACTGCTTCTCGCTCAGGTAAAAGTATATATTGATCACGTTCACCTTGATTGAATGGATCGTATATCAATACAACAAACCCTGAAATAACTAATCTCTGACAAAACTCCTGATACAGGTCACATGCTTTGCCATTTTCGCTATGCCCGCAAGGACCTATTACCCCCGGAGCAGGATTATCTAGCTTATCAGGAACATACAGGTTAGCTGATACAATACACCCTGGTCTACTTTCAAAAAGTATCTTTTCAATCCTGTATCCCTGGCGCTGAAGTATACCGGTTACCTGCGGATTAAGTGGTGTTTTTTCTGGCTTCGGAGAAAAAGCATTATTTATTGCTTCAAGCACTTCTTTCTGATAATCAAGAGCATCGGAGAAAGTATTAATACTATTAAGTTTCCTTCTTCTACTTCTATTTAATTTTCTTACTCTTTCCACATAATAATCATAGACCATACTTTGATAATTCATTTCTTTGTCTCCATAAAATTTATATTTTTAATTGTATACCAAAACCTGGCTTATCTTCAGGCACATAAAGTATACCATTATTAAATTTATACGCGCTGGTATCTGCACCAAATGTTTTTGCTGGTATCCCTTCAATCATGAGAACATTTCCCAATCCTGCTGCAAGATGGGCAGTATAATAAACTTTTAATGGATCGCCCCATGTATGTGGTGAAGTCAGCACATTATACTCAATTAAAGCAGGCATAATTTTTCGCCATGCGGTAAAGCCATATCCAGCAATATCCATTTGTAGAACATCAATAAGCGTTTCATATCCCATTTGCAAAAGAAAGTCTATATCCCAACCTCCTTCGCCATCTGCTATGAGTGTTCTCGGGCTTTTAACTGCCAGAAATTCCTTTAACCTTTTAAGATGCTCTCGGTTTTCCCTGAATGGTTCTTCAATCCAAAAAATATTGCAGTCTGATACCGCATCAATAAAACGGATCATTTCATCGCATGTATAACCATCATTTGCATCAACAAGTATTCTGCATTCTGGAAAATTTTTGTGAATACTTTTTACTACATCAATGTCTCTTTGGAATCCTTTAGTTAACTCCATCCACTTAAAACCGCGTCCTATTTTGACCTTGAAATCTCGAAAACCCATTTTATAGTCATTTTCACAGCTTTCAATTACTGCATCTATCCCTCGTGGATTTTCTTCCGGTGACAGATCATCCATATAAATGGCACCATCATAGCAAGGTACTGCTGTTTTACCTCTTCCTCCTATCATTTTATATACAGGTTGTCCAAGAATTACACCAGCGAGATCATGCAAAGGAAAATCTAACGGTAATGCTGATTCAGTTATTACACCGATCGATGGATCAAAAAGCTCTGCTATTGAACGACCAATAAGGTTTGTTACCTTATCTTCAGGTGCCCATGATATTCCCCATCCCATAGCAGATTTATCTGTAATAATCACTCTCACCTGGCTATCAGGACCATCGCCATGATATTTAATGCGTGCATTACTGCCTATAGTTCTCACATATCGACTACTGACTTTCAGTGTCTTTATTTCTTTAATATAATGTTCACTCAATAAATCTATACTCATATTTTCACCCAATATTAATAAAAATAAAATATTTAGCTTCTATAAGATTATAACAGATAAAGATAAAAAATTAAATATTTTTAAGTTTCAGGAGAAAATCCTTGCTCATACCTAGCTTATAATTGTATAATTATTGCGTAATCTTTTATTATTCATTTTGGTAGCAATGGAACAGAAAGTCAGTTTAACGAATAAACAAGGCGAATATTATGGCTTCCAAACCTGAGACAATAAGGGCAAGATTTGAAAATAGAGTTATAGAGCCTCTGGAGAATCTGGAACTCAAAGACGGAGAGGAAGTTTACGCTAACCATTATCCGAGACTCTAAAGCCAGAAAGACACAGGATGCTTTCAGTAAGAGTGGAGGCGAGTTAAAAGACCTTATAGATTGTGAAAAATCAAAGAAAGACATTTGCGAAAGTCGTTCAATTCATATTTGTTCCATTGGTTCATAATCAAATTTGCTATCAATACACTGCTCAATAGTGTTTTTTTTATTATCTCATCGGTTGGAGACGTGACAGATGGAAGAGGAAAAATTATTGGAAAGGATTACTATTAATCCTGATATATTCGGCGGTAAGCCAATAATCCGTGGGCATCGTCTTGCTGTAGAACACGTTTTAGGCATGTTAGCAGCTGGCGATACTCCTGAAACCATATTATCCGGATATCTGTAGCTGGAACTGGAGGATATTCGAGCGTGCTTGGTCTATGCTCGTAGGTTGGTTGGGCATGAGCGGATCGAACCTCTTTTGGTAGGTACTGACAGATGAAATTGCTTCTGGATTCCTGTGTCTGGGGCGGCGCGCTCAGAGAACTTGAGGAAGCCGGATATGATGCTGTATGGTCAGGAAATTGGGACAAAGATCCTAGCGATGGGTAAATGGTTTTTTTATTTTATAAGTTTTGTTTATCACAGATAAAAGCTTATTGATTAATATAATGAAAGAGTAAAACCGTTTACCCATCCTACTTTTTACTTACTTTGATACAATTACCTTAGCTAATCCCCATCTTGCTTGCCCTCCATTCCCACAGATAAACTTCATGACAGTGTTTGTGGCATAGCTCATCACCTTGATATCTTATCTTTTCCCAGATGCGGATAAAAAGTTTATGCTTGGCTCTACACCCATGTTTCTTGACGTTACTATTAGATTGATTTATAATGCTATTATAAATACGCCTAATCTAAAAGACTTAGTAACAGATCATTGATAATGCTTGATTTATAAAAACTATTATAAGCCCTGGTATACGATAGTCATAATAAGAGAAAGGAGAATAAAATGAAATGGATCATTAATAAGTTAATTCTTATCTGCTTTTTATTAATCTGCCAGATTTCTTATGCACAGACTGGTCTGGATGCTAACACTTTAGCACTTTATAATTTTGATACACCAAGCAATAAAATAGTTGCAAACGAAGCAGGAAACGATAAGCTTAATGGTGAACTTTTTGGCGATGCTAAAGTTATGATGAACATAGGTAAATACGGCGGAGGCTTGGTTCTGGACGGTGATGGCGACTATATGAAAGTCAATCCTTTTGGTAATCCAGAAGAAGGAACTGTTGAACTATGGTTTAAGATCCCACATGCTAATCCATCAAAGAATAGTCTAGCACCTGGCGTGTTGTGGACATTGACAAGTGCCTGTAAGGATTATGGAAAATCTTTTGATTCTCCTTTTATTTTGGCTACTCATACGGGTCTAGCAGCACCTAACCTTTGGTTTGGAATCTGGACAGATAAATGGATTCTCGCAGACAGCGGAGTTGATCCCCAAAAGCTTGTCGGTCAATGGCATCATGTAGCAGGGACATGGGGAAAACGAGGTATAGAAATATACATTGACGGCAAATTGGCAGGCATAAACAAAGAATTTAAGGATGCACTTCCTGATCCGTCTTATGAATTTTGGATAATTGGATCAGATTCCTGGAAAGCAGATATTGAAGGAATAATTGATGGAGTTAGACTATCAAATAAACAAAGGACTGCATCAGAATTGTTATTATCTTTATCCATTCAGCATAAAGATAAATTAACGGTAACATGGGCAGAAATAAAAATGTAATTTTATAGGTGAGTAACTATCCAATCTCCTTTATAATCTAAGAAAATAGATAAGGAGATATACAAAAGTTTTCTGGATAGTATCCCGTCTTTGGAGATGAAGTAAAATTATGAAAGTGATTTTTGTATTGGCAATTCGGAAAGGTTAATATTAGGAAATGTTGTGCACTTATTCTACCAACATTTCGTCCCTACGGGACTTAGAAAATGCT
>FWPV01012310.1_pt1 | contig 13235 bp, 8 predicted proteins | sample 2228371 | NCBI WGS metagenome assembly FWPV01 (sample SAMEA103939776, study PRJEB20133) | metagenome | reverse complement strand
CTGGGCATAACTCCCCCACAACAAAAACACAACGCCTGAACACTTCTCGTTGACGATTTGTATGGCCCGGTCAGTAAACTGCTCCCAACCACGCCCTTGATGGGAGCCGGCAGCAGCCTGCTGCACAGTCAGGGTAGCGTTGAGCAAAAGCACACCCCGGTTGGCCCAAGCCTGCAGGCACCCATGCCCGGGATGCTGAAAACCAATATCACGCTGTAATTCTTTGAACATATTCTGCAGCGAAGGGGGCACTGGTACGCCAGGTTGTACGGAGAAGCACAAGCCGTGAGCTTGCTGAGGCCCGTGATATGGGTCTTGCCCCAGGATGACCACTTTTACCGCATCAAGCGGTGTGCTGTTAAACGCATTGAAAATATTTTTTGACTCAGGATAAATAACCTTACCCTGCTGTTTTTCTGCCAACAAAAATGCTTTGAGCGCTTGCATATAGGGCTGTTCAAACTCTTGCCCAAGCGGCATCAACCAACTGGGATGCATATCTATTTTTTTAGCAGTTGTCATAAAACCCGCTCCAAAACAGCGTGAAAAACAGCAAAAACATGAACTTCGGTTAATAAAAAGCCCGACAGAAGGCCGGGCTTTTTACAAGACTTGACGCTAAAAGTAAAACTTACAGCTTGTCGGCGTTCTCAGCCAAGTATTTAGCAACACCCTCTGGTGAAGCATCCATACCTTTATCACCATCTTTCCAACCTGCAGGGCAAACTTCACCGTGTTGCTCATGGAATATCAGGGCGTCTACAGTGCGGATGGTTTCATCAATGTTACGACCGATTGGCAAATCATTAACGATCTGTGAACGAACAACGCCCGCTTCGTCAATGATGAACGTACCGCGGAAAGCTACGCCGTCCGCAGACTCAACATCGTAAGCCTTGGCGATAGCATGCGTAATATCAGCAACCAGGGTGTAACGCACTGGGCCGATACCACCTTGATTAACGGGAGTGTTGCGCCAGGCGTTGTGAGTGAATTGAGAATCGATAGATACACCAATCACTTCTACATTGCGCTTTTTGAACTCTTGCACACGGCTATCAAAAGCCAACAACTCAGAAGGACATACAAAGGTGAAGTCCAGTGGGTAGAAGAATACAACCGCTTTTTTACCCTTGGTTGCAGCAGCAAAATTGTAGCCATCTACGATTTCGCCACTTGCCAATACTGCAGCTGCAGTAAAATCAGGTGCTTTTTTACCTACTAATACGCCCATAATTCATCTCCTATAGTTCGGGTTAGGGGTGGTTGAGGTTTGAGACAAAAACCAATTTCAATAAAGCTATTCCTCTATTGTGACCATTTTGCGGTCAGTAATTGATTACATCTTTAATACCGATAGTGCGCCGCTATCTTACACAGCTAGCGCCAGCAGTCCCATAGATTTTCTATATGACAAATATAAAGCCATCGCTATAGCCAATCCGGTTGTACATGCTGTCGCACCAAAAAATATGCCCCCCTAATGTTAAAAAGACTCAAACAGGAATTTATCTCAGAAATTATTGACATTAATTCTCACCTGACTTAAAGTTTCATTTGCAATTTTAAGCACATTTTTTGACCCAGCCCGGACGTTTTTATGTACGTATGTTTGTGCAAAGGCATTACCGATAAGCAAATCAAAGCTGCCATCAATGAGGGGGCTGATTCGTTAGGCCGTTTGAGAAAAGCACTGGGAGTTGCAACCCAATGCGGCAAATGCTCTGCCATGACTCGTGAGATCCTTAGCGAATCACTGGAGACCACCCCATTAATAAATGGCTTACCGCAGTTCTACGCCGTAGCTTGAGTTGCTACCCATCCTGCCACTTGAAACCGTAGCAAGAATCCAAATCATTACGATTTTATTTATTTTCCTTACCTTTCAATTACTTACAAAACACCACGCTTGACATAACTCCCAGTGGCACCCAGACTTTCCAGCCTGACATTCAGCATACTAAGGAGAACTCCCATGAAAGGCGATCCACAAGTTATAGCGGTCTTAAATAAGGTACTGGGTAATGAATTGGTTGCCATCAACCAGTATTTTTTACACGCACGCATGTACAAAGATTGGGGCCTGAAAGAGTTGGCTGATCATGAGTACCACGAATCTATTGATGAAATGAAACACGCCGATGCACTGGTTGAGCGTATTTTGTTTCTCGAAGGCCTACCTAACCTGCAAGATCTGGGCAAACTGCATATAGGCGAAGATACACCAGAGATGCTCAAATCTGATCTGCGACTTGAGTTGAAGGCAATTCCCGACTTACGCGATGGCATATTAATTTGTGAAAGTGTGCGCGATTTTGTCAGCCGCGACTTACTGAAAAGTATTCTCGAATCAGAAGAAGAGCACGTTGACTGGCTGGAAACCCAACTATCACTGATTGATACAGTCGGCCTGCAAAACTACTTGCAATCTAAAATGGGCAGCGCCAGCTAATTGTTGTTTTTGCAGAGAAAGTAGTCACAAACAATAAAGGAGCCAACAGGCTCCTCTCCTTTATTGTTGGATAACACAACACAAGGTTTACATGTTGATCCAGCCATTTAGGGCGCGCAATTTAAACACTCTGTCACCGTGTTTTAGCACTACTCCATCTACCAGAATATCTTGTACAACGAACTGACCAGTAGCGACTATATTGCCTACTCCCAAAGTCTGGCCATTAATCACCACACTGCTGATACCACCGGCAAGGTAATCATGGCGCTGGTAGCTGATAGTTGGCATTTTTTGCTTGGTATTCCAAGGCAACTCATTGAAATCCTGTGCCGGGGAATTGGCAAAAGTACGGGCAGGTTCACGCTCGACTTCGCTCGGCACTGGTGTCGCATCAGGCGCCAGGGAAGCGACAAATGGATCAACAATAGATTCCGACTCCACTGACTCTTCCGCCGCATAAAGTTGTTTAACGTCGGTATCTGCTATCACCGCCGGTGCATCAGTCTCGTCTGCATAGAGATTTTGAATATCGCTAGACGCAACCTTTTCACCATCCCCACTTACAGCAGTCAAACTACCCACAGGGCCAGTAGACTCTACTTGCGGCGCTTCAGTAACCCGGGCTGCTATTGCGGGTGAAGGTTTGGCGACAGGCTCTGGCGCTATTGCTTGGGAACTGGCCGCTGAAGTCTTGGCTTCTTGCACTGAGGCAGCTGTTACTGGCACAGGCTGAGAGGCGGAGTACCATCGCCAGACTACAACTAGAATGATCAATACAAACACCGGGGCAAGTAGCCACCAGCGCCAATAGGAGGAAGCCTGCTCAGGCTCCAGCGCCAAAGGGCTATGACGAGTATTCAGATCAGGCAAGGGTGCCTGATTTTTACGCTCATTATCGGCGCGATTGAGGGCATCCAAGATTAACGACATACCACTAGAGCCCTTGGCTATCGGTCACCTGCGACTCCAAGAGCGCAGGGATCTTTTGTTCATCCAACTGTACCAGGAGTTTATCGGCACCCAGCACTTCATTCAAACGACGCAGGGTTTGCGCACCAATAACCCCATCGGGAAGAATATTTTGGGTGCGCTGGAATAGTTCTACTCGTTTTTTCAATTTTTCGGTAAAGAACTGGCGAGTCAAAGGCGCCGGCTGTTGATCCAGACGCGCAAATTGCTCTGCGACCCAAGTCACCAGGTCACTTTTATCGCCCAGCTGCAAACTCTTATCAAAACCCTCGGGGCGCGACCAGACATAAACAAAATCGCCCGTCCATACTGGCGCGACATCACTCCAAGGCACAATTTTTTCCATACCATTTTCAATCACTAGTAAGTAATTTTCACTCAGACCAACCACCAGCAGGTAAACCCATTTTTTATCATCAGTGGCCAAGGTCATTAACCCGGGACGATTCACATCCTTCAATTCATCCCACGATGAAAGACGCGCTTTTTCGCAACTGTAATTAGCAGTTACCGATGACAAACAAGGGTTCATCCGGTTATCTATTGGGATGGCAAGGTAATCGAATAAAACTAATTGTGCAGCGACCATATCTCGCGTCGCCATAGCAACTACGGGGGACGCCGGAGGTAAGGCTGCAGCTACAACAGCTGCTGAAGACGCACTGATCGCCGAGCCGGAAGTGACAGAAGAAGCAATTTGCACCTGCGCCTCAGCTGTGGTTGGGGGAAAGTTCGACGGATCATCGGGTAATAAAAACCAGACGCCAGCCATAACCAGTGCCAAAACACCAACCAAAAGCGCATGCCATGAAGTGCGCGCTGCCGCTATCTTTTCCTCTTCCTGCGTTGCGGTACCGGCAACCTCTTTTGTGGCTGCAGCAAAAATACGCTTATCGATTACATGTTGATTTTGTGCATAAGCACCCAGTAGAAGTCGCTCGCAAAGCACATTGATTAGCCGGGGTATACCGCCACTAAAGCGGTGGATTTCCCTGATGATGGTATCGCTAAAAGGACGCTGGTGATCCGGTAAGCCAGCTATTTTGAGTCGGTGATGGATGTACGCCTTGGTTTCGGCTGGCGTAAGTGCTTCCAAATGAAAACGTGCAGTGATCCGCTGGGAAAGCTGGCGCAGCGCCGGGCGCGCCAGTAATTTCTTTAATTCAGGCTGCCCAACCAGCATGATCTGCAAGAGTTTTTCTGTGGTAGTTTCAAGGTTGGTAAGCAGTCGAATTTGCTCTAGAACGGGCACCCTCAGCAGTTGAGCCTCATCAATCAGGAGCACCGTCTTGCGCCCTTTGCGGTGGTTATTGAGCAAAAAAACATTGAGTGCATCAGTGAGGTTTTTTACCGTCAACTCATCATTAATATAGCTAACCCCCAACTCATCACAAATCGTGGACAGCAGTTCCGGCGCATTAGCAGTAGGGTTGAGAATAATCGCTATGTCGGTGTTATCAGGCAGCTGCTCCAGCAAGCAGCGAACGATTGTTGTTTTACCCGTTCCGACTTCGCCCGTGAGCATCACAAAACCACCGTTTTGAATGCCGTAGAGCAAGTGAGCCAAGGCTTCCCTATGCTGGTCGCTCATAAAGAGATAGCGCGGGTTTACAGCGATTGAGAAGGCAGGTTCTTTCAACCCAAAAAATTCGTGATACATAAGCGCAGCGTGGCACAGTTATTATGAGTGACTCGATGGGCCGGAATAATAACAGGCCTGACTACATCAAGGCAGCATCTTCTTGGGGGCAACCCGCCCAGATATCATCAGCCAGCTAGAAATGCACACCTGAACCGCGGGTTGCGACCACAGCCTCAATCTGATGTTGCGACCAGAGCGCTTTTGCCAGAGTTTGTAACGCTATCTGTTCCCCGTGAACCAGATAAAAACGCGGATTTGAAGTAAAAGCCGCAGCCCAATTCAACAGTTGCTGTTGACCCGCGTGAGCGGAGAAGCCGCCCAGGGTATGAATTTTGGCGCGCACCATAATTTCCTGGCCAAATAATTTGATCTTTTTAACTCCGTTGACCAGAATCCGCCCCAGCGTTCCTTGAGCTTGAAAACCGACAAAAACAACGTGGGTATTCTTTTGCCAGAGACGGTGTTTAAAGTGATGGCGAATCCGCCCACCGGTACACATACCACTACCGGCAATGATAATGGCTCCGTTTTTCACCCGATTAAGTGCAATGGACTCTTCTACACTTGCGGTAATAGTCAGACAAGGGAGAAATTCACTGAGGGTGCGGCTGCGATATTCGTTCATCAAAGCGCGATCGCGAGCATGCCAGTCGTGGCGCATTTGGTCATACACTCCGGTAACAGCGCCTCCCATCGGGCTATCCAGATAAACACGCCAGCCATTTAATTTGCCTTGGTGATACATAAGGCCCAGTTGAAATAGCAACTCCTGAGTCCGGCCTATGGCAAACGCTGGTATAAGGATGTTACCGCCGTCTGCCGCAGCTTGTGCCAGCACCTGCTCGAACTCGACGATGGTATCGTCAAAAGAGCGATGATTGCGATCTCCATAAGTCCCCTCCATGACAACCACATCTGCATGACGCAATTGGGTCGGTTCAGGCATGAGCGACGTATCCGGGTTACCCAAATCACCGGAGAAAACTAACGTCCTTGCGGTATCGCCCTGCCCCATGTGCAACTCCACTATCGCCGACCCAAGAATATGGCCGGCATCATGAAATACCAGTTTTAGCCCAGGCCCAACAGCTTGGGTAACACCATAGTTAACAGGCTCACAAAGGTCCAAGGTGCGCTCAACATCAAGGTCATCGTACTCAGGCCTCAACGGCTCATGTCCAGCTCGCTCTCGACGCAGGTTTTCATAATCCAAGTCGCGCAGGTAAAGGCTGAGTGCATCTTTTAATAGAATGGGCAACAACCGCGCGGTTCCTTCGGTGCAGTGGATGCTCCCACGAAATCCACCGCGTACCAACCGAGGCAGACGTCCGCTGTGATCCAGATGGGCATGGGACAATATCACCGCATCAATCGCTGCAGGATCGAAGTCAAACTTTTGGTCTTCTCCCTCTTCACCCTGCAAGATCCCACAGTCCAATAGGTAACGTTTGCCAGCGGTCTCCATTAAATGGCAAGAACCTGTCACTTCTTGAGCGGCGCCAAGAAAATTGAGCTGGTGCGTTTTTATACTGGTCATAACAACTCCTTACTCGCGTGATGTTTGCACAGGAACACTGCTGCAAGCCAGGTTAGCTATCCCGCATCTCAGCGCCGTGCCACTTTATGGAGCTTAGCAGCTAAAGTAGTTGTCATCTGTGGCACTGGTGTTCCAGTTTTGTGTAAATATCCCATGTTTAAAAGCCAGCCCAAACTGGCACACATTTTCATGAACCCTGTGCAACCATAAATTAAACAAAGCTATTTCAACCCCCAAAGGCTGATTAATTGACGAGGAACTCATGACCAAAGCCCAGAACAATAAGTACCTGCAAAACCTTACTTTCTGGTTCATTGCCAGCCTTGGTATGCATGCCCAAAGTGAAGAAAGCCTGATTACCTACCCAGGTTATACCGGCGAATATGCCGGCTATACGCTCAAGGTGGATGAGCGTTTTAATGCGCTGGACAACAACCTATGGCGCAAGGGGGATGGCGCCGTAGGGCATGAATCCGACTGTCGCTTTACCCCTCAGGGTGTCGTAATTCGTGATGGCGTACTGAATCTCATCGTCAACAAAGAAAAAGTACCCGCCAGTTGGTCAGAGGATCATCAACAGAAAAAGCGCGCCTACGGCTACTCCTGCGGTGAACTGCGCACCGCACCAGAGAAATCAGTCAAGTACGGCCGCTTTGAAACCCGCATGAAGGCACCTGCACGAGCCACCGCCAGTGGTTATATTTCGTCACTTTTCACTTATGTAAATAGCGGCTCGCCGCGCGAGTGGGAGGAGATTGATATCGAATTGGAAGGCGGCCGCCCCGATAAGTTTCAGGCCAACCTAATCTATGGTTTGGATACACCCAACTGGGTCGCCACCCGTGAATGGGGCGCATGGGAGGACAAAATCGAGGTAGGACCAGTGGACAAATGGCGCGTCTTTGCCATCGAATGGACCCCCAGCTTCATTAAATGGTACGTAGACGGCAAGCTGGTCAAGACTCTAGATCAAAGCGAGCTGGACTGTATACCTGAATGCGCGCCGGGGCAGAAAAAGCCTACCCCCATTCCAGATAACCTGACTTCATTGATGATGAATTTCTGGATTCCCAACGATGAGATTCAGGATGTCTTCGGCGGTAACAAAAAGCACAACTCTTACCCCATGGTGACCCAATACGACTGGATTCGCATTTATGAAATGAATGAGCATCCGCTTGCTAACTACGCCGTCAAAAGCGAGTAGTTAGTACCCGTGTTATTTATCTTTAGTTGTTCTTCTATTGTTTTCTAATGCTCTCCCCCATTCAGCCGATGCACCAGCATCGGCTTTTTTACGTATAAGCCGAGAGGTGCAAAACACTCCCGTTTTCACCAGCTACCACGCGCCGTAGTTCGATTGCCCGACCAGCCCCAAATTGATACCATTGCCGCCTTTTTAAGCAGGCAACCTGCAGCCATCGAATCTCCCGCCTTTTTTATTGTTTGATTTCCAATCACAGAGAGCTTTTATGTCAGTTGATTTTCGTTCAGCTTCCCTTTCGGTTTTGTCTTATAACGACGAGTTTGTGCAACGTCATATCGGACCGGATGACCGTCAAACCGCCGCTATGCTAGCCACGTTGGGGCTGGGTTCCGTCAAGGAGTTGATTGACAAAACTGTGCCGGAAAATATCCGTCTCAAGGGCGAAATGGCGCTAGGCGAAGCGATGACCGAAGCCAATGCATTGGCACAATTAAAAGCCATCGCCAGCAAAAATAAAATTTTTAAAAGCTACATTGGCATGGGTTATCACGACACCCACGTACCTCATGTAGTGCTGCGTAATGTGCTCGAAAACCCGGGTTGGTACACCGCTTACACGCCCTACCAGCCAGAAATTGCCCAGGGTCGTTTGGAAGCGCTGCTCAATTACCAGCAAATGATTATCGACCTGACCGGTATGGACATGGCAAACGCCTCCATGCTGGATTAAGGCACCGCCGCGGCCGAAGCCATGGCCATGTGTAAACGCCAAAACAAAAAGAGCAAATCCGATGTGTTCTTTGTGGATGCCGATACCCATCCACAAACCATATCAGTCGTCAAAACCCGTGCGGAACACTTTGGCTTTGAGGTAGAGGTGGCACCTATTGAGCAATTGGCTGCCGGCGATTATTTTGGCGCCCTACTCTCCTACCCCGGCTCGAGCGGTCAGATTCGCGATTTAACTGCCATTATCGACACCGCACACACCAACAACGCTTTGGTGACAGTGGCTTCTGACCCTATGGCATTGATGCTGCTCAAATCCCCCGGTGCGATGGGTGCCGATGTAGTGATCGGTACCAACCAGCGCTTTGGTGTGCCCATGGGCTTTGGCGGCCCACATGCTGGCTTCTTCGCCTTCCGCGACGCCTATAAACGCTCAGCACCCGGCCGTATTATTGGTGTGTCCATCGACGCGCGCGGCAAGCAAGCCCTGCGCATGGCCATGCAAACCCGCGAGCAACATATCCGCCGCGAAAAAGCCAACTCCAACATTTGTACCTCTCAGGTCTTGCTGGCAGTGATGAGCGTGTTTTACGCCATCTACCACGGCCCCGAAGGTTTAAAACGCATCGCTAACCGCATTCATCGCCTCACCGCCATTGCCGCGGCGGCGCTTAAAGCCAAGGGGTTTGGCATTGCCAATGGGCAGTTCTTTGACACTATCACCGTTAATGTGGGCGATAACCAAAAAGCAATTTATCAGGCAGCACTGGCAGCTGAAATTAACCTGCGCTTGGTGGGCAGTGATTCCTTGGGCATCAGCCTGAATGAAACCACGTCGGCGGCAGACTTGGAGCAGTTGTTAGCCGTGTTTGGTGTAGCCGGTGTTGAAATAGAAGCGCTGGACGAACAAGTCAGCGCCGGTAAAAATCTCACCGCCAGCCATGCAATCCCCGCTACTCTGCTGCGCAACGATGCCGTGCTATCGCACCCGGTATTCAACAGTTATCACAGCGAAACCGAAATGCTGCGCTACCTGAAGCGCCTGGAGTCGCGCGATATCGCCCTGAACCAAGCGATGATTCCGCTCGGTTCCTGCACCATGAAACTCAACGCCACCGCCGAGATGATTCCGGTAACCTGGCCAGAATTTGGCAAGCTGCATCCCTTCGCGCCTATCGACCAAGCGCAGGGCTACAAGGCGCTATTTGAAGAATTACAGGAAATGCTCAAAGCCTGTACTGGCTACGACGCTATCAGCCTGCAACCCAATGCCGGTTCGCAAGGTGAGTACGCTGGCCTCGTGGCGATCAAAAAATACTTTGAAAGTAAAGGCGAAACCCAGCGCGATATTTGTTTGATTCCCGCTTCCGCTCACGGCACTAACCCTGCATCTGCACAAATGGTGAGCTACAAAGTAGTGGTAGTCGCCTGTGATAGCAAAGGTAACGTCGACTTAGCCGATTTGGCCGATAAGATCGCCACTTACGGCGACCAAATCGCCTGCATTATGGTGACCTACCCATCTACCCACGGGGTGTTTGAGGAAGGCATTACCCAGCTCTGCGATATGGTGCATGCGGTGGGCGGTCAGGTATATATCGACGGCGCCAACATGAACGCACTGGTAGGCGTTGCAGCACCGGGCAAATTCGGCGGCGACGTATCCCACCTGAACCTGCACAAAACCTTTTGCATTCCCCATGGCGGCGGTGGTCCTGGCATGGGGCCAATCGGTGTAGGCAAACATCTGGAGCCATTCCTCGCCGCTCACCCAGTGCAAGCCGTACCCTGCACCGAGCTGAGCAATGGCACCATTTCGGCTGCCCCCTGGGGCTCGGCCAGCATCCTGCCGATCAGCTGGATGTACATCAAAATGATGGGTGCTGTAGGTATGCGCAAAGCCACCGAGTACGCCATGCTGAATGCAAACTATGTAGCCAAAAAACTCGAATCGGCTTACCCGATTCTCTACAAAGGCAGCAATGGGTTTGTCGCCCATGAATGCTTGCTGGATTTGCGCCCCTTAAAAGAAGCCAGCGGTATCAGCGAGGAAGACATCGCCAAGCGTTTGATGGACTTTGGCTTCCACGCACCCACCATGTCCTTCCCGGTTGCCGGCACCTTGATGATCGAGCCTACCGAGTCTGAATCCAAAGCGGAATTGGATAGATTCATTGAAGCCATGCTGATTATCCGCACGGAGATTGACCAAGTAATCAACGGCGAAATGACTGCTGAGACCAGCGCTCTCCACAACGCGCCTCACACACAGGATGATGTAATGGACGACAACTGGACCCGCGTTTACTCCCGCGAAGTCGCCGGTCGCCCCGCTTCGTGGTTAAAAAACCACAAAGTCTGGCCAAGTGTAAACCGCATAGACAACGTCTACGGCGACCGCAATCTGGTGTGTTCATGCCCGAGCATTGATACTTACATGGAGTAATCCATATTATAAATACCCCTCAGTTTTGCCGAAAAAAGTGAAAGCTTGACTCAAAAATGTAAAAGGAGCCGTTTAGGCTCCTTTTACATTGGGCATTTTGGGATAACTTCCTGTATATTACGCCGCTATTTTCAAACCCTGCTTTTCTAACCTTGCATAACATTAATAGAGTCCTATGGCTGACTTATCCCTTTACAGAAACATCGGTATCTTCGCTCACGTTGACGCCGGTAAAACCACTACCACCGAACGTATCCTCAAACTCACCGGTAAAATCCATAAACTCGGCGAAGTTCACGAAGGTGAATCGACCACTGACTTTATGGTGCAGGAAGCTGAACGTGGTATTACCATCCAGTCAGCAGCTGTGAGCTGTTTCTGGAAGGGTCACCGTTTCAACGTTATCGACACCCCCGGACACGTTGACTTCACCGTAGAAGTGTACCGTTCATTAAAAGTTCTGGACGGCGGTATCGGCGTATTCTGTGGTTCTGGTGGGGTAGAGCCTCAGTCAGAAACCAACTGGCGTTATGCGAACGACTCTAAAGTTGCGCGTTTGATTTTTGTTAACAAGCTGGACCGTATTGGTGCTGACTTCCTGCGTGTAACCGATCAAGTCAAGAAAGTATTGGGCGCCAAGCCACTGATCATGACTCTGCCTATCGGTCGCGAAGACACCTTTGTTGGTGTAGTAGACCTACTGAACCGTCAGGCTTATGTATGGGATGACTCAGGTCTCCCAGAAAACTATAAAGTGACCGATATCCCTGCCGACATGGTTGACGATGTTGAAATGTACCGCGATCAAATGGTTGAAAATGCGGTGGAAATGGATGACGACCTTTTGATGGCTTACATGGAAGGCGAGCAGCCATCTATCGAAGACATCAAGCGTTGTATCCGTAAGGGTACCCGCGAGCTGGCATTCTTCCCAACCTTCTGTGGTTCTGCCTTCAAAAACAAAGGTATGCAACTCCTGTTGGACGCGGTAGTGGATTACCTGCCAAACCCAACAGAGGTTAATCCGCAGCCTTTGACTGACGAAGAAGGTAACGAAACCGGTAACTACGCTATCGTTTCTGCTGACGAGCCTTTCCGCGCACTGGCGTTCAAAATCATGGACGACCGTTTCGGCGCCTTGACCTTCGTTCGCATCTACTCGGGTGTGTTGAACAAAGGTGACACCATCCTGAACTCATTCACCGGCAAAACCGAACGTGTTGGCCGTATGGTGGAAATGCATGCAAACGACCGTACCGATCTGACCACTGCACAAGCTGGTGACATTATCGCGCTGATTGGTTTGAAGAACGTACAAACTGGTCACACCCTGTGTGATCCAAAGACTCCTTGTACTTTGGAACCCATGGTATTCCCTGAGCCAGTAATCTCTATCGCGGTAACACCAAAAGACAAGAGCATGATCGAGAAAATGGCTACCGCCATCGGTAAATTGGTATCAGAAGACCCAACTTTCCGCGTGGAAACCGATCAGGATTCTGGCGAAACCATCCTTAAAGGTATGGGTGAATTGCACTTGGATATTAAAGTGGACATCATGAAGCGCACCTACGGTGTTGAGCTGAATGTTGGTCAACCACAAGTAGCCTACCGCGAAACCATTACCCGTGAGATCGAAGATTCTTATACCCATAAGAAGCAATCAGGTGGTTCTGGTCAGTACGGTAAGATCGACTACCGCATCCGTCCGGGCGAGCCAAACTCCGGCTTTAAGTTTGTCACCACCGTTGTAGGCGGTAGCGTTCCAAAAGAATTCTACCCAGCCATCGAGAAGGGCTTCGAAGGTATGATGGGCACTGGCCCATTGGCTGGCTTCCCAGTGCTGGACGTAGAAGTAGAACTGTTCGACGGTGCATTCCACGCCGTGGACTCGTCAGCAATCGCGTTTGAAATCGCTGCTAAAGGTGCATTCCGTCAATCCATGCCTAAAGCTGGCCCGCAGCTGCTGGAGCCAATCATGAAAGTTGACGTGTTCACCCCGGAAGATCACGTAGGTGATGTTATTGGTGACTTGAACCGTCGTCGCGGCATGATCAATGGCCAAGATTCAGGCGCTACCGGTGTGCGCATCAAGGCACAGGTTCCGCTGTCTGAAATGTTTGGTTACATCAGCCACCTGCGCACCATGACCTCTGGCCGCGGTCAGTTCTCAATGGAGTTCGATCACTACGCTGCATGCCCTGCAAACGTGGCTGAAGCAGTAATCGCGAAAGAGAAAGAAAAGAAAGC
>FWPV01009858.1_pt1 | contig 13241 bp, 13 predicted proteins | sample 2228371 | NCBI WGS metagenome assembly FWPV01 (sample SAMEA103939776, study PRJEB20133) | metagenome | reverse complement strand
GACCTGTGGATGCCTGCCGTTGCCGACCCGCTCCCCGTTGTAGAGCATCGGCGCCTCGTCCTTCTCGCCCTCCCCGATGACGATCACGCCGTCCATGTCAATGGTGTTCAGCACCAGGCGCATGGCATCTACGGCAGCCTGGTCGGCGGACACCTTGTCGCCGCGTCCCATCCAGCGGCCGGCAGCCAGCGCGGCGGCCTCGGTGACACGCACAAGATCCAGCGCGAGATTGCGATCGGGCTGTTCGGGCACCGGTTTCTCCCTTCCTGCCGGGCGTGTTCTCAGGTTGTGGTTCTGGCATCCACCTCTCGGGCCACCCGGACGCCCTCCTCCTCGTTGACACGGCTCAAGACGATGCCGCCCAGGATGAAGAAGGCGATCAGAGACAGGATACTGAGCCGGCTGCTGCCGGCCAGCCGCCCGACCACGGCGAAGACGAACGGCCCCAGGATGCCCGCGAACTTCGAGCTCATGTCGTAGAAGCCGAAGAACTCCGCGGTCTGGGCCTTGGGGATCATGTTGCCGAACAGCGATCGGCTGAGCGCCTGGGTGCCCCCCTGGACCAGCCCCACCATGACCGCGAGGAGCCAGAATTCGGGCGCTGACCGCATGAAGAAGCCCCAGATGGCGACCAGGGTGTACACCCCGAGCCCGAGCAAGATGGCGGCCTTGGTGTTGATCCGGAGGGCGAGGCCACGCAGGAACCGCGTCCCGATCAGCCAGGAAAGGAGAAAGGCCGGGATCTGGTTGGCCAACACGAGTCCCACGCCCATCGGCCCGCTCGTCAGCCCCAGGCGCGGTGCGAGCATGCCGATGATGGGTATCGTGATGGCATTGTACACGACGTAAGCCAGGAAGAACGGCTGGCGCGGGTTGCCGCGCGCCGGGAGGCGGCCGAAGATGAGGGAGAACGGTATGCCCACGAACTGCGTCAGCAACAGCGCACCGATCAGATCAATCTGGCCGATGCCGATCTCGCTGCCGTAGATCGTCGCCATCTTGATGATCGTGCCGATGCCGTCGTTGTAGATCCAGAAAGCGATGATGAACAGGAGCAGTTGCCGGTAGAGGCGCAGTTCCCGAAAGGTGCGCACGAGGCGGCCAAATCCGCCAGCGATCGGGTTGCCCAGGGTCTCTTTCTGCAGACGCCGCAAGGGAGGTTCGGGCACGTTGCGAAAGAGCGGGATGGAGAACACCGCCCACCAGACACCGACGCTGAAGAGGCTGAGGCGCGTCGCCATCTCCGTCCCGGATACGCCAAAGCGCGCCCCCAGGGCTGTGATGCCGAACAGATCGGGCAGTTGGATCCACAGGATGTTGAGCGCCAGGAGCAGCCCGCCTCCCAGGTAGCCGAAAGCATAGCCTCGGGCCGAGACCATGTCAATCTCATCCGGCTCTGCCACGTGAGGCAGCAGAGAATCATAGAAGATGAGGGATCCGGAGAAGCCGATTTCGCCGATGACATAGAGCAGCGAAGCCAGCAGCCAGTCCCCCGTGCTGATGAACACCATCAGCGACGCAGCCAGGATGCCGGGAATGGCAAAAGCGGCCAGGAAACGTTTCTTGGCGCCACTGTAGTCGGCGATGGCCCCGAGCACAGGGGCGGCGAATGCCACGAGAAGCATTCCGATGGTCTGCGTGAAACCCCAGTTGCTGCTTGCCTCGACGGGAGTCAGCGCCCCCTTGGCGGCTACTGTGCTGTAGAACACCGGCAGCACGGCCGCCATGGTGGTTGTGGCGAAGGCGGAGTTGGCCCAGTCGTACATGATCCAGGCGCGCACCGACCGTCGGCGAGCTTTGGCATCCGTTTGACCTGTAGTTGGCGACTGCATGGGATTCCTCCTCAACGGGTTGTCTTCGTGGGTCGCAAGGGTGTGCGGGTCAGTGGCTCCTGGGCATGGCGGATGGATTGCGGTGCCTCAAGGGCCGGCAACGAACAGCGCGAAATAGGTCACGGCGGGGACGACAAACAGCAAACTGTCCAGCCGGTCCAGGATCCCGCCATGCCCTGGGATCAGATTGCTGCTATCCTTGGTGCGTGCCATGCGCTTGAAGAGCGAAACAACCAGGTCGCCCAGCGGGGCAGCAACCACTGCCACGGCTCCCAACAGCAGTCCCCACCACGGCGATAGATCCAGCCACCACATGCCGAGCAGGGGGGCGGCGACGAGGCCCGCCAGCGTCCCCCCGGCCAGGCCCTCCCAGGTCTTCTTCGGGCTGAGGCGCGGCCACCAGATGTGTCTGCCCAGGGAGCGGCCGACGAAGTAGGCCATGGCATCAATGATCCATGTGAGGACAAAAGCATAGAGCAGCCAGAGCAGGCCGTTGGAGCGCTCCCGGAGGGCAGCGAAGTGGCTGAGCAGGAAACCGAGATACAGGATCCCGGCGGTGGTCATTGCCCAGTCGGTGGTTGGATGTTCGCCGCGCTCGAAGAGCGCCACGGCCAGGGACACCATGATCAGCGCGGCCAGGACCAGGTTCAGCGGGCTGGGCTCGCCGCTGGCGGGCCAGAGGCCGAGCCGGGAGAGAAGCCCGGCACCATACGTGGAGCCCGTTGCGATCAGCAGGGGCACGAAGAGGAAGCCCAGCCAGCGGTAGACTGTGAAGTTGTCCCGCTGCAGAAGGCCGACCATCTCGTGCCACGCCAGCATGCCGGCAGTGAGGGTGCCGATCAGCCATGGGATGCCGCCCAGATAGGCCACCAGCAGGACGATCGGCAGCAGGACGATGATGCTGAGAACGCGAGTGCGTAGCACGCCGACTCTCCCAGAGGCGCTCTTGCCGATGTCAGGCTAGAGTACGGAGCTTACTCCCCGGCTTTGGATGTGGGAACCCGGCCGAACCGGCGTTGGCGGCGGCTGTACTCTTCCAGGGCTTTCGCCAGTTCGGCTTCGTCGAAATCGGGCCAGAACGTCGGCGTGGTGTAGTACTCGGTATAGGCAGCCTGCCAGATCAGGAAGTTGCTGAGCCGGTACTCGCCGCCGGTCCGGATGATCAAATCGGGGTCGGGGAGATCACCCGTGTACAGGTAGTGCGATATCAGTTCCTCGGTGACGTTCTCCGGAGGGTGCCCATCCCTCATGATGCGCCGGACGGCATCCACGATTTCGGCCCGTCCGCCGTAGTTAAAGGCCACGTTGAAGATGATGCGCTGGTTGTTGCAGGTGAGGGCCACCGCGTCCTGGATCTGTTTGGCCAGGCGCGGGGAGAGGCCGTCCAAACGACCGCTGTGACGGATGCACACCCCCTCGGCATGGAGTTGCTTCGTCTCGCGCTTGATGCGCTGGGCCAGCAGTCTGAGGAGGCCTTTGACCTCCTCTTCCGGGCGGGCCCAGTTCTCGGTTGAGAACGCGTAGACCGTCAGGACCTGGATTCCGAAGTCGGTAGCGGCGCGCAGTACGCGCCGGATATTCTCCGTCCCCGCCTTGTGGCCGGCAATGCGCGGGAGGCCCCGGGCCTGTGCCCACCGGCCGTTGCCGTCCATGATGATGCCGACATGGTGGGGCACGCGCGTGATCTGGGGATAGCGCTCTTTGAGGGGCAGATTCTCGTCAGGCATGGTGGCGCATGACGCAGCGACGCGTCACGTTACACTTCCATAATCTCGGCCTCTTTGGCCTTGCCGATCTCATCAATCCGCTTGATGAAATCGTCGGTGAGTTCCTGGACTTCGTCGCGGCCCTGAAAGAGGTCATCTTCGCTGATTTCCTTCTCGCGCTCCAGGTCGCGCAGCATCTCGATAGCGTCACGCCGGATGTTGCGACACGCCACGCGGGCTTCCTCGACGCGCCTGGCCACCAGGCGGCTCAGTTCCCTGCGGCGCTCCTCCGTGAGCTGCGGGATCAACAGGCGGATCACCTGGCCATCGTTGCTCGGGGTCAGTCCCAGGTCCGACTTGAGGATGGCCTTCTCGATCAGCCCGACGGTGTTGCGATCCCAGGGCCGGATCATCAGCATGCGGGGCTCGGGCACAGAGATCCCGGCCAACTGATTGAGCGGGGTGGGCACGCCATAGTAGTCCACCTGCAGACGCTCTACCAGCGCCGGCGAAGCCCGGCCTGTGCGGATAGTCCGGAGCTCGCTCTGGAGGGCCTCCAGGGCCTTCTCCATGCGCTCCTCGGCATCCTTCATAACGTCCTTCAGCATAGCCCCCTCCCTGCCCGACGGCAAATTGTGCACTGCCGAAAACAAATGTTGGGCGCACTCCTTGCGAAATCGGCGTTCACGAGGTCGTAACGCTCAGGGCGCGACAAGGGTGCCCACGGGTTGGCCCAGGACGGCCAGCTCCAGGCTGTTCGGCTGCCACAGGTCAATGACGATGATGGGCAGATCGTTGTCCATACATAACGTCAATGCCGTGCTATCCATGACGCCCACGCGCAGATTGAGCGCCTCGCTATAAGTCAGGCGGTCGAAGCGCTTGGCCTGCGGGTTCACCTTGGGGTCCTGATCGTAGATACCGTCCACCTTGGTGGCTTTGATCAGGACCTCGGCATGGATTTCCATGGCCCGCAGCGCGGCTGCGGTGTCTGTCGTGAAGTACGGATTGCCGGTTCCGGCGGCCAGCAGGACGGTGCGTCCCTTCTCCAGGTGGCGGATTGCCCGGCCCCGGATGTAGGGCTCGGCGACAGCATGCATGTCAATGGCGGTCTGCACCCTCGGCTCGACACCTACCCGCAGCAGCGCGTCAGCCAACGCCAGGGCGTTCATGACGGTGGCCAGCATGCCCATGTGGTCGGCCGTCACGCGTTCCATGCCGTGGGCCAAGCCGTCCTTGCCGCGCCACAGGTTTCCGGCACCTATGACGATCGCTACCTCGGCGCCCAGGTCCCTCAGGCGGCGCACCTTGCCGGCGACGCTGTCGGCCTGATGAGGGTCAATCCCAAAGCCGCCCTCGCCTGCGAGGGCTTCTCCGCCTAACTTGAGCAGGATGCGACGGTAGCGCAGTGTCCCCATACGCGAACTCAGCCGCCCACTTCCAGGCGCGCGAAGCGGCGCACGACAATGTTCTCGCCCAAGACGGCGATCATGGAGGTGAGCAAATCCTTGATCTTGACGCTTTCGTCCCTGATGAAGGGCTGCTCCATCAGGCAGTTCTCTTCGTAGAATTTTGCCAGCTTGCCGGCCACGATCCGTTCGACGAGCTCCGGCGGCTTGTCGGCGCCGGCCTGCAGGCGGTAGTTTGCCCGCTCCTCCTCAACCACCTCGGCCGGAATGTCCTCGATGCGCACCCAGGTCGGGCGTGCCGCGACGACCTGCATTGCCAGGTCCTTGGCCAGCGCCTGGAATTGATCGGTGCGGGCCACGAAGTCGGTCTCGCAGTTCACTTCCACCAGCGCGGCCACCTTGCTGCCTGTATGCACGTAACTGCCGATCAACCCTTCATGGGTCGCCCGCTCGGCCTTCTTGGCCGCCGTCGCGAGGGCCTTCGCGCGCAGGAGCTCCACTGCCTGCTCGAAGTCCCCATTTGTACTCTCCAACGCCTTGCGGCAGTCCATAACGCCTGCACCGGTAGCCTGGCGCAGTTCTTTCACCATTGCAGCAGTGATTTCCACGATGCGGCTCCTCTATTACCTCTCCTCTTCGCCGAGATCGTCCAGTCCTTCCTTGAGCTTGGCCAGGATGGATGGTCCCAGGTACTCGTCAATCTCTCCCTCGCCCGGCTCCTCCACGAACGCGAGCTTCTCCTCCACTTCCTCCTCTGCCTCCGGAGCCTCGTATGGCTCAGGGGCGGCGGCCGCGCGTTCAGCCTCATCAGCCGCGCGCATCTCCAGCCCCTCGATCACGGCGTCGGCTATCTTGCCCGCCATCAACTTGATGGCGCGGATGGCATCGTCATTGGAGGGCACAGGATAGTCAATCGGGTCGGGGTCGCAGTTGGTATCCACCATGGCAACAACCGGGATGTGCAGCTTGTTGGCCTCTTGCACAGCCAGGCTCTCGCGCTGGATATCTACGACGAACAAGACATCCGGCAGATGCACCATGGCCCGCAGCCCGCCGATGCGGTTATGCAGCCGACTCAGTTGGTGGCGGAGGAGCAGTGCTTCCTTCTTGGGCAGCCGTTCAAGCTCGCCGCGGGCCTCGCGCTGCTCCAGTTCGGCCATGTACTCAACGCGCTGGCGGATGGTCCGGAAGTTCGTCAGCGTGCCGCCGAGCCAGCGAGAGACGACGTAGGGCATGCCGCACCGCTCTGCTTCCTGCCGGATGGTATCTTGCGCCTGCTTCTTCGTGCCGACGAAGAGCACCAGGCCCCCTTCGCGGACAATGTCGCGAACGGCGGCATAGGCGGCATTGACCTGTCGCATGGTTTGCTGCAGGTCAATGATATGGATGCCATTGCGCTCCGTGAAGATGTACTGGCGCATCTTGGGATGCCAACGGCGCGTGCGATGTCCGAAATGGACACCGGCCTCCAGAAGGGCTTTCATCGAAATGACAGACACGACCTAACTCTCCTTGTTCCGTTTAGTCTTCCGCACTGCTTGAACGCGCCGGGACCCTCGAGGGGCACGGCCGGCGCGACGGGCAGGCGTGTAGGATGCGGGCTTTCGACCCGAAAAATTACTATAGCACACGATCGCGCGGCCGGCAAGTTGTGACCCCCGCTCCGCTATGGTATACTCTTCGCCCAGGCTGATGAGGAGCGTGCTATGCTTTCACAGGACCTGCTCGCGATACTCCGTTGCCCTCATTGCGTCTCCGGGCCAACCCGGCGACCGGGAACTGACCCAGGCCGGCTGCAACTCGTGCACGAGTGCTGGCTTGTCTGCCAGGAGCCCGACTGTGGGCGCAAGTATCCCATTGTCGAGGATATCCCTGTCATGCTGGTCGAGACCGGAGACAGATGGATCAGTACGCCGGTAGATCAACTGCCGGTACCGCCGCCCAAATCCTACGGTTAGCCCTTCGCCGGGGCCGCCCGGCGGCGCCATCTGCGGCCCGCCGCAGGCACAAGGACTCGGGGTCCCGGGGCGTGCCCGACGCGGAGCCATCGGATCACCGCTGAGTTCCGGGAGGCGCACCCTGCAGCATCGCCGGCCGATGCTGCCCCCCGACGCGGACTAGCCCGGCGATTCCGGCCGCTGGCGCACGTCTTCGCGCTCCACCGGCTTTTGCTTGACCACCCGGAACAGGTCGAAGTCTTTGGCTACCGTCGTGTTCGGGAAGATGGGGGTCGCTTCGGCCAGGATCTGCTGGCTGCTGTACCGGCGCGAGATGTGGTGCAGCACAAGATGTCTGACCCCGGCTTCCCGGGCCAGCCAGGCCCCCTGGCTGGCAGTGAGGTGGCCGAATGCGGCGGCTACCTCCCGCTCCTCCTCGGCGTAGGTCGCCTCGATGGCCAGCAGGTCGGCTCCGGCGACTTCCGACACGAGGTTATCCACGCGGCCTGCGTCGCCGATGAAGACCAGGCGGGCTCCGGGAACAACCGGCCCGAGGACCTGGTCGGGGTGGACCACACGCCCGTCGGGCAGTGTGACAGCGCGCCCCTCCACCAGATCGCGGCGGATCGGGCCGTTAGGCACGCCGAGCGCCTCAGCCTGCTCCGCCAGGAACGGACGGCGGGCCTTCTCCTCGAAGCAGAAGCCGAACGTCTCGGTTCTTCGGTGCTCTACCGGGAAGGCGCGCAGTACGAAGACGCTATCTTCCATGAGGATGCCCGGCGTAATCACATGATAACCGACGGTGAGCCGGGGTTCGCCTGCGCCAAAGACCACACGCATGAGGTCTCGGACGCGCTGGAGCGCCCACATTCCGCCGTAGAGGTCCATCTGGTTGATGGCCTCCCAACGGCCGAATGTGGAGGCCAGGCCGCCCAACCCCAGGATGTGGTCCAGGTGGCCGTGCGTGATCAGAATGCGGTCGAGCCGCTTGAAGCCAAGCCCGCTGCGCAGGATCTGCCGCTGCGTTCCCTCGCCGCAGTCAATCAGGAACCGATATTCCCGGTGGAGCACCAGGGCGGCGGACAATCCTCGCCCTACTGACGGGGCAGAAGCCGATGTGCCAAGGAAGACGAGTTCGAACATAGGCACCGCCTTTCAGGACGGCCAGACGGAACGCCGGGGGCTACGGTTTCCCGCGCAGTTGCCGCAGCCCGCTCCCGAACCACATTGCCCCCAGCAGGAAGCCAATGCCGCCTGCCCCGATTGACAGCGCTTCGAGACCGCACCGGAAGAGCCAGGCGCCCAGCAGGCCGCCGGCCCCCATAAGGAAGGTGCCTACCATGACCGCGGTCATGCCGTCGCGCAGAAGCCAGGCGCGCAGGCGCGGCAGGCGCAACCCGACGGCCAACGCGCTTCCCGCCAGGCAGAGAACCTGCCATATCAGCGCGGTCCAGGAACCCAGCACGATGACGCGCTCGATCCCGAAGTAGAGCGGGAGCCCGCCGATCGCTAGGCCCCACAGGCCGAGCAGCAGGCGATGGGCGCGCACCCCTGTGCCGATAGCCGCTCCGCCCCACAGGTGCAGGAAGCTCAGAAAGCCGAAGACCAGGGCGGTGTCCAGGGAGTTGTTCACGGGTTCAGCGCCCCAGCCAGCGCTCAACCAGAGGGCTGAGCGCGTTGATCGTTCCTGCGCAGGCCAGCGCCACGACGGCGGCCTTCAGGACATTGCCGGCCCATGCGGCCAGAAGGAACAGCCCGAGCGGGATGCGCATGATGCCCGCCGTGATGCCAGCGATGTCGAACACCGGATTGGGAACCAGGGCCATAACAAAGATAACCCACACGCCGTAGCGCTCCATCCAGCGATGGATACGCTCGTAGACATCGCGATTCTCGATGACACCGCGCCCGGCATAGCCCGCCAGGTACCCGGTGCACTCGCCCAAGGCTGCGCCGCTGCCCGCTGCCAGCCCGACGAGCGCCGGGGTGAAGCTGGTGCCGGCGGCACAGACCAGGACGAGGCCCGGCACAGGCAGGAACACCGTCGCGCTGCTGAAGAAGCTCACCAGAGAGAGCCCGGGATACCCGTAATGCGCCAGATCGGCCAGTTCTCGCCGAAAGGCCACGATGGTGACCGACACGGCGATGACGGCTGCCAGAGCGATGATGCGGCGCGCGCGTTCTGTCATCTCGGGCGGCTGCGTGGCTACTTCTCGCTGATCGTGATGCTGCGGACGATGTCCCCGGCCGCCAGTTTTGCCAGGTCTTCCAGCCCGCTGGTGACCTGTCCGAAGATGTTTAGCGGCACTCCGCTGTCCGGTGCCAGGACAAAGGAGATGAAGAACTGGCTGCCGCTGGCCTTCACGGCGCTCGTGCTCAGATCCTGCACGGGGTACATGCTCACCGTGCCGGTAATGACTTGCTTGGCGTTGGCGGCGGGCTCCAGGTCGAGGGCATATCCGACGTCGCTGTCGGGCCGGCTGGCCGGCGACCCCAGGACGGCATAACTGCCGGTCTCCAGATAGGCCAGTGGCATGCCGTCATAGAAGCCCAGGTTGGCGAGTAAGATGAAATTGCTCACAGTGGCGGGCGCGGTCTCGGCGTCAAGGTCAATCACGATCTTGGCCTCGTCGGTCTCGATCGTCGCCTGATACGACTTTGCCGGATCAATCAGCGTGGCCGGAGCCGTGTTGTAGAGGTTCTGTCGGTCTGCCAGGGACAGCCTGGCCAGCGGCCGGCCCTCCTCCAACACGGGTGCCTTGGGCAGGGGCGTCAGTGTCGGGGTAGGCAAGAGCGAGGTCTGGGCCGTGCTGATGTCAATCCGCTCAATCACATCGCCGGCCGCGATCTGGTCGGCCACCTCCATCCCCTCGATCACGTAGCCGAAGACGGTGTACGCGCCGTCGAGGAACGGCGTTGCCTCGAGGGTGATGTAGAACTGGCTGCCGCTCGACCGGCGTTCGGGGTTGACTTCGTCACTGGTGCGCGCCCAGGCCAGTGCGCCCCGCGGATGGTTGTGCTTGATCTCCGCCGGAATGGTGTAGCCCGGATTGCCGGCACCAGTTCCTGCCGGGTCACCCCCCTGGATGACAAAGCCCGGTTCGACGCGGTGGAAGGTGAGCCCGTCGTAGAAGCCGTTCTTCGCCAGCGTGACGAAGTTGTTGACGCTCTCCGGCGTATCGGGGTAGAGCTCGGCGACGATGTTTCCCTTCGCGGTGACGATGGTCGCGATGTAGATCGTGTTGGGGTCCACGGACATCGGTGCCGGGCCGCTGAAGCGATCGGCGCGCTCGGCTGGCGGCAACTGGGCCAGGGGTCGGCTGCCGTCGGCGGGCGGGACCGGCACCGGCCCTTTGCCGCCCGGAGCCGGCGACGGAATCGGCGTGGCAGGAGGCTGAGCCGGGGTCGGTTGTTCGGCGGGCGCGGATGTTGCTGGAGCCTGTGCAGGGGCACAGGAGAGCACCATCAGGGCAACGAAGAACAGGGTCATAACAGCGAGAATGTTGTGGTTTTTCAACGGAAACTCCTTTTGTGGAGAAATTCTCCACGGCTAGCGAAAGGGTGGCCTTTCGAGCCGCCAGATGCCATACAGGCCGGCGATCAGAGCGGCTGTGCCTACGGCGTACCCCTCGATGACACTTGCCTGGGTGACGAAGGTGGCGAGGATGCCGGCAGCGGCACCCAGAAGATAGCATATCAGCACTGCCTCGCGAGGGCTGCCGGTCACACGCGCCAGGCGGTGGCTGAGATGGTCCTTGCCCGGCGTGGTCAGCGGGTTCAGGCCGCGCCGGAGACGAGAGACGATGACCAGGCTGGTGTCAAAGAGCGGGACGGCCAGGACGAAGACGGGAACCATCCATGTGACGAAAGGAGAGTTCTCGGGAAAGCGGAGTTTGATGCCCACCGCGGCGAGCATGAAGCCCAGGAAAAGGCTGCCGGTGTCGCCCATGAAGATCGTTGCCGGGTTGAGGTTGTAGAACAGAAAACCCGCGCAGGCGCCCACAAGGGCGGCGGCCAGCGCCCCGACCAGGTATTGCCTGCTCATGGCGGCGAACAGAAGGAAGAAGATGGCTGCGATCATTGCCACGCCGCCGCTGAGGCCATCCATGTTGTCCAGCAGGTTCATGGCATTGGTGACGAAGACGACCCACAACAAGGTCGCCGCGACGTTCAGCCACTCGAATGGGAATGTGCCGATGCGCACGCCTGTGATCACCAACACGCCCGCCGCCAGGCACTGACCGGCCAGCTTGATCCATGGGTTCAGGCTGCGGCGGTCGTCCCACAGGCCCAGGAAGGAGACCAGCGTGCCGCCCAGGAAGATGCCGGCCACCTGGTTGACGTAGAAGCGATCGCCAAGCAGTGCCAGGGCGATGATGAACGCCAGGTAGATGGCAATCCCGCCCAGCAGCGGTGTGGCGACGGTGTGCTGCTTGCGCGCAGCCGGCTGATCGAGAATACCCCAACGCCGTGCCGCCGCTCGAATCAGCGGGGTTACACCGGTGGCGAGGAGCAGAGCGCTCAGCAGGATGAAGACGTAGCTGGTCATGGGCTGGGCTGCCCCTCTTCGGCCGGCAGGCCGCGCAACAGGTCGTTGATCAAGGCGTCAATGGTCGGCCGTTCTGAGTCGCTGGCGAACGATTGCGCGGACTGGGCAGCCTGCAGCGCCTCGGCCGCGCGGCCTGCATCGCGCAATACGATGGCCATGTTGCGGTAGAACAGCTGTAACTGCGATCGGTAGGTGGCAATATTCCTCTGCAGGGTGTCCCTGCGGGTGGCTGCACTTGGCGCCAGTTGGCCATACCCGCCGGCTGCCGAGGCTATCGAGTTCAGCGCGGCCAGATCGCGTTCGGCAGCCTTCAGCGCCGCGGTCTGCTGGTCAATCGCGCGCTGGAAGGTGGTCAGGGCGCCCTCCGTGTCTCCCAACTGGGCACTGAGGACCCCCACGGTGTTCTGGATGGTGATGTCGCGGGGCGCCAGGTCGCTCGCCCGCCGGTATGCCTCCAGGGCTCCCTGCCTGTCACCCATGACCAGCAGGATGTCTCCTTGCAGCAGATAGGTCTGGCGGTACTTGGGGTCCAGGGCCAGCGAACGTTTCACCGTCTGCAAGGCCTGCTCGTTGTTCCCCTTGATGAACTGCACTGTCGCGAGCTCATTCCATAACTGGGCGTTCTGGGGGCTGAGCGAGGTGGCCTGCCGGTAGTACGCGATTGCCTCGTCCAGCCTGGCCAGGTCCACTCCCTCGGCGCGCGCAGCCACCAACTGCTGCAAAGTCACATCATCGCTTGCCGGCTCGTTTGGCCCCAGGGCATTGGCGAAGGCCCAGGCGCGGCTGAGCCGGGCCAGGTTGGCGCTGTGATCGGTGTTGAGCGGGTTCAACCGCTGGGCCGCGGTCAATGCTGCCTTGGTGGCGCGAAAGGCATCCTCCCGGTTTCCCGTCTGCAGCCCCTGGTCTACCAGGGCAAGCAGCTCGTCGGCCTGCGTGCGCGTGAAGTCCGCCGGCAGGATCGGCGCTCCGCCTGGCGGGAGGCTGTTGGCATACGACAGTATGGCCCGGCCCAGGAAGAGGTAGTAGAAATCCTCTGCCGGCTGAAGTCCGGCCGCCTCCCGGTAGAGGCGAATGGCGCCCTCCCACGCGCCGGCGCTCTCGTACGCCAGACCCTGCTTGTAGTAGGTATCGGCCTGAACTGTTCGGATGTTGACGGCTGCGATAACCCACAGGGCGCCTGCAACGGCTACGGTGCCGACGGTCAGGGACAGCGCCGGCGTCCTGCCAAAGGTGCGCCCAGGCCGTTGCCTGTCGTCTGACGCCCAGATGGCTGCCGCCAGCCCCAGGCCGATCAGCAGCAGAACCGCATCGAAGACAACGACGTGGCCCGCCACACGCGCCAGCGCTTCCATTCCGGTCAGTCCGCTGATGGACGTTCGGCCGGCCTGGAGCAAGCCGTAGATCAGAAAGGTGCCGACCGTGGCCGCTCCATAGATGGCAGCCTTCAGACCCCACCGGGAAGCCTGCCTCTCGCCGCCGCCCGTTCCCCCTCCCGGCTGTGCTTCGTGAAAGGTCTCACCGAGCGCGATCAGGCCGCCCACAAGCCAGGTGAAGGCCAGCATGACCAGCAGCGCAGGCGAGCGGATGACCTGATAGGTGACTTTGTCTACGCGGGTTGTGAAGGCGTCCCAGAGAACGGGAAGGGCCCCTTCGGCGCCCGTCTGGTTTATCAGGAAGTTCCACGTCAAGACCAGGGTTGCCAGCGCGCCGATCAGGGCGTATGGAAGGAACTGGCTGGCCGGCGATGCAGCGTATACCGCGTGGGATGCTTCTCGAAGCCCACCGGAGGGCGCCGCCGAACGTTGCTC
>FWPV01012300.1_pt1 | contig 13247 bp, 8 predicted proteins | sample 2228371 | NCBI WGS metagenome assembly FWPV01 (sample SAMEA103939776, study PRJEB20133) | metagenome | reverse complement strand
GACGAAATCAGGAAAGTCTCCCTTTTCCAAAGGGAGATTTAGAGGGATTTTATAATAAATGATAATTATAATGAATAATTATTTTTTTTAAATGGTATTAGCAAGTAGGTTGGGGACAAAACCCAATAATTTTCATATTACATCCTTTTCTTTGTTGGATTTTGTCCCCAATTACTTAATATCTAATTAATCTGACGACTTTTCAATTATTGTTTTTATAAAAACAATCAAAACCATAAACCCATCTTATTATGCCATTTTATGATACGTATTAGTTTATCTTTCATTTTTATAATCTCTTTTTATATTTTATCTCTTAATGTCTCTTTATCCAATGCCTGGCTGGATGGCACTCATGAGTTATTAGAGCGAGCAAACCGTGTGATCAGCGATAGTGGAAGCGTTTCTAATCGATTTGTTGGTCAATCACCGCAGATCGGTGAGCAGAGAAAATTCTTTGCTATAGATTTTAGAAAAATTGGTGTCTCGTATCAAACAACTGCAACTTGCCGGGCTATAGGTAAATTTTGCTATATATTTGTTGAGGATTCACAATGGCAGAGAGGGACTGTCTCAGGAACTAGTGTTGCTCGACTAAAAAGAGCTTTTGATGATTCAACTCCAGCCGATGATACAAAAGGTATATATGAAATTATAACCAGCAATCTGGGTCCTGCTCCTGATGAAATTGATATGGATCCAAGAATATATATATTATTATTAGATATTCCAGATAATCGCGTCGGAGGAAATTATGTAGCTGGTTATTTTGAGCCTATAAATCAAAAACGTGGTGTAGTTCGTGACCCAAATACCGGTATGCAGTTTATCAGCAATGAAGTTGAGATGATATATCTCGATACCGATCCTTTAGATGTGAATGGATTATTAGCTCAGGAAATTCTTGCCCATGAGCTTCAGCATCTAATACATTGGCGGAATGATCCAAATGAGAGCCTCTGGATAAATGAAGGTTGTTCAGAATATTCCGCTTTATTTTTATGTGGATATAATAAAGTCCTTCGTTCATTCCATCTAGAAGCTTTTGAACGCAAACCACAGACATCCCTCGTTTATTGGGCTGTTGGTGTTGAAAGCTCACTAGCAAACTACGGTGCAGCATATCTTTTTATTGTTTATCTTCATGAGCATTTTGGTGGAAGTTTATTTATATCGTCTTTGATCAAAGAACCATCAGATGGTATTAATGGTATAAATTCTGTGCTACTTTCAAATGGATATACTGAAAAGTTTGGTGATGTTTTTTCTGATTGGAAAGTAGCAAATTATCTTGATGATTTATCCTTTGCAATGGGAAGATATGGTTACAAAAGTTTAAATATCAAGGTCAAACCAAATACAAGACATTCATCTTTTTCTGTATTAAATCAACAGCGCAATATTGAAAGTTGGTCAGCTGATTACATTGAAGTAACCAGCGGGAATAATACTGCGAGTCTTCAGATTGATTTTTCCGCGCACAATTCCAGACATAACTTTGATGTCAGGATTATAAAGCTGAAAGATAATTTACCTGTTGCCATAGATTACCTAATTAATGGTTCTTTCTATATACCAGAGTTTGGCTATGATATTGATAAAGTTGTTATAGTTCCAAATTGGTGCCCTATTAGAGAATCAGATTTTAGTGAGATTGTCTATTACTCTTATTCAATTAAATTTGGCGGTGATATTAGCTTCCGGACATCAGTTTTGCCTAATCCTATTAATAAGAGATATCTGGATATTATTACGAAATCTGTTAGTAATAATGCTGTTGAAATACCAAAGATCACTATCAAAAGGCTTGGTAAACCTGTTATAAAAGACCAGATCATGTCTATTTTGAATTCATCCAGCGGAAACATACGCTTTGTATATCAGCTTTATGTTCCAGATAGTTGGGATTCCTCAGAGATTATTTGGGAAATTTATTATCTTGATCGTTTAGTAGATACAGGAGGAATAAAACTTGCACCTTAAATATATTTCTTTCTTTTTAGCATTGATCTTTTTATATTCTGGTTGTGGTTCTGAGCGCGAAGATGAAGAAAATCTTAATATCCAGAACGAACTATTAAAAGGCTGGAAAGAATATGGTCTTGGGAATCATGCTAATTCCATTTTAGCTTTTGAAAAGGTTATTAATGCTAAGCAGTCATCTGATGCATTGGCAGATGCTTATAATGGTATTGGATGGGTTTATCTGGGTTTTTCACAAAGTGCAGGCGTTAATTTAAAGAATGTGGCTATCAGCATTAGCAAGTTTGAGACTGCCATAAAGCTTGATAACACTAATGCAGATGCCCATGTTGGTATGGCTTGTGCTTTATTGATCAGGCGTAGTTCTGATAGTGATCTTCGCGATGCAATAGTTTATATAGATAAAGCTTTGAATATCAGTAATGAAAAGCTTTATCGACATGATTACGATTCTGAATCTGACCTGCATGTCTTAAAGGCGCAATGCTATTTCTATCTTAGCGAATTGGATAAAGCAAAAAGCGAAATTGAAATTGCTATCAATAAAGAAAAAAATAATCCTGTTGCTTTAGCAATGATAGATATATTATAAACTTAACGCTTTATTGCGATTTCAAAAACCATCTGTATATTCTTTTCTTTTTATTCCTTATATGGAGTATACATACAGATGGTTTTTTGTTATGCAATATTTCAAAAAAATATTTTAAATTTTTGACAATATGATGTAACTATGCTATTATTTTATATAAGCAGGAAAAATTAATTTTACTGCAATCTCTATAATCAAATAAGGTGGCGGGTAGTTATGAAAAAACGAAATTTTATAACTTTTTTAGTTAATATGCAGGTAATATTCTTCTTATTATTATGTAATCTGCAAATAGCAACCGCACAAGAAAATCCTTCTGATAAAGATATACAAAAATATGAAGAAATAATTAAACATGACCAGAATAATATTGAAGCATATAAGAAATTAGCGAGTCTTTATGCCCAAAAAGGTATGATTGATAAAGCTATTATTGAGTTTAATAAGGCTATGGATATAAAATACAGAGAAGGATATGAAGATGCCATAAAGGAAAAGAATTTCAAATTTTATGGGACTTATCTGCTTTTGAGTATTATTGTTGGATTGTTTATTTCAGCTGTGACAGTTTCTATACTCTCCTGGTCAGAAATCGTCGAAGGCTTAAAATCCTTACACAGTGATATTCGAGTAAAAAACTTTGTTAGAAACATAAAAGCAAAGCTTTCTGCTGACCTTAAATCACAAGCTATTGAGATTGCACGAAGTAAAGAAAGATTGAGAGATGCTATTAACCGTGAGAATGATCCATCTATGAAGGAAATAACATCAGGTATACTTCCAAGACTGGATGATCTTATTTTTCAGGCATCATTACTTTTGGAACTCCAACAAAACCTTGGCAATTACATTAAAGATATAGATCCATATAAACTTGAAACATCAGTGCGTGATGCTGAACATAGTCTTAAAGAAGAAACCGATGAAGAAGCCAGAAAAGCTATAGAATATCAGTTGAAACAAATAAAAAATAAGCAGGATAATTATTTCAAGGCTAAAGCCAAAATTAGAACATGCGATGCGGTTTTAAAGGGTATAAGTGCAAAGATAGATGCAACATTATTGGATTTATTGAGCTTACCATCAATTATGATAAAAAAGCAGGAATTCTTCGAAAAAGTTTCTGCTGAATTAGATGAAGAAATAAAAATTACCCGAGATGCAGCCGATGCGGTGGTGGAAGAGATAACATGAGCTTGATACAATCTGTAGATGAAGAAGAACTTAATTGGTTCGTAGAACAGATCAAATCTTACGATAGTTTTGAAGACCCTGGGATTGTTTTAGAAAGCTATAAATTCAGCAAGCTAAAACACGAAGGGCAACTTCGTAAATCTGGAGAGCCTTATTTTGTTCATTGTAAGGAAACTGCCAGAATACTTGTATCATGGCATATAGACGTCAATACAATTTCTGCCGGATTTTTGCATGATGTGTTGGAGGATACACCTACTACATCAGAAGAACTGATGGAAATTTTTGGTCCGGAAATAACCCATATCGTTGAGGGCGTTACAAAGATCAATAAGATGTCCTTTAGCAAGCTGGAAAATCAAGCTGAAAGCCTGCGCAAAATGATCCTTGCTGTTTCAAAAGATATTCGTGTCATACTGATAAAGCTCGCAGATAGACTCCACAATATGCGCACCCTGGAATACTTACCAAAACAATCGCAGATTAAGATAGCTCGTGAAACGCTGGAGATATATGCCCAGTTAGCACATAGGCTTGGTATGGAAAAGGTCAGTATGGAATTAAGAGATCTGGCACTCAGATACCTGGATCCAGATACTTACAACGAAATCAGTAACCTTATAAAGAAAGAGCTAAAAGAACAAGGCAGAATAGTAGAACAATTTAGTAAAATGTTGAAAGATTTATTAGTAGAATCAGAGATACAAGCGGAAGTTGAGGGCAGGAGAAAAGATATTTATAGTATTTATCAGAAGACTAAAGTAAAAGGAGTTCAATTCAAAGATATTTATGACCTGTTTGCATTTAGAGTGTTGGTCAATACAGTGGCAGATTGCTATGCTAGTCTTGGAATAATACATTCAAAATGGAAACCTGTCCCTAACCGTATAAAAGATTACATTGCAATGGCAAAGTCAAATGGTTATCAATCTTTACATACCACAGTCATTGGTCCTTTTGGAAAGCCGATAGAAATTCAGATCAGAACATTTGAAATGCATGAAGTGGCAGAAAACGGTATTGCAGCACATTGGAAATATAAAGAAGGTAATTTAACACCTATAGATGACAAGCGTTTCACCTGGTTAAGGCAGATTGTAGAGGATCTTCAAGAACTGAGAAATCCAAGACATCTGCTGGAATCAGTTAGAGTTGAGCTTTTTCCTGAAGAGGTTTATGTATTTACACCTAAAGGAGAAGTGAAAGTGCTTCCTCAAGGTGCTACTCCAATTGATTTTGCATACAGTGTTCATACTGAAATAGGAAATACTTGTGTCGGCGCAAAAGTGAATGGAGTAGCGGTTCCATTCAGGTATAAGCTAAATAGTGGTGATATTGTTGAAATAATAACGAGGTCAGGCGCTCATCCTAGTAAGGATTGGCTTAAATATGCAAAATCTTCAAAGGCTAGAAGTAAGATAAGGCATTGGATTAGAGAACAGGAAAGGGCAGAGAGTATAAAGCTTGGTCAGGATTTGCTTGTCTCTGAAATACAATCGCGCAGGTTAAATGCAAAAGCTCTCATCAAGTCGGAGCAAATAGAAAAGGTAGCTAAGGAACTTAACCTTACCAGTGTTGAAGATTTAATGGCACATATAGGATATGGAAAAATATCTGCACAGCATGTAACCAACCTTCTGGCTCCTGAAACTATGGAGAAAGAAGAACAGAAACCTCTTGAAAAGCCCAGAGCAGCGATTCCATCAAGTGGGGTAAAGGTAGGGGGGATAGGTCAACCATTTGTCAGGTTTGCTAAGTGTTGTAATCCCATACCAGGTGATGATATAGTTGGGTTCATCACACGCGGTAGGGGAGTTACAATTCATGTTGCAGATTGTAAAGAAATATCAGGAGAGTCCGAGCGCATTCTGGATGCTGAATGGGATACACAGGGAGAAAAACTCTACCCTGTTGAAATTTCTATAGATTCTGATGATAAAAAAGGTCTTTTAGCTGATGTTACTGCAATTATAGCAAAAGAAGGTGTTAATATAGAAAGTGCAAGGGTAGTCACTGCAGATTCAAAAGCAGAAACTAATTTAAAAATTCAAGTTGCAAATACAGAACACCTTCGTCGAGTTATGGATAATATAAGGCATATAAAAGGTATTAATAGCGTTGAGCGAAGGGTCTGATTTAGTTAGACTGCTTTCTGCACTTTCCCGGAAGTAAGACAGCTGGTGCAAATTCGAACTCTCTTGACTATTCCGTTAAGGTTTAATTTCATGTTTTGTAAGTTCGGTAACTGTCGTCTTTTAGTTTTTCCTGTAATATATCTTTTCTTTCCACTTCTGAGTTTGCTTCCTGTCCTTGCGACGGATAGCGAAACTACAGGGCGTTTCCCACAAATAAAACATACTTTTGACATACTTTTTCCCTTTTTAGTTCTTGATTATCATCCATTGATTAAATATAAATTGACAGAAAAATTCGATAAGTATGACCAAAGATATAAGAATAGCATAACCGAGAGTAAATTTCAAGTGTTTTTTTCCGAGAAAATGAGAACTATTTCAATAATATGATTTGTAGGGGCATGCGTCTGCATGCCATATACGTATTAACTTAAGCATTTTTAGCTCCGATAGGAGCGTCACGTTTGTAGTAAAAATTGCACATAAAAGTTCTAAGCTCCGTTAAGAGCAACATGCAAAAATTTTTTTTACATTAAATTGGATTAGTAACATTTCGCTCCTGATCCGCCTGGAAAATTTTGCTTATTTCTACAAACATGTCGTCCCTTCGGGACTTATGAAATGCCATATCACATATAAAAATACCTGTGTTCTTAAGTTGATAGATATGGGGAATGCGACCGCATGCCCAGAGAAGTGATATAATATGAACGATCTTGAATCAATATTAGAAATAATAAAAAAACCCTTTCAATTAGAGATCAAAACAGGATGTCAGAATAAAGCTGTTATTGGTGGACTTCAGGATTATGTAATAAACTGGATCGAGAAAGCCAATGAATATGCCAGGTATGACCAGTTGACATTGTTGAGGGAACTTGCTCAGCTTTTTAAGGATTATTCTGATATCCAGCCTGATATCAGGAAAATAAAGATAAAAAAGGCATCAGAAATAATAGAAAGCCTTTGCAATAACTTAAATAATGATGAAAGTATAGATACACTGGAACATAAAGAAGTCGTTAAATATGATATTGATCAGCAATCTATTCTAAAAACTTACATTGAAAACATAAAAGGCATAGGACCAAAGCGTGCGCAATTGCTGAGAGAAGAAATCGGAGTTAGAACAGTAGGCGATCTTTTGGATTATTATCCTAGAGATTATTTGGACCGCAGTCGCATTAAGCCTATTTATCAGGTGGGGCGCACAAACGAATATGAGACAGTTCAGGGCGTGATAGTGAATCAAATGGAGATCACTCCTAGACGCGTGGGTGCTAAGAAGTTTTCAAAAACTGTTATATATGATGAAACGGGTGTGGCTTCACTTATCGCCTTTGGAAAAAGAATTCAATATATGAAAAATTCTTTGAAGCTTGATATGAAGCTTGTTGTTAGTGGCAAATTCAAGCGAGAATTTGGTGAGATACAGACTTCCGATTTTACTTATGAAGTGCTTTCTGATGAAGATGCTGAATTGATACATACAGGTCGAATAGTTCCCGTCTATCCATTAACAGCAAAACTTAATCAGCGCAACCTGCGCCGGTGGATCAAAGAGATTGTGGATACATACTCAGAATCTGTTCCTGAGGTGCTTCCTTTTTCAATCAGGGAAAAACTGAAATTAATGGACAGGAGTTCTGCGATAAAAAATATACATTTTCCAGACTCACATAGACATTTAGAATTGGCAAGACAAAGGTTAGCTTTCGATGAATTATTTTTCCTTGAGCTGGGCATGAGCACTAAAAAGAAAAGATGGGAGATAGAAGAGCAGGGAATTTCATTTAAACGTAGAAGTGATATTATTGATAAGTTCATAGAATCCTTGCCATTTCAACTTACATCGGCGCAGAAAAGAGTTTTTTCGGAAATCGAAAATGATATGCAAAGCACAAAATGTATGAATCGCTTGATACAAGGAGATGTCGGTTCAGGTAAGACTGTGGTAGCTGCTATGGCAATGCTTTTAGCTGCTGATAATTCATATCAAAGCGCACTGATGGCTCCGACAGAAATACTTGCTGAACAGCACTATAATACGTTAACCAGGTTGCTTGATCATACCAGAATCAATATAGTATTGCTTACAAGTGATATGCCCAGGCGTGATAAGGAATCCGCTCTATATCAAATAAAGACTGGAGAAGCCAATATAGTTGTGGGAACTCATGCTCTGATCCAGACAGGAGTAGAATTTGCTAATCTTGGATTGGTTATCACTGATGAACAACATAGGTTCGGAGTAATGCAGAGAGCCGAATTAAAGAGAAAAGGAATAAATCCAGATGTCCTGGTTATGACTGCAACACCAATACCAAGAACGCTTGCACTAACTGTTTATGGAGATTTGGATGTATCCGTTATTGATGAATTGCCTCCAGGAAGGCAAAAAATTATTACAAAGTGGGTTCCGGAAAGCAAGCGAGAGGAAATATATAAGTTTATCGAGGATCAGATTGCACAAGGGAGGCAAGCTTATGTAGTATATCCATTAGTTGAGGAATCGGAAAAGCTTGAGGACCTGAAGGCTGCGACAAAAATGGCGGAGCATTTCCAAAAAGAAGTTTTCCCTCACCTTAAAGTCGGATTAATGCATGGTCGTATGAGGGCTGAGGAAAAACAAGAGGTTATGGAAATGCTGAAGAGAAATGAAATAAATATTCTGGTGTCTACAACTGTTATTGAAGTAGGAATTGATGTCCCAAATGCTTCTCTTATGTTAATAGAGCATGCTGAGCGCTTTGGTTTAGCTCAATTGCATCAACTACGGGGAAGGGTAGGAAGAAGTGTTCATAGATCATATTGCCTTCTAATAGCTAATCCGACGACACAGGAAGCTGTTGCACGCATGAAAGCTATGGTCAGGACAAATGATGGCTTTGAAATAGCAGAAGAAGACCTTGCGATAAGAGGTCCTGGAGAATTTTTTGGAACCAGGCAAGCAGGTATGCCTGATCTAAAAGTTGCAAATATAGCCAGAGATATAAGGCTTTTGGAATCTGCTCGGAAAGAAGCCTTCAGGATCGTTGATGAGGACCCTGCACTAATAAAACCTGAGAATCAGATGCTAAAAAGTATACTCCGTGAAAAATGGCAGAATAACCTTGAGATGATCTCTATCGGCTGAGAATCTTTATTAAGCAAGTTTAGAAGAATGAGTTAGAGTTTCTGGCAATAAAGGAATTTTGTGATTTTCTTCTTTCTAATCATCAGTCCAAGCAATGCTTGGTCATCAAATAATTCCACTTTAGAAAATCTGGGAAGTATGCTATTATCTAGTATATCTGAATCCTATTCAGACTAATGTTTGTTTAACAAAGAAGACGAGGTGATAGTATGTCAAATATAAGAATAGGTTTCTCCGCATCGAGGATAACACCCGGCTTTGGTGTTTTCATGGCAGGATATTTCCATGAAAGGCAAGCCACTGCCATACATGACGATCTATATGCAAAGGCTATGGTATTTGACGACGGAAATGTAATTGCTGGAATACTCGCTTGTGATCTTATATGCCTTCATAAAGATGAAGTAGCAAAGATTAGAGAGATCGTAACAGAAAAAACACGCATGAAAGGTGAAAATCTAATGGTATGCGCTACTCATACACATACAGGACCACAAACAAGAAGTTTCCGTATCCCTGATGAAGGAGGAAAAGCAACAATCGATTGGCTTGCTAGCTTCCCTGAAAGAGCAGCAAGAGCTGTTATTAATGCCATAAACAACATGGAGATATGCGGAATTTCAGCAGGTAAATACCTTGAAGATAGAATAGCCTTTAATCGCAGATACCGTATGAAGGATGGAACAGTTCAAACTAACCCTGGATATAGGAATCCCGATATTATAGAACCAGCAGGACCGATCGATCCAGAAGTTGGAGTCCTATCTTTCAGAAACAATGAAGATAAACTCATTGGTTTATACGTAAATTATGCTTGCCATTTAGATAATGTAGGAGGAACTGAAATATCCGCTGATTATCCCGGCTATTTAACAAGAAGACTTCAGGAAAGGCTCGTAGATAAACCTTTTGTGCTGTATACAAACGGTGCATGTGGAGATATTAACCATATTGATGTTCGGAGTCCATATCGACGCAGTGGTCATGAACATTCTCGCTGGATGGGAGAAACTCTCGCCGGTGATGTTTGTTCCACATTAAAAAATATGGAAAAACTCTCTTCTGACACAGTCCGATCAGTTAGCAGGATAATACAGCTTCCCATGAAAGAAAATGCAGATAAAGAAATTGGTAAAGCTGAAATACAGGCTATCAGAGTAGGTGATGTAGGTTTTGTCGGAATACCTGCTGAATATTTTGTTGAGCATCAGCTAGATATTAAAAAGCGTTCGCCATTTAAGTATACCTTCGTCTCGGAACTTGCCAATGGTTGGGTTGGATATGTGCCTACGAAAAAAGCTTTCGAGGAAAATATGAAGGATGTTCCTTCAGATCCCATGAAGGAATTTGATCATAAAGGATATGAAGTTCGATCTGCATTATCGCGTGGCTTTCTGCCTGGCATTGGAGAAGTAATGGCTGATACAGCTGTCGAACTGCTAAATGAACTAAATCAATAAGCTTTAAGGAAAAGCATAAAATGTATTACCAGGAAAGATACCGTCCGCAATTTCACTTCTCCGCGAAAGAAAATTGGTTAAACGACCCTAATGGACTTGTATTTTACAAAGATGAATATCATCTGTTTTTCCAGCATAATCCAAAAGGCATTAACTGGGGACCAAACACATGGGGGCATGCCATCAGCTCTGATTTAGTCCATTGGAAGCAGATCGAGCATGCAATTGAACCAGATGAATATGGTTGGATTTGGTCTGGCTCATGTGTGGTCGATTGGAAAAACACGTCAGGATTAAAAAAAGGAGAAGATGAAACAATAATAGCAATTTATACAACAGGTGGATATGGCGAACCCCGAAATCCCTGTGTCCAGAGTATAGCTTATAGTAATGATAAAGGAAGAACATGGGTAAAATACGAGAATAACCCGGTCCTCAGGCACATTGTCGCTGATAACCGGGATCCCAAAGTTATCTGGCACGAACCAACAAATAAATGGATAATGGCACTCTATCTTGATGGCAATGATTATGCGATTTTTTCATCGCCAGACCTTAAAATATGGAAGGGAGAATCTACCATACATTTACCAAATGCAAGTGAGTGTCCGGATCTTTTCGAGTTACCTGTTGACGAAGATGTCAATAATACAAAATGGGTGTTTTGGGGAGCAAATGGAAATTATCTTATTGGAACATTTGATGGTATAAAATTTAGACCAGAAAGTACAGTCCTGAAAACTGACCGGGGAGCAAACTTCTATGCAGGTCAAACATGGAGCGATATTCCTGAATCTGATGGCAGAACAATTCAAATAGCCTGGATGGCTGGTGGTAAATATCCTGATATGCCATTTAATCAACAGATGAGTTTTCCATGTGAGTTAACACTGCGGACAACACCAGAAGGAATCAGATTGTATCGCCAACCAGTCAAGGAGATCAAGCTACTTTACCAAAAAGAATATAAATGGAATGACCAGACCATAAAACCTGGTATGGATTTACTTTCAGATATATCTGGAGAACTATTTGACATTGATGCTGAAATAGACCCTGAAGATGCAAAAGAGATTGAGTTCATAGTGCATGGTGAAAGGATAAATTATAACGTCTCTGAAAATCAAATTTCATTATTGGATAGATCTGCTTATCTTCCACCAATCAATAAGAAAATCAAACTACGGATCTTAATAGATCGCACTTCAATAGAAGTATTCGGTAATGACGGACAAATTTCCATGAGTTCCTGTTTTCTACCAAACTTAGAGAATAAAAGATTGGGTATATACACTCTCCGTGGTGAAGCTTATATTGTTTCTATGAAAGTGTATGAGTTAGGTTCTGCCTGGCTATCATATTAGAGAAGATTAATCACGAAGAACACGAATAAAATAATCACGAATTAGACGAACAGGACGAATAGCACGAATATAATAAAAAAAATAATTATTCGTGTCCTTCGTCTTTTTCGTAATATTCGTGATTCAATTCGTGAATATTATGAACTATCATTACATTTGTGATTAAATATCTCCGTGTCTCGTGCCTCCGTGTTTCCGTCTTCATTATGTTTTGTGCGAGTTTTCATTTAGAGTTCGCAGATGAAAATTTTATGCCTGGATATCACATTCTAATAACATTTTGCATTTAAAAATGATATAAACACTTGCTGTAACTGGTTTTTATAACACAAATAAATTATATGGCCATTAATAAACGCTATTAAACAGGATTTTTTATATTTACGGCTAAAAACTCATTATGATCAAATAATGGGCTTTATACGAAAAAATAACTGCCTTAAATGGCATTTTAAACCAAGCCTGCAGGATCTAGCAAGCTAAAAATAACCTTACCAAGGGCAATTCGGAAAGGTTAATATTAAGCTTCGTTAGGAGCGATATGTTTGTAGAGAATACAAAAGAACAATATCAAGCTCCGCTAGGAGCGACATGTTTGTAGAAAAATTGGAAAGTTAAACAAATGTTAAGTTGTTCTTATTCAAATTTTTTGATTTGACCATAAAATATAATCAAAAATTTATAAATAACACAAAATTTTAAGCTATTTTACTATACATATGTTAAACTTTCCGAATTGCACCAAACTTTAATTACTTAACCATATTTTTTAGTGAAAAAACACAGAGACACGGAGGCACGGAGAAAAATTAATCATGAAAAACAAGATTAAATATCTCCGTGTCTCTGTGCCTCCGTGTTTTAACTTTATTATGTTCTGTGTGAGTTGTTGTTTAGAGTTCGTGGACGTAAAATTTATGCTTGGAGCTCAGAATTAAATATGGAAACCATTATGTAGAAAATGATATAATCTTTGTGTGTTGGATATTCTTTAAACATAGGAGGGCAAACATGCAAATATATAATAAAATGTTTTTATTGTATCTTTTATCTTTGAATCTATTCTTTTGTCTTTCATCATTAGCTCAGGAGGGTATAAAAAAGACAATCCAGGCAGTTAGAATTGATCAAAATTCCGCACCGATAATAGACGGTAAACTCACAGATAGTTGCTGGCAAAAAGCTGCGAAAATCTCTGATTTCATTCAATTTGAGCCTGTTTATGGAATGAATCCCAAAGAACCGACAATTGCCTATTTATTATATGACGAAGAAAGATTATATATAGGTTTCGAATGCATAAAAAAAGACCCTAAAAAAATAATTGGTAATCAAACAAGACGTGATTTCCCATTTTTTCATGATGATTATGTAGAAGTTTTT
>FWPV01012297.1_pt1 | contig 13247 bp, 17 predicted proteins | sample 2228371 | NCBI WGS metagenome assembly FWPV01 (sample SAMEA103939776, study PRJEB20133) | metagenome | reverse complement strand
GCCACACGCTACGACCGGTGTGCAGACCTGTTCCTCTCCGCCTGCGCCCTTGCCGCGACCGTCATGTTCTGGCTATGAGTCCTGACCCTAGGTCGTCATCGCAATAGGTTTGAGAGAGTACGTACTAACACTCCAGGAACGAAGCGTAAACCTTCGTTCACTTTCGGTTCACTGTCGCTGAATCGGAATCGCATTAACCAGCTGTTAACCGCGGCGGCGTAACTTTGTCGAAAGTTCACCAAATCTGAGGTTTTCCATGCGTCTCTACTCCATGCACCCCAGTGAAATGAAGAACTGCGCCCTCATCGCTGCGGCAGAAGCCGAGCGCGATGGTTTTGCGGGCACCGCCGCTGCCCTGCTCCTACTGGCTCAAACCTGCATTGCGGAAGCGAAAGAACTCGAAACCCTGCAGAGCGACGCGAATTTCTCAAGGCCGCGCAACTCAACCTCCGAGAGATTCCACAATCTCGACATCATCCATTAAGCGATCCTTTACCAAGCTGAGGTCTTCTCCAGGACATTCGCCTCTTGGAGACTTTCAGAATGAAACAATGGCAAAAGGACGCGATCAAGCTCTTCCGCGAGACCCGCAGTCACGCCACCAGAACGGCCAACGCTCGCTTGCACCTGGCCTGCAGTCGCTCGATTGAAGCAATGGTGATGGAGGGCGGGATGGTGCCGTCAGATCTTCGGATCTACGCCCGAGAAACCCGTGAGCGCCACGAGCTGTTCAGTGCTCCCGAGTACGCGCTTCCCGCAACTCCGCTCGCGAGGTGACCCAGATGGATCTCCTGAACCTGTATGGACATTTCTCACTTTTGACGATCATTGCGTCGTTCCTTGCCATCCTTGCCCTTCGGATCACGACCGGGTCGACGTCGCAGCAGGTGAAGCTCGTCCGCGAATTTCGGACGTCCGTCGAGCGGGCAAGCCGGAACTGCATGCGCGCAAGATCCACTGCCCTCTCGCGCGAATTCGATGCGCAGGACAACGTCGTCCCTCTGTTGAAGTCCGAGCGCCCACAGCGAATCTATGTCGAGGAGTCAGACCGTCTGATCCGGACCTTGGCATCCATCACGCGGAACAGCAGCGATATGCGCGTCGGACATCTACGCCGCTGCCTCAAGGAGACGAAGCGTATCGAAAAGGAAAGTGGGCGTCTCCTTTGGGCATTGGAAACTGGCGGGAAATAGTCCCGCCAACAAAGGACCGCGCGCCCGTCACCATCTCGGCATCAGAGCGCCCCAGTTGGCTGCAAGAGTGCAACTGTAGTAGGCAGCTGTCCCCACGCTGCGGGTTAAGGTTAAGCGCCACGGTGAATCCCCTCGCCGTGGCGCATTTCTCACGAAAACGTCCGGTCTGAGCGCTATACGTTCCAGCGCCATGGCAGCAGGTAGTCGACCTTGGTGATTTGTAGTCCTGGACGCGGGCGAGAGTGTCGGTGAGCCAGGCGTGAGGATCGACGGCTTTGAGTTTGGCCGTTTCGATCAGGGTGTAGGCGATGGCAGCGGCCTTGCCGCCTGCCTCGGAGCCGACGAAGAGGTAGTTCTTCCGCCCGAGGGCGATGGTGCGCATTAGGGCCGCGGGCGATCTATGCTTGTAAGCGCATATCGGAAGGCCGAAACCAAAGGGGATTTGCCAGCCAGACCTCCAGACTGTCGAATATCGGGGCCGCCTAAGCCTTGCGAAGTTCGACCCACAAAGGACCGTCCGGTCTGACCGCTACCGGTTCCAACGCCAGGGCAACAGATCGTCGACCTTTGTGATCTTGTAGTCTGGGATACGTGCGAGGGTGTCGGCGAGCCAGGCGTTGGGATCGACGGCATTGAGCTTTGCGGTCTCGATCAGGGTGTAGGCGATTGCAGCGGCCTTGCCGCCCGCCTCGGAGCCGACGAAGAGGTAGTTCTTGCGACCCAGGGCGACGGCACGCATGCCGCGTTCGGCGGCATTGTTGTCCAACTCCAGGATGCCGTGGTCGAGATAGGGGCGCAGGCGTTCCATCCGGGTTAGGGCGTATCGGATGGCTCCGGCCAGCGGGGATTTGCCCGAGATTGTGGTGAGTTGCATGGCCAGCCATTGCTCAAGGTCATCGAAGACCGGGGCAGCATGGGCTTTGCGGAGTTCCGTGCGGCGGTCAGGCGGTGACCCTCGGGCCTCTTTCTCGACGGCGTAGAGTTGCGCGATCCGGCCGATGGCTTCTTCGGCGATGGGGGAGCCTTGGGATCGGTGGATGTCGACGAACTTGCGCCGCACATGGGCCATGCAGGCGATCTCGCGGATTGCGCCGGAGCGATAGAGGTCCTCGAACCCGGCATAGCCATCTGCATGCATCCAGCCGCGGAAGCGGGCGAGATGATCCTTCGGGTGCTGGCCCTTGCGGTCACCGGAGAACCGATACCAGGCGGCGGGCGCGGCCTCGCCGCCCCAAGGCCGTTCGTCGCGGGCGTATGTCCAGAGCCGTGCGGTCTGGGTCTTGCCGCTGCCCGGCGCCAGCATGCTGATGGGCGTATCGTCGGCAAAGATCGCCTCGGCCGACAGGACGTGGTGACCGATGGCGTCGGCCAGGGGTTCCAGCAGGGCGGTGGTCTTGCCGACCCAGTCGGCCAGGGTGGAGCGGTCGAGGTCGAGCCCTTCGCGGCCGAAGATCTGGCTCTGGCGGTAAAGCGGCAGATGGTCGGCATACTTGCTGACCAGAACATGGGCCAGCAGACCTGGGCCGGGGCGGCCCCGCTCGATTGGGCGCGACGGGAGCGGGGCCTGAACGAAGCGTTCGCAGCACGAACAGGTCAGACGTGGCCGCACGATGCGGTTCACGATAAAGCGGCCGGGGACATACTCCAGTTCGTCGGTCACATCTTCCCCGATCCGGCGCAGGCGACCGCCACAGTCGGCACAGGCATCGGTGCAGGGGCTGAGTTCCACTTCCATCCGGGGGATGTGGTCCGGGATCGGACCGCGCTTGGGTTTGTCCTTTTCCTCGATGTCGGGCAGCTTCAGCCGCGCCGTCATTGCGGCGGCGGCAATCTCGCTGGTCTCGAGCGCGAGTTGCAACTGCTCTGACGTCTCGGACGACGCGCCAAACCGGTGCGCCCGCTGCCCGGCCAACTGGTGCCGGAGCTTCTCGATCAGGATCGCCTGCGCCTTGACCTCCGCCAAGAGCCGCGCGGTGAAGCTGCGCAGCTCCTCGGGGTCGTCTGGCAAGGTCAGGGTCTGATCGAGCATGCGGGAAGTTTATCCCACTGTATTCCTTGTGGGAATCATTGATTACGGGGTCCGCAGATTATCCCGCTGCCAAGGGCCGCCACGTCCGCTGTGGTGCCCGCCAGTCGATCCCCTCCAGCAGCATCGTCAGTTGTGCAGGCGTCAGCGCCACCTTCCCCTCCTTCGCCGAGGGCCAGACAAACCGGCCCTTCTCCAGCCGCTTCATGAACATGCAGGCGCCTTGACCATCCCACCAGATCACCTTGACTAGGTCACCCCGACGGCCACGGAAGACGAACAGATGCCCGGCAAACGGGTCCTGCTGCAGCACCGCCTCAGCCTGCGCTGCCAGGGCCGCAAACCCTCTGCGCATGTCCGTCACCCCAGCCGCCAGCCAGACCCGTGTGTTGGCCGGAACCGGGATCACATCGACAACCCACGGATCAGACGCGCCAGAGCCTCGGGATCATACCCGCCGCTGATCCGCATCCGGTGCCCGCCCGCCAACTCGATCTCGATGTGGTTCGCAACGACGGCAGGCACAGCCACCGGTGCCTTCGCATCCGCGACGATCTCCACCGGCAGAAAGCGCAAACCCGATTCCTCAGGTCCAGCCCCGGGTCGATACTTGGGGTCGCGCAGCCATTTGAAGATCAGGTTCGCGTTCACCGTGTAGCGAAGCGCAACCTGAGCCACGGATACACCGGGCGCAGTCGTCTGAAAGCAGATCGAACGCTTCTCCTCGTCCGTCCAAAGCCGCCTCGTCCGACGCGCCATCAAGCACCTTAGGGTCCACCAACGATAGTGGATACTAACCGGCACCATCCTGCTGCGGCAGAGCGGTCAGACCGGACGCTTACCAAAGGACTATGGTCTCAGCCGGATGAGCATCGGGGGTCACAGCACTTCGCTGTGAGAAAAATTTCGTACGTACCATCGAATCTTCATCAAAAGCTAACAATCTTGGTGTCAATTCAACCTTGGCTCGTGAGGCCCAATAAATAAATCAACTTAAAGCTATCAAAATCTGAACTCCCTGACCGTACGACACAGAACCTGCAGAAATAGAGACGATGCAAGAAGCGAAGCGCCGAGTTTCAAATCCCCTACGGAACCCTCCGAAATGAAACAGTACATGCAATGGCGTGCAATTGTCCCAGGGTGTGTTGACAAAAGGGATCCACACGTCGCGCTGAACGTGGTTCAAGCTGGTATCTGCGATGGAGACAAGCTTGGCACGAGACCTGATGTCGGACGAGGAATAGGCTTTTCATGAGCGCTTCATCTTAGCAATCCGGACACCGAACGAGCGCAAGCTCACGAACCATCGTCTTCTTCCGGATGGGACTTTCTGGGTCGCGCGGACTGGATCGCCGTGGCGTGAATTGCCGGAAGAGTTCGGTAAATGGTCGTCGGTCTATCGCCAGTTCCGGCGCTGGACCCTGGCCGAGCTGTGGGAAGGGATACTAGAGCCCTGAGCGCGAGCGGGCTGGTACCGAACGCGCTCCAGATGATCGACAGCACCGTGGTCCACGTCCATCGTCAGGCAGCGGGCGCGAAGGGGGACTCCACGACAAGATCTTAGCCGTTCGAGAGGAGGCTTCACGACCAAGATCCACTGCCGCATCAACGGCACAAGCCTGCCCAAAAGGTCGGACATCACGCCGGGGCAAACATCGGACTATATCGGCTGCGATCTGATCATGGACGACAACCTGCCCGAACCATGCGTCTTGTTGGCAGGCCGCGGCTATGACTGGGATAAGGTTCGAGAAACCATAGAGGCGCACAAGGTCCTGGCGGTGATCCCGATGCCCACGTCCCGCAAGATGCGCGTGGCACTAGACTGCACCCTCTACAAGCTTCGCAACCTCGTCGAGCGCCGCCTCACCAAGCTGAGGAACGCCCGCCGCGTCGCCACCCGCTACGACAAGACCGCAGAGAGCTTCCTGGGCTTCATCGACATCACATCAATCCGCCTCTGGCTTCGCCATTTGTCAACATGACCTAGTGATCTATGTTACTTGAAAGCGGCTCGTTATGACTCATGTCTGAAAATTCAGGCGGTATCACCTCAAATAGCAATGATGCTGCCGTTAGGGTCTGAGATACAGTCGCCTGATAAATCAAGTCACGCCTAAGCCGATCATGCAAGAATCCACCAACCAAGTCATCTGGGAGACCGTGCCACACCTGATCCGCTGATAGAACCCGTTCCAACACTGGCAACCACTCGCTAATTCGTTCAATCACCACATCAGCATTCAATTTAAAGAAGCTGCAATCCACTCTAATAACAGAATCAACGACAGATATACCGATCTCATTTTCCGCCATATCTTTACTCCCGTGAAAGAATAGTTTACAGTAAGTTCGACACAAGACAAGGCACTTTTCTAGGTCCGGGCCCATTGATCTTGCGCTGGCAGCGGGATTCAGCCTCCGCAAGGAGACTGAAATATCAGCAACCTATTCTGGCTGATCGATGAGCAGATGGCGCGACTGCAGCCCTTCTTTCCCAAGAGCCATGGCAGGCCGCGCGTCGTTGATCGTCGCGCTCTGAGTGGCATTATCTTCATAAGTCGTAATGGCTTGCGGTGGTGCAATGCGCCACGGGAGTATGGCCCGCCGAAAACCCTCCACCATCTCTGGAAGCGGTCGGATGACAAGGGCACTTTCGCCCGGATGATGGAGGGCCTTGCCTCCGAGGCGAACGTTCAGAAGACGGTGATGATGGATGCGACCTACCTCAAGGCGCACCGCACGGCGACCAGCCTGCGGTCGGAAAAGTGGGATCAGACCACCAACGGGGCAGTCTGATTGGTCGAGCCAAGGGAGGCATGAACACTAGGTCATGTTGACAAATGGCGGAGCCATAGTCGGATCGACGTGATGTCGATGAATCCGAGGAAGCTTTCGGCGGTCTTGTCGTAGCGGGTGGCGACGCGGCGGGCGTTCTTGAGCTTGTTGAAGCAGCGTTCGACGCGGTTGCGCAGGCGGTAGAGGGTGCGATCCACGGCAACGCGCAGCTTGCGGGACTTGCGCATCGGGATCACCGGCACGACGTTGCGCGCCTCCATGGTTTCTCGAACCTTGTCAGAGTCATAGCCACGATCCGCCAGCAGGACCGACGGCTCGGGCAGATTGTCGTCCATGACCAGATCGAAGCCCAGATAGTCCGATGTCTGGCCCGGCGTGATGTCCGACCTCATGGGCAGGCCTGCACCGTTGACGCGGAGGTGGATCTTGGTCGTGAAGCCACCCCTTGAACGGCCGAAACCCTGTCGCGGAGTCCCCCTTTTGCGCCCGCTGCCTGATGGTGGGCGCGGACCACGGTGCTGTCGATCATCTGGAGCGCGTCCGGGACCAGCCCGCTCTCGTTCAGCGCCTCCAGGATATGCTCCCACAGTCCTGCCAGCGTCCAGCGCCGGAACTGGCGGTAGACGCTCGACCACTTGCCGAACTCCTCGGGCAGATCACGCCACGGCGAACCTGTTCGCGCGATCCAGAAAATCCCATCCAGAACAAGACGATGGTTCGTGGGTTTGCGCCCGTTCGGGGCGCGGATCGCCAAAATGAAGCGCTCGTGAAACGCCCATTCCTCGTCCGACATCAGGTCTCGTGCCAAGCGGGTCTCCATCGCAGATACCAGCTTGAATCACGATCAGACCGCGATGTGAATCCCTTTTGTCAACACGGCCTAAACTGCGCGCCGTCACTGATGCTGCGGTAATCTCCCCGTTTTTAACGGGGTGCATCCGTAGAATTTATGCGGCCAATTTCAGTTTCTGTGCGGGTGTGATGCCGCCTATGCCCATGTTCGGGCGGTCGTTGTTGTATGTCCAGAGCCATTGCGTGGCGTGGTCCTGTGCCTCCTCGATGGTTTCGATGATGTATTGGTCGAGCCATTCATGCCGGACCGAGATAATGTTCGGGCGGCTGAAGGACTGGCGACGTGTGGCCACCCACTACAACAGCTGCCCCAAGGTCTTCTTCTCCGCCGTCGCCCACTCAGAAGCCGTCATGTTCGGCTATGACTGGAGAACGAGATGCCGTAACGGGGCCTGCGTCGCGACCCGCCCGTTACCGTTGCAAAGTCGAGGGTAAGCTGGCGCCATTCCCGTATTGGATCCAAAAGGAGGACTGCGGGATGAGGCTGTTTGTCGGACTGGACGTGTCGCTGGAGAAGACCGCGATCTGCGTGATCAGCGAGCATGGGAAGATCGTGAGGGAGTCGCAGGCGGCCAGCGAGCCGGAAGTGCTGATACGCTGGATGGGGGACCTCGACGGCACCATCGCCGTCATCGGCCTGGAAGCCGGTCCCTTGTCGCAATGGTTGTACCGCGGGCTGACCCAGGCTGGACTTGACGTCGTGCTGATGGAAACCCGGCAGGTGAAGGGGGCGCTGAAGGCCATGCCGATCAAGACCGATCGCAGGGATGCCGAAGGGATCGCGCGCCTGCTTCATCTGGGATGGTTCCGACCGGTTCACTGTAAATCTGTGTCAGCACAAGAGGTTCGCGCTGTTCTGAACGCGCGCAAGGCAGTGCAACAGGGCTTCATCGCACTGGAAATGTCTCTTCGCGGGCTCTTGCGGAACTTTGGCCTGAAGGTCGGCTCCATATCGCGCGGCAGGTTCGAACAGCGCATTCGCGAATTGGCCGCGGGCAACCCGATGCTGGAAGCGGCAACAGAACCGATGCTGCGGGCGCGACTATCGCTCCGACAGGAGCTGGCCGGGCTGGAGCGCCGTGTCCGCCAGCTTGCCCAGGAGGATCCGGCCTGCCGCCGCATGATGTCCATGCCCGGAGTCGCTGCGGTGGTCGCATTGACCTATCGATCCGCGGTGGATGACCCTGGCCGCTTCACGTCCTCGAAGAAGGTCGGGCCTTGGGTTGGACTGACGCCCTCGCGAAACCAGTCGGGTGAGCGTGATGTCTCGGGTGGGATCACCAAGGCCGGCGACGTCAACCTTCGACGCGCTCTGTGCCAAGCCGCCACAGTTATGATGCACCGTGGCCGTTCGACCTGGCTCAGGACATGGGCCGCTCAGGTTGCCCGCCGCCGAGGATCGAAGCGTGCGATGGTCGCGCTGGCGCGCCGCATCGGTGTCATCCTGCATCGCATGTGGGTCGAGGGCACGGACTTCCGTTCCGATGGTCCCGCACCGAAGGTGGCCTGAGACGCAGGGCCCCAGCTGACGCCCGCCTGACGGCAGGCCTTCGAGGTCCCCCCAGGGACGCGGTTCCGATGATGCCGTGGTCCGGACTGTTGCCCGCTCCGCGAAGCACGCCAATGAGATGGGCACATCGGAATTGCATTGAACCAGCATCATGTTGGCGGCCGCCGCGCCGACCACGGACCGAAGCATGCACCCGGGGTGATCTCAGGCGAAGGCAGGCCCGAGATGGGCGACAAAAGACGATTGCCTCAACCCATCCGCTCCTCCGCGGGTGAAATCTCACGCCTAAAAGGGCTTGACCGGGACATCCCCGTTACCGAAGTCCTGACCCTAGCAACCGGGAGACACACGACATACACTTATCAACAAGGATGAAGGAATCGATCTCTGTGAAGGTGACAATAGACAATTATCCTGACAAAGTCGAAGACGAGGATCTCGGACCGCGTGCGAAGCTGCCGCTCCTGGTACGCTTCTCACTTGAAGGCGACAAGTCTTGCGCAAAGCTTCGCGAAAACAAGGGAAATGGCGCACCATTCGTTCATCCATCATCGCACCCCACTACCAAGGGTGCCAGCTCAGTCTCTGTCAAGCGAACAAAGCTCTATAGACTTCTACCGCGAAGACCAGACATGATTGTGGGCATTCCGCTCTCGGCCCGCGACAACCGTGAATTTCTAGATGATTAATATTCATTTGGGAATGCCCAGGATTGGATTCCGAAACTTGGGATTTGTAGAGCGGAATCGTCATCTACTCCGACCAGGCGCAACTTTCCTAGTTCCGGGGCCCTTCTATAAGGCTCACATACGATCAAGTGTTAACGCGAGTCGATCAAAACTCAATTTATTCGACCTATCCAACGTGCAGACACTACTGCAGAAGTGGAGCCACTTTGAAAGTCTATCTATAAGTCAGCCTGCGCTTTTAGGCGATCCTAGGCCGTGTTGACAAATGGCGGAGCCATAGTCGGATCGACGTGATGTCGATGAATCCGAGGAAGCTTTCGGCGGTCTTGTCGTAGCGGGTGGCGACGCGGCGGGCGTTCTTGAGCTTGTTGAAGCAGCGTTCGACGCGGTTGCGCAGGCGGTAGAGGGTGCGATCCACGGCAACGCGCAGCTTGCGGGACTTGCGCATCGGGATCACCGGCACGACGTTGCGCGCCTCCATGGTTTCTCGAACCTTGTCAGAGTCATAGCCACGATCCGCCAGCAGGACCGACGGCTCGGGCAGATTGTCGTCCATGACCAGATCGAAGCCCAGATAGTCCGATGTCTGGCCCGGCGTGATGTCCGACCTCATGGGCAGGCCTGCACCGTTGACGCGGAGGTGGATCTTGGTCGTGAAGCCACCCCTTGAACGGCCGAAACCCTGTCGCGGAGTCCCCCTTTTGCGCCCGCTGCCTGATGGTGGGCGCGGACCACGGTGCTGTCGATCATCTGGAGCGCGTCCGGGACCAGCCCGCTCTCGTTCAGCGCCTCCAGGATATGCTCCCACAGTCCTGCCAGCGTCCAGCGCCGGAACTGGCGGTAGACGCTCGACCACTTGCCGAACTCCTCGGGCAGATCACGCCACGGCGAACCTGTTCGCGCGATCCAGAAAATCCCATCCAGAACAAGACGATGGTTCGTGGGTTTGCGCCCGTTCGGGGCGCGGATCGCCAAAATGAAGCGCTCGTGAAACGCCCATTCCTCGTCCGACATCAGGTCTCGTGCCAAGCGGGTCTCCATCGCAGATACCAGCTTGAATCACGATCAGACCGCGATGTGAATCCCTTTTGTCAACACGGCCTAAACTGCGCGCCGTCACTGATGCTGCGGTAATCTCCCCGTTTTTAACGGGGTGCATCCGTAGAATTTATGCGGCCAATTTCAGTTTCTGTGCGGGTGTGATGCCGCCTATGCCCATGTTCGGGCGGTCGTTGTTGTATGTCCAGAGCCATTGCGTGGCGTGGTCCTGTGCCTCCTCGATGGTTTCGATGATGTATTGGTCGAGCCATTCATGCCGGACCGAGATAATGTTCGGGCGGCTGAAGGACTGGCGACGTGTGGCCACCCACTACAACAGCTGCCCCAAGGTCTTCTTCTCCGCCGTCGCCCACTCAGAAGCCGTCATGTTCGGCTATGACTGGAGAACGAGATGCCGTAACGGGGCCTGCGTCGCGACCCGCCCGTTACCGTTGCAAAGTCGAGGGTAAGCTGGCGCCATTCCCGTATTGGATCCAAAAGGAGGACTGCGGGATGAGGCTGTTTGTCGGACTGGACGTGTCGCTGGAGAAGACCGCGATCTGCGTGATCAGCGAGCATGGGAAGATCGTGAGGGAGTCGCAGGCGGCCAGCGAGCCGGAAGTGCTGATACGCTGGATGGGGGACCTCGACGGCACCATCGCCGTCATCGGCCTGGAAGCCGGTCCCTTGTCGCAATGGTTGTACCGCGGGCTGACCCAGGCTGGACTTGACGTCGTGCTGATGGAAACCCGGCAGGTGAAGGGGGCGCTGAAGGCCATGCCGATCAAGACCGATCGCAGGGATGCCGAAGGGATCGCGCGCCTGCTTCATCTGGGATGGTTCCGACCGGTTCACTGTAAATCTGTGTCAGCACAAGAGGTTCGCGCTGTTCTGAACGCGCGCAAGGCAGTGCAACAGGGCTTCATCGCACTGGAAATGTCTCTTCGCGGGCTCTTGCGGAACTTTGGCCTGAAGGTCGGCTCCATATCGCGCGGCAGGTTCGAACAGCGCATTCGCGAATTGGCCGCGGGCAACCCGATGCTGGAAGCGGCAACAGAACCGATGCTGCGGGCGCGACTATCGCTCCGACAGGAGCTGGCCGGGCTGGAGCGCCGTGTCCGCCAGCTTGCCCAGGAGGATCCGGCCTGCCGCCGCATGATGTCCATGCCCGGAGTCGCTGCGGTGGTCGCATTGACCTATCGATCCGCGGTGGATGACCCTGGCCGCTTCACGTCCTCGAAGAAGGTCGGGCCTTGGGTTGGACTGACGCCCTCGCGAAACCAGTCGGGTGAGCGTGATGTCTCGGGTGGGATCACCAAGGCCGGCGACGTCAACCTTCGACGCGCTCTGTGCCAAGCCGCCACAGTTATGATGCACCGTGGCCGTTCGACCTGGCTCAGGACATGGGCCGCTCAGGTTGCCCGCCGCCGAGGATCGAAGCGTGCGATGGTCGCGCTGGCGCGCCGCATCGGTGTCATCCTGCATCGCATGTGGGTCGAGGGCACGGACTTCCGTTCCGATGGTCCCGCACCGAAGGTGGCCTGAGACGCAGGGCCCCAGCTGACGCCCGCCTGACGGCAGGCCTTCGAGGTCCCCCCAGGGACGCGGTTCCGATGATGCCGTGGTCCGGACTGTTGCCCGCTCCGCGAAGCACGCCAATGAGATGGGCACATCGGAATTGCATTGAACCAGCATCATGTTGGCGGCCGCCGCGCCGACCACGGACCGAAGCATGCACCCGGGGTGATCTCAGGCGAAGGCAGGCCCGAGATGGGCGACAAAAGACGATTGCCTCAACCCATCCGCTCCTCCGCGGGTGAAATCTCACGCCTAAAAGGGCTTGACCGGGACATCCCCGTTACCGAAGTCCTGACCCTAGACGAACACCACCTGCCAAACTGGCGCGACGATGCCGAGTTCTCGGACATGATCCAGACCCTGATCGCAGCCATGCCACTCGCGAAGAAGTCCAATCTGAAGGTTAGATCGCTCAAGCAGATACTGGCGCTGACCGGCGGGGTGACCTCGCGCATCTTTTCTCTGGTCAAGGACCTATCCATCGACGCAATCGTCACTGGCCAAGAATGCATCACCGACGATGCAGTCGCAAAATGGACGCCCGTTTGGTCGCGCCATGCGAATACCCAGCGACGGCTCGAGAAGGCCAGAGCTTGAAGCAGCGCCCGTTGCCGAAAACTGTCACGCCTCTTGCAGATGAGCTGCTTTCTGGATGGCTGACGCGACTGGCGGTCACCAACCATTGTGAGGTCGACGAACTCCTGGCGCATATCGGAGTCGATACGCGACAGGTCGCCATGCTGGATTTTGAAGTTGAGGTGGCCGCGACCACAGCAGAAAAGATATCGATTGCGGCCCGTGTTGCCTCTGAAACTGTTCAATCCCTTACCTTTGGGACAATGACCCAAACCGAAGCCTTGATGACGGCGCAGGTCGCGTTCCAGTCGTGTCCCGACTGCTCTCGGCGTGGCATAGCGCTCAAACAGTGGCGGAAGTTATGGGCATTCGACTGCCAGATCTGTGGCACCCGACTCCTTTCGATCCTCATCAAGCCTGATCGCAGCCGAATATCCGAAAAGCTGGTGCGTCGTGCCCGAAGCGGGGCAGGGCTGCTCGAAAGCGCGGTGACGTCCAACTGCGCCAACAAACTTCGACGCGCCATGCGGGCGGCAACCTATGCCAAGGCGCTCAAGTCCGTTCGCGCGGATACGACCTTTGCCCTTCAAAGTCCCAGACCCGAGGTGAGACTCTTCTGCCTTGCTGCCATCGCCGTGGCTCAGTCACGTCCACTGGTCAAGGCGGCTATGTTCAGCACTGGCCTCGATGGGTACGCAAGAGTTGCCTTGCTTCGTGCGTTTGAAAAAGAGCCCCGTCTTCTTGCTGCAGTTGACCGGATCGTACTGCAAAACAGGGAAAGACTCCGACAAGCTGGCGTCTGAATGCCACGTTTAAGGGCAACAAACGTCGCTCCGCGCGCGTTGTGCCGGATTTAAAGGCAACGCGACAGTCGCTCCTCGAAGCTGAGGAAGCGCGCGGCGTCGATCTCGTCGTGATCGACACGCGACCGGGCACCCATACCGACACTGAGGACTTCTGCCTGATCTCCGATCTGGTGCTGA
>FWPV01012296.1_pt1 | contig 13248 bp, 10 predicted proteins | sample 2228371 | NCBI WGS metagenome assembly FWPV01 (sample SAMEA103939776, study PRJEB20133) | metagenome | reverse complement strand
ATCGCTGCGGGTAGGCAAGACGAGAACGCTCTTTATCCGTGTCTGGCCACCGCTTTGGGAGGCGTTGCGACGTCATGTCGTGCCAAGGCGGGATCGGGGCGTTAGCGCCCGGCATTGAGCTGCGCGCGCAGTTGCCGATACACCGGTTCGGTGTCCGGGCGCACGCCTCGCCACAGCCAAAAGCTCTCCGCGGCTTGTTCCACCAGCATTCCTAGCCCGTCGATGGTGCGCGCCGCCCCCAGCGCCTGCGCCTGACGCAAAAACGGCGTGGGCTCAGCGCCGTACATCATGTCGTACACGGCGGTTTCGGGGCCAATCAAGCCGGAAGGCAGGGGCAGCGTCTCGCCCGCCAGACTTGCGCTGGTGGCGTTGATCACCAGATGCGCCGCGGGCGTTTGCGCCAGCGCCTCCCAGCCGCCACCCACCAGCTCGACATGGCGCGCGGTGTCCCATGCTTGCGCCAAGCGAACCAGCGCTTCGGCACGCGCGGCGGTGCGGTTGGCGATGACCAACTGCGCCGGCAGCTGCGCCAGGAGTGGCTCCAACACCCCGCGCGCCGCACCACCGGCGCCGAGCAATACCACGCGCCGGCCGCTGACCGCCACCCCCCAGCGCCGGGTGAGATCGCGCAGCAACCCCACGCCGTCGGTGTTGTCGGCATAGAGTGTTCCGTCGGCTTCCCGCCGCAAGGTATTCGCGGCACCGGCACGTTGGGCGCGTTCGCTCGCGGTGTGCGCGAGCGCCAGCGCCGCTTCCTTGTGCGGCACGGTAACGTTGGCGCCATGGCCGCCGGCGGCGAAAAAGGCTCGCACGGTTTCGGCGAACGCCTCGGGCGTCGCGTCGATCGCCTCGTACGTCAGGTCTTGCCCGGTTTGCGCGGCGAACGCCGCGTGTATGAACGGGGAGCGGCTGTGCTGGATCGGATGGCCAAAGACGGCGTAGCGGTCGGTCATGAGATCGGCTCCTTGGGTTGTCGCGATGGCTTCTCGTGCGTGCGGACGAGATCATCGCCCGCCTTCCGGGTTCTGGGTAGGTTTTGAAAGTCTATGGCGTCGGAAGGGAGCGCCAAAGGCTCGAGGGGGCGGCTCCATGCAAAATTTCTTGTGTCTGCCATGACGTTGAGTAGCTTTAGCGTCGGTTTTCTCTACCTCGTGGCCAGTCGCGCGTCGCGGGTGAAGGTCCAGCGGCGGGTGATCACCAAAATGTCGAACTCTTTTTTCATCTCAGGAGTGAATTTGGCATAGGGGGAAGCCAAGCGCACGATCTTTTTCGCGGCGTCATCGAGAATGGGTTGGCCGGAGGATTCCACTACCTGAACCTCGACGGCTTCTCCTTGCGCGTTGATCGCGACCCGCAGAATCAGCGAACCGTAGATGCGGCCACGCGCCTCGGTGGGGTAATTGAGCGTGCCGACCCGCTCGACCTTGCGCCGCCAGTCTTCCAGATACTGCGCCAGATGGTGCTCTTTGACGGTGACGCCGACGAAGCGCTTGCGCGGCCGCTCGGCGATCGCGCGCATCTCTTTGGCGATTTCGGCGCGCAGTTGGCTGGCCGCGAGTTGCGCCGCGGCCAGCGGATCGAGAAGCGGCGCCGATGCGGGAGCCTGGTGGGTCAGAGGCTCCGGTGCGGCAACGCTATGGGTCTGGGCGGGAGTTTTTTGGCGCGACGGCTTGTCACGGTGGCGTTCGCGCTTTGGGGAAGGCGGGGGAGCGGGCGGTGCAGCAGGTTCGGCGGCGGTCAATACCTCGGGCGTGCTGGGAGGAACTGGAGCCGGGGTGTCTTGGGCTGGGATGGTCGCCGCTTCGCTGTTCTGCAGCGCGGGCAGAAGTTCGTCCTCTGCCGCTGCTGCAGCCTCAGGCAACGGCGGCGTGGGGGAAGTGGGTGTGACTGCCTGCGTGGCTTCGCCGCCGCCTTCGAGCGGCGCTTGCGCAATCGCTTTGGCTTCCGCGGGCGGCTGAGTCTGGCGCGCGTTGACCAGCAGCACCTGCAGCGGGTCTTCGTGCCGCACTCCCGGTTGCGGCGGTGGGGCGACGAAACGGATCGAGAAGGCAAGGGCATGCACAAGGAGCGACGCCGTGAGCGCCACCACCCAGCGTTGCCGCGCCCACCCGTGTGTGCTTCGCGTCTTGGTCGCCGTCATCTCGTTCCTAACCCACGCGGGAATCGAGTTTTCGTCATCCTCACCTCGTGCGAGCTACCCACCCGTTGCCGTGGTCGCCTCTTTCCACCCGATGAAACGCGCTTTGACCTCAAGGTCGACGAGATCGACCGTCTCGAGTGCGACGATCGCGCTTTTACCCGGTTCCGCGGGCGGCAGCGACGGCACTTTGACCGCAAGCGGCGTGCCCTCGAGGCGAACCCATTGCTCTTTGGTCACCGCCGCGGCGATGGTGTCTTGCCCGCGCTGCCGTAACCACCTAAGCGCCCAATAGCGTTCCATCTGCCGTTGCCATTCCTGATATTGCGCGTAAAGCGATTCAAAGCGCGGGATCACTTCGGCGAGCGCGTCGCGATCATACGGGGCCGGGGCGCCTTGCACCAGTGCGACCAGCTGGCGCTGGTTGACGAGATCGACGTAACGCCGCAGCGGCGAGGTGCTCCACGCGTAACATGACACGCCCAACCCTTCGTGCGGCTCGGCATGAACGCTCATGCGGACCTTTTCCCCGGGCGGTTGCGTGCGATAAATGCCGCCGAATCCTGCTTGCCTGAGCATCTCGCCCCAGCGGACGTTAGTGGCGATCGCCAATTCGCTCACCAGCTTGTCGATCGGCGCGCCGCGCGGTCGCGGCACCAGCGTTACGTAACCGGGGCCGTCGGCGGTGGCGATCGACCAGTCCACATAAAAGAGATAATCCACCATTCCTACTTGCGTCGACGGGCGTCCCCGACCGGCTTCGAAGATGCAGGCCAGGTCGTACAAGAGCTTGAGTTCGTCGCGGTACGGGAATGGTTCGGGAAGTCCTTGGGCAAGGGTGGTTTCGTTGAACCGTGGCTCCAGGGTATTGAGGCGCAGGTTTGCGGCGATATACACTTGCTCGAGCCGCGTTTCATGGCCGCGCAGCGCCAAGGCCGCGTCAAAGTCGAAGTACAGCGACAGGGCCGGCACCCAGCGCCCTTCGGCCAGGGTGTGCCATTCGATCGCTGCCGCCGGCAGCATCGGAATCTTGCGCCCGGGCATGTAGATCGTGCTCATGCGCGTGCGTGCCCAGGCATCGAGCGCGTCGTCCGGTGCCGTCGACAGGGCCGGTGCGGCGATATGTACCCCGACGCGCCAGCCGCCATCGGCGCGCCGTTCGACGCTGAACGCGTCGTCGATTTCGGTGGTGGTGTGGTCATCGATAGAAAACGCCGGCACTGCGGCTCGTGGCAGGTCGATGCCGTCGCTCATCGGGGAAAACGGGGGCGGGGTGTCGTCCTCGGGCAACAGTTCGTAGGCAAAGCGGCCGAAATGGTATTCGTGGGTGTCGGCCACTGCCCCCACCGCCAGCAACAAACGCACGGGCGTGGTTTGACGTTCGCTCGCCGCGGCTTCCAGCGCCTGCACCTCTGGGCGATTGCGATCGGGCGCGTACAAAAGCATCGGCACGAGCGGCTGCCAGCCCTCCGGCAGTCGCCCGGCGAGCAGCTCGTTGCGCCAGTGTTCGATTTGTTCTTGCCGGCGGCGTTTTTTCTCGAGACCAGCGAGCGCGGCGCGCAGGATCTCTTCCGGGGCGCGGCGAAAGCGACCTTTGCCTTTGCGGTGAAAATAGATCGGCGCGCTATGGAGTCTGAGCAGCATCGCCGCTTGTTGTACCGCGTCGGGCTGGCCGTAGTACTCTTGCGCCAGCGCCGTGAAATCGAATTCCTCGTCGCCGGCGACTTCCCAGAGAAACTCCAGATCGAGCGCTTCGGCCTCTTGCGGTGCCTGCTCGAGCAGCGCCTCGGGCAGCGGGTCGGAAAAACGCAGCAGGATCTGGGCGTTCTTGATTTTCAGCCGGCGACCGGTGGGCAGTTCCACCTGCGTACTTGCTTCTCCGGCAGGACCCATCACGGTGGCGGCGCGGAATTGCCCCCCGTCTTCGAACAAAACGTACATCTGGTGGACTCTTTGCGGACGGCGAACAAAGTAGTTTACCTTACGCTGGCTGCCTGGCGGCACCAAGCGAGCACGGTTTCGAGATCGGCGGGAAGAACCTCAGCAAAGCCAGCGGTGAAGTCCTGCCAAGCCGCTTGCCACGGTTCGGCTACGGCGGTGAGCGCTGCCGCGCCGTGCTCGAGCGCGAAGGCAATCTCCTCGCGCAATCCCTCGCCGGCAGCTTCCAGCTCGCCGAATTTATTGACGATCACCAGCTGCGGGCGGTGGGTGACGATGCGCTCGCGCAACCAGCCCGCGGCTCGCGCGATCGCCGCTGGGTCGAGGCGACAGGAGGTCGAGGCCTTGCCCAAGGCTTGCGACAGGGAAAAGCGTTCGCCGTCGGGAAAGAGCTCCAGCTCCATCGCGCAAGGGTCGTCGGGAACGCAGAGCCAGTGCTGCAGCACGGCGGCAAGCGCGATTCCTTCCGCAGCCAGGGTATGGACCACCGCATAGAGCAGATCGTCGGTGCGCTGACCTTTGCGGTAATGAATGGCAGCCAGCTTCATGGGGAAAAGGACTCAAGTTTTTTTGCAATATGCCGATAATAACGCTTGAGACCTGAAAAGAGAGCCGTCATGACGCGGGGGATCATTCCTTTCCGGCATTGCCTATACCTTTTAGGCTTCGGTGTTTTCCTTGTTTTGGCGGGGATGGCGACGGCCCGTGCCGAGTGGGTGACGGTGGCCAAAGATGGGCAGCGCGAGATCCAACTCGATATGGCCACGGTTTTGCCGGCGGAGGCAGGGGTGAAGGTGGCGTGGGGACGGGTGCTGCTATCGCCCGAAGAAGCGGCGCGACTGGGATACGCAGCGGTGCGGGCGCTCAACCGTTTCGACTGCCAGCGCCGCACTTTCGTCACGGTCAAGCGGGTGTATCTCGATGCCGATGGCTTGCCATTGCGTGACGAGGACGTGCGTCAAGAATCCCCGACGGTGGTGGCGCGCGGCAGCGCCGATGAGCGGCTGTGGCGCGCGGTGTGTCAGCCGCCGTCGCCTGAGGAGCTGGCGAAGTTGGCAAGGGAAATGCTCCGTTCCGCGCAAAGCGCGATGGAAAATGGCACAAGCAAACCGACTGCTCAGGTTGCGGAAACGACCAATAGGCAAAAAACCGAGTCTGCGACGGTGCCAGCGGCCGCTGTCGCAGGGCAGCGCTCTGATCCAGCCACAGCGAAACAGACGACGATGGCCGATCCCTCCGCCATGCCAGCAATCCCGCTGGGGGTGGATTTGGCCGACCCGTCACTGCTGCCGCCGGAACTGGCGGCGCAACCGGTGCCCAATTTGTTGCCGCCGCGTCCGGGGCGTGGTGAAGTCATCGGAACGGCGGTTCCGACACCGCCCTTGCCCGCGCGCCCAGACCGGGTTCTAGCACCTTCTCCGCCTTCGCCGGCGCGCACGGACCCAGCGCCAGCACCGGCAGCAGCGGCCACCACACCGCCGGAGCGCCGGGCAGCGTCTGAAACGGCCAAACCTTCGGAGCAAACGGCGCAGCAAGCACAAGCCGCGGCGGAAATACGCGAGGCGCTAAGGGCAGCCGGTCTCGAAACCGCGCCGACACCGCAGCGCGCTGCCACGGCGAACGGGAGTGAGACGCGCTCGCGCCGTGAGCCGCCCGCAACTCGGCCCAGCGCTCCGCCGTCGCCGGTCGGTTCGCCGCGCGAGGTTCGGAAACCGGCAAACGACCGCCAGGCGGACACCGTCGCCGCGTCGCCAGCACAGACGACACGCCCCGCGCCGCAGTCGGCGCTGCCGCAGGGGCGTCCACCCGAGGTCGTCTGGTCTTACACCGGACGCAACGGCCCCGACCGGTGGGGCGCCTTGCATCCCGACTGGCGCATGTGTCAGACGGGAAGGCAACAAGCACCGGTGAGTTTAGCCAACGCCGTTCCTGCACGGTTCGATGTGCCGATCTGGGACTACGAAGTGGGAACGGTCAGTCTTAGCCGAATCCCCCAGGGCGTTTGGCGCTTGCAACCGCTGGGGGAAGCGCCGCGCCTGCTGTGGCAGGGGCATGTTTGGCGGCTCAAAAGCGCCACCTGGCATCAGCCCAGCCAGCACCCGGGGCGTCCCAACGCGGCGGCGGTGGCGGGGGAGTGGGTGTTTGAGCATGTCAGCGGCGAGCGGCGATTGTTCGTTGCCGTGCCAGTGGAGCGAAGCCCGCGTACCGCACCGGCGATGCGGCTTGTGGCCCAAGCCGCTCAGCGCGTTGCCGCAGGAGGCGCCGCGGAAGAACTGCGCCTGGATTGGCGCGAGCTCCTGCCGGTGGTGGCCGAACTTTATCGCTATGACGGCTCCGAGCCGTGGCCGCCGTGCCGCGAAGGCGCCACCTGGTTGGTCTATGTCCGCGGCAGCGAAGCCAGCGCCGAGGTGCTCACGGCTTTGACCGCGGCGATCCCCACCGCGCGACCGGTGCAGCCGCTACACGGCCGTACCGTGGAGCGCATGAGGCGTTAGGGGATCAGCGGTTTGCCCCCAGAAGGTGGTGAGTTGACGCGCGCCCCGTTGCGCGTCCGCGCACCTTGCGCTATGTTACGGTTTTCACCACCACAACGAGAGAACGACGATGAACGCTCCGTTCGATGCCCGCCTGGCCCGTCCCGATGCGGCGGCCGTGCAGCCTTTCCCCAACAGCCGCAAGATCTACGTCACCGGTTCGCGCCCGGACATTCGTGTGCCGATGCGCGAAATCACCCAGGAGCCGACGCCGCTGGGCAACGGCGCTTATGAACCGAACCCGCCGATCTGCGTCTATGACACCTCCGGCCCTTACACCGATCCCAACGTGCCGATCGATATCCGGCAAGGGCTGCCGCCGCTGCGGTTGAACTGGATTCTGGAGCGCGGCGACACCGAGCCGGTGCCCGCGCCCAACAGCCGCTATGCCCAAGAGCGGCTCAATGACCCGGCCACCGCGGCGCTGCGTTTTCCGGGCCTTGCGCGCCAGCCGCGCCGTGCCAAAGCCGGCGCGGCAGTGACGCAAATGCACTACGCGCGCCGCGGCATCATCACGCCGGAGATGGAATTCATCGCCATTCGCGAAAACCAGAACCGTCGCGCCTTTCTCGAGGCGCTACGCTCCTCAGGCCCGCGTGGCGAGAAATTGGCCGCCCTTTTGACCCGCCAGCAGCGTGGGCAACCGTTCGGCGCGTGCATCCCTGAAGAGATCACTCCCGAGTTCGTGCGCGCTGAAGTGGCCGCCGGACGCGCGATCATCCCCGCGAACATCAATCACCCCGAATCCGAACCGATGATCATCGGGCGCAATTTCCTCGTCAAGATCAACGCTAACATCGGCAATTCGCCGCTTGCCTCCGATATCCAGGAAGAAGTCGACAAAATGACCTGGGCGATCCGCTGGGGCGCGGATACGGTGATGGACCTGTCCACCGGCAAGCACATCCACGAGACGCGCGAGTGGATCTTGCGCAACTCGCCCGTGCCGATCGGCACCGTGCCAATCTACCAGGCGCTGGAAAAAGTGGGGGGAAAAGCCGAGGAACTGACGTGGGAGATCTACCGCGACACGCTGATCGAACAGGCCGAGCAGGGGGTGGATTACTTCACCATCCACGCCGGCGTGCTGCTGCGCTACATCCCGCTCACCGCCGGGCGGCTTACCGGTATCGTCAGCCGCGGCGGTTCGATCATCGCCAAGTGGTGCCTGGCGCATCATCAGGAAAACTTCCTCTACACCCATTTCGAGGAGATCTGTGAGATCCTCAAAGCCTACGATGTGGCGATCAGTCTGGGCGATGGGCTGCGGCCCGGCTCGATCTATGACGCCAACGACGAGGCGCAGATGGCGGAGCTGAAAACGCTTGGGGAACTGACCCGCATCGCCTGGCAGCACGACGTGCAAGTGATGATCGAAGGCCCGGGGCACGTACCGATGCAACTCATCGAAGAAAACGTGCGCAAAGAACTCGAATGGTGCCATGAAGCGCCGTTTTACACGCTCGGGCCGCTGGTGACCGACATCGCGCCGGGTTATGACCATCTGGCCAGTGCCATCGGCGCGGCGCAGATCGGCTGGTACGGCACGGCGATGCTGTGTTACGTCACGCCCAAGGAACACCTGGGGCTACCGGACAAAGAGGACGTCAAGCAAGGCATCATCGCCTACAAGATTGCCGCGCACGCGGCCGACCTCGCCAAAGGGCATCCAGGGGCGCAGATCCGCGACAATGCGCTATCGAAGGCGCGCTTCGAGTTCCGCTGGCGGGATCAGTTCAATCTGTCGCTCGACCCGGATACGGCCAAGGCGTTTCATGACGAGACGCTACCCAAGGAATCGGCGAAAGTGGCGCACTTTTGCTCGATGTGCGGGCCGCAGTTTTGCAGCATGAAGATCACCCAGGACGTACGCGAGTTAGCCCAGCAGCGAGAAGCAAGCGACGCCACGGAGGAGGTCTGGGCTGGCACGCAGCCTTCTCACCAGGTCATCGCGGCCGGCATGGCTGAGCGCGCGCAAGCGTTTCGTGCCGGGGGCGGGGAGATCTACGTGCCCATCACCGCCGTGAAATAAGCGCTTGCTCGGACAGTCCGAGTTGGCTCGGCTTTACGGTGGACAATGTCGCGGACGGGCTTTCGATGCCCGGCCGGCTTTTTTGCTTAGCGCGGTGGCGGAAACGCCGGCAAGTGCCAACCGCGCAAGATGCCCATCGCGCGCAGCATAAACGCCGTCGTGGCGCCGAAAAGCAGCGCACCATCGTGCGGAAACCACCCTTCGCTCAGAACATACGCCAACGCTCCGGCCGCGGCAGCCGTAGCGTAGATCTCGCGATGCAGGATCATCGGGATCTCGTTGCACAGAATGTCGCGGATCAGACCGCCGAAGCTGGCGGTCATCATCCCCATCACCACGGCGATGAACGGACCGGCGCCCGAGGTGAGCGCCGCCTGCGCGCCGATGAGGCAAAACACCGACAATCCCACCGCGTCCATCCAATCGAGCGCTTTGCTGCGATGTAGCCGCGCGCTAAAGCCCGGGGCGATCCAGCCCAGCAGATACACCGCCAGGCCCGCCGCGGCGGTCATCAGCACGTAGTGCCAGGCTTCGATCCAATAGACCGGTCGGTCGAGTAACAGATCGCGCAAGGTTCCGCCGCCGATACCGGTGACGGTGGCAATCAGCATGAACCCGACCGGATCGAGGCGCTTGTGCGCCGCGGTGATCGCGCCGGAGACGGCAAACACCAGGATGCCGAAGTAATCGAGCGCAGTCAGTAGCGACGAGATTTCGTTCATGATCAATGGATCAAAACAGCACGAAAATCATTGACGTTGGTGTGGGTGGGACCGGTCACGAACAGATCGCCCAGTGCCGCGAAAAAACCATAGGCATCGTGCCGCTCCAGCGCGGTGCGCACCGAAAGGCCAAGCGCCTGGGCGCGCGACAGAGTCGTTGGCGTCACCACGGCGCCGGCGTTGTCGGCGCTGCCATCGATGCCGTCGGTGTCGGCAGCAAGTGCCCAGATGCGCGGGTGGCCATTGAGCGCCAGCGCGAGCGCCAGGCAAAACTCGCTGTTGCGCCCACCTTGCCCCAGCGTCGTGTCGGGGGGAGTTTTCAGGGTAACGCTGGTTTCCCCGCCGCTAAGAAGCACGCACGGCGCCACCAGACTGCTTTTGTCTTCGGCCACAGCGCGCGCGATACCGGCATGTACTTTGGCCACTTCGCGCGCTTCCCCTTCGATGGCGTCGCCAAGCACGTAGGCGCGCAGCCCTTGACTTTCGGCATAACGCGCCGCCGCGGCCAGGCTTTGCGCTGGCGTGGCGATGAGCTCGGCGCGCGCGCGGGCAAACACCGCCTCGCCCGGTTTGGGGGTTTCCCAGGCGCCGGTGCGCAGCGCCGTTTGCATTACCTCGGGCACCGCGATCGCGTAGCGTTGCAAAATGGCCAGCGCTTCGGTGCAAGTGGTGGGATCGGGAACGGTGGGGCCACTGCCGATCACGCTCAGGTCATCCCCCGGCACGTCGCTGATCGCCAGCGTCAGTACTGCGGCCGGCGCGCAGGCAGCGGCAAGCCGGCCACCTTTGAGGCGTGACAGGTGTTTGCGCACGGTATTGATTTCATGGATGCTGGCGCCGCTGGCCAACAGCTCGGCGTTGAGGCGCTGTTTTTCCGCAAGCGTCAGCCCAGGCGCTGGGGCGCACATCAGCGCCGACGCACCGCCAGAGAGCAGACACACCACCAGATCGTCGGCGCTGAGTCCTTGCACGGCGGCGAGGATTGCCTGCCCTGCGGCAACCGACGCGGCATCGGGCACGGGATGCGCCGCCTCTAGGATCGCGATGCGGCCGCTCCAGCTGGCAGGGGGAGGCGGCACGAAGCCATAGCGCGTCACGACCACGCCGGTCAATGGCGCCGTACGCGGCCATGCGGCATCGAACGCATAGGCCATCGCTGCGGCGGCTTTGCCAGCACCGACCACCACCGTGCGCCCTTTGGGCGGCGGGGGCAAAAAAGCGGGCAGCACCTCCTGCGGCTGTGCGGCGGCCACCGCGGCGGCAAAAAGCCGTTGGAGGAACCTCACGGGCTCAATGGGATGCGGGTTGCCGGCGGCAGGGTTCATGATGTCCCAAAAAAACGCAATGACGGGTATGGCGTGCGATGCTACCATTGCCCCCATGCGCGAAGCAACCGTGATCCGCTGGAGACATCGCGAGGCGCCTGCCAAACCCGAACCAGGCGCGCCGTGTAACGGCTGCGGCGTGTGTTGTCTGCTCGAAGCGTGCCCGCTGGGCATACTCCTTAGCCGCCGCCGGCGCGGGGCGTGTGTGGCGCTGCGTTGGAATGCCGCTCAGCGCCGCTACGTGTGCGGGGTGCTGAGCGACCCCGCAGCGGCGTTTGGCTGGGGCAACGGCCGCTTTGGCCGCGTGCTGTCGCGGTTGGCGGTGCCGTTGGTGCGGCGTTGGATCGCCGCGGGGCAAGGGTGCGACTGCACGGTTTGGGTCGACTCGCCTGCCGAAATGCCATGACGATCGCCGCAAAGCCGTAAGCGGTGATCGTGTGGCTTTCGCAGCTCAAGGTATTGGCCCCCACCACAAAAGGGCGGGAAAAAGCGCTTATTTCTCGCGGTTGATAGCGCCGCGGTCTGTTAAAATGCCACAAAATAACAACGCGGTGGAGGTTTTGACTCATGTTTCACTCAGTGAAAACCCGTATCTGGCTGCTGGTGATTTTGCCGCTTGTCGCGCTGGCAGCTTTGGCGCTGTGGCTGGTGTTCATGCAGCGCGACATGCTTTACCAAGAGAAGCGCACCAAACTGCGGCAATTGACCGAAGTGGCACACGCGGTGCTCGCGCACTACCACGGGTTGGAAAGCAAAGGGGGGCTGACGCGCGAAGAAGCGCAGCGCCAAGCCAAAGAAGCGATCAAGGCGTTGCGCTACGACAAAGTGGAGTACTTTTGGATCAACGATCGCACGCGCCCAGTGCCCGTAACGGTGATGCATCCCATCGTACCGGCGCTCGATGGCAAAGTGCTCGATGACGCGCGCTTTAACGTCGCGACGATGCAGCAAGCCGGTGTCGCCGGCACGCCCGAGCGTTTGGACAACAAAAACCTGTTCGTGGCCTTTGTCGAGGTGGTCGAACGCGCCGGTAGCGGTTATGTTGCGTACCAGTGGCCCAAACCCTTGCCCGGCGGGGGAGCGACGCAAGAACGCTTCCCCAAACTCAGTTACGTGCAGGGATTCGACCCTTGGGGCTGGATCGTCGGCACTGGGGTGTATATCGACGACGTCGACGCGCAGTTTTGGGCAACTGGCGCGAAAGTGGCGGTGGTGTTTGTGGTGTTGGCGATTGCGTTGGTGGGCATCGGGGTGGTGCTCACCCTCAGTGTCACCCGGCCGTTGCTCAGATTGCGCGATACGATGCGCGCGGTGGAACGCCACAATGACCTTACGGCGCGGCTCGAAAACCATCGCCGCGACGAGTTCGGCGAGATCATGCAGGCGTTCAACCGCATGATGGATCGCATTGCAGCCTCTTTGCGCCAGGTCAATGAGGTCGGCGCGCGCGTGGGTGCCGCGGCGCAAAGCATCGAAACGGCGAGCCAGCGCATCGAAAGTGATTCTGGCGCCCAGCACCAAGCGGTTTTGGCGGTAGCCGCCGCCAGCGAAGAGATCTCCGCCGGGATTGCCACCGCGGCCAGCGAGTCGCAATCCTCACAGCAACAGGCCCAGATGGCGCAGCAGATGACGGAGCGGCTGGTGCAAAGCATGCAGGAGGTCAGCGCCGCAGTCGCAGCGTTGACCCAACAAATATTCGCCTCGGCGGAGGAGATCAAGAAACTTGCTGCGAGCTCCGACGAGATCGAAGCGATCGTGCAGACGATCCGTGAAATCGCCGATCAGACGAATCTACTGGCGCTGAACGCGGCGATCGAAGCGGCGCGCGCCGGTGAAGCCGGGCGCGGTTTTGCGGTCGTCGCCGATGAGGTCAGGAAACTGGCAGAAAAGACCACCGCCGCGACGGTCAACATCGCGAAGGTGGTTGCCAATACTCGTGCCGAAGTCGATGGCGCGGTGCAGCGCATGGATCAAGCGGCGCAGGAAACCGATTCGGCCAAAAGCAAAATCGTTGGCCTGGCGCAGGAGATCGAAGCGGCGATCGAGGCGGTCAAAAGCATTGCTATGGCGATGGAGCGTATCTCGGCGGCGATGCGCGAAGAAGAAAGCGCAGTACGCTCCATCGCGCAACGCATCGACGCGATCGCCCACGGTGCTGACGAGAACCTGAATTGCGCCAAAGAGGCCGCACGGGTGACCGAAGCATTGCGCACAGCGATCAAAGAGCTGCAGGCGGCGCTGACGCAGTTCCGGATGTAATCTACCGAAAGGTTGCGGTTGCACAGACCATCATGCCGGTTCTGTCGGCCAGCCCGTGGGGGCGAGGATTTCGAACCCGTGCCGCAGCGCCGCGCGACGCAGCCGCAGCAGCGCCTTGTCGCGCGTGATCAACGGCGCGCCGCTCCATGCCGCGAGCTCCAGGAATTTTTGATCGTCGGGGTCGGTGCATTGCGCAAGCGCCGCTTTTTGGCACCACTCGGCATCGGGGTGGGGCAGGGTTTGCGCCAGCGCGGCGTACGCGGCAGCGGCTTGCGCTGCCGACGGGGCGGTTTCCCAGTGA
>FWPV01012294.1_pt1 | contig 13248 bp, 10 predicted proteins | sample 2228371 | NCBI WGS metagenome assembly FWPV01 (sample SAMEA103939776, study PRJEB20133) | metagenome | reverse complement strand
TCGAGCCGACGCACGGTCCGAAAACGCTCGACATGCTCCGCGAAATCCTCGCCGGATATCCCGGCCCCTGCGACCTCGAACTGACGTTCTGCCTGGCCGACGGCAGCCGCGTGGCGTGCCGTGCAGGCAACATGCGCGTGGCTTACAACCCCGAAATGCAGGCCCGCGTCGAGCAATTGCTCGGGCCGGGCAATTTCCGGCTGCTGACCGCCTCGCCGACCGCGCGCGGCAACGGACGTGGAAAACGGTAATCAGGCAAGAATGCTTGGATCCCATCTCCAAACGACATGCCTGAAGGCGTTCCGGCATCATCCATTGCGTTTCCGTACTCGCATCCTGTTTTCCTTTGCCATCATCGGGAACTCCCGCCATGACGCAATGGCGCGAAACGCTTTTCGCCAATTTCGAAAAGGCGTTCGACTGGATGCTTGAGAATGGCGGATGCTCTGCTATTGGGTCGCGGGCGGCCGCTCCTTGAGCCAGGCGAGATTGAATCGGTAGTGGAGCGCGCTGGAAAGCAGGTGGATGACGCCGTCGGGCGATTGCGTGAAGCAGAGGTATCCGCTCGGCTCGCCATGCGCGGCGTCCATCGTGAAGCCGCGCGTCCAGGCGCCGCCGTCGAGCTGTCGGCCGGGGCCTTCGTCGCTCACAAGCCTGCGGTAAGGCCACGTCCGCCCGTCATCCTCCGACACAGCCGCGAAAAGGCCGAACACCGTCCGCTCTTTGCCATCGGCGTCGAGGACGGTCATGCCTTTGGGGGTTTTCGCGTTGGGGGGATCGGTGAACGAGCAGCACAGGAGCGGCCCTTCGCGCAACCGGGCAAGCACCAGGCGCTGTCCGGTCGAAATCGGCGTGAACGGTCCGGCCGAGTAAGTCCAGTTTCGCCCCAGATCGGCCGAGATGCTCATGGGCATTCGCCCGTCGATGGTGTCGCCGCGTCCAAAGGCCATGAGGCGGCCGTCGCCGAGTTCGACGACGCCGGCGTGGATTCCGGCGATCGTTCCGCCCGAGAGGCCCGCCGCAAATCGCGGTTGGGGACGGCCGGCGCCGGGATCGAACCAGGTTTGGCCCCCGTCGCGGCTGACGTGGATGGCTGTTCCGCCCTCGCCAGACCAGGTGGCGTCGCAGGGCTGCACGAGCGTGCCGTCCTTCAGCCGGAGGGTGCCGCTAATGACCTGATTGCGGCGTTGATGTTCGGGCTGGATGATGCGTGTGCGCCACGTCGCGCCGTTGTCGTCGCTCGTGCGCAAGACCAGGGCGAGGTTGGCCCAGCCGCCGCCGGCTTCCAATCCGTTGAAGTGCAGCAGCCGCCCCTCGCCTTCGAGGTTCAGGAGCGCGGAGCCGGTCATGTTGCGGTCGGGCGCCTTGAAAAACACGTCGGCCGGCTCCCATTCGTCGCTGCCCGCGCGCAGCCGGCTGGCCAAAATGGTCATTTCGCGGCCGCGCTCTTCATGGGTCGAAAACCAGACGGCCAACAGGTCGCCATTGTCGCACCAGGCGACCGACGGGCAATGATTGTGCTTCGAGTACAAAGGCCCGCTGGAATTCGCCGGGACGCGCACGAACGTCCGAATCGGCCCGAACCACGGGCGGGTCATGTCGATCCGAGGGGTCCAATCGGCTTTGGTCCGCGGAACGTTTCGCGCCCAGCGCGGCGCGGGCGGCGGGGGCAGCGGCGCCGTCTCGGGCAGCGGTCCGCAAACAACGCGAAAACCGATGAGCCAGCTCTTGTCGTCGGGCAGGCTGCCCGCGCGATTGGCGCTGCGGAGAAACCAGGCCGTCGTATTGTGGCTGCCGCCTCGCGCGGCCGACCGGATCGGTCTGCTCGCCCTGTTCATAAGGCCCGTACCAGTCTTGGCACCATTCCTCGACGTTGCCGTGCATGTCGAACAATCCCCAAGCGTTGGCCGGAGTTTGTCCCACGCGGAGCGAGACGGGCCGCGGATCCCAGGAAAACTGATCGTTCTTGAGAAACACGCTCGGAAGCGTCGCTCCTGCGTGATAGGCGGTCGTCGTGCCGGCTCGGCAGGCGTATTCCCACTCGGCCTCGGTCGGCAGGCGGTAGGGCTTTCCCTCCCGTTGGCTAAGCCAGCGGCAGAAGTCGGCGGCTTCGCGCCAACTCACGAAGACGACCGCCTCGTCGTCATCCCGCGAAAAACCGCGCTTGCCGCGCAGCGCCTTATGTTCGGGGTCGAACCGCTCATATTGGGCATTGGTCGTTTCGGTCATGGCCATAAAGAAGGGCCGACGCAGCACGACGCGATGGGCGGGTCGCTCGTCGAACTCGCCCGAATCGTCGCCCAGGGTGAACTCGCCCGCCGGAATCGGCAGCATCTTCATGCCGAGGGAATTGATGAAGGCCGACGGCGTTTCGGCGCCTTGAACAAACGAATCGAGGAGGAAGCAGGAGGCCAACAGAAAAAACATAGCGTAGTAGAGTGGGCACCGCCCACCAACTTTCCCGGAAAATAATGGCCTCTTGGTGGGCGATGCCCACCCTACGCTGTTTTCCGCCACAGAAACCATTTACTTTATTCCTCCGGCTCGCCGATCGCGCGCAAATAGCCGGCCAGACGGTCTTGCAGATCGACGAGGTTTTGCCACTCGCGCTGGTCGAGCGTTACCCGGTCGTTGCGGCTCTTCGGTTGGACCGATTGCATGAGCCATCGGAGCCGGGCGTTGATGTAAAGCAGCAGCTCGGCCAATTGCGCGGCCTGGCCGGGGCTGAGTCCCTCGGGCAGTTCCGGCGGCGCCAGCGAGTGCAGGACCGCTTTCGCGTCCGATTCGCCGGCGAAGTTCAGCTCGAAATCCAGCGACGCCGCGCTCGGCTCTTCGTCCCATTCGCCGGTGTCGAGTTGGACACCCTCGGAAATGTCCGCGCCCCGCAGGGCGGCCAAACGCCGGGCAATCTCCTCCCGCGTGCCGAAAACGAGCGTCGTGCGGCCGACCGTGATGACATCGCCGGGCCGAAGCACCCACAGCGGCACGTTCTCGCCGTTGACCTTCGTGCCGTTCGTGCTTTGCAGGTCGGTCAATACGATCTTGCTCTGGTCCTCTTGGATTTTCAGATGGAACCGGCTGACCCGCTCGTCGTTCAGTTGGATGGGATTGCCTTCTTCGCGCCCAATGGTCAAGGGGATGGGCACGTCGGCGAAAATCCGCCCACGGTCAGCCCCGTCGATCACCCGCAACGTTATCAGCGCCATGAGGCTTCTTTCTAACTATGTTTTCAATGATGGTCAAGCGACCCAACGCGAGGGGGGAAAAAGGATTCGGAAGGAGAACTCGGAAATCCTCAGAGATGGACCATCCGGTTGCCAACGCCGTGTTTGTTGATTGTGGATTAAGGCACGCACATTTCAGAGGCAGGTTTGCCTTCCGCCATGTCGATAAACAATTCTTTATCATACCCTACAGTCTCTTCCACGGCATGGTACAATAAAGACATGAAAGACTCGAAAGCCCCCCCCCCGGAGGGCGATGGGCCGAACGCGCCGCGCAAGCCCGCGCCCGATCGCAAGCCGTCCGTCGCCGGCGGCAATCTCGCCTGGTATCTGCTTGCCCTGGGCATCGGGACGATCTTCTTGTTCAGCCTGATGGACACGACCACTCCGGTCGAGTTGTCCTACATGGAATTGGTCTCGCTGATCGAGAAGGGTGCGCCGGCGAAGAATCCCGGCGCCGCCATCGAGATTGCCGAAGGCCAGGGCGACAAGCGCCTGACCGTCCGCTATTCGCATCTCGACAACCTGAAGATCGGTCCGACGGAAATCACGGGCACCGTGACGCGCCAAGTGCTCGAGCCGGAATCAGCCCGCACTGGACCGAAGTCGGAGGTGCCGTTCACCACGCCCCGCCTGGGCCTTGAAAACGACCAGAACTTTCTTTTCGAGTTGCTTCGCAAGAACGGATTCACGAACGTCCGTGCCGAACGGGCGCCCAGCGGTTGGCGCAGCCTCATGCCGATGTTTGTCCTGATGCTCATCATCATGGTCATCTTCTTTTTCATGCTGCGCCGATTGGGCGGCGCCGGCTCGGCGATGGCCTTCGGACGCAGCCGCGGCAAACTCATTGCCCAGGAAGACATCGGCATCACCTTCAGCGACGTCGCCGGCATCGACGAAGCCGTCGAGGAGCTGCGCGAAGTCGTCGATTTCCTCCGCTCGCCGGAAAAGTATCAAGTCCTCGGCGGGCGCATCCCGAAGGGCGTGCTGCTGGTCGGCCCCCCCGGCACCGGAAAGACGCTGTTGGCGAAAGAGGCGGGCGTGCCCTTCTTCAGCCTCTCCGGCTCCGACTTTGTCGAGATGTTCGTCGGCGTCGGTGCGGCCCGCGTCCGTGACATGTTCCAGCAGGCCCAGGCCAAGGCCCCCTGCATCGTTTTCATCGACGAGTTGGACGCCCTAGGCAAGACGCGCGGCAGCGGCGTCGTCGGCGGACACGACGAACGCGAACAGACCCTCAACGCCTTGCTGGTCGAAATGGACGGCTTTAGTTCCAACAGCGGCGTCATCGTGATGGCGGCCACCAACCGACCCGAAACGCTCGACCCCGCCCTCTTGCGCCCCGGCCGGTTCGACCGCCACGTTTCGGTCGATCGGCCCGACGTCCGCGGGCGCGAAGACATTCTGAAGGTTCACGCCTCGAAGGTGAAGCTCGACCCGTCGGTCGATCTGAAGGAACTGGCGCGGATCACGCCCGGTTTTGTTGGCGCCGATCTGGCCAACCTGGTCAATGAGGCCGCTCTGTTGGCCGCGCGGGCGAACAAGCCCGCCGTTACCATGCAGGAGTTCAATGAGGGTGTCGAGCGGGTCATCGCGGGTTTGGAAAAGCGTCAGCGCGTCATGCACCCCGACGAAAAGCAGCGCACCGCTTATCACGAAAGCGGCCACGCCCTGGTGGCTTTCTGCCTGCCCAATTCCGACCCCGTCCACAAGGTTTCGATCATCCCGCGCGGGCCGACCGCCCTGGGTTACACGATGTATCGGCCCGAGGGCGACCGCTACACCACCACCCAGACCGAGCTGGAAAGCCGCATCCAGTCGCTGTTGGCGGGCACGATCGCCGAGGAGATGATCTTCGGCGACGTGGCGACCGGGGCGCAAAACGATCTGGAACGCGCCACCGAGATCGCCCGAAGCATGGTCATGGATTTCGGCATGAGCCGGCTGGGCCGGGTAACGTATCGCCAGGCGAGCCGCTTTGATTTTCTCACCGGCGGCGCGGACCCCCACCGCGAACGCCACCACAGCGAAGAGACCGCCCGCGAAATCGACCAGGAGATTCGGCGAATCATCGACGAATCGCTGGTCAAGGTGCGCCACATCTTGGATACCCGTTTCAAGGCCCTCGATGCCCTGGCCCAATGCCTGATCGAGAAGGAAACGGTCGACACCGAGGAACTGAAACAGATCATCGAGGCCAACAGCCCCAATTTCGTCATCGTTCCCGGCACGGCCGCCGCCGCGCGGAAACCGCCCTCCAACCGGAGCGACACGGCCAAAACCGAGGGCGCCCCTCGGGCGGAAGAGGGATCAGGCTAGAACGTCCGCCGACGGTCGCCGAGTTCCTCTCGCCCGTCCCGGCGCGGAATGGAAACGGCCGCCGCACGCACGGACCGGTCAGCACGTTCGCGGCGTGTGCCAGTTGTAGGTCCGCTCCAGCGCCTGCGTGACCAATTGGGTAATCTGGAAGCGCGTGACGGGCTTGCGGACCACGGAGAACGCGTGCTCGCGACGCGCCTGCTCGATGGTGTCCTCGTCGAGATCGGCCGAAAGAATAATGCAAGGCAGCATGGCCTTGATTTGTTTGACCCGCCGCAAGGTTTCCAGTCCGCCGAGCCGCGGCATGTGCATGTCCAACAGCGCCAAGTGGACGACTTGCGTGCGGACGATCGAGAGCGCTTCTTCACCGTCCCCTGCCAACAGGGTTCGAAAGCCCTCCGGCTCGAACACCCCCTGCAAGGTCTCGCGGAAGGCCGCATCGTCGTCGGTTATCAGCAGCGAGGGACTCTGAATCGCCATCGCATCGACCCTGGGCACCTTACACCGTTGCAGTCACGCAGCAATTTGAATACCAAAACCCCGGACCACTCCCAAGGCACTATGCACTTCATTGCAACTTCATGGCCAATAATATCTTACCTCATCGAGTGTTTTTCAGCGATATCGATGTTCGGAGTGCCCATCCTGGGCCCCACCGGGAGCGAAACACTTTTTCGCCTGTCAATTTGACAGGGTTCGATTCTTGTCCCAGGAACCTTTTGACAGTAGAATCTGTCATTCGCTCCCGAGGCGCTCGATCGCCCGAACGGCTTTGCTCGTTTGCACTTCGCAAAGGAAAGGCTCGCTGTGGAGGCTAACCGCCTGGGCCCCGCGTTGGGCCGTTACGAGTTCTTGCTCCGCCGCATCCATTCGCTGACGGGGCTGATGCCCATTGGGGGGTATCTCGCGTTTCATCTGCTCACCAATGCCTCGATCGTGGATGGGGTCGAGGTTTATCAGCGCAGGGCAGACCAGATTCACGAACTGGGCGTTACCACGGTCGTCTTGCTGTTGGAATGGCCGATCATCTTCCTGCCCATTTTGTTCCATGGAATCCTTGGGCTCGTCATCGTCAGTCGAGGGAAGCGAAACGTGGGCGACTACCCCTATGTGGGGAACATCCGCTATACCCTCCAGCGATGGACCGGGGTGATTGCCTTCGCATTCATCCTCTGGCACGTATTCCACATGCATGGTTGGTTCAAGTCGGCGTGGTGGGTGGACAACGTGGTTCGACCTTTGGGCGGCGGCCGCTTCGATCCCCACAATGCGTTCACCGCGCCCCAGGCGATCCAAGAGTCGTTGGCGGTCCAGGCCATGTTTCTGGTGGGCGTGCTGGCGAGCGTTTACCATTTTGCCAATGGGCTTTGGACGATGGGGATCACTTGGGGCGTGTGGACCAGCCCCAGGGCCCAGCGTTGGGCAAACCTGCCCTGCGCGGCGATTGGGGTTTTTCTGGCCGTCGTCGGCGTGGCCGCGCTGATCGGCATGATGGCGGCCGACAAACCCGGCCTTGGCCAGACTCAGTCGGTTCGCGCCCAGGACGCCTGGAGCGTCGCGCCGGCGCCAACGGACCTTCCGAATGTCGAAGCCACGAACCCGGCGAGCGCCGTGAGGTCCTGCTTGCAAGGCCCGTCCCCCTTGGATCCGGCCCCGACAATTTGAGGTCCCCGTCCCTGCAACCTTGGTTTTTTTCGCGCTTCGTGTCTTTTCCACGGCGCGGCGAGTAACGCATCCGTGACGAGCAAGGCTTGAACGCATGGCGAAGCATCGAGTGGCGGTGGTTGGCGGCGGGTTGGCGGGTTTGGCGACGGTCATGAAGCTCGCCGAATTGGGCATCGACGTCGATCTGTTCAGCCTCACGCCGGTGCGGCGGTCGCATAGCTGTTGCGCGCAGGGCGGGATCAACAGCGTCAACAGTCTGACGCGCCAGCTCGGCGACTCCGAATGGCGCCACTTCGAGGACACGGTCTATGGGGGCGACTTCCTCCAGCACCAGCCGCCGGTCAGGGAAATGACCTTGTGGGCGCCTCGAATCATCGATCTCATGGACCGGCTGGGCGTCACCTTCAACCGCACCCCCGAGGGATTTCGCGACCAGCGGCGTTTCGGCGGCACGCTGTTTGCGCGGACCGCCTTCGCGGGGGCGACGACCGGGCAGCAGCTCTTGTACGCGCTGGACGAGCAAGTCCGTCGCTGGGAGGTCGCCGGGAAGGTGGCGAAGCACGAGTTCTGGGACTACCTGGGACCCGTGATCGACGAGCGCGGCGTCGCCCGCGGCTGCGTGGCCCAGGATCTGGTCACCATGGAAATCCGCGTATTTCCGGCCGACGCTGTGGTGATCGCCTCGGGCGGTTGCGGGTTGATTTACGGCCGATCGACGATGTCGATGGCATGCACCGGCAGCGCGGTGAGCCGGACATTCCAGGCCGGTGTCCGCTACGCAAACGGCGAGTTCATTCAAGTCCATCCAACCGCCATGCCCGGCGCCGACAAGCTGCGCCTGATGAGCGAGAGCGCCCGTGGCGAGGGCGGCCGGATCTGGGTCCCGCGCCGGCCCCAGGATCCACGCCCGCCCCAGCAGATTCCCGAACACGAACGCTACTATTTCCTCGAGGAGCGCTACCCGAAGTACGGCAACCTCGTCCCGCGCGACATCGCCACGCGCGAGATTTTCAACGTATGTACCCGGGAAGGGTTGAGCGTCGAGCGCGACCGGCTGTGCGTCTATCTCGACGTCAGCCACCTGCCGAGGGACGTGCTCGACCGCAAATTGAGCGGCATCCTCGAGATTTATGAGAAGTTCCAGGGCGTGGATCCGCGGCGCCAGGCGATGAAGATCTTTCCCGCGGTCCACTACTCCATGGGCGGGCTGTGGGTCGATTACGCCCGGTCCGCCGACGGCGGACTGGAAGTCGGCTCGCCCCGCAACCATCAAACCAATGTTCCCGGCATTTTCGCCGTCGGCGAATGCGATTATCAGTACCACGGCGCGAACCGTCTTGGCGCCAATTCGCTGGTGTCCTGCATTTTCAGCGGCCTGATCGCGGCGCCGGGCATCGTGGCCTGGCTCGAGTCATTGCCGGGCAGTGCCGCGGACCAGCCATCCTCGCTTTACGACCGCGCCTTCCGCGAGCACCAGGCCCGGTTCAAAGCGCTGCTCGCCCGCGACAACAACGGCGAGAACCCGTACCACCTGCACGCCAGGCTGGGCCAGGTCATGACCCGCGCCGCCACCGTGGTGCGGCACAACGAGGATCTGGATCGTGCCTACGACGAAGTGCGGGAGCTGGAGGAGAGGGCCAGGCGTTGCGCCTTGGCCGACACCGGGTCTTGGACTAATCAAAACGTGGTCTTTACCCGCGCGCTGGCCGACATGTTCCCCCTGGCCAAAACGATCCTCAAGGGTGCCCGCGCCCGGGACGAATGCCGCGGCGCCCACTACAAACCCGAGTTCGCCATACCTGACGTGTCGGCGAGCGACCCCGTGGAGCGGCGTCGCCAGGCCGAGGCGTGGTGCGACCGTTTCGAGGAGAACAACCGCCGCTGGCTCAAGACCACGATCGCCGTCCTGGATTCTGACGGCGAACCCCAATTGAGTTATGAAGAGGTGGATACGTCGCTCATTCCTCCCCGCCCGCGACTGTACGGCGTGGTCGGCGGCAGCCTGATCGAGGAAGTTTGGCGGGAGCGTCAAGCCGACCCGGCCGCTTCGCCCGTTCCAGCAGGCCAAGCGGCGGCGGTCAGGGGCTGAGTCGTCGATCCCGGCGGGGCGCCACGGCAGCACGGCCCGGCGCCCGGGAACAAGGCAAGATAGCGGAACCGGGCACACTTGGGGAGGGGCGCCGCGGGCGGTGATTCCCGCCATTTCGGTTTCATCAAGACGGAAAGCTCAAGCAGAAGCGAACTCTATGTCCAGCACACGCGATCGCGAGGAACACGAGGGCGGCCGGCCGAGGCCAGAGGCGTTTGACGTCGTGGTCCTTCGACAAGACGGTCCCGGAAGGCCCAGCTATTGGGAGCGGCACCGCGTCGCCTACGAGCCCGACATGAATGTGATCAGCGTGTTACAGCGCATCGCCGCCAACGCGCGGACCGTGGAGGGGCGGCCTGTCGCCCCGATCGCGTGGGAATGCAATTGCCTGGAAGAGGTTTGCGGGGCCTGCACCATGGTGATCAACCGGCGCGTGCGTCAGGCTTGCACCGCGCTGGTCGATCGCCTGTTGGAGGAGGAGCCCCGCCAGATCGAGCTGCGTCCGATGTCGAAGTTCCCCGTGATCCGCGACCTCGTGGTCGACCGCTCCCGGATGTTCGAGACGCTCAAGAAGATCCGTGCGTGGCTGCCGGTCGACAGCTACCTCGACATGGGGCCAGGCCCGCGCCAGTCGCAAGACCAGCAGGAGCTGGCCTACGTGCTGAGCAAGTGCATGACGTGCGGGTGCTGCCTGGAGGCGTGCCCTCAGTATGTGAAGATCGAGATTCAGCGCAAGCCCGGCGAGACCGACGCGCAATTCGACGAACGTCAAAAGGCGGCGTTTGACCGCGGGTTCATGGGGGCGTTCGCCATCGCGCAGATCGACCTGTTCAACACCAATCCGATCGGCGAGATGACGTCGCGCGAGCGACTCGACGCCCTGGTCGCCGAGGGGGGAATCCAGGTTTGCGGCAACGCCCAGAACTGCGTTCGCGTGTGCCCCAAGGAGATTCCCCTGACGCGTTCCATCGGCCGCGCCGGCCGTATCGCCACGCGCCATGTACTGAAGCAGTGGTTCGACCGATGAACGCGGCGCTGTGGCGCAAAGCGATCCGCGACGCCTGGATTCAACTGGCGGCCAGTTGCGTCCTCTTGATCTTGTTCGGGTGGTGTTTCGTCTGGCTGATGAGCCTCTTCCGGCCGGGCATGCTCGTCGCCATCCTCGACTATCTGCCCAGCTTCGTCGAACCGCTCGTGGGCGTGCCCCTGGCGAAGCTCGCCACGGCGACCGGCCGGATCAGCGTGCTGTACGTTCACGTGGTGACGCTTTTGGTTTGCCTGGGGTGGGCGATCGGGCGGGGATCGGACGTGGTCAGCGGCGAAATCAGCCGTGGGACCATGGACCTTTTGGCGACCCTCCCGGTCCGACGGGGGTGGATCGTCGCCTCGTCGGCCGTCGTCACCGCGGTCGGCTCCGTGGCGCTGGCCTGCTCGATTTGGGTGGGCAGTCTGGCGGGATTGGCCACCGTCTCGTTTCCCGACGCCGCGGGCCCCCGCCAATTCCTTCCGGGCGTGGTGAATCTCTTTTCGATGACCTTCTGCGTCGCCGGAATCACTGCCCTGCTGTCCGCCTGCGATCGAAGCCGCTGGCGCACGGTGCTCCTGGCCGGAGGGCTGTTCGTGGTCTCGTCGATCGTGAAGCTGGTCGCGCGGCTATGGACGCCGGGGGCGTGGCTGAGATACCTGTCCGTGCTCACGGCCTTCGAACCCCAGCAACTGATCCTTCTCGATCCTGAGACCACCCTCCGCATGGCCTGGGAATACAACACCGTCCTGTTGGCAATCGGGCTGGGCGCCTATGGGATCGCCGCGGTGGTATTCTCGCGCCGCGACGTTCCCACGGCTTATTGAAGCGAGGCAGGCGGTCGCGCGTTGGAAGCCGTGTCCTCGGGATGGGAACCGGGGCTCGGCGGGTCGCGCAACAAAAAACGTCCGAAGCCCTGGCGACTTCGGACGCAAAGCAGATTTCGAAACCCCCGGCTTCCGCCGCTTCGGTGAAGCCCGTCGCGCGGTCGCGCCAACTAGTCGACGTCCGTTGGCGGCGCCGGATCGCCCGATTCGCGGGTAATCATGAACATGTAGGCCGCCACATCGATGTCGTTCATGATGCCGTGCACGCTACCGTCGACGAACAGGTGATTGGTGACGTTGCGGTGATGGCTCTGCGGACCGTACTGCATCGGCCAGAACCCCGAAGGCAGGTACCAATAGGTCTGATAATCCTGGCGGCCGAGGTGGGTGCGGAATTCCGGATAGTTGATCGCAATCCCGCTCTCTTCCCTCGTGAACTTGCCGTTGAACCCCGTCGGGTGCCAATAACGGCCGTAATCGTAATCGTTGCGGAACGTGACGGCATCGGGCGGACTGTAATTGGGAATGACCGTGGGCAAACCGACGACCGTGGCCTCCCAGCCCAAGGCCCACCTCGCCCGGATCGGCTCAACCGTCTCAACCGCCAAGATGGTGTGGGCCGCTCCATCGCTCTTGAAGTTGGTGAAAGTGAGCCTCGAGCCCGGGAAGCATGCCCCGTCGGGATGCTTGCCAGGCCAAATCGGCAGCGTGTTGGGAACCGTCCTCCAATAGGTGTCCGTGACCCAAAGGCTTTGGAAGTGGGTCGCGCCCATCATTTTGTAGTTCGTCAGAGCTTCCGGCATGATGAAACCGTCCCAGTTGGTGTCCACCACGCGTTCGCCGCTGAAACTAGGGCAAATCAACTCCGCCAGCACCGTCCGCCGCGCGAGAATCTGGTTCTGGACAACCTGGGAGTTGGGCTGATTCAAGTCGACTTGATACACGAACGGGAATCCGTTCACCGTGTTGAGCGTCTTCCACATCGCCTCTTGCTCCAGGTCGGGCAAGAGATCGACCACCCAACTCCAACCGATCATATCCACGATCTCGCTCGTGATCGGGTGGCGCACCACTCGACCCGCCGACGGAAAACGCTTCTGCTTGTCGTGGAAATTGTGAAAGGCCAAACCGATCTGTTTGAGCTTGTTGGTGCACTGGCTCCGCCGCGCGGCCTCGCGGGCCGACTGGATCGCCGGGAAAAGCAAGGCGATCAAAATGGCGATAATCGCAACCACCACCAACAACTCGACGAGTGTGAAACCTCGCCTGGCAACGCGCGACCTCATGGGCTACCTCCTACGAAACCTATTCAAAATAACTCGGAGTCAACTCGGGCCGTCCAACTCCCTCGGATTGTATCTTGCCTAACTTGGTCCTGTCAAACTTTTTCCGACACAAGCCCCGCTGAAACAGTCCTCTCCAGTTGACGCAACCGCCAAAGTTTCCCTCTAAGTACATTCCTTCGGGGGGCATCTAATTCCACATAAGATCCCGACTCATTGCCTCGTCACGCATTTTTTGGGGGGGGCGAATTGCGGTTTGCAACAACGGCGGGATCGGCCAGAATAGCCTTGTGTCCGGGGCCTCCAGGGGGAGACTCTTTTTCAGAATTCGTCCGCCAGCCTCTTTTCCGATCGCCTGCCCCCCACGAATGACTTCTCACGAAGCACAACGCCGGTTCGCGCTAGGAATCGTCCAGCGGTTGCGTGCCTCGGGCTTTGTGGCCTATTGGGCGGGGGGATGCGTTCGGGATCAGTTGTTGGGCCGAGTGCCCAAGGACTACGACGTGGCCACCAATGCCTCTCCCGATCAGGTTCGGGCGATATTCGGCCGCCGCCGCACCGTGGCCATCGGGGCGGCCTTCGGCGTGATTTCGGTCCTCGGCCCAAAAGAGGCGGGACAGGTCGAGGTGGCCACTTTCCGCCGGGACGCCGATTACCGTGACGGCCGCCATCCCGACCGCGTCGTCTTCAGCTCGCCCGCCGAGGACGCCGCGCGCCGCGACTTCACGATCAACGGCCTTTTCTACGATCCCTTGGAAGATCGTGTCTTGGACTTCGTCGGCGGCCAGGCGGACCTTGCCCAGGGAATCATCCGCGCGAT
>FWPV01005569.1_pt1 | contig 13248 bp, 10 predicted proteins | sample 2228371 | NCBI WGS metagenome assembly FWPV01 (sample SAMEA103939776, study PRJEB20133) | metagenome | reverse complement strand
TGATCAGAAAGCTGGCCGGGCGTGCCCTCGATGCCCACATGGCTCAGGCCGTTGCGCTCTAACAGCCGCCTACCGACTTCATAGCCCGACATGTTCACCGTGTTGCGCACTCTTTGATATTTGCCGTATGCCGCTTGAACCTTCCATTGCGCATAAAGCCCGAGGATCAGGGCGGGTAAAGCGAATAAATAGTATATAGGATCAACCATGGCCCACATTGTTTCATCACCTCCGCTATGGTCGTACAATTGGCTTACAAGGCTCGACGCTCTTGAGCTCTCGACTTTAGTATACGCGCATCGAGCGGCTATGTAAAGTTTCGGGAGCAGCTCAATTCACTGACGGTAGTTCGGCGCCATGGCCGACACGCCGAGAGCGGGGCGATTACTGGCCTCTCTTTTCGTCCAGGGCTTTCTCCCAGGCTTGGCGCAGCGTGATCAGATCCGCATAGATAAAGGTGGGTTTGACCTCGTATGCAGCGGCTTCTTGTTCTGATGAGATGCCGGTCAGCACCATGATCGTGGCAATGCCTGCGCGATGACCGCCCAGCACGTCAGTATCCACGCGGTCACCGATCAGAACCGTCTCCCGCGGCTCGGCGCCCAGCCGTTGCATGGCTTGTTGGAGCATGATCGTCTCCGGCTTGCCCACCACGATAGGCTGTACGTCGGTCGCAGCGACCAGCGCGGCCAGGTTGGCGCCTGCGCCGGGGATAATGTCCTTTTCCAACGGATAAGTCTTGTCCGCATTGGTACCGATGAAGACAGCCCCGTTGCGAATGGCCAGGCACGCCGTTTTGAGCTTTTCGTAGGTGAGGCCCTTGTCCCAACCACAAACCACATATTGCGCGTCGCGCCCGGCCATGACAAAACCGCGTTTCTCGAGTTGCTCGATCAGAGGGGCCTCGCCGATGACGTTCACTTTGGTTCCGGGCGGGGCGATAGTGGCCAAGTATCTCGCCGTGGCCACACCCGAGTTCATGATCTCCTCCTCGCTCACCTCGAGGCCCATGCGCCCGAGGCGCTCGGCAAACATCTTGGGGCTCAGCGTCGAATTATTGGTCACGAGCATGAATCGTATGCCGCGCTGCCGGAAAAAGGCCAGTAACTCCGGCCCCCCGGCAAGCCCCGTCTGACCGCGATAAAGCACGCCATCCATGTCAATCAACACGTAGCGGAAATCCGATAATCTAACAGCCATGTCTTGCTCCACGAACCTCGATTCTCCGCAATGGGCCGGGCGCGAGACGGCAAATTTTGCCGAAGGCGTGCGCCCTTTGCCCGAAAGTCAGGATACCCTCACAGGCGCGCCCAGAGTAGGGTGGCCACCTGGTGGGCGCGCGTCCAGATTGCTCGCTCGTCCATGGTCATCAACCGGCGCTGCCGCATGAGCACGCGCCCTGCGACGATGGTGGTGTCTACGTGTCCGGCTTGCATGTTCATCAGATGCCAAGGCAGGTTGGCTGCCGTCAAGGGCGTGGGGCTGGGATAATCCACCAAGATGATATCCGCTTGCGCGCCCACGGCCAGCTCGCCCAGTCTGGCATGAAAGATGCGCGAGGCGAGCGCTGCGTTCGTGTCTAGCGCCATGCGCGCCACCGTGAGCGGCGAAGAAGCATGGGGATAGCCGGCGCGGTGCTTGATGAGCAGTGTGCCGACGCTCATCTCGCAGAACATGTCCGATCTAAAACCATCCACCCCCAGCCCTACGCTCAAACCGTGCTCAAGCATCACCGGCACGGGCGCAAGCTCGCCCGCATCGTTCAAATTGGAGCGCGGACAATACACGACCCAACTATTCGCCTTGGCGAGCAAATCCATCTCCGAGGGCATGATATTCACACAGTGCACCGCGATCGTGCGGCGTCCTCTGTCGCCGCGCTTGCGCAGTCGTTCCACCACGCGCATGTTAAAGCGCTTCAGAGAATCTTGCTCGTCGGCCTGCTCCTCGGCCACGTGCATATGCAAGCCGATATCCGCGATGGCGGCCGCGCCTACGGCAGCCGCCAGGGTCTCGTCCGAGAGGTGCATCGAAGCGTCCAAGCCCATCATCGCTGCCAGGAGCGTTTCGTTTTTGATGCGCCGCGCCAAACGCACATTCTCCTCGACTGCTTTGCGCCCGTTGACCGCACTATAACGGTCGCTGACCTCATAACTCAGACAGGCGCGCAGCCCGGCTTGCAGGGTCGCCTCGGCCAGTGAATCGAGCGCATAGTCCAGCGCGTTGGGCGAGGAGTGATGCACAAAAAGCGTTGTCACCCCGCCGCGGATGGCCTCCATCGCATAGGCCAACATGCTATAACGGATATCTTCGTATCCCAAAGCCGAGCTCAACGCCCGCCACAGGGCACGCAACGGCTCTCCCACGGCGATGGAGCCCGGCAACATCATACCGCGTGCAAAGATCGCCGAAGGATGGCAATGTGCGCAAATCAACCCGGGCATAACCAACAGGCCCTGCGCGTCCAACACCTCATCGCGCGGGTACTTGGAGGCCAGCTCGGCGTTCGGCCCTATCTCGGCGATGAGCGCGCCCTCGATGCGCAGGCCCTGCTGGGCCAATATATAGCCTTCCGCGCCGCGTATTACCAGCGTGCCGTTGAGGATGAGCACAATCTACCTCACAGAGTCGCGTGCATAAGCGCGCAGATTATACCACAGACGGGGCTGCCACCAAGCGCCCCGCTTGCCACAGGCCGCCCAACGAGTACAATCAAACACAACCTTGATGAACGATCAATAGAAAGGATGGTTATGGCAGACAAACTTCGTGTGGGCATTATAGGCTGCGGCGGCATGGCCAGGGGGCATGTGCGCGGTTATCTGTACTGCGGGCGTTATGAAATCGTGGCTCTGGCCGACCTCGACCCCGAGACCATGGACAACTATGACGCCGAGTTCAAGTTCAAAACCAAGCACTACACCGACGCGCGGGAGATGCTGGATAAGGAACGCCCCGACGTGGTGTCCATCGGCGTGTGGCACAAAGGCCACGCACCCTGGACGATCGCGGCGGCGGCGCGACGGCCCAAGGCGATTCTCTGCGAAAAGCCGATGGCCGATTCGATCCAGGCGGCGGAGCAGATGCTCATCGCTTGTCAGCGCAACAAAGTCAAGCTCGTTATCGGGCACCAGCGCCGTTTCCTGCCTGCCTACACCATGGCGCGCGATCTGATCGCCGAGGGGGCCATCGGCCAAGTGCAGCTTATTCAATCTTTCGGGCACGACGGCATGCCCAACTATTGCTCACACCAGACCGATATGTACCGCTTCCTCTTGGGCGATGACGAGTGCGAATGGGTGATGGGCAACGTCGAGCGCAAGACGGACCGCTGGGAGCGTTCGACGCGCATCGAGGATTGCGCCGTGGGCATCTTCCAGTTCAAGTGCGGCGCACGCGCCATGCTGCTCAGCCAGGTGACCCCCATCGTCTATCAGGGCGCCCAGGTTTTTGGCACGGAGGGCATCATTGATTTCAACACCGAGGAATTGCGCCTGCTCAATAAATCCACCGGTGGCGCATGGAAGACCTTCCGCCCTGATGGCAAGTTCTTTAAGCTGGAGGAGCAGGGCAGCCGTTTCGAGTGGGTCGAGGGCAGCACGGCCCAGGCCGACGAGCTGGCCGACTGGATCGAAGGCAAAGTGAGCACGCATCGCAACAACGGCGAAAACGGCTTCAAGGCGTTGGAGATGATACACGCGGTGTACGAGTCGGCGCGTTGCCCCGCTCGACCCGATGATTGATAGCGGGCATCTTGCGCCACAGCGGCCGGGGCGCTACGACATTCGCGCCTACTCGCTGCACGGCGAGCGCATGTGGAGCGACGGCTCTGTGCCGGAATCATCCGAGACGTGCGAAAGCTAAAGGGGGGCACCATGCACAAGGTGCGGATGGCCCAATACGGTACCAAACACGGCCATGCGGCGGGCAAACTGGCGGCCCTGCTGGCGAACCCTCAGGTGGAGCTCGTCGGCGTCTATGAGCCAGACAGCGCGCGGCGACGCGAGTTAACGCAGGGGGGCGGCCCCTACCGCGGCGTGCACTGGTTCGAGCACGAGACCGAGATGCTGGACGACCCTACGATCGTGGCCGTGGCCTCCGAGGGGCGCAATGACGAGAGCCTGGCGCAGACCGAGGCCATTATCATGGCGGGCAAACATGTCTGGTACGACAAGCCCGCCGGCGAGGACTGGCCGCGCTGGCAACACGTGGTAGCGTTGGCCCGTGACAAGGGCCTTTACATCCAGATGGGCTACATGTTCCGCTATCATGAAGGCTTTCAGCGCATCGCTGCGTGGGCCAAAGGCGGCCTTCTGGGCGAGGTGTTCGGTGTGCGCGCGCACATGTCCACCTGGATCAACGAGGCTGCCCGTCGGGTGATCGGTGTGCACAAGGGAGGCATCTATTTCGATCTGGCGGGGCACATGCTCGACCAAATCGTTTGGCTGTTGGGCCGTCCGCATAGGGTGACATCCTTTCTGCGCCATGATGACGTCCTTGTGCCCGGCTTTGTGGATAATTCGCTCGTGGTGATGGAATACGAGCGTGCCATGGCCTATGTAGATATCGCCGCTATGGAGCCGCGTCCCATGGCGCGCCGTTACGAGGTGTATGGCACGCAGGGCAGCGCCATCTTGCTGGAGCCTTTCGAGCCGGCCCACGCTATTCGTCTTTGCCTGGAGCGTGCCGTGGGCGGCTATGAGCGCGGAGAGCAGATCGTGCCCGTCGCGCCGCAAAGCCGACAGGCGCTTTACGAGCGGGAATTGGAAGCCTTTTTATCCGTCCTGGCAAATGAGCGCCCCCCTGACCGGCCGATCGAGCACGAGTTGCTGGTGCAGGAGACGCTCCTGCGGGGGACAGGGGCGATCTCGCTATGAGTACGATGCCCTTCTATAGCGCAATCAGGATGGAATTGGCCCGGTAGCCAAGCAGACGCGGCGCCAGACCAAGGCGGCCTGTATCGCCTGATAAAACCACAAAAAACCCGTTCCCAGCTCGCGCAGGCGAGTTTGGCCTTATCGTGGCCCCTGGCATTGGCCAGAGGCTCGGGCGTGCCTATCGCACGGTCAGTCCCTTGCGGCCCCCCAGCCCGCTATACCATACCTCAAAATGCGGGTGTTTGGCGACCTCTTCCTCGACGATCTCCACGCCCCAGCCGGGCCCCGTCGGTAGCTCGATATGCCCGTCCGCGATCATAGAGCCCAGCGCGGGTTTCATCACCGCATCGCGCCAAGGCGGCTCCATCTCGGTGGACATGTACTCCAGGGCGAGAAAGTTAGGAATATTGGCGCACAGGTGCGCGCTGATGACCGTCGAGAGCGGGCTATTGGGGTTATGCGGCGCGACCGGCAGGTGATAGGCCTCGGCCAGCGCGGCGATCTTTTTGGCTTGCGTGATCCCCACGTGGCAGACGTCGGGCAGCACGAGGTCGAGCGCGCCGATCTCCAGATAGTCGCGAAAGTCCCATACCGTGTACAGGTTCTCGCCCGTTCCCACGGGCGTCGAGGTGGAATCCACCAGCCGCCGGTAGCTGCCGGGCGATTCGTCCTGGCGGATGGGGTCCTCGAAGAACATCAGGTGATAAGGCTCCAGCGCCTTGGCCAACGCCATCGAGGACGGCAAGTCCAGGCGGTTGTTGATGTCTATGGCGATGTCAACCTGGTCACCCACCGCCTCGCGCACCGTGCGGACTTTGGCGACGGTATCGGCGATGGCTTTCAGGCTGATACTGCGACTCACGGCCGGCCGTTGGGGCAAACCCACGGGGTGCAACTTCAGGGCGTCGAATCCCTGTTGCATGATGTAGCGCGCTTGCTTGGCGATGCCCTCGAGCGAGGTATCTCCCTCGCGCCAGGTGTAGCCGCCCTGAAAGCCGGAGCCGTAGGCGTCGCAGTTGTCGTAATAGAGCCTCACGCGCTCGCGGCAGCGCCCGCCCAGCAGGTTGTAGACGGGCACATTCAGCGCCTTGCCCACGATGTCCCACAAGGCCGTCTCCACGCCCGTTATCGCCACGGAGAGGTCTTTTCCGCCGGTGTAGGAGGCGGTCCACATCTTTTGCCAGAGCCTCTCGATGTCAAAGGGGTTCTCGCCAAGCACGAGGGGTGTCAAATCTTCTTCGATAACCTTGCAGTGCGCCGGCGCGCGCAGCCACTCGCTCGCGTCGCCCCAGCCGACGATGCCCGCGTCGGTGGTCACCTTGACGAACGTCCACGTGCGGATGCCGCCCTGACACAAAATCGGCTTGATCTCGGTGATCTTCATCTCCCGACCCTCCTCACATGATCGTGTGTGCGCGCCCCCTATTCTACGCGATCGGGCGGGGTAGCTCAAGGGCGGGGATGTTTCAAGGTGCGCGTCCATTGTCGAGGTGATTGTGTCTGGCTATAATCGGTATCCAGTATCGAGCCATCAATGCACATCTATCTATGGGAAGGGGCTACGATGCGAACGGGTATGCGTTTATTCTGGGTCGCGCTTGTGTGGATCAGCCTTTTGCCATCCTCGGGGGGCGCGCGGGGGGCGGCAGAGTTAACGGGTTCGTGGAACGTCCAGGTACTTGGCCAATTGAGCAGAGAGGCTTACGTCGTGGCCGTGCGGGGGGCCTACGCCTATATCGGCGTGGGGATGAGTGTAGCGGTGGTGAACGTCTCCAACCCTTCCGACCCCTGGGTGATGGGACAAACGAGCCAGTTGCCAGACAACGTACAGGCCATCTTTGTGGCGGGGTCTTATGCTTATGTCGCGGACCAGGATGCGGGCCTGCGCATCCTAAACGTGTCCGACCCGTATAATCCCCGCGAGGTGGGCTATTATCAGACGCCGGGAACCGCCAAGGGCGTGGTTGTGGTGAATAACCTGGCCTATGTCGCGGATCACGATATGGGATTGCGCATTGTCAACGTGTCCAATCCCTTTAACCCCTACGAGGTGGGTGCCTATGAAACGCCAGGGAACGCCTCGGGCGTGGCAGTGGCCGGCAACCTGGCTTATATCGCCGAGCGAGGGACGGGCCTGCGCATCGTCAACATATCTAACCCCGCCAGCCCCTACCAGGTGGGATTCCTGAACACAGGAGGAAATGCTTACAGCGTGGCGCTAATGGGCAATTTAGCCTATGTCGCGGATGGTGCGGGCCTGCGCGTCGTGAACGTGTCCAGCCCTTCCAACCCTTACCAGGTGGGCTACTATGACGCGCCTGGAAACGTCTGGGGAGTAGAAGTGGAGGGCAATCTGGCCTACGTCTCCTGCTTCAATGCGGGCTTGCGCATTGCTAACGTTGCCGACCCGACCAATCCCACCGAGGTGGGCTACTATGAGGAAGGGCAGGTCTATACCATGGCGCTGGCGAACGGCCTGGCCTACGTCGCGCGCGGGGGAAACGGGCTGGTGATCTTGCGCTACGTGGGCACCTCGGCCCCCGCGGCCCCCAGCAACCTGACGGCCACGGCAGTCTCATCGTCGCAGATCAACTTGTCGTGGCGCGATAACTCTAGCGACGAAAGCGGCTTCAGGGTGTATCGCAACGGCGCGCTGCTCGCTACATTGGGAGCGGGTGTAACCTCTTATCAGAATATAGGCCTGCCCTGTGGGACATACTATAGCTACTATGTTACGGCCTACAACGCCGGAGGGGAATCCAGTCCCAGCAATACGGCCGGCGCTACGACGCACCCCTGCAGCGCGCCCCCCACCCCAGCGGTGGTGCGTCTGCCCGTCATCCTGCGCGGTTATGCGCTCCCGGGCGGACCGCCCGAGGAGTGGCGCTACGACGATGGGGTCAAGGATCATGGCGCGATAGCCACCGATCCTGGCTATGCCATGGAGGTGCGCTTTAACGCCGTCCAGCGTCGACAGATCCTGCGCCTGCGCTACTATCTCTACCAGCTCGGTAACCCGGTTCGTCTTTACGTGCGTGACAACTCCGGCGAGCGTTACTCGCGCGAGGTGACGCCCTCCGTGCCGGGCGGTGAGGGCTGGTTCGACTGGGATGTCTCGGGCAATAGAATCTATGTGCAGGGCCCCTTCAGCGTAGGGTTCGAATCGCGCGCGGGGGGCGGCCCGGCCTTGGGCCGCGATGAGACGGCGCCCATTGACGGATACAGCTATCAGGGGCCTCTGGGCAATCTACAACAGGTCACCGATGCCGATTTCATGATCCGCGTGTTGGTGTCGGGACCGGTGACTGGCTCGACGGTGTATCTGCCGGTCATGCTCAAGTGAACGACTTGGTATGGGACATCACGATGGACAGGATTGCCAAGCCTAGCGATTCTGTCCATCTTCACTACATTCTCTCGAGTTCCGGTCCATGAGAATTTGTCTGGCGAACCTGGATTTCATCCCCCGCCGCACGTCGGGGCTGGCCGTCTATGGCGAGGCGCTGGCGCTGGGGCTGGCGCGCGCGGGGCACGCGGTGACGGTCGTCACGCGGCAGCATGCCGGCCTGGCGTCTCGGGAGCGCATCGAGGAGATCGAGGTGCATCGCGTGTCGGGCGGCCTGGATTGGATCGGCTATGCCTGGCACGCCGGGCCGGCCATCGCGCGCCTACAGCGCGAGCGCCCATTCGACATCGTGCATTTCCTGGACGCGCATTTCGCTTACCACTACCACGGGCCATACGTGGCGAGCCTTTTTCAATCCTTCCGCCAGCGTGCCACGGCGGATGGCGGTTTGCCCTACCATAGCGACTGGCGCGGTCTGGTCACGCGCCTCGCCTATTACCATGCCGCGCGCTGGCTGGCGGAGCGGCCCGCCGTGCGCCGCGCGCAGCACCTCATCGCCTCCAGCTGCGCCACGGCGGAGGAGTTTGTGGCGCATTATGGCGTCGCGCCCGAGCGCGTGACCGTGGTACCGCTGGGGATCGACCTGGAGCGCTTTCGCCCGCAGGACGCCAGCGCCCTGCGCCATAAGCTGGGCCTGGAGGGTGCGCCGGTGCTTCTGCACGTGGGCTTTGGCACGCCGCGCAAAGGGCTGGAATACCTGGCGCGCGCCATGCGCCTCTTGCCGCCCGACGTGCGCCTGGTCAAGGTCGGGCGCTGGGAGGCGAGCTACCGGGCCAAGTTCTATCGTCTCCTCGGCCCCGACGCCGGGCGCGTGATCGAGCTAGGCTACATCCCCGACGAGGAGATCCCGCTCTACTATAGCCTGGCGGATGTGTTCGTCTTCCCCACGCTGTTGGAGGGCTTTGGCTACCCGATCTGCGAGGCGCTGGCGTGTGGAACGCCCGTGGTGACCACGGACGCCAACTCGTGCGCGGAGGTGCTCGGCCCGGGCGGGCGCGCCGTGCCCCCGCGCAACCCGGCGGCCCTGGCTCATGCGATCGGCGAGCTACTGGCCGACGCGGCGCTACGTCGGCGCCTGGCCGAGCAGGGGCGCGTCTGGGTGGAGAAGCATTTCAGTGTGGAGCGCATGGTTCGCGAGACGCTGGAAGTGTATGAGCGGGTTCGAACGATGAGAATGGGAAATTCTGACTGAATGAGATCACCGTTTGATGATCAACCCCTGCCCCGTCGGCAGCGCCAGGACCTGCACGCCCACGCGCGCGGCGAACCCGTCCAGGGCGCGCCGCTGCGGTTCAAAGCCCCGCCAGCCGTAATCGTCCGAGAGGATCACCGCGCCGGGGGGCATCTTGTCCCAAAAGAACTCGGCGGCGGCGACCTCGGGCGCGGCCACGTTCATGTCGAGCGATAGGTAACACACCTGCTCTGCTTCCACGAGTGGCAGCGTCTCGGGCACGACGCCGCGAACCAGGCGCACGTTAGGGAAATCCTTGAACGTTTCCTGCACGGCCGCATAGCATTCCGCATAGCCACCGGGTCGGCGGCCCAGGCGGCGCTCCTCCGGCGAGATGCTTTCCTCGGGCACGCCGCAAAAGGTGTCTAGCAGGTAGAAGGTCTTGTCTAGCCGCGCGAAATCGAGATAGTGCATCACCGCCCGCGCCAGTCCCCCGCGGTTGACGCCGCACTCCACGAAATCGCCGGGTAGGTGCGCAACCTGTTGCGCCGCCCAACACGCGACATAGGCGCGCCAATGGATCTCGCGCCAGCCCCATGAGCCGGTGCGCTTGCCCAGATCGTAGGCAGCCAGAAAACGCGCGTCGCGCAGAAAAGGGCAGGCGTGCTCCGTGGCCAGGCCATCCTGGCAATAGGTCAGCCCCGGCCAGAGGACGCCCAACGCCGCGCGCCGTGCGCGCTCTCGTAATCGCCCTAGAATGCTCCTCACTCCCATGTTAGCTCTCCATCCTCATGGGCTTGCGCGCCTTGATGACGATGTGGTGCGCGTGCCAAGGATCGAGGCGGGCGCATAGGCGGCCCAAAAACGGCGGCAGGGGATAGTACCCGAACCCGCGCGCCCACTCGACGTGCAGGCCCTCCCGCTCCACCAAGCGCACGAGCGCGCGATAGGCCGCCACCACGATATGCCGGTGTAGCTCCTGCTCGACGTGGCTTTCGACTTGCCCTTCGGTCGGTAGACGATAGGCCTGGCGGTGCAGACGCTGCACGATGGCCAAGTCGGCGTCGAACATGCTCGTCAAGTTGGGGCCGGAGAAGGGCTGCAATCCCAGCACCAGGGCCAGGATGTTGTGCCAGGAAGCCAGGTTGGGCGTGGCGATGACGAGATACCCTCCCGGCCGCAACACGCGCCGCGCTTCACCGATCGCCAAGCGCGGATCCACCAGGTGCTCGAGCACGTCCATCATCGTCACGGCGTCAAACGAGGCGTCGGCAAAGGGCAAAGGGTGGTTGGCATCGCCGACGAGCACGCAGATGCCCTTGGCCGCCGCCTCGCGCAGCGTGCGCGCGTTATAGTCCAGGCCGACGATATGCCGCGTGTCCGCCGCCTGGGCCAGCAGCAGCGTGTTGACCCCCGTCTGGCAGCCGATGTCCAACAGGCGCGCCGCGGGGTTGCGCTCCATGCACGCGCGCTGCGCAGCATAGCGCCGCCGCACGGTATCCTGGTAGATGTAGTCGAGATAACGCTCCAATAGATGGCCGAACATGCTCATAGCTTGCTGCGCCGCACGATCAGATCGGCCAGCAGGCCCAGCGCAAGCATCTGAAAGGCCGTCAGCATGATGATCACCGTGGAGGGCGCAAAGTGAAAATAGTAGGTAAAAATATCGTAGATCATCTTGATCCCACCGACGGCAAAGAGAAACAACGTCAGCGGCAAAAAGACGCGCAGCGGGTTGAAATACATGATCGTGCGCACGACCAGCGTCAGGTAGTTGTAGGTATCGCGGATGGGGTGGAAGGTGGAGCGCCCGATGCGCTTGAAATAAGGGATGGGAATCCATTTGACGGTGTAGCCGCTCGATAAAAAAGCCACCGTGATGGTGCTGACCCAGGAGTGCGTGGTAGGCAGGATGTTGAAGAACTGTGGGATCAGCTCGCGCCGCATCCCGCGTAGGCCCGAGTTGAGGTCGGGGATGTGGGTTTGCGTCAGATAGCAGGCCAGCAGGCGGATGAACTCCTTGGCGCTCGAACGCAGCAGGCGTAGCGTGCCCATCTCCCGATCGCGCGCGCCGATGACCATGTCGTAAGTGGCCAGCTCCTCGATGATCTTGGGGATAGCATCGGCGGGATAGGTGCCGTCGGCATCAATCATGATGACATAGCGCCCGCGCGCCGCCTTGACACCCGTGGTGCGCGCCGCGCCGTTGCCGCGATTGTGGGGATGAGAGACCACTTTTACCTCGGGGTGCGCTTGGCAAATGGCGCACGTGCCATCGGTAGAGCCATCATCCACTACGATCAGTTCCCAGGCGAGATCGAGCGGTCTCATCGCGGCCAAAATGCCCTCCAGGACGACCGGCATGGCCTCCTGCTCATTGTAGGCCGGAACCACAATGCTCACCATGATCTCTCGCTCTTCCATTTTTGCTCCCGTGTCTCACGTATGGCCTGCATTATAGCGGCCTAGGGCATGTTGGCAAAGGCGAATGCACGCAAATCCAATAAATCACCCACAAGGGTTATTGACTTTGGCCCCATCCTGCAGCTATAATAAGGCCATAAGCTCATATTATCTGTCCTATGGGAGGTATGCAAGATGAAGAAATTCGTTCGTATTGTCATCGGGCTGGCCGTGCTCGTGGCGCTGCTCGTGCCGCTAGGCGCGGTCTCGGCCCAGACCTGGGCGTCCGGCTTCCAGCTGCAGAACCTGGGGAGCGCGGCGGCGGGCATCACCATCAAGTTCTACGACAGCGTTACCGGCGCAGAAGTTACAGCAGCGCAGATTACAGACTCGATCCCCGCGATGCAATCCAAGACCTACTTTGCGGTGAGCAACAGCGGCCTGCCCTCCAGCTTTGCCGGCTCGGCGGTGGTGACGTCAGACCAGGATCTGCGCGCCATCCACAACCTGTACGCCTCGGCGGGCGGCACCTGGTTCGCCAGCTCTGCAGGCTATAATGCGGGCGCGAGCTCGGTCAACATGCCCCTGATCATGCGCAACAACTCGGGCTTTAACACCTGGTTCGCCGTGCAGAACGCGGGCTCCGCGCCGGCCACGGTGACGGTCGTGTTCACGGCCGGCTCGGCGGGCAACAACTATACCGCCCCCGCAGTGACCATCCAGCCCGGTGCCTCCAAGTATTTCTACCAAGCGACGGAGACCAACCTCGGTACGACCTTCGTCGGCTCGGCGGTTGCCACGGCCACCGGCGCGCCCATCGTCGCCACGGTCGTGCAGGTAGGCCCCAACACCGTGTTGGCCTATGATGGGTTCGTCGCGTCGTCCACGGGCGCGATCATGCCGCTTTTCCAAGCCAACAACTCGGGCTATATTAGCGGCATCCAGATCATGAACGTGGGCAGCTCGTCCACCGACGTCACGGTGAGCTACACGGCGCTGCCTGGCTATGGCTCCAACAACACCGAGACCAAGACCATCGCTGCCGGCTCATCTCAGACCTTTGGGCTGACCCTGTTCGGCAGCAGTCTGTTCGTCGGGTCGGCGCGCGTCACCACTAACAGCGCGAACCAGCCACTGGTGGCCATCGTGAACCAGCTCAACTCGAGCGCGGCCAAGGCCACGGCCTATAGTGCCTTCCGGCCGGAAGACGCCAAGCAGAGGATCAGCCTGCCCCTGATCATGGACCGCAACAGCGGCTACTATACCGGCTTCACGATCATGAATATCGGTTCTAGCTCCGCCAACGTCACGGTCACGTATTACAAGCAGGGCAGCAGCTCGCCCGCTAGGACGGATAGCTACACCATCCCCGCCGGTGGGACGCAGCTGGT
>FWPV01012293.1_pt1 | contig 13249 bp, 11 predicted proteins | sample 2228371 | NCBI WGS metagenome assembly FWPV01 (sample SAMEA103939776, study PRJEB20133) | metagenome | reverse complement strand
TTGTGTTTGATGGCAAAGTAATATATTCCTCCGGGATAAGGAAATGTTACTGTCATGCTCTGCCTTGTTCCAGGTGTTGCTGGAACTGGCTCATCTGGCACATCAATTGATATGTTCCAGTTTTCCTCCGTTATCGGCACTTTGTTATATCTTAATATATACTGGTTGTCGGTCCCTGGAACTTTTGCTGTCCATTCAAGCAATATTGTGTTGCCTGATATTCCTGATAATGCTGTAAGATCATTAATTTTATCTGAAAGTATCCCTACTATGAGTATCTGTGGTTCGATGGGTTGCTTATCGAGAAGGTTATCTGGAATAAATGGCTTTGCCTTCCATACAGCAAACTGAAGTTTGTATTCTCCAGCTTCTGAAACTAAATGCTCCCAGTTTATAGTTGCATATTGACCAGGCGAGAGATTGGTCAATAATTCTTCATAACTGCTAATCAAATTATTATTGTTATCCTTTATATCTGCAGAAATGAAAAAATTCCATGAAATATTGCCAGTATTCCTGATTACACAATTAATATAAAGATTATTGCCAATTTCCGTTACTAGAGGATTATCAGGGTCATCTGGAAAATATGTTTCAATCGTTGCCGAAATAATATCTGGTGAACCAGCAGGGCGAAATATTTGGATTCGATGGTTGAGAGTATCAGCTACATATATGTTCCCATTATTATCCAGCGAAATTCCACGAGGTTCTCTAAACTGTCCATTATTACTGCCACTAGTGCCCCACTTTGTCAGAAAAACACCATTTTGGGTAAATTTTTGGATACGATGGTTAGATGTATCAGCCACAAAAATATCGCCATTACTATCTATAGCTATTCTATGAAGCCATTGGAATTGCCCATCACCAGAACCAAAAGAACCCCATTTCGTTAGAAATAGTCCACTATTTGAAAATTTCTGGATACGGTTATTAGCTGTATCTGCAACATAAACATTACCACTGCTATCTACTGCCAAGCCCCAGGGAAAACCCAGCTGACCATCACCGGAACCAAAGGACCCCCATTTCGCTAGAAACTGACCACTGCTTGTGAATTTCTGGATACGATGGTTTTCAGTATCAGCAATATAGATATTTCCGCTACTATCTGTTGCTATTCCACGCGGAGCAAAGAATTGACCATTACCTGTTCCCCAGGAACCCCATTTTGCTAGAAACTGACCACTGCTTGTGAATTTCTGGATACGATGGTTACCTGTATCAGCAACATAAACATTACCGTTAGTATCTATTGCTATTCCGCGTGGAGCTCGAAATTGGCCGTTACCTGACCCCAAAGAACCCCACTTTGTTATGAATAAACCATTATTCGAGAACTTCTGAATACGATTGTTATTTGTGTCTGCCACATATATATTGCCATTATTATCTATTGCTACCTCATGAGGCTCTTGAAATTGTCCATCGCTTGATCTTCCGCAGAAAACTGTTAGAAATATACCATCAGATGTAAACTTCTGTATGCGATCATTATTCAAATCTGCTACGAATATATTACCATCATTATCAACAGCCAGTCCACATGGTCCTTGAAACTGTCCATTATCAGAACCTTCAGAACCCCATCTGGCTATAAATTGACCATTAAAATCAAATTTCTGGATACGATGATTACCATAATCTGATACATAAACATTATTATTATAAATAGCTAGTCCACATGGTCCTTGAAACTGTCCATTATTAGAGCCTTCAGAACCCCATTTAGCTATAAATTGACCATTAGAATCAAATTTCTGGATACGATGATTGTTCATATCTGAAACAAAAATATCACCAGTTCCAGTAACCAGAATATCATAAGGATAGCTAAATTGTCCATTTCCTGAACCTTCAGAACCCCATTTGTTTAAAAATAAACCTTCTGAACTAAACTTCTGAATCCGATGATTGCCTGAATCAACTACGTAAACATTATCTACTATATCTAACGCTATACCCTTTGGATTTATCAGCTGTCCATTGGCTGAACCATAATCACCCCAATTTCTTATAAATGTGCCTTCTGAACTGAAAACTTGAATGCGATGATTGTCTGTATCTGCTACGTATACATTACCATTATTATCGAGTGCTATTCCGTATGGAGATTTTAATTGCCCATCAGATGTGCCAGTAGAACCCCATTTTTTTAAAAATGCACCCATCGAACTTAATTTCCAAATACAATTATTATTTTTATCAACTATATAAACATTTCCAAATATGTCGATCGCCACATCCGAAGGATTATTGAGAATAAAATTTGTTTCAGGTAACTTCATAACAAATTCATATTCATCAGCATGAGTTATAAAATCTGCGATAGCTAATAAAATAACCAACGAAAATACTATTCCTTTCACTTTGACTCACTCCTTTCGATATCGACTGAAATTCTACATTTCTAACTATCATAAATTTTGAACGAAACTTTCACAAAATAAAAGCATTACACATCAAATATTACCTGAGCTTCCCAATCACCATCAGTTTTCCTTATTTGCAATTGATGATATGTAACATTTTTTATTTCTGTTTTGATCTCATGCCGGTTGCGATCAATCTTCTCACCGATAACCATAGCATTAATATGTGTATCGTCTATTTCATTTATAACAAATTCACCAAATATCACCCTTTCCGTTTCATAGCGAAATAATAGCTCATCAAGCCATTTTACCAATAACTGTTCTATGTTATTTGCAGAAACCTGAACATTATAACTTTCTTTTTTTTCAACTTTTTCTGGATCAGTAAGTATATCAAACATCGCATAAGCTGAATTGCTGAATACTTCAGCTATATCCTTACCAAATACTCTGATCCCTATATCTGCGGTATGATCAATCATTTCATAACGTTTCATTTTCAACGCTCCAAAACCCTCCTATAAAGTAAGTTGAACAATACTTCGATTATAATTGTTAATAGTAAGAATTTCTGCCAACTTTATACATTGCAAAAATATTTATCTCCGTTAAAAATTACTAGAGAATAACATACTTAATCAGGTAATAAAGTAAGATAATTAGACATAGCATGTCAAGATTAATCTTAATCTTGATAATCATTAGTATATTATAGTATAATGTGCAATAGATATAAAATCTTTAAAATTACGCTTTTTATAATCGAAATCAAAGACGAAAAAATTGGCAATTTTTTCAGCAAAAAAGGAGCATTAGAATGCAGAAAATAGGTGTCATTCATTATAATTTTCCGGGCTTTTCATTTGCGGATTTTCTGAAATATGCAAGTACAACGGGTTATAAATTTGTTGAGCTTTCAGTTGGCGATGTATGGGGCAATGATGTTGCAAATCCAGAAGCGAAAGCTGAAGAAGTCAGAAAAGAGGTCGAATCCTATGGACTCCAGGTTTCTGCACTTTCAGCAGGGAATGATTTTATTGTTTTAGACCCTGATTTAGTAAAAGCCCAGGTTGAGCGCATGAATAGGATATGCGGATTAACCAGACTTCTTGGCACAAAGGTAATACGAACAGAAGGTGGCAGTCCAAAAGATTCTGTGCCACAAGAAAAATGGGTTGAGGCTATGGCAGGCTGTTTGGTTAGATGCCTTGATGCTGCAGAAAAGAATGATGTTTATTTTGCGGTAGATAACCATGGATATGCAACAAATGATGGTGATCTTCAAGTTGAATTATTTGAGAAAGTTGGTTCAAAGCGTGTTGGTGCAAATATGGATACAATGAATTATCGATGGCGCGGTCATAGCCTTGAAAAAATTGACCATTTTTACGAAATAATTGCACCATATACTTTCCATACACACATGAAGGATGGCAGAGGTAGCCTTGGTGAATATCGAGGTGCTGCACTAGGCGAAGGCGAAATACATCTTGATTATGCAGTTAAATGCCTAAAACAGGCAGGATATAACGGTGTATGGTGCGCTGAATATGAAGGCAATGAAGGTCCAGAGATCGGCTATCGTAAATGTTATGAGTGGTTGAAAGCAAATGTATAAAATATTCGCGGTATTTATTTTAGTGTAAAAGGAATGCTATTTGGGCGTATGTCTGATATTTTTTTGAGTAAAACATGCTGTCTAGCTTGTTCCCTATATCCAAATACAAGATAATTTAATTTTATTTGTGGAGCATATACATAAGAAACATGCTGTGGGGGCAGGTTTTGTATGTTATCTGGCAATCTATTTCGTGTAAACTGGTTTTTATTTTATATAAGACCTGGACATAAAAGACTAGACCTGCCTCTAGCTCCACAAAGCCACAAGCTAGTCAGCTTGTGTTACATAATACATAAGCTTAATGCTGTTTTTGAATAAAACATGCTGACCAGCTTGTTAATTTGCTCAAATACAAGAAAAATATATAAGTATATACTATTTAGGAAAAAACACAGAGACACGGAGGCACAGAGAGAATTAATCACTAAGAACACGAATAAAATAATCACGAATTACACGAACAGTCCGAATCTTTTAACGATTACGCGATATATAAGCTTTTTGTAATGCAAACGTGTCATTCGTGGTTAATAATTCGTGTAAGCGATAATAAAAAAAATTATTTGTGTCCTTCGTCTTATTCGTGCCATTCGTGATTAAATATCCCCGTGTCTCTTTGTCTCCGTATTTTGTCTTTATTATTTTCAGTGTGAGTTTTTGTTTAGAGTTTGTGAACGAAGACTTAACTTGCAGGAGAATCCAGATGGGTGTTAGTAAATATTGGGATATAAATCAGGAGTTTTTTAAAGCAAAGTTTGAAAAGGCTTTAGATTATAAATCTTATCTTGATACCGGATTGGATCGTGAGCGTTCAAGATGGCAGGCTATATATGATCGCGTCAAATTAACTGATGAACAAAAACAATTGATTGCTAGTTTTAAAAGGAAAATGAATGTATTATGCATGAGCAGTTTAAGTTGTGGAGATTGTGTCAGACAATGTCCGATATTAGAACGCATATCTGAAGCTTCAGAGATGATTGATCTCAGGTTCCTGGATCGCGATTCAAACCCTGATCTTAGCGAAAAATTAAGAATACTGGGTGGAGCCAGGGTTCCTGTAGTGGTATTTCTAAGCGAGGATTTCTTTGAGTTTATGCGATTTGGAGATAGAACGCTTTCTACATACAGGAAGATGGCTCAGGAACAAATTGGTTCAGCTTGTCCTGCTGGCATAATTCCTCCTCCGGAACAGGAACTAGCTTTCATAACTCAGGAATGGATAGACATGTTTGAGCGAGTGCAGTTGGCATTAAGGCTATCTCCAATGTTGAGGGAACGTTACGGGGACTGATGATTAAAAAAGTAAAAATACTTGAGTTTGCTCCTACAGCAGACGAAATATGGCGAATACCGAAACATAGCAAAGATGGATATACAAGTTATGACCCAGAAATAGGTCTGATCTCCATACTCGATACAGCCCATGATGCTAAACCAAGACCAGAGATAATGGCTATTTATGCAGGAGGAAAGGCTACCAACGTTGCACGTGTTCTTGATAAACTATTAGATGCGGATAATGACACAGAAATAGAGCTTATAACCTTCCTGCCTCCACCTGCTGATGGACCCTTACAAAAACTGAAGCCAATAGAATGTGATGGATTTCAAATATTACCGTCGACTCCATCAGGCATATATGTTCAATGCCTGCAAATATCTAACCTTTCAAGGGTTAGACCACGCTTTGAGATTATTGATGAACTGCACGAAAAAGATGGCATGCAGACTACAAGAAGATGCATAGAAATTACACTTAAAGATGATATAGCTAGTATGAATTTCAGCCCTCGCATTATATGGTCGCAAGAATCAGCGTATGCTGTATTGTCAAGAGTAGCTCAGATTGTAAAGGGAACAGACCTGGTTGTAATAGCAGGAGCTCCTCCAACATGGCATGTTAGAAAAGGTGAAAGACTTACTCCTGATACCTTTTATTCAGCAATAAATGATCTTTTAGATGATGATTGTAAATTATCCATTGATGCACGTGGAAATTACATTCATGAGTGTTTATCCGCAGTTAAGCCTCCAAGGTTCATTTTTATGAACAGAGATGAATTTGATGAAGCGGATAATTTTTGGAAAGAATTAAACGGTAGAAAATTTGCAGGAAGCTTGTTTGTGCATGATAAGGACGGTTGTTGGATATGGGATGGTAGATTTCCTTATGCTGAAGATAAATTTTTCGGTGCAGATTACTTGCCAGCTATTAAAGTAAATAAGGTGTTCTCAACTATTGGTGCTGGTGATGCTATGCATGCAGGATTTCTTAAAGAATGGATATGTTCTGAACAAGAATACGATGAACTATCATCTCAAAAAAGGCTCCATCATTGTATAACTTATAGTCAGGTTGTGTCTGCTGTATCCGTAAGTAATGAAAAGGCAACACACGGCATAGATGCTCTTATGGTGAATAAAGAGTTTAAAAAGATTCGGAGGTAGCAATGATTGAAAAAGCGATGGCTGCTGTGCTCCAGAAAATGCGTGAGATCAAATTGGAGGAAGTTAAACTCGGTGGACTGGATGATGACCAGGCACTAATAAAAATTAAAAATTGTGGAATATGTTCATTGGACGTGGGAACATTTACTGGTTTAAGAAAAGTTGATGAATACCCATGCATATTGGGGCATGAATGGGTCGGAGAAATAATTGATATAGGTAAGAATTCTCAAGGATTTATTATTGGTGATAGGGTTGCTGTTAATTGGAGGGTAGTTTGCGGAGATTGTTATTATTGTAGAAAAGGCATTTTTAACCACTGTAAAAACATCAGAAATGATAAAGTAAAAGGTGGTTTCTGTGAATATGGTATTAGTGTCGTTACTAATTTATGCTTGATCCCGGAGAATGTTTCTTATGAAGAGGCAACTTTTGCTGAGCCTCTGGCATGCTGTGTAAATGGCATCAAAAAATCCAATATTTCTGCTGGAGATGATGTTGTTATAATTGGATGTGGTCCGATGGGACTGCTTCATGTTCAATTGGCAAAGCACAAGGGAGCAAGGATAATCGCTTGTGATCTTCTTGATCATAGGCTCAAAGTTGCTAATGACCTGGGAGCCGATGATATTATCAATACCGCAAAAGAAGATGCCAATAAAAAAGTTATGGAATTAACCAAAGGAATAGGCGCTAACTCTGTAATAGTTGCTATAGGGACACCAGAAGCAGCAAATTTAGGCATTAATGTTGCCAGTATCTATGGAACTGTAAACCTTTTTGTAGGAAATTATCCATCGGGAGACACTTCACTGGATCTAAATGTTATACATTACAAAGAATTAAACCTTACAGGAAGCTGTTATTTTACTCATCATGATTTTATAACGGCTCTAAAGCTCATTCAATATGGCATAGTCAAAGTTAAACCTATAATTAGCCATGTTTTACCTCTTAGTGAAATTTCATCTGCTTTTGATATAATAGCAGAAAGAAGAGGTCTTAAGGTAATAATAGAAATGAGTTAATACTTGATATTTTATTCGTAACATTGTATACAGGAAAAATTATTGAACTGGAAATTGAATCACTTAATTATTCTGCTTTATCTGTAGGTAAATATGATGGATTTGTAGTTTTTGTCAGCGGAGGAGTTCCTGGAGATAGGGTTTGTGCACAGATAACGGATGTTAAAAAAAATTATGCTGTTGCGGAAATCCAAAATATTACCAAAAAATCGCCATATCGTTGTGATCCACCATGTAGATATTTTTCAGAAGGTTGTGGTGGGTGTCAGTGGCAACATATCGAATATGAGTATCAGCTTGAATGGAAATTAGACATAGTAAGGCAGGCATTAAAACGTATCGGAAAGCTTGATAATATTCCAGAACTTAAAATTCATGGAACTGATACACCTTTCGGCTATAGAAATAAGCTACATTTGTTTGCTGATCGTAATAGAAACATTTTATTTGGTATGCGTAAATATAATAGCCATGAAATTGTTCCTATAAAGGGATGCCTCATAAGCTCAGATAAAATAAATTCATTAAGATCGATATTCACAGGCAAGGTTTTCTCCTCCAAAAGCTCTATAAGTGAAATCATTATAAGAACTTCTGAAACAAATAACGGGATAATGCTTTCTTGTCTTTATGATGGTGATTATAATTTAATTAACGATATTAATAATCTTATGCAAGTTACTGGTATAAGTTCAATTTTCACGAGTGAAAAGCAAAATAGCAAATATACGCTTAGATATGGCTCTGCATTTATAACAGAAAAAATCAATGGAATTAGTTATGATATAGGTCCTGATAACTTTTTTCAGATTAATATAAAAGGGCTGAAAAAAATCATTGATTTTATTACTGAAACATTAGAAAATGATAATGGTTTTTTTCTGGATGCACATTGTGGTGTTGGAACTTTTGCCTTACAATTTGCCAAATATGCCAGACAAGTATGTGGAATAGATATTTCTTCCAATTCAATTGAAATGGCAAGGTTAAATGCAAAAAAGAATAATATAGACAATGTTTTTTTCTACAAAGGGACTATTGCTAGCTTTAAAGAGATTCATCGGAAAAAAATAGATATAGCTATACTCGATCCACCAAGAGAGGGATGCACAAAAGAAGACCTTAAAGCCTTAATAAAAATAAAACCATCTAAGATAATTTATATTTCATGTAATCCAACAACTTTTGCTAGAGACCTACATGAACTAAGCAATACAGGTTATAAATTATTTGATTTGCATGTTATAGACATGTTTCCGATGACATTTCATACAGAATTGCTAGCATTTTTGAGGGTTAAATAGAGATAAAGGAGTATTGGGCAATGCTATTAAGTTTTATATAGCTGAATATTTACATTATCCTTATAAATTATTGAAGGGAGGACAACATTTTTTGGAAAAATTCAATGTTGCTGTTATAGGGGCTGGTAGCCATGCTCGTTCGCATTTTAATATGATTCAAAATGCGAAGGAGATGAGGCTCACAGCCATAAGTGATATTAATAGAGAACGTCTTGAGAAAGCAAAACAAGAATATAATGTGGAATTCGCGTTCACTGATTACAAAGAAATGATTGATAAGTGTGATCTGGATATAGTTTATGTGATAACACAGCCAGAATATACCGCAGAAATCGCCATATATTGCATTGAAAAAGGTCTACATACGTCAATTGAAAAGCCACCAGGATCAACTTCATTGGCTACCAGGCAAATATTGGAAGCAGAGAGCAAAAGTGATAAAATAGCAATTGTATCATTTAATAGACGCTATATTCCGGAAATCCTGGCAGTCAGGAAAATGGTTCTTGATCGCGGTGGAGCAATACACTGTGCAACTACATATAATAAACCTATCACAATCTGGGATTCTGCCTGGGGAAAATATCCAATAATCCATGATGCGATACATCATGTTGATCTTCTAAGATGGTTTGCCGGTGATGTTGATTCAGTATATAGCGAGTATTTTTTAGGTGATACTCCTGACAAACAAAGGCATAACGCTATAGTCTGCTTTAAAAATGGATGCAGAGGAGTTTTTATGAGTCATTATGGGGTCGGATTCAGGATACAGAGAGCAGAGGTGCATGCTGAAAATTTCTCGGCTTATATTGATCTAACAAGCTCTCCAAGATGTGAAATATATGCAGATGGAAAACCTTATGATAAGCCTTTAGACTTTGATTCTGTTGGCGGTAAAGATTATAACGAAACAACCCATTTTTTGGAGTGTATAAAGGAAAATAAAAAGCCCTGGAGCAATGTTGAGGATGCTGTAAAAACTATGGAACTCTGCGAAGCAATATTGCAGGGAGGGAGTAAATGAAGATACTGGTTATAGGTAGTGGTGGTCGTGAACATGCACTAGTTTGGAAGATTGCTCAAAGTCCGCTTGTTGATAAAATATTTTGTATTCCTGGTAATCCCGGAATAGCAAAATATGCTGAATGTAAAACTATGGATATTGAGAAAAATTTTGAACCATTGGCAAATTTTGCTATGGATGAAAATATTGATCTCACCGTTGTTGGACCAGAAGATCCATTGGCAAACGGCATAGTTGACTATTTTCAGGAAATGGGATTAAAGATATTTGGACCTTCAAAGCTTGCCACTGAGATTGAATCAAGCAAGGTCTTTTCAAAAGAACTAATGCTGAAGTATAATATACCTACAGCAAAAGGTGAGAAATTCAGCGATCCTGAATCCGCAAAATCTTATTTGCACAAGGTTGGTGCGCCAATAGTTGTTAAAGCAGATGGTTTGGCTAAAGGCAAGGGAGCATTTCCCTGCAGAGACCTGAAATCTGCATTGGATGCAGTTGATACCATAATGGTAACAAAGGAATTCGGCGAATCAGGTAATAGGATAATAATAGAAGAATACATGGAGGGTGAAGAGGCATCTTTCATAGCATTTACTGATGGACAAACAATAAAGCCTATGCCATCAGCACAGGATCATAAACCTATATTTGATGGCGATAAGGGTCCAAACACTGGAGGGATGGGGGCTTATTCACCAGCTCCTGTAGTAACAGATGAAGTTCATGATTTAATAATGAAGGAGATAATGGAGCCAGTAATAAAGGGTATGTCTGCAGAAGGTCGCCCATATAAAGGTGTATTATATGCCGGGTTAATGATCACTGATGGCAAACCAAGAGTGGTTGAATTTAATGCACGTATGGGAGATCCCGAGACACAGGCGGTTTTACCGAGATTAAAGAGTGATATTATCCCTATAATTCAAGCATGTATCGATGGCACGCTTGATAAAGTTCAAATAGAATGCACAGAAGAGCCTGCGGTTTGTGTAGTTATGGCTTCAGGTGGTTATCCTGGTAAATATGAGAAGGGCAAAATAATCAGGGGGTTGGATGAAGTAGATTCAATGAAAGATGTCATTGTATTTCATGCAGGCACTGCAAGAAATGGTGATAATATAGTGACTTCTGGTGGCAGAGTTCTAGGAGTAACGGCGCTTGGAAAAAATATAAAATCTGCAATAGATTTAGCATATAAAGCAGTAAATAAAATCTCTTTTGATAATGCATATTTTCGCAAAGACATTGGCTATAGAGCCTTATCTAGATAAGGAGTTAATAATGAAACCAGTCATTGCTATCATTGTAGGTAGTGATTCGGATTTGCCAGTCATACAAGAAACGATAAATATTTTGGAAGAATTAGGCATACCATTTGAAATAACTATCGGGTCAGCACATAGAACGCCCGATCGTGTTGCAGAGTATATATCAACAGCTAGTGAGCGAGGCATAAAAGTTATAATTGCTGCTGCTGGTGGAGCGGCACATCTGCCCGGAGTAGTAGCATCTAAAACGATTTTACCGGTAATTGGAGTTCCGATCGATAATAGCCCTTTGAATGGTTTAGATTCATTATATTCAATTGTTCAGATGCCTGGAGGCATTCCAGTTGCAACAATGGCAATAGGTCGTGCTGGAGCGCAGAACGCAGGTATATTTGCCGCTCAGATTATTGCACTATCTGAACCAGAAGTATCTCAAAGGCTTATGGATTATCGTCGTAGAATGGCAGAATCAGTTAAGAGTAAAGCGGATAAATTATCGGAAATCGGCATAAAAAAATATATTGAAACTAAGACGAACCGATAAAATTTTAATCTGCCTTTATTCGGCAGGTTAGTGGCGCAGTTAGTTTAACTGCATTATTTAATATCTTATGTATATGCCAGGTTGGCATTAAAAGGAGGAGGCGCAATGTATAGATCGCTTGTTGTACTTGCATTGGTTTCTCTGGTTCTGTTATTACCTGTTAACTCGTTTGCGGCAAAAGCTCAATTGAAGACAGGGGAAAATGTCCTTGCATGTGCTAATTTCAACGATGGCTTAACTAGCAGTGATATGTCTCTTATTGTGCAATTAGAAGCTGATGGCAATATGCTTGTCAACGAAGGCTCTAAAGTCAAATATCTATATCCAACCTCTGCAGTTTCAAATGATTGGATAAAGCCAACTTTTGACGATTCAAGTTGGAGTGATGGAATATCCGGTGTTGGATTTGCAGATGGTGATGATAACACTGAAGTCACGGCAGGAAAATCTGCAGTAGTCTATACGAGGTATAGATTTAAAGTTGATAATGCATCAGCTGTCAAAAAACTAATATTCAGAGCTGATTATGATGATGGTTATGTAGCATGGCTAAATGGAACAGAAATAGCAAGAAGTGCTTCAATGGCTGCTGGAGGAAGCGCAGTCGGAGATATACCGCCATGGGATTATAGCTCAACTTCTGGAAAGGTTACAAATCATGAAGCATCTAACGCTGCAAAAGGCACTCCAAATGTAAATAGAAAGTATCAGGACGAGTTTGTTATTGAATTTGATGCTGTAGGTCAGACAACTGCGGTCAAATCAATGATGAAACTTGCAACAACATGGGGTGAGATCAGGTCTAAATAGTCCTATCAATTTTTGGGAGTAGTTTTTCTACTCCCAATTAAATAGAGTTATAAAAAGGGAGTGACTTCAATGTTTAGATGCTTAATAATGTATTTTATTATTATTTCTATATTGGTTTGTGTGGCTGAGTCAACCTGTGTAGCAGAAAAGGCAAAATTGTATTTGAGGGATAATGTCCTTGCTGCTTTTAATTTCAATGATGCATCCAGTAGTTCTGATATGACACTTATCATCCGTCTTTCCGGAGATGGCACAATCTATGTCGATGAGGGGCATCCAGTAAAGTATATACATGATCCAGACAACTCTAATATACCGGATACCTGGATACAGGTTGATTTTAATGATAAAAACTGGAAAGATGGCATATCTGGAGTTGGCTTTTCCGATAATGATGATAATACGATAACTCCATCTGCACTTATATCTATATGGACACGCTATCGTTTCAATGCTCCAAATGCTGATAAGATCAAAGAGTTGATAATACTGGCAGATTATGATGACGCTTATATTGCCTGGCTTAACGGTGTAAGAATTGCAGCGTCTCCTGGCGCTCCTGCAGGTAATCCTCCACCCTGGAATGCTACAGCTCAGGCTGGTGTTGTGCCTAATCATGAATCATCAGATCAGGCAGCAGGAAAACCAAATAAAGCGCGTTGGGAACAAGGAGCAATACAAAAGACAGTTGTTGATTTTACCTATGCGGGAAGTTCAGCACTTTCCGTTGATCAAGCAGGAAAGCTAACAAATACCTGGGGAAAGATCAAATCATTATCAGAATAATCAACTTCAAAAATATTTAGTAGTCATGCTAT
>FWPV01012292.1_pt1 | contig 13249 bp, 12 predicted proteins | sample 2228371 | NCBI WGS metagenome assembly FWPV01 (sample SAMEA103939776, study PRJEB20133) | metagenome | reverse complement strand
GTTTATCCTCCTTGTTTTATGTTTTTTATATATTAGAGGATAAACGATTTTATTCAATTTTGAAAGTGAAATTGTCCAAACTTTAGTTATTATTAAAAAAATTAAAAAATAATTTTTAACAAGGGAGATAAGAAGATGAAGAAAATATCTCCAATGAAAATTATAAAAACAGTTGAGGAAATTTTCAAGGATGTTATACTCTGATAAACGACAGCAAAGCTCTTGACATAAACGGGATATTGATGTAAACTATAAATTGAAGTTCAATTTGTCCGAAAGTGCCGAGGTGGTGAAATTGGTAGACACGCTGGGTTCAGGGTCCAGTGGATATTGCTTCCATAGGAGTTCGACTCTCCTCCTCGGCACCAATCTTATATAGCAATTATTTTTATCTTGTCTTCTGGTATTGCTATATAAACCTCATCAAAAATCTTATTTCCCTCATCATCGTCGCTCAATGATAGGACGTTGAATAACAATCCATTAACATCAATATCATATTCTATCATATAGCCATTGAAACGTTTTGTTTTGATCTTGCCCTTAATCGTATTGGTTTTTTCATCCTTTTCTTTTAACAACTTTATTGATTCAGGTTTGATCGCCAAAGCTAGTTCTTGTCCGACGAAACATCGCCTTTCCATCTCAAATGCTGTCAGATAGATGTTATCATCAATTTCTATTAAGATTTTTCCATCTTTCACGTTTTTGACTATCCCGTTAAGGATGTTAGACCGTCCAATAAATTTAGCGACAAAGGCATTTGAAGGTTGGTCATATACCTGATATGGTGTTCCGATCTGTTGACAAGTGCCTTCGTTGAGAAGTGCAAGCCGATCTGAAAGCGTTAAGGCTTCTTCCTGATCGTGTGTTACATATACAGTTGTTATTTTCAATTCGCTTTGTAGTTTCTGTATTTGTTCTCTAGTTTCGCGCCTTAATTTTGCGTCTAGATTGCTTAGTGGTTCATCTAATAACAATATTTCAGGCTCTATGACAATTGCCCTCGCCAATGCAACTCTTTGCTGTTGTCCCCCGCTTAACTGTGTAACTCTGCGATTTTCCATCCCTGAAAGGTTAACTAATTCAAGTGACCTTCCTACACGATCTTTTATTTCAGACTTAGGCACTTTGCGAGCTTTTAATCCAAAAGCGACGTTTTCAAAGACCGTCATATGGGGGAAAAGCGCGTAATTTTGGAAGACCATAGCAGTAGAACGTTTGTTGACAGGCAAATAAGAGACATCCCTGTCGTCAAAGAAGATGCTTCCTGTGGTTGGAATGTAGAAGCCAGCTATCAATCGCAACAGAGTTGTCTTTCCACAGCCACTTGGACCAAGTAAACTAAAAAATTCGCCGTCATTGATAGCCAGGTTTATGTCTTTGACAGCGACGAAATCGCCGAACTTTTTACTTATGTTGAACAGGTAAATAGAGGACATATTTAGTAAGCGTTATAAGTAATCGATAGTTTAAGAGTTAGACAGTTATTTCCCTTTGTTTTTGATGTTTTTCTCCCAATATTTCATCCATTCATCTGATTTTTGCGAAAACACTTCCCAATCTATATCCATTGGGACAATTGAAGCATCAGTAATCCATTTCGGCAACAGTTCTCTGGGAATATCGTTTCTAGTAGGTATTCGGTAATGCTCTTTGGCAAGGATTATCAAACTCTCTTGTGTATTAACAAATTCATAATACAACTTTGCTGATTCAAGATGCTTGCATTTGGCAACAATAGCTATGCCTTCTGTTACAACAGGTGTCCCGCTTTTAGGTATGACGTATCCAAAAGGATAGTTTTTTGCGACAGCTTGAAAGACCATGTCAGGCATATTCCAGACAGTAAGTAAGCCTTCACCGCGTGCAAGTTTTTGTTGCATCATTGTTGGGCTTGACGCATATTCCTTTGTATTAGCATCAAGTTTTAACAACCATTCATAGCCCTTTGTAGGATCGCCAGTTTCCTTATAAAATCGCCAGATCATAGCGCAGAAGATTGTTCTCATTGTCCCGGAAGCTAACGGATAGCGGATTATTATCTTGTCCTTCCATTTTGGAGATAATAGATCGTCCCAATCCTTCGGGACTTCTGATTCCTTCAGCAAATGACTGTTATAACCTATAACTTCTGGCGTTAAGAAAGTGCCAAACCATAGATCATTAGGGTCCTTATATCTGGGGTCAATAGCATTAGCCCATGATGGGGTATATTTTTGAAGCAATCCATCTTTGACCGCATCCATAAAGGAAGTAGATGGCGCTCCCCACCAGACATCGCATTGTGGATTTTCACGTTCTGACCTTATCCTATCAAGAATGTCTTGCGAGCCAATATCTATCCATTGCACGTCAGTATCAGGATATTTGGCTTCAAAGAGCTTTTCAAACTGTGTCATTATATCTACGCCATGTGGAGAGTAAACGACGACGATCTTTTTTGATTTACCTTTGTTTCCACAACCAAAAATAGATAATGTAATGAAAACTACAATGATAATAATGCTAAGAATTGATGATCTCTTCATTTTTCCTGAATCTAAATAACTGGATGCTGATCATATAGCATCCAGTGTCAATTTATATGATCATTTTCCCATATTTTTAAGATTTTTCAGGCATCTTTCCACACATTCCATAGGTGGATAAGCATAGCTCTCTTGTTCGACAATATACCATTCAGTTCCGCCTATTGTCTCGCAAAGCCTGAAAATATCATTCCAACGAACTTCATCTTCGCCAATAAGAGCTTTATCATTGGTTTTTGAGAATGCTTTGAGATGGACTGTCTTGGCACGACCGGGATATTTTTCCAAGAAAGGCACAGAATCCGCTCCACCATGAAGTGAATTTCCGGTATCGATCTGCATCACAACTTCTGGAACGGTGTTGCTAAAAAATATGTCCCAAGGTAGCTCGCCTTCCATTGGTGCAAATTCAATGCTATGGTTATGATAACCAGTGAACATCCCTTCTGGCTTTAATTTTTCTGCGATCTCGTTGAATAGCTTAGCTGTTTCAAGCCATGCAGATTTTGAATTTCGCCTTGATTCCGGTAACCCTGGGACTATTAGGAATTTGTTGCCAAGTATGTGATGAAATTCTACTGTTTTCTTTAATTCATCACCTAAAAGTGTTTCAAGACCGATATGTGCGCCAGCAACTTTCAGACCCAGATCATCTAACATCTTTCTTATTTCTTTTGCACCGTAACCGTAGTAACCAGCGAAATCTACACCTTCATAGCCCATCTTGGCTACTGCTTTTAGGACACCAGGAAAATCCTTAGCACAATCTTCACGCACAGAGTATAATTGCAATGCTATTGGTATTCTTGCCATTTTTCTACTCCTTTATAATTAGAGACCAATCAGCCTGTTTTTGAAAACGACAACTCCATAACCGAAAACAGATTTTACCATTTTTTCTGATTTAATGCAATTATTTTTTACAATGAGGAAGTAATCAGACAGAAATTCTCAATCGGTTAAAACGACAAAAATTCGATAATATACTTGACATATATAATATATTTGCTTATACTTTATGTGTCATATATAAGGGCTTTGTTGAGGAAAGTCTAAGAATAAAAGGAGTTGGACAATTATAATTGCCTTTCTTTTTAGGTGGCTTGGTCGTAATCACAGCCTTGGACTATTAAAATTTGGAGGTGTTTTTATGACACGCATTATCGGGAGATTATGGCTAGTAACACTGATGACAGCCATTTTTTGTATAAGTATGACATTCCTGTATATAGGATGTGGAGGGGAAGAAACTGAAACCGACACAGGTGATACAGGTGGTGGAGGTGCCGTCGTAGACACAAAATGGAGTGTAACGCCTCAAACCTCTGGCGTTGAGACTAACCTTTTTGAAGTTTGTGTCGATTCTGCAAGTGGCAAAGTATGGGCAGTAGGAGATAAAGGTGTTGTTCTTACTTCTAGCGACAAAGGTGCTACTTGGACAAAGCAAGATATAGGCTCAGATACACCTATTCAGGCAGTTTTCTTCGTGAATGAGAATGAAGGATGGATCGCTGGTGATGGCGGAACAATTCTTCGAACCAAAGATGGCGGAAACAAATGGGAAAAACAAAATACCGGTATAACTGAGAAGTTAAGAAGCCTTTTCTTTGCTAATAATACTGAAGGTTGGGCTGTTGGCGACGGCGGAAAAATTATCGCAACAAAAGATGGCGGTGTATCCTGGTCTGAACAGCCAAGTAGTAGCAATCAAACTTTGGAGGCAGTCCATTTTGCAAAACCCAGACCCGGTGAAGTTGTAATAAACAATGGTTGGGCAGCTGGCGCAGGGGGAACAATTGTCCATACTTCAAACGGGGGTAGAGTTTGGACAAAACAGGCAAATAGAATTACTGAACCGATTTATGGAATATATTTTGACAGCGATTCCAAAGGCTGGGCTGTTGGAAAATCGGGAACAATCCTTACAACTTCTAACGGAGGAGATACTTGGAACCAATCAGCTGCCGCAGCAGCACAGGGCAAAAACCTGTATGACATTTTCTTCATAAATGCTGCCAACGGCTGGACTGTTGGCTCTGGCGGTAAAATACTGTATACTTTGGATGGCAAAAATTGGTCTGCAATGGATAATCCCAGTACCAAAGTCCTTTGGGGTGTAGCATTTATTGACACAAACGAAGGTTGGGCTGTCGGCGACGAAGGGACTATCCTTTATCTAAAAAGATTATAAATGCTATGATTTAAAGCTATTGAATTTCTTAACTATAAGCATAATGCGGGGCTATTCTGATTGCGTGTGTGAATCTATAAGAAATTCGATAGTTAAATAGGGATTGTGTATTCATAGAAAAAATCTCGCATTATAGAAGAACAGATCGATTTTACCTTAAAATCCTGTTGGGTAAAAATTTTTTAAAGGGACACAATATAACGTGTCCCTAACTCTTTACAAAGAACAATTCAAAAGTTTGTAATATTAACTTACTTTTCACAAATCGTCGATATATTTGTATAATATAGCATTTCCAAAGCTAACAATTTTAACAAAATTAGCCATTAATATCCTGCCTATGAAAATATTGAAAGATGTAGCGTTAAAACAATACACAACATTTAAAATTGGTGGTCCAGCCAAATTTTTCTGTGAACCTACGAACAAAGATGAGATAATTTTCGCTTTTAATTATGCCAAAGAAAATAATTTGTCAACATTTATTCTTGGACTTGGTGCAAATGTCCTTTTCAGTGATGATGGATTTGATGGTCTAGTCATACATCAAAAGAATGGGGGCATAAATGTAAAAGATAATATGGTCATAGCGGAATCAGGCGTCGTGGTTGAAAATCTGATAAATATCGCACTAGAAAATAATCTAATAGGTTTAGAGGATTTCTCAGGCATCCCATCGACAATCGGCGGGGCATTATATATCAATCTTCATTATTTTGACTCTTTCATCGCTGATATTGTTCGTTCGGCGTCAATTCTTGATAAAAATACATTGGAAGTAAGATCAGTTGATCAAGATTGGTTTAACTTTGGTTATGATAGCTCAAAACTTAAAGCAAACAAAGATTATATGCTTATTGACGCAACTATTGAATTGAAAAAAGTTGATGATTACGGCAAGTATTTCGCTTTGGGAAAATCAAAAGAGATAATAAGGACAAGAAAATATAAGTACCCATCAGAGCCATCTGTCGGCAGTATTTTTCAGAATTTAACTACTGAAGAACAAAAACAAAATGATCTTCCCACTCGCTCTGTCGCATATTTGATTGATGTTTGCGGTCTCAAAGGGACAAAGGTAGGTGATGCTTTGCTTTCCCATCGTCATTCTAATATGATAGTCAACATAGGCAATGCGAAAGCAAGAGATGTAATTGAACTAGCAGAGATAATAAAAGAGAAAGTTAAAGAGAGATTTGGTGTTGATCTACGTTTTGAAGTGCAATTAGTTGGATTTTGATCCCAAAAACATTTGAAAAATTGATAATTACTGTTAGAGGTATCATATGCAGAGAAATATTATTAGACTTTTTTTGGTTTTGTCTATTAGTTTGATTATGGTTTTATTTTCCGTCAGTATAGTTTCAGGAAGAGCTTTTAGATTAGCAAAACTACCTGATGAGGGAAAAAATTTTGGCTGTTTGACCTGTCACACAAATGCAAATGGTGGACCGAGAAATCCTTTTGGTAAAGACTGGCAGAAAATAGCTATGAAGGCAAAAGATACATACACTTCGGAACTTGCTAAGTTGGATTCGGATGAAGACGGATTTACAAACGATGAGGAATTTTCTGCGAAGACAAACCCCGGTGACCCAAATTCAATCCCTACAGGTCAACCTGCGGCTGATCCCAAATCGGAGTTAGAAAAAGTCATTGCAAGAGGCAGGACATTATTTAATGATCCCAAACTTGGTAAGTCGGGATCGAGTTGCAATAGCTGTCATCCAAATGGAGGAACGACCGGCGGTCAAAGGATGGGAATGCCTATCCCGACACTCAAAGGTGCTGCTGCAACCTTCCCAAAATACAAAGCAAATGCCAAAGCTGTCATAACCTTACAACAGATGAATAATATGTGTATACAGACAATTATGAACGGAACTCCGCTAAAACTGGATAGCGCGGATTCCATCGCATTGTCAGCTTATGTAACCTCATTAAGCAATGGCATACCTATACAAGTTGGGGGAAAATGATGAAAAAGGCTTTGCTAATAATAGTTATGACCGGATTCATTATCCTGCCGATAATAATTTGGGCTAGAACATTGGCTTTTAACATTGGCGAAGGATTGCCAATAAACATATATTTGGGCATCTATATCTATGATCTTGGAAGATTGTTAGCGTTAACCGGGTTTATGCTTATCTTTTTTCAATATGTCCTTAGTTCTAGGATCAAATTTATAGAACGAACAATGGGACTAGACAAGATTATGAATTTACATCGGATATTAGGTATCGTCGGACTTGTCTTGATAGTAATTCATCCTCCGGCTCACTTCGTTGGTAATTTATTGCAAGGTGCGGATCAACAGATTTTCCATCCTTTGAAGATCGTTGGTCTGGTGGCACTTTCATCGCTATTACTGATGGCTGGAATTGCCATCTTATACAAATTCGTCAATATCAAATATGAGACTTGGAAGAATATTCATAGATTGATCTACATCGTCTTTCCAATAGCTTTCTTCCATAGTCTGAGGCTGGGAAGCGATACACAGAGGTTATCTCTCAAAATTTTCTGGTGGATACTTTTGGGATTATACCTGATCATATTGGTATATAAAATAGTGATGTGGTTTTATATCCGAAGTAGACCATTTAGCATAACCAGAGTGTTACAAGAGACACACGATACTTGGAGTCTATTTTTTAGGGGAAAGATAAAAAACTACAAGCCAGGACAATTTCTTTTCGTCCAACTTATAAAGGATGGCAAAGTATCAGAATCTCATCCTTTCACGATTTCGTCTAGTCCAACAAGGGACGAGCTTTCGATAAGTGTAAAGTCAGTTGGCGATTTCACATCAACTATAAAAGATCGTAAGCAGTCTGAGCTTGCATATATAGACAAACCTTATGGCGTTTTCAGTTTTCTTAACTATGACGCAGAAAATTTTGTATTTATAGCTGGCGGAATTGGAATAACTCCGTTTATTAGTATGTTAAGATATATGTATGATACCAAGCTAAAAAGAAATGTTACACTTATCTGGGGGAATAAGACTTCCAAAGACATTGCCTTCAAAGATGAGCTCGACAGGATGGCTTCGGAAATGCAGTCAATTAAAATCATTCATGTGATGTCAAATCAAGAGGATTGGCAGGGCGAAAAGGGATTTATTGACGCTGAAAAGATAAAAAAATATGTCCATGATTTTAAGAATACTCAATTTTTTATATGTGGACCTCCGATAATGATGAAAAATGTGATCGAAGATCTAAAAAAGCTTGGAGTTTCCAAAAATCATATTCATTATGAACGATTTGCTTTAAGATGATAGAGGTAGTTTATGAAAATTCTTGGTATTTATGGAAGTCCAAGAAAAAAAGGCAATAGCGAAATCCTTCTTGATAAAGCGCTTGATGGTGCAGAATCAAAAGGTGCAGAAATAACGAAGTTATACGTCCGTGATTTGAAAATGATGGGCTGTGTAGAATGTGGAGGATGCGATAAAACGGGCAAATGTGTTATCAAAGATGATATGCAATCCGTATATCCGTTGTTAGAATCATCAGATGTTATTGTCCTTTCTGTTCCCATATTTTTCTACGGTGCGCCCTCGCAGGCAAAAGCCTTGGTAGATCGTTGTCAAGCTCCTTGGCGTAAACGTATGCTTACAAAGACAAAAGAACAAAGAAAGGTCTATGACAGTGGAAAAGGATATTTAATCGCTGTCGCAGCGACTTCGGGAAAAAGCCTCTTTGATGGAACTATTTTAATGGCAAAATATTTTTATGACGCTTTAGATATGAGCTATGAGGGTGAATTCCTTGCCAGAAAAATAGACAAAAAAGGGTCTGTATTAGAACATCCCGAAATTTTGGATGAAGTTTATAATTTTGGTGTCCGTATAGTTCAGAACAATAAAAAGAAAGAGGAGGTAAATAATGATCAGTAAGAAATTGCAAGACGCTTTTAACGAACAGATCCAAGCAGAGATGGGGTCTGCTTATCTTTATCTATCTATGGCTGCTTATTTCCACGATATAAATATGGAAGGAATGGCACATTGGATGGAAGTTCAAGCGAAAGAAGAGCAAACACACGCGGAGAAGTTTTTTAAGCATATAGTAGACAGGGGTGGTAGAGTTGAGCTTTTAGCCATTGAAAAGCCCAAGTTTGAATGGACATCTCCGCTTGACGCTTTTAACGATACTTTGAAACACGAAAAATATATTACCGGTAGAATAAATAATCTCGTTAAAATGGCAAGTGAAGAAAATGATTATGCTGCGGGCGCATTCCTTCAATGGTTTGTTACAGAACAAGTTGAAGAAGAATCAACCGCATCAAAAATAGTCGCTATGCTTGAGAAGATTAAAGACTCTGCGAATGGTCTCTTTATGCTAGATCATAATCTAGGCAAAAGAGAATAATTAATCTTAATCTGAGGGTGAACGAATGTTCACCCTTGATTTAGGATTCAGAACACATAATCCATCTTCCGCCTAATTTTGCGCTTTTGTCTTCTGCGATAACTGTCCTTATTGTTGCAAGGTTGTTTTTTCCACTTACTGATGGCTCTTTGTCCTCTTCAATAGCCAACAGAAAATCTCCCATAGAACCTGCATGAGAATTGAAAAAACTTGATCCAGATATATCAAGCTTTAACGCGCCTTTACCTAATACTTTTGAGTCAATTATAAGGTTACTGTTAAAATCAAATTTTATGGAGCCTTTGTCTCCATCGATACGACATTCGACACCGCCAAGAGAGCTACGAAGCAACTCCGTGTGCAAGATATGTCCTGTCAGACCATTGCCAAAATCAACAATAACAATAAGCAGATTGTCGCTTTTGAAATTTTGTCCCATCATCCTCCCGGTTTTGGCAAAAACTCTGATCGCATTAGTGCCAAGCCAATATCTCAATAGGTCTTCAAGATGATTATCCCATTGTATTGTGAGAAAATCATCACAACAGGAATAGAAAGGGTGTTTTGCCAGATCAACATCTTGCTGACCAAAAATCTCTATACTTGCGAAAAACGGTTCCCCTATAAGGGTTGCCTTAATTATATGATGTGCTATGTAATTCATCCGCATCCAACGGTAATTCTGATGAACTGCTAACTTAATTCCTGATCTTTCTGCATATTCTACCATTCTTTGACATTCTTCAAAGGTCGTCCCAAAGGGCTTTTCGGTGATCACATGTTTTTTCGCATTTGCGCAAGTCAAAATGACATCTTCACGAATTGTCGGCTGTGTACACAGGTCTATCACATCAACATCATCGTCAGCGATAAGTGCCTTGTAATCCTTATAAAGTTTATTAATTCCATATTTTTCTTTTGCTTCTTTGAGAGCGTTTGGATCAGGATCAGCAACAGCAACAACTGACCAACCAACCTCTTTATAGGCAGGTATATGTGCCCCACGGGCTATCCTGCCAAATCCGATTATACCTATGCGCCAATCTTTACGTTTTGGCATTGGCATTGAATCAGAAATTCCAAGTTCAGCGAGCGTTATTTTGTCCATTGTCTTTCCTCAATTATCAATAAAAAACGATGTTCTATATAGAAAATCACAAAGCTGACAACATTATTTCAACCAAGGATTCTGGATTTGTTGGACGAGGATTATTGTTCAAACTAGACCCTTTTGCAGAGCTAGCTATCAATGGTAGATCGTCACGAGTTACTCTAAGTTCACTCAATCTTTTTGGCAAATTTAGGCTTGTGATCAGGTTGCGGACATACTCAATTGCCCTAAGTGCATTTTTTTCGTCAGATTCGCCTTCAATATATTGGTCCATAGATTTAGCGATCTGAGCAAATCTCTCCATTCTAACAGGAAGGTTATACTCCATAACATAAGGGAGCAAGAGTCCACAAATGACGCCGTGGGGGACATCAAAAAGGGCTCCGATGGGATGTGCTAGACCATGGACAGCACCAAGAGCAGAATTAGCAAACGCCATTGCACCGAAAAGGCTTCCCATAGCCATATTTTCTCTTGCCTCAATGTCTTCTCCATTTTCAAAAGCTCTTAATAAGTTTTGCGATATAAGTGATATTGAACGAAGGGCTAGTGTGTCTGAAAAGGGATTTGCTGAAAGCGATAAATAGGTTTCAATTGCCTGAGTCAAAGCATCCATTCCAGATGAAGCGGTCACATTTGGGGGCATTGTCACTGTCAAGATAGGGTCAACAATAGCTATTTTGGCGATCATCAATGGGCTTCTGATACTTTGTTTAAGCTTTTTTTCCCTGTTTGTAATGACAGAATTATTTGTTATCTCTGCACCTGTGCCAGCAGTCGTTGGCACTGCTATAAATGGTATTCCGAGATTTTTTATCTCTTTGCCAGACTGATAATCACCTGCTGAACCTTCGTTATTTATAAGTATGGCTATTGTCTTTCCTGTGTCCATAGCACTTCCACCACCGATGCCTATTATGACATCATAGTTTCCGTCCTTTGCCAGTTCAACACCCTTGTCAACTGTTTCTATTGATGGATCGTGTTCAGCCTGATCGTAGAGAAAAACTTCGTTAAACCCTTCTGATTTTAATAAATCTATGATCTTGTCTATATAGCCAGCTCTCCTCATCGCTGACTTCCCTGTGACCAGAAATGCCTTATTTCCAAATTGACGTGCTTTTACACCGATCTGGTTTATAGTATTGTTTCCGAATATTATCTCTGTTGGAAACCTAAGTGTGAATGACATAGTTCTATACTCCGTATATTTTTCAATAAAAAACTAGCACAAGTCATCAAAATTGAAGTGATAGTTGTTTTTGGTTGTTCACTAAATTTGAATCTTCAATGCCAAAATTTTCAATAAAACTTTTAGCAAAAGATTTATATTTATTTTGATAATTTCGGCTGATATGGTTGATATAAAATTCCATATCTTTTGAATTCAAGTTTTCGGCTAAAAGTCTCAAATCGCCATCGTATTTAATACAATAACCCGCATAAAACGTATATTCTTCCTTTTCCCAGACAATAAAATTAGGCTTTAGATTCATTGGAGAAGTTAATATCTTTTTTCCAAATGATGTGTCAATACCTTGTGACCTTCCAAATGCATACCAAGCAACAGGATTTGGTTTCCCTTTATCTCTGCTATCAAGGACTTCTTTAATCGCCTTAAAATACTGATAAGTATATGGATATCTTTCGCTTAGCTCTTTTTCTCCGATGATAACATGCTTATTACCTAATTTTTTATATGGGAAAATTATAAAACGATTTTGATCTTCGTTGGGATTTTTAAGGACAGATGCTTTTATTATCGGCTTTAAAATTTCTTTCTCGATTTGAAATGTTCTACCATCTTTGAGTTGAATTGTGGCAAAATTGTCAGTAAATACCGGGTCTTTAAAAATATAATAATCATCTGCAAGAGTAGTTATTCCAACGTGAATTTTCGCAATTTTACCCAATGGTATCCCCCTTTTTTCAATTTCATTTAACTTTTTAAGAACATCATTTGAAGTTAAAATCCAGTTGTCTTTATTTAAATTTTCAATGTCTATTTCATCAATATATTCTATTTTTTCTTTATCCCCCTTGAATAAAGAAAAGGTATTTTTTTTGTGACTTTTATCTAAAATAGTTATCAAAGAATATGTAGTTGCATTATCAAATAATTGATTATGTTCGAAGTCAATCAACGTTTTCAATAATTTCTGAGATTTGATAAAACATCTTAAATTTTCGCTTGCTTTTGTTTTGAGATAAGTATTAGGAGTAATATAACCCAATTTCCCCTTTTCATTTAGTAAATAATAACCGAGCTCAAAAAAAGCGATAAAAATATCAGTAGACCCTTTTTTGCATAAATGCCATTCATTCTGAATTTTCCCTCTTTTTTCTGAACCAAGATGCTGAATTCTGATATATGGTGGATTGCCAACAACAAAATCAAAGGAATTAGAAAATCTATTAACACAAGATTTATCCAAACTGTCCACCTTTAAAATATTCCAATCTACATTTTTAAGACCATATTTCTGGGCTGTATCATCAAGTATTGAAATGCATTTTTCAACTGCGTTTTCATCTATATCAAAACCAAAAATATTATCTTCTATTTTTTCTTTTATAAGCCGATTCTCTATTTTTGCTTTCTGAGCATCTTTAATGAACCTGATAAGTATTTCTCTAAGAAATGCCCCATTTCCACAAGCAGGATCAATGATTCTTTTATTGTAAATATTATTTTTATAGTCTAAGTGATCCAAAATTAACTCAATAATCCATTGTGGGGTATAAACAATCCCGTTTAATTTTTTCTCGTTAACTTTCATAGTTTATTTTATGAGTCCATCTGCGATTGTATTTAATGCTTTGGCTATTTTTGCCATAACAAGGACTGATGGTTTCTGACTCCCTGTTTCAATTGTTGCAATTCTATACAAGCATATGATAACAAATAGAAATCAAAATGATCAAGAGAAAGTGAGCTATTGATGACGTCTACCTTTTTTCTTTCGGAAGTCAGGTATTTTTGCTAGAATTTCTATGAGTGGACGAATTTGAGTCATTTTTTATCACTCCT
>FWPV01012291.1_pt1 | contig 13249 bp, 15 predicted proteins | sample 2228371 | NCBI WGS metagenome assembly FWPV01 (sample SAMEA103939776, study PRJEB20133) | metagenome | reverse complement strand
GCCCGCCTGCGGCGGGGGCGGGGCCGCGCAGGCCGCCGGCGACGCTGGCGACGACCGGGTGGTGGCCGGGCTCACCCCGGCCACCGTCACCACCGTCGCTCCGACCACCGTGGCTCCGACCACCGTGTCGCCGGCCCTGGCGCCCGGCGACACCGCACCGCCCACCACGCTGCCACCGCTGCCCCAGCCCCTCCCGGTCCCCGACGACCCGTACTTCCCCGAGCCCGAGGTGGTGCTGGGCACGATCGAGATCCCCAAGCTCGGCCTGGCCGTGCCGCTACGCCAGGGGGTCACGCTCACCACCCTCGACCGGGGCCCGGGGCACTGGCCCGGCACCGCCCTACCCGGGCAGCTCGGCAACGTGGTGGTCGCCGGCCACCGGGTCACCCACACCCGGCCGTTCAGGCACATCGACAAGCTCGTCCCTGGCGACCAGGTGATCTTCACCCTGCACGACGGCGGCCGCTTCGTCTACGAAATGGTCGGCACCGAGGTGGTCGACGAGACCGGGATGCACATCGTCAACCAGGGCTACGCGTACACCGCCACGCTGTTCGCCTGCCACCCGCCGGGGTCGGCCCGCTACCGCTACGTGGTCCACCTGCGGCTGCTCGACGCGCCCGACCTGCCGGCCTGAGCCCCCGGGTGCGAACATGCACGGGGTGAGCCCCCGATCCGCCGCCTGGGCCGCGTCGGCCGCTGCGCTGGGGAGCGGCGTGCTCGTCACCCTCGCCCTGCCCCCGTGGGGCTGGTGGCCGCTCGCCTTCCTCGGGTTCGCGCTCCTCGACCGTCTGCTCGCCGGCCAGCCGACGGGGGCCCGCTTCCGGCGGGGGTGGCTGTTCGGGCTGGGCTGGCTGGCCCCGGGGATGGGCTGGATGTGGTTCCTCACCGCCCCCGGCTACCTCATCGCCAGCGTCGCCTACAGCGCCTACATCGGCGCCGCGTGCGCCCTGTCGCCACCGTCGCGCTGGCGGCGCGTCGCAATCCCCGCAGCCATCACCCTCGCCGAGCTCATCCGCTTCGCCTTCCCGTTCGGCGGGGTCCCCCTGGCCAGCGTCGCCATCGGTCAGGCCGCCGGGCCCCTGGCCCCGGTGGCCCGCCTCGGCGGCGCGGCGCTGCTCACCGGGCTCACCATCGCTACCGGGTTCGGGCTGTCGGCGCTGGCGGCCCGGCAGTGGCGCCCGGCGGCGATCTCAGGGGCGGTGGTGAGCGGGGCGCTCGTGCTCGCCGCCGTGGCCCCGGCCGGCCGCACGGTGGGGGCACTCACCGTGGACGGTGTGCAGGGGGGAGGACCCCAGGGCACCCGGGCGGTGGACGGCGGTCGGGCCGAGGCCCGCCGGGTGTTCGAGCGGCACCTGGCCGCCACCGAGCTGGTCGAACTGCCGGTGGACCTCATCGTGTGGCCCGAGAACGTGGTGAACGTCGACGCGACCGCGGCGAACCCCGACGGCACCTTCGCCGGCAGCCCCGAAGCCGACGAACTCGCGGCCCTGGCCCGCCGGCTCGGCACCCCGATCTCGCCGGGCATCGTCGAGGACGGCCCCGAGCCCCGCACCTTCCTCAACTTCCAGGCGGTGATCGACGCCGGCGGCGAGGTCGTCGCCCGCTACGACAAGGTGCGCCGGGTGCCGTTCGGCGAGTGGATGCCGTTCCGCGGGCTGCTCACCGCGTTGGGGGCGCCCACCGACCTGGTCCCCAACGACGCCATCGCCGGACGGGGACCGGCCGTGCTCGACAGTCCGGTCGGCCGGTTGGGGGTGGTGATCTCCTGGGAGGTGTTCTTCGGCGGGCGGGCCCGTGACGCGGCCGGCAACGGCGGGCTGGTCGTGCTCAACCCGACGAACGGCTCGTCGTACACCGGCACCATCCTGCAGTCCCAACAGATCGCGTCGTCACGGCTCCGTGCCCTCGAGACCGGCCGGTGGGTGGTGCAGGTGGCGCCCACCGGGTTCAGCGCCTTCGTCACCCCGGACGGCCGGGTGCTCGACCGCACCGCGCTGCGCGAGCCGCGCGTGATCCAGCGACGCATCGACCTGCGCGCCGGCGAGACGATCTACGTGCGTACCGGTGACCGTCCGGTGTTCCTCACGGCGGCGGCCCTGGTGGCCCTCGCCTGGGCGCTCCACCGCCGGGACGCCCGCCTCACAGCTCCATCAGGACGGTCACCGGCCCGTCGTTGACCAGCTCCAGGAGCATCTCGGCCCGGAACCGGCCGGTGGCCACGGTGGCCCCCAGGGCCCGCAGTTCGGCCACGACCGCCTCGACCAGCGGTTCGGCCTGTTCGGGACGGGCCGCAGCGATCCACGACGGCCGCCGGCCGCCGCTGGTGTCGCCGTAGAGGGTGAACTGGCTGACGACCAGCACCGACCCACCGGTGTCGGCGACCGACCGGTTCATCACCCCGGCCTCGTCGTCCATCACCCGCAGGTGCCAGAGCTTGCGGGCGAGCCGGGCCGCCACCTCGGGGGTGTCGGAGTGGGTCACCCCCACCAGCACGCACAGGCCGGGGCCGATCTCGCCGACCACCTCACCGGCCACCGTGACCCTGGCCCGTGTCACCCGCTGTACGACTGCCCGCACCGCACGGCACCGTACCGGGCCGGCCGGTGCGAGCATGGGGCGTGCTCAGCTTCGAGATCGCCCCCGACCACGGCGGGCGGTTGGCATCCCTGCAGGTCGACGGTCACGAGCTCCTCGTCGGGCCCGACCCGGACCCGATGCAATGGGGGGCGTTCCCCATGGTCCCCTTCGCCGGACGGATCCGCGACGGCCGGTTCCGCTTCGGGGCCACCGCCGTCGAGTTGCCGCCGAACCTGGGGCCCCACGCCATCCACGGCACCGGGTTCGACCATCCGTGGGCGGAGGAGCCCGACGGCAGTCTCGCCATCGAACTCGCCTGGCCCTTCGGTGGATGGGCCCGCCAGCGGTTCACCCCCGGGGCCGGCGAGCTCACCTGCACCATCGAGGTCGGCAACGACCACCGGGCGATGCCCGCCCAGGCCGGCTGGCATCCCTGGTTCCGCAAGCCCGTCGCCCTCGGCTTCGCCGCCCGGTCGATGTACCGGCGGGACGCTGCGGGGATCCCCACCGGGGAGCTGGTCCCCCCACCCCCCGGGCCGTGGGACGACTGCTTCACCGGGGTGACCCAGCCGGTCCGGCTCGCCTGGCCCGGCGGACCGACGGTCGAGCTCTGGTCCACCTGCGACCACTGGGTGGTGTACGACGAACCGGTCCACGCCACCTGCGTCGAGCCGCAGACCGGCCCCCCCGACGCATTCAACCTCGGCTCCGGCTTCGCCGTGGTGGAACCCGGCGCCCAGCTGGTGGCGAGCATGACCTACCGGTCCGTTCCCGGTGGGTGACCCGCCGTGGGCGACGGCGGCCGCCGCTCGGTAGTCTCGTCGCCCACATGCCGAACGCCCGACCGCCGCACCCCGATCAGCCCCTGCGCATCGCGTACCTCTCCTACCGGGGCAAGCCCCACGTCGGCGGGCAGGGCATCTACACCCGCCACCTCACCAAGGCGCTCGTGGACCTCGGCCATCACGTCGAGGTGTTCGGCGGGCAGCCCTACCCGGTGCTCGACGAGCGGATCCCGCTCCACAAGCTGCCCAGCCTCGACATCTTCAACGACCAGTACCCGGGCCGGTTCCCCGCCTACTGGGAGCTGAAGCGCTGGCAGGACGTCGTCGAGACCCTCCAGTTCTCCACCGGGGTGTTCCCCGAACCGCTGGCGTTCAGCCTGCGGGTGTGGCCGGTGCTGCGGGAACGCGCCCAGGACTTCGACCTGGTCCACGACAACCAGTGCCTGGGCTACGGGATGCTCGCGGTGGAGCGGATGCTCCCCACCGTGGTCACCCTCCACCACCCGATCACCAAGGACCGCGAGCTCGAGATCTCCCATGCCCCGAACTGGCGCAAGCGGATGAGCGTGAGCCGCTGGTACTCGTTCGTGAAGATGCAGGGGCGGGTGGCCCGGCGGATGCCCCGCATCGTGGTGGTCAGCGAGAACTCGATCAAGGACATCCACCTCGACATGGGCGTGCCGGTGGAGGCCATGCACCTGGTGCCGGTGGGGGTCGACCCCGACCTGTTCAAGCCGCTCCCCCACGTGCGCCGCCAGCCGGGCCGGCTGATCACCACGGCGTCGGCCGACGTGGCCCTCAAGGGCCTCAGCTACCTGCTCGAGGCGCTGGCCAAGCTGCGCACCGAACGGGACGTGTCGCTCACCATCATCGGCCGGCGCAAACCCGGCGGCGCGTCCGACGCCACCATCCGCCGCCTCGGGTTGGAGGACGCGGTCGAGTTCGTGACCGGGGTGCCCGACGAACGCATCGTCGAGCTCTACGCCGAGGCCGAGCTGGCGGTGGTCCCGTCCCTGTACGAGGGCTTCTCGCTGCCCGCCGTCGAGGCCATGGCGACCGGCACCTGCCTGGTCGCCACCACCGGTGGGGCGCTGCCCGAGGTCACCGGCGCCGACGGCGAGACGGTGCTGTCGTGCCCGCCGGGTGACGCCGACGCGCTCGCGGCCACCATCCGCCGGGGCCTCGACTCCCCCGAGCTGCGGGCGCGGGTGGGCGCCGCCGGCCGGGAACGGGTGGTCGAACGCTGGAGCTGGCGTCACTGCGCTGCGCTCACCGTCGAGCAGTACCGCCACACCATCGACGACTGGTACGCGAGGAAGGCCACGGAGCGCCGGCGCTGATGCTGACCGTCCGCTACGACTGGCTGCGCCTGCAGCCCGGTGATCGCGTGCTCGACCTCGGCGCCGGCTTCGGGCGGCACTCCTTCGAGGCCGCCCGGCGGGGTGCCCGGGTGGTCGCCCTCGACGCGAGCGAGCAGGAACTCAAGGAGGTGAACGCCACCTTCGAGGCGATGATCGACGCCGGCGAGGTGCCCGCCGACCGCCGGCAGGGCACGGTGCGGGCCGACGCCACCCGGCTCCCGTTCGACGACGGCACCTTCGACCGGGTGATCGCCTCGGAGGTGTTCGAGCACATCCCCGACGACCTCGGCGCCATGCGGGAACTGCACCGGGTGCTCCGCCCGGGCGGCACCATCGCGGTCACCGTGCCGGCCTTCCTGCCCGAGCTGGTGTGCTGGGCGCTGTCCGAGGAGTACCACGCGCCGTTCGTCCCCGGTGGCCACGTCCGCATCTACCGGGAGCACGAGCTGCGGGCCCGGTTGCGGGCGGCGGGCTTCCGGCCGGGTGCCGCCCACCACGCCCACGCCCTGCACACCCCCTACTGGTGGCTGCGGTGCGCCGTGGGACCCCGGGACGACTCGCATCCGGCGGTGCGCGCCTACCGCCGCCTGCTCGAGTGGGACATCGTGTCGGCACCGCCGCTGACCCGGGTGGCCGACCGGGTGCTGAACCCGGTACTGGGCAAGAGCCTGGTCGTCTACGCCCGCAAGCCCGCCTCGCCCCGCTCCACCGGGGGACCGACGTGAACCACCCCCTGCCGGAGGTGCCCGGGGTCATCACCGCGGCCGAGGTGGCGGCCACGGCCGACAGCATCGCTGCGCTCCAGCTGCCCAGCGGCATGATCGAGTGGTTCCCCGGCGGCCATTGCGACCCTTGGAACCACGTCGAGACCGCCATGGCGCTGGCGGTGGCCGGCCGGCGCACCGAGGCCGAGCGGGCCTACCAGTGGCTGGTCGACACCCAGCGGCCTGACGGCTCGTGGTTCAACTACTACAAGGTCGATGCGCCCGGCGGGGTGTCCGACGCCAAGCTCGACACCAACGTGTGCGCCTACGTGGCCGCCGGGGTCTGGCACCACTGGCTGCTCACCGGCGACCGGGGCTTCCTCGAGACCATGTGGCCCGTGGTCCAGCGGGCCATCGACTGGGTGCTCGAGCTGCAGACCCCACGGGGCGAGATCATCTGGGCCCGCCACACCGACGGCAAGCCGTGGAGCTACGCGCTGCTCACCGGCTCGTCGTCGATCCACCACTCGTTGCACTGTGCGGTGATGATCGCCGAGGAGGTGGGCGAGGAGCGGCCCGACTGGGAGCTCAGCGCCGTGAACCTGGCCGAGGTCATCGCCCACCATCCCGACGCCTTCGCGCCCAAGCACCGCTGGGCGATGGACTGGTACTACCCGGTGCTGGGCGGCGTGCTCACCGGCGACGCCGCCCGGCGTCGGCTCGACGACGGTTGGGACCGGTTCGTGATGGAGGGCCTCGGGGTGCGGTGCGTGAGCAACCAACCGTGGATCACCGCAGCGGAGACCTGCGAGTGCGCCATGGCCCACCTCGCCGCCGGCCGGGAGGACGAGGCCCGGTCGCTGTTCTCATGGGCGCAGGCGCACCGCACCGAGGACGGCTCGTACTGGACGGGCATCGTGTACCCGGAGCGGGTGAAATTCCCCGAAGGCGAGCGCACCGCCTACACCGCAGCGGCGGTGATCCTGGCCGCCGACGCCCTGTCGGGCGCGTCGCCGGCGAGCCGGCTGTTCGTGGACGCCCTGCTCCCCGAACACCTCGAAGACCCCCTCGGCGACTGACCGCCTCCGCGCCTCTCAGGCGTCGAGTGCACCGCTGCGGTCCATTGGACGCCTGAGAGGCGTGACCGGGTGGGGGTCCGTACCATCCCGGGAGTGCGGCTGATCGCCTGTGACATCGACGGCACGATCCTGCGCTCCGACGGCACGGTCTCGGCGCGCACCGTGCGGGCGCTCGAGGGTGCCGCCCGGGTCGGCACGGTGATCACGCTGGCCACCGGGCGGCCCGGGCCGGCAACGGCACGGGTCGTGGCCGACCTCGGCGACGCGGTGCGGTTCGTGATCTCCGGCAACGGGGCGGTGATCAGCGCCGCCCGGGGCGGGGCGATGGCCGAGGTCCTCCACCGCTCGTCGTTCGACCGGTCGACGGCCGACACGGTGGTCGCCATGCTGCGGGCCACCGTGCCGGGCATCCGGGTGTCGCTGGCCACCGAAGCCGGCCTGGCGTTCGAGCACGGGTTCCTCGACCGCCTGCCCGACCGGGCCCCACCGGTGACCGAGTGCGACGACGCCCTCGCCGTCCCCGGCCGTGAGGTGCACGCCCTGTACGTGTTCCACCCCGAGCGCCACGTCCTCGACCTCCTCCCGGACGTCCTTCCGGTGCTCCCTGAGCACCTCGAGGCGGTCCACGCCGGGATCGACGCCGCCGAGGTCACGGTCGCCGGCACCGACAAGGCGACGGCGCTGACCTGGCTGGTCGGGCACCTCGGGCTGACCCCCGCCGACGTCGTGGCCTTCGGGGACAACGTGAACGACCATGCGATGCTGCGGTGGGCCGGGCGGGGGGTGGCCATGGCCAACGCCGATGCGGCCACCCGGGCACTGGCCGACGAGGTGACCGCCACCAACGACGACGATGGTGTGGCCGCCGTGGTGGAGCGCCTGTTCGGCCTGGCGTGAACAGCGCTCAGGCCACCCGGCGCAGCACCCGCAGGCTGCCGGTGGCGCTCACCTCGGTGAACCGGCCGCTGGCCAGCGCCGGGAGGTAGATCTCCTCGTAGGGCGGCCGGCCGCCGTCGGCCGGGTCGGGGAACACGTCGTGGATGGCGAGCAGACCGCCGCGGGCCACGTGCGGCGTCCAGCCCGCGTAGTCGGCCCGGGCCGGTTCCACGCCGTGGCCGCCGTCGATGAACACCAGGGCGCACGGGGTGCCCCACCACCGGGCCACCACGGCTGACCGGCCCACCACCGCCACCACCACGTCTTCGAGCCCGGCCCGGTAGATCGTGCGCCGGAAGGTCGGCAGAGTGTCCATCACCCCGAGGTCGCGGTCCATGACCGTCGGGTCGTGCCACTCCCAACCCGGCTGGTTCTCCTCCGAACCGCGATGGTGGTCCACGGCGAACAGCACGGTGCCCAAGGCCCGGGCGGCGGCGCCCAGCCAGATGGCCGACCGCCCGCAGTAGGAGCCCACCTCGACGAACGGCGCGCCGGGCACGGCCGTGCCGGCCACCAGCGCAGCGTCGTAGAGGGCGTCGCCCTCGTCAGGGGGCATGAATCCCTTGGCTGCGAGCGCAGCGGCCCGCAGCGCGCCGTCGATCACCGGCCACTCACCAGCCGTTCCAGTGGATCACCGTGTCGGGCGCCGGGCGCATGGCCGGCTTGAAGTCGGTGCCCTTGGTGAACGCCAGCGGGGACAGGCACACCTGTTGCACGGTGTCGTAGGGGATGCCGAGCACTTCGGCCATCTGCTGCTCCATCATCAGGTGGATCGTGGTCCAGGCGGTGCCCAGGCCACGGGCCCGGGCGGCGAGCATGAACGACCACATGGCCGGCAGGATGTTCCCCATCATCGACGCCGCCATCATCGCCGGGACGTTGTCGACCCGGGCCCCCTCGTGGCAGGCCACCACCAGGGCCGGCACCTCGGCCATGTGCTCGGCCAGATAGGTCGCCGAGTCGGCCACCCGCTCCTGCTGGGCCTGCTCGGCCGGGGTCTCCTTGGTGATCGCCCCGGCGAACACCGGCAAGGTCTTGTAGATCTCCCAACACTGGGCGTAGATGGCCGCCATCGCGGCGCGCTTGTCGGCGTCGGTCACCACGACGAAGCGCATGGTGATCATGTTCGACCCCGACGGGGCCTGGAGTGCCGCAGCCACGCACTCGCGCACGAGGTCCTCGGGCACCGGGCGGGAGAAGTCGAGCCGCTTGCGCACCGCCCGGGTGGTGGTGAGCAGCTGGTCGGGGTCGAGCGGGAGCAGGGTCATAGGGACTCCACCTTTGTGGTCTTCTTGGTCGGGAACAGGAACTCGTCGAGCACGAGAAACTTGGCCACCCACAGCAGCCCGAACCCGGCCATGTTGGCCAGGCTCACCGCCCACCCCGCAGCCCACACGGCGTAGGCGATGGCGGCGAACACCGTCGACAGGGCGAGGCCGGCCAGGTTCATCCCCCAGAAGGCGGTGACCTCCCGGTGGAGCACCGCCCTGGAGTGGTAGCGCCACACCCAGCGCTTCGACAGCACGAAGGCGGGGATGCAGGTCAACGTGACCGCGACGACGTTGGCCACGGCCCCGGTCCACTCCAGCCCGTCGACGAACCAGAACAGCAGGGCCTGGGTGAGCACGGTGCCCAAGACCGACACGCTGGCGTAGCGCAGGAACTTCCCGCGGAACCGCCCGACGATCGCCCCCGGCCGAAGATCCATGCGGGCGCGAGGGTAGTGCTCGGGCCCCTAACCTCGGTTCCGACCATGGCGACCGCACTCGACGACCTCATCCGACTGCTCGACCTCGAGCCGATCGAGGTGAACATCTTCCGTGGACGCTCGCCCGACGAGAGCCGTCAGCGGGTCTTCGGCGGCCAGGTCGCCGGCCAGGCCCTGGTGGCCGCCGCCCGCACCGTCGAGCGGGGGATGGTGCATTCCCTGCACGCCTACTTCCTGCGCCCCGGCGACCCGACGGTGCCCATCCTCTACGACGTCGACCGCATCCGTGACGGACGGTCCTTCACCACCCGCCGGGTGGTGGCCATCCAGCACGGGCAGGCGATCTTCAACCTGCAGGCCTCGTTCCATGTGGCCGAGCCGGGCCTCGAACACCAGGAGCCGATGCCCGACGGCGTCCCCCACCCCGAGACGCTGCCCGATTTCAAGACCCGCATGGCGCCCTACCGGCACCTGCTCGGCGAGTGGTACGAGCGGCCCCGGCCCATCGACACGCGCTACGTGGACGCCGATCCGATCGAACGCCGGGGGCAGGCCCGGTCGTCGCAGCGGGTGTGGATGCGGGCCGACGGCACCCTGCCCGACGACCCCACCCTGCACGCCTGCATCGTCACCTACGCCAGTGACATGACCCTGCTCGACACGACCCTGCTGCCCCACGGCATCACCTGGCACGACAACAAGGTGCAGATGGCCAGCCTCGACCACGCCATGTGGTTCCACCGCCCGTTCCGGGCCGATGACTGGCTGCTGTACGACCAGCGCACCCCGTCCACCAGTGACAGCCGGGGTCTGGCCATCGGGTCGATCTGGACCAGCGGCGGTGACCTGGCGGTGAGTGTGGTGCAGGAGGGGCTGATCCGGCTCGTCCGGTGACCCGATCCGTCACCTGAGCGCCGGCTGAGAACCACCCGCCGCGCTCGGCGCCCGGGGGCCCGGTGGCCGACCATGGGGTGATGCGACGCCTCGTGGTGCCCCTCGCCGCCGTGCTGGTGCTCGCCGCCTGTGGCGGCGGTGACCCCGAGGCCACGCCCGAAACCACGGCCCCCGCCACCACGGGCCCCGCCACCACGGTGCCGGCGACGACCGCCACCCCGGCGCCCACCACCGCTCCCTCCACGGCGCCGGTCACCACGGACCAGGGCACCACCCCACCGGCGACCGGCGATCCGGCGGTCAGCCTCACGTTGGTGGCCCAGCTGGAGCAGCCCGTCGCCATGACGGTCCGTCCCGGGGACCGCGCGCTGTACGTGGCCGAGCGTCCCGGCCGGATACGGGTGATCCGCGACGGCCGGCTCGAGGCGACCCCGGCGCTCACCATCACCCAGCTCACCCGGGCCGCCGGTGAGCAGGGTCTGCTCGGCATCGCCGCGTCACCCGACGGGCGCTTCCTGTACGCCAACTACACCGATCTCGGGGGCGACACGCAGGTGGTCGATTCCGCCGTCGCCGCCGACGGCACCCTCGACCCCGCTTCCCGGCGGGTCGTGCTCAGCCAGCCCCAGCCGTACCCGAACCACAACGGCGGCCACCTGGTGTTCGGGCCCGACGGCCTGCTCTATATCGGCCTGGGCGACGGTGGGGCGGCCGCCGACCCCCGCCGGCTCGCCACCGACCCGGGCACCTGGCTGGGCAAGATGCTGCGCATCGACCCCCGGCCGAGCGGCGACCGCCCCTACGGCGTCCCGGCCGACAACCCGTTCGTCGGCCAGCCGGGCACCCTCCCGGAGATCTGGTCCACCGGGCTGCGCAACCCGTGGCGGTACTCCTTCGACCGCCAGACCGGCGACCTGTGGATCGCTGACGTCGGCCAGAACGCCATCGAGGAGATCAACTTCGCCCCCGCCGCGTTCGGCGCCGGGAAGGGGGTGTTCTGGGGATGGAGCGCGTACGAGGGAACCGCACGGTTCAACGGTGACGTCCCCGACACCGGCGCAGTGGGCCCGATCTACGAGTACACCCATGCCGCCACCGGGGGATGCTCGGTGACCGGGGGCGTCGTCTCCCGCGGGGCCCAGATCCCTGCCCTGCAGGGCTGGTATGTGTTCGCCGACTACTGCCGGCCGGGGATCAGGGCTCTCCGCCTCGACGGCGGGCAGGTGGCCGTGCTCGAGCTCGGCGGTGACGTGCGCAGCATCGCGTCGTTCGGGGAGGGCCCTGACGGCGAGCTCTACGTGCTGTCGCTGGAGGGCGGGGGCGTGTGGCGGGTGGACCCCGCCTGAGCCCCCGGCAGCGAGGTCAGGCGGCCTGACGGCGGCGCAGCACCAGGCCGGCGGCCACCGCCCCGGCCGTGGCCGCCGCAGCGCCGAGCGGCGCAGCCCACACCAGCTTGGGCACCGGCCGGCGGTCGATGAACTCCAGGTGGCCGTCGATGCCCACGACCACGTCGGCCACCGGTTCGATGCCGAACGACACCAGCCGGTCGTCGATCACGTTCGCGTAGAGGCCCCCGCCGATGGCGCGGGCGTAGCTGTGGTACCGGCGCCCTCGACGCCGGTACGGACCCACCTGGGCGCCCACTCGCTCGTGCATCACCTCGGCCATGGGAACCTCCGTTGGCTGTGGCCTGGCGTGGATGGTACCGAGCCGGCAACCGGTGTCGGCACGCGTCGCTGATCGGCCGCCGTCACCGCCCGGTGAAGCGCGGTGGCCGCTTCTCGAGGAAGGCCCGGGCGCCTTCCCGGTGATCCTCGGTGCGGAACAGCTCGGCGAGCGTCGCCGACACCCACCGGCCCAGCTCGGCCCAGTCCGGGTCGAGCGCCCGCCTGAGCCCGGCTTTCAGTGCGGCGACCGCGAGCGGCGGGTTGGCGGCGATCCGGCGGGCCAACCCCAACGCCGTCGGGAGCAGCTCCTCATGGGGCACCACCCGGCCCACCAGCCCGATGCGGGCGGCCTCGGCGGCGTCGATGACCTCGCCGGTGAACAGCAGCTCGGCGGCCTTCTCCCTGCCCACGAGCTGGGCCAGGCGCCCCAGCCCCGGGGCGTCGCTCACCAGGCCCCGCAGCACGAACAGCTCACCGAAGCGCGCCCGCTCGCTGGCCACCCGCAGGTCGGCCATCAGCGCCAGCTCCATGCCCCAGCCCACCGCCGGACCGTTCACTGCGGCGATCACCGGGACGTCGGTGTGCAGCAGCGCGTCGGCGGCCGGGGTGAGACGCGGGTCCCTGCCGGTGGCCGGGGCCGCGCCCTCCTGACCGCCCCCCATCACCACCTTCACGTCGTCGCCAGAGCAGAACGCCGGGTCGATGCCGGTGATCACCAGGCAGCGAGCGGTCGTGGTCCGCACGGCCTCCTCCAGCAGGGCGTAGGTCCGCCAGGTGAGGGCGTTGCGGGCCTCGGGGCGGTTGAGGGTGAGGACCACCACGTGGCCGTCGGGATCGTCGGAGGTCACCAGCAGCTCGTCGCTCATCACCCCAGCCTCCCATGTGCCGCAGCGGTCGCTGCCCGCCACTCGACGGGGTGGCACGACTACCCTGAGGACTGACGGCTGGTCAGACCAGGGAGGGGATCCATGCGTTCGGTCGACCGTCCCGGGCTGCTGGTCGCCGTGGTGGGCGCCACCGCCACCGCCAGGGCGGGGGACGCCCTGGTCCCGGTGCTCGTCCGGCTGAAGCAGACCGGCGTGGCGGTGGCCGTCCGAGTCCCGGCACAGGGCTACGAGCCCGGCGGGGCGCCGTCGGTCGCCGAGGTGCTGGGCCGGGCCACCGGGGAACCGGCCGTGACCGTGTGCGCCCCGCACCGCTGGTACGAGTCGAGCCTCCCGCCGGCCGAGCAGGTCGTCGACCAGGGCCATGACACCCTGATCCAGGTGCACCGGGGCGAGCAGTTCCCGCACGCGGTGCCGTACAGGCCGAAAAGGTGATGAACCCTCCTGGGGATCGCCTATTCCCTGCCGCCTAGTCGGGTGGGCGCGGAGGGCCGCTTCGCCTGTGCACGGACCGGGAAGCGCAGAGACAGTGGCGTCAGGTTGGTTTGATCGTCGGTGGGCGCATCGCTTAGCGAACGAACCGGATCAGGCCCGCCGCAGGCAGATACCAGGTGCAGTTGCCGGTGCCGCGCCACATGATCCAGGGATCGT
>FWPV01008348.1_pt1 | contig 13250 bp, 12 predicted proteins | sample 2228371 | NCBI WGS metagenome assembly FWPV01 (sample SAMEA103939776, study PRJEB20133) | metagenome | reverse complement strand
GGTCGCCGCTCCAGAACATGACGCCCCAGCCGAGCTGCGCGTCCAGGCCGAGCTTGGCCGTCAGCGAGTCCACGACGACGGAGTTCGTGAACACCGCGATGGCGAGGGCGCCGAGGACCGCGATGAGGATGCCCCGGCGGATGTTGCCCCGCACCTCGCCGGCGATGTACGCGCTGTACTGGTACCCGATGTAGTTGAGGAGCACGACGCCCATCACGAAGGGGAAGAGGGAGTTGAAGATCTGGACGCCCTCCCCGAGCACACCCGCGTCGGCCGCCGCGCGCCGCAGGTCCTCGACGGTGGTGCCGCCCGCGTAGGTCGGCAGGTTCCTGGCGAAGCCCCCGGCGTCGATGAAGATGAGGCCGAACACGAACATCGTGAGCGCCGACCCGACCGCGATGACCGCCAGGGTCGTCACGATGCGGTGGAAGCGGCGGGTGGGCTGGACGCACACCCAGAAGATCCCGGCGAGCACGACGAGGGAGGCGAGGAAGCCGGGCCACCCCGTGATGACGCCGTCCTCCGCGTACCACCCGTTGGCGTTCTCGAAGAAGTCGATGCCCGTGCCGATGCCGACGATCCGGCCGCTGATCTGCAGGGTGCGGAGCACGACCGGGACCTCGAAGGCCACGATCGCCAGGGATGCGAACACGAGCGTGAACGACTCGAGCCACCCGACGAACGGGCCGACGCGGGGCACGAAGCGGCTGGTGAAGACGTAGTCGCCCCCCGAGCGGGGCATCACCGATGAGAGCGAGGCGAAGATGAGGCCGAGGAAGATCCCGGCCATCCCCACGATGATCGCCGCCCATCCGTAGGTGGTGAACAGCGCGGACCCGATGGGGACGAAGGCGAGGGAGTAGAAGGCGGGGTACCACCCGACGCCCGTCCCCATGAACGCCGCGGCGTTGAAGAACAGGGCGTTCGTCACGCTCACCTCGCGAACGAGACCCGAGGACTGGCGGACGAACAGCCGACGACCTCCGGCGACGTCGCTCACGGCCGACCTCCTCGTGCGGACGCTCCGCGGATGCTCGCACACGCGGGCGGGGGTGCGCGAGCCCCATCGCGGCGCAACCCGGATGCTGCCTTGCCGGGCGGGGCGGACCGGCGTATCCTCCGCGACACGGCCTAGCGGGTGATAGGGGGTTGCGATGAGGGTCGACGAGGTCATCACCAGGCGCGAGCTCCTCCGGCGCGGCGGGCTGGCCGCGGGGGCGCTCGCCATCCCCGGCCTGCTCGCCGCCTGCGGCGCGGAGCCGCCGGCCCAGCAGACCGGTCCGACGGGCGGCTCCCCGAGCCCGCAGAGCATCGAGGGGGCCAGGATCAAGGTCTCGACCTACGGCGGGTTCTTCGAGGAGAACTTCGCCAAGATGTACCCGGCCTTCACGGAGGAGACGGGGGTGGAGGTCGAGTCCATCTCGCAGCCGACATCGGAGGCCTGGGTCGTCCAGCTCCAGCAGGCCATCGACGCGGGCGCGCCGCCCCCCGCGGACGTCTCGATGCTCTCCGGCGTCGGGATCCAGCGCGCCATCAAGGGCGGGATCCTCGCCACCTACGACCAGTCGGCCATCCCCCAGGCCGTGAACCTCGCCGAGGGGTACATCCGGTTCGACCCGGAGGGGAAGGTGGCCGGCGTGGGCGGCGTGTCCTGGTACATCACGCTCGTCTCCAACACCGAGCGCGTGCCGGAGAGCCCCGACACCTGGACGACGTTCTGGGACCCCAGGTGGCGGAACGAGCTCGCGCTCCTCAAGAACGCCGCGAACTCCTACCTCATCGAGATCACCGCGGCGTGCTTCTTCGGCGGCTACGACATCCTCGAGACCCAGGACGGGGTGATCCAGGTCCTCACGAAGCTCCAGGAGGTCAAGCCCAACGTCAAGCTGTGGTTCCGGGACGAGGCCCAGGCCCAGCAGGCCTACAACACGGGCGAGGTCTCGATCGGGCAGTTCTACCACGACATCACGACGTACGCGGCCTCCCAGGGCGAGCCGCTGCGGAGCGTCTTCCCGGTGGAGGGGGCGATCCTGGACTCCGGCTTCTGGGCGATCTCGAAGAACACCGCGAACCTCGCCGCGTGCCAGGCCTTCGTGGACTACATGTGCCGACCGGAGATCCAGGCGGAGCTCGCCCGGACCCTCGGCACCACGCCGACCGCGAAGAAGGAGACGATGGACCTCACCGAGGAGGAGTACGAGGCGGTCGGCGGCCCCGGTCCCGAGGCGGCCCTGCGGCCGAAGTACGAGATGTACGACGAGTGGGAGGACTGGATCGACCAGCGGTGGACGGAGATGATCCTGTCCTGATCGGTCCGCTCGTCGCTCGGATGCCCGCCCGATGGACGTGCGCGCTCGCGGCAGCCTGAGGCTCGAGGGGCTCGTCAAGCGCTTCGGCGACGTCGAGGCCGTCGCCGGGGTGACCCTCGAGCTGCCGGCGGGCAAGCTCATCTCGTTCCTCGGGCCGTCGGGCTGCGGCAAGACCACGACCCTGCGGATGATCGCGGGCCTGGAGCGGCCCACGGAGGGCCGGGTCTACCTCGACGGCGAGGACATCACCGACCGACCCCCGCACCTGCGCGACATCGGGATGGTCTTCCAGACGCTCGCCCTGTTCCCGCACCTCACCGTGGCCGGGAACATCGGGTACGGGCTGCGGATCCGGGGGGTCCCGAAGGCCGAGATCGACCGTCGGGTGAACGAGCTCCTCGAGCTCGTCTCCCTCCAGGGGCTCGGTGACCGGCGGATCTCCCAGCTCTCCGGGGGACAGCGGCAGCGGGTGGCGACGGCCCGGGCGCTCGCGCTCGAGCCCCGGCTGTTCCTGCTCGACGAGCCGCTCTCGGCGCTCGACGCGAACCTCCGCGAGCAGCTCCAGGTGGAGCTCCGGCTGCTCCAGCAGAAGCTTGGGATCACCACGATCATGGTCACCCACGACCAGCGCGAGGCGATGACCATGTCCGACCTCGTGGTGGTGATGAACCAGGGGCGCATCGAGCAGGTCGGCGAGCCCCTCGAGGTCTACCGGCGCCCGGAGACGGCCTTCGTGGCGAGCTTCATCGGGCGCACGAACCTCCTGCGCGGCGAGGCGGCCGACGGGGTCGTGCGCGTCGCGGGACGCCCCTTCGACGTGGATCGTCCCGTGGCGTCGGGCCCCGTCACGATCTCCGTGCGACCCGAGGACGCGCACCTGCACACGACCCAGACGCCCGAGCGCAACGCGCTGCCGGGCCGGGTGGTGTTCGTGCGCGACCTCGGCGAGCTGTTCGAGTGCTACGTGGACTGCGGGCTCGAGGAGCCGGTCGTCGTGGCGGGATCGCCGCGCGAGCGCGTCCACGTCGAGCAGGGCCAGCCGGTCGGGGTGTCCTTCCCCCGCGAGGCCTGCGTCGTGGTGGAGGGATGAGCGAGCTCCGCCGGCCGACGCGGGGCACGTGGGCGGTCCTCGCCTTCCCCGTGGGGATGCTCGCGGTCTTCTTCCTCGTCCCCTTCGGGATCATGCTCGCCACGAGCTTCTACCACCGCATCGAGGGCGGGTTCTACACGCCCGCCTTCGAGCTCGACAGCTGGCGGCGGCTGCTCCACGGGGTGTTCATCGAGCGGACGCTGTTCTCGATCGGGATCTGCCTGCTCGCGGGGGCGGTGTGCATCACGGTCGCCTTCCCCTTCACGTACTTCCTCACCCGGATGCGCCGACGCCCCCACATCACGCTGCTCGTGCTGATCCTCTCGGCGCTCGCGCTCTCCGAGGTCATCGTGGGCTTCGCCTGGAGCGTGCTCCTCGGGCGGGCCGCCGGGATCTCCAACGTGCTCGTGTGGGTCGGCCTCATGGACGAGCCCGTCGCCTACCAGCCGAGCTTCCTCGCCGTCCTCCTCGGCCTGTGCTACATCGCCTTCCCCTACTGCGTCCTCACGCTGTACCCGCAGCTCACGCGGCTCGACCCGGAGCTCACCGAGGCGGCGCAGACCATGGGAGCCTCGCCGTGGAAGACCTTCTGGACGGTGGTCGTCCCCGTCGGGCGGCCGATCATCGTCGCGGGGTTCCTCCTCGCCTTCGTGTTCACCCTCGGCAGCTACCTGATCCCGGCGTTCCTCGGGCGGCCCGAGCACTGGACGCTGTCGGTGTTCATCTCCGACCAGGCGACCTTCAACGCGAACGTGCCCTTCGCCGCCGCGATGGCCCTGTTCCTCACGGTGCTCTCCCTCGGGGTGGTGGGGCTCGTGACGTGGATCGAGGGGCGGACGCGGGGGGTGGCGACGTGAACGCCGTGCGGCGGGTCCTCAGCGCGGCGGTCGTGCTGTTCCTCGTGGCGCCGCTCGTCGTGGTGGCCGTCGTCTCGATCAACGAGAACCGGTACATGGACTTCCCACCCGAGGGCTTCTCGCTCCACTGGTACGCCCAGCTGTGGAACGACGTGGGGTGGCGCGACGCCATCTCGACGAGCCTGCTCGTGGCGGCGACGAGCGCGGCGCTCGCGGTGGCGATCGCGACGCCGATGGCCTACGTGCTGCGCGCGTACCGGATCCGGCTCGCGCCCCTCTTGTACTCGCTCGGGATCCTGCCCTTCATGCTGCCGCCGGTGATCAGCGCCCTCGGCGCCCTCGTGTTCTGGAACTCGGTGGGGCACTCGGGGCGCGTGGAGAACATCGTCGTCTCGCACGCGATCTTCTTCTCGACGCTGCCCCTCATCACCGTGAGCCTGGCGATGGAGGCGATGGACCCCTCGCTCCCGGAGGCCGCGCAGACGCTCGGGGCGAACCCCCGCACGACGTTCCGCACGATCACGCTGCCGCTGCTCGTGCCCTCGATGATCAGCGGCTACGCGGCGGCCTTCGTGCTCTCGCTGAACGAGTACATCATCGCCTTCATGGTCTCCCGCTTCGCCGTCGTGACCCTGCCGATCAAGATCGTGAACGACCTGCGCTACGGGTTCACACCCACGATCGCCGCGGTGGCCGTGGTGTTCATCGCCATCGCCACGACGACGTTCGCGCTCTTCGCGCGGTTCGGGAACCTCCTGCGGTTCCTCGGGGCCGACCCGGCGATCCTCGAGCGCCAGCGCTAACCGGGCGAGGACTCCTCGCGTCGCCAGACCACGGGGTCCCTCGGCGTCTCGTCCACCGTGACGTGGAACACGTCGGGGCGGTGGTAGTGCCCCGCCGTGTCGAGCGCCTGCTGCTCGGCGGCGATCCGGTCGAGGTCGAGCTCGGCGAGGACGATCTCCTCGCGACCGGCGACCGGTCCGGCGATCCACTCCCCGTCGGGGCCGAGCACGCCCGAGCCGCCCCAGAGCACGAGCGAGGGGTCGGGGTTCTCCGAGGCCACGCGTGCGAGCTCCTCGCGGACCTCGACCCCTTCCACCGCGTCGAGGGGCAGGTACATCCCCGCGCACAGCACGTAGCAGCGGCCCTCGAAGGCGTAGCTGCGGCTCGCGACGTGGTGGATCTCGGGCAGGTCGGGCCAGGCCGCGACGTGCACCTGCTCGCCCTTGGCGTGCATCGCGAAGCGGGCGAGTGGCATCCAGTGCTCCCAGCAGATCAGCCCGCCGAGGCGCCCGAGGGGGGTGTCGAACACGTGCAGCGTGCTGCCGTCGCCGGGGCCCCAGATCACGCGCTCGGAGTGGGTGGGCACGAGCTTGCGGTGGACCCCGAGGATCTCGCCCCCATCGGAGACGAACAGGAGGGAGTTGTAGAGCGTCCCCCGGGAGAAGCGCGCGTCGCGCTCGGTCATGCCGATGACGAGGTGGACCCGGTGGCGGCGGGCGGCTCGGCCGAGGGCCTCGGTCGCGGGTCCAGGGACCTCGACCGCGTTGCGGTGCAGGCGCGCGAAGGCGGCCTTCGCGGCCGAGCCCTCCCAGGGGATCCCGACGTCGGCCCAGGACGGGTAGCCGGGGAGCCACGTCTCGGCGAAGGCGACGAGCCGGGCCCCGGCGCTCGCCGCCTCGGCGATGGCCTCCTCGGCGCGCCGGAGGGACGCGGCGAGGTCCAGGAACACCGGCGCGACCTGCGCGACGGCGACGGTGAACGAGGCGCTCACCCGAGCGCCCCCGGGAGCTTCCGGAGCCGGCGCCCCGCCTCCTCCAGGGTCTCCAGGCGCTTGCTGAAGGAGAACCGCACGACGTCCCGGCCGAGCTCTGGTCGCGAGTAGAAGGAGGAGCCCGGGACGACGGCCACGCCGACCTCGGCCGTGAGGCGCTCGGCGAAGGTCACGTCGTCGAGCTCGCTCAGGCCGCGGAACCCCGCCATCACGTAGTAGGCGCCGGCGGGCGGGCGCGCCTCGAACCCGGCCTCGCGAAGGACGCGGAGCATCGTCGCGCGGCGCTCGGCGTACTCGCGCCGCATCTGCTCGTAGTAGCGGTCGGGCATCGCCAGGGCCACGGCGCCGGCGTGCTGCAGCGGGGTCGGCGCCCCCACCGTGAGGAAGTCGTGGACCGTGCGGATCCCGCGCATGAGCGGCTCGGGCGCGATCGCCCACCCCACCCGCCAGCCCGTGACGGCGTAGGTCTTCGACAGCGCGCTGATCGTGACGGTGCGGTCCTCCATCCCGGGGATCGTGGCGAGCGGGACGTGCCGGGCGTCGTCGTAGGTGATGCGCTCGTAGATCTCGTCGGTGAAGGCGACGACGTCGTGACGCTGGCAGAGTTCGGCGATGAGCTCGAGCTCCTCCCGGGTGAAGACCTTGCCGGTGGGGTTGTTGGGCGTGTTGATGACGATCCCGCGCGTCCGGTCGGTGAAGGCGGCGCGGAGCTCGGCCTCGTCGAAGGTCCAGTCGGGCTCCCGGAGCGCCACGTACCGGGGCCTGGCGCCCGCGAGGATCGCGTCGGGGCCGTAGTTCTCGTAGAAGGGCTCGAAGAGGACGAGCTCGTCCCCGGGGTCGAGCACGCCGAGGATCGAGGAGACCATGGCCTCCGTCGAGCCGCAGGTCACGCAGACGTTCCGCTCGGGGTCCACCTCCATCCCGTACGTGCGGCGGTAGACGGCGGCGATCGCCTCGCGCAGCTCCGGCTCACCCCAGGTGATGGGGTACTGGTTCAGGTCGGCCGCGACGGCCTCCTGGGCGGCGCGCTTCAGCTCTTCGGGCGCGGGGAAGTCGGGGAAGCCCTGCGCGAGGTTGATCGCGTCGTGCTCCATCGCGAGGCGGGTCATCTCACGGATGACGGACTCCGTGAAGGAGCTCGCGCGCGCCGAGGGCCGGACCGGCATGGCGCACATGCTAGCCGCGCGCGGCGGCGCGCGGTCGCGATCATGGCCTCCTGGGGCGTTCGCGGGGTAGCGCCCCTACGCAACCTCGCGTAGCCGATCCTCCCGACTTCCGCGCTCTCTCTCTCGGGTACAAGGGCGGGTGAGCTCGGAGGCTTCTGGCTCCGTTCCAGGCATGGCGTTGCAGGAGCAGGGGAGGGCTAGGATGCGCTGGCGACGAGCGCTCGTGGTCGCGACCATCGTGGGCATGGCGGGGCAGATCAGCCCCGGCTACGCGGAGGATGGTGTGGAGCTCGCAAGGGGCCGCGTGGTGGATGGCGCCGGGGATCCGGTCCAGGGGGCCACCGTGGAGGTGTTCCTGTGGCCGGGCGGGGCCACCTCTGTCGGGATGCCCGTGCCGACGATCCTGGTCGGCTCGACCACCACGGGCCCGGATGGGACGTACGTCGTCGTGGCGACGGACGTCGGAACGCTGTCCGACGCCGCCGCGACGAACGGGGGGTACGCGAACCTCGAGCTCCGGATCCGCAAGGACGCACTCCTGTTCGAGCGGTTCTTCGTTCTGCCCATGGCGCCGAGCGGCGGGACCTCGATGCTGGGAACCCTGGACAGGATCAGTCGGTCAGCCCGGGACCCCAGCATCAGGGCCGAGCTGGCGCCCCGCGCCCCTGGAGTCGGCAGCGTCGTGGCCACGTCCGTGGAACCGCAGGCTGCGCCCTGCCTGACATGGGTGAAGTCGAAGGAGCTGACCGAGCAGTGGGGGGTCGTCGGCGAGATCCATCGCTGGAAGGAGGCGATCCCGAAGGACACGTTCACCTACGGAGCCACGGCGGACTCGACCTTCGAGGTGGCACTCAACGCGGGGGATGGGTGGTACGTCGGTGGCACCAACCACATCGGGAACACCAGCAGCAGGGGCTCGGCGGCCACGGTGGCCGTGACCCTCAAGGACGCCGCCACCGGGTATCAGACCGAGGCCAAGTTCAAGCGCGCCGAGTACTCGCAGGTGTGCACGAACAACAAGAAGCGGCAGGCGTACGCGTGGAACGGTTACGACCTCCGCAAGGGTAGCTCGATCACGGGCCTGGACGGTCACTGCGGGGACACGTACGCCCAGTACGCGTGGAGGTTCCCCCTGGATCAGACGGGCTGGTCCCGTTTCGAAAACGAAGCGCATTGGTGGAACCAGGCGATCAGCCTGGGGGTGCTCACGGTGGGTGGGCGGAGCGGTTACTCCACCTACGTGGTGAGCGAGTGGACGTTCAAGGAGGGGGTGCACAAGACGCTGTGTGGAAACGATGACCTCCCAAGGTATGCGCACAGGGTCTTCGCGGGCCTTTGATGGCCAGGGGGTCGATCCGGGTCGTGTCGCGGTGGCGTGTGAAGACGGTCGTGCTGGTCCAAGTGGCGCTCCTAGCGGCGGCCTGCACGCGTGGAAGTGAAGGGGGGCCGGTCGGGTTGCCGCAAATGACCTCTGGCATCTTCGGTTGGGGTGCCACGTACGGGCTCAGGGTGGGGGACGACCTCACGTTCTCGGGCGTCGAGCTCTTCAACCACGGGGCCCGCCCCGCGGTGCTCGACGGCGTCGAGCTCGTCGGGGGCGCCGGGGGGATCGAGGTCATCGGGGCCCTCGTAGCGGTGCGGCCCTACCCTCCCGGGTGCAACCTCGCGGGCGACGACCATTTCCCACCCCACTACGACTGGGAGATGGAACCCTTCGAGGGCTTCGTCATCCCGCCGGCCTCGGCCTTCGAGGGCCGCGTGGTGTGTGTGATCCTCGGTCTGCGGCCGACCCGCCGCGGGGTCGTGAGCTCCCAAGGCGTGGCCATCCACTACCACGTCGGGGACCGCGCCTACACCTACGTGGATCCCTACTCGCTGGCCTCGTGCACCCCGGACGTCCCGGATACCGAGTGCAAGGCCCCCGAGCCCATCCGGAGCCTCCCGTAGCGCGAGCGTCCCGCTAGCCGCGCGCGGCGGCCGGGAAGACGACGACGCGGCGCAGGCCCGAGCCCGCGCGGAGCGCGTCGAGCGCGGCCTGGACATCTTCCAGGCCGATCCGCTCCTCGATGAGCCGCTCCACCGGGAGCCGCCCCTCGAGGGCGAGCCGGGCGAGACGCGGGAAGTCCTCCTCGGGGATGGACCAGCCGTAGTTGCAGCCGACGATCCGGGCGCTGCGGTCGACGAGCTGGCTCACCTCGAAGCTCGCCCGGTGCCCGTGGGGCGGGATCCCCACGACGAGCACGGTCCCGCCGTGCCCCGCGAGCTCGATCCCGAGCTCGACGGCGCGGGCGTCGCCGACCGCCACCACGACGTGGTCGGGCTCGCCGCCCGTCGCCTCGCGGACCCGGGCGAGGACCTCCGCGGGGTCCCCCTCGGCTGAGACGGCCCGGGTGACGCCGAAGGCCGCGGCGCGTTCCAGCTTCTCCGGCGCGACGTCCACCCCCACGATCGGGGCGGCCCCCGCCACGACGGCGCCCATGACGGCCGAGAGCCCGACGCCCCCGAGCCCGATGACGACGACGGACTCGCCGGAGTCCACCGCGCCGGCCCGCAGGACCGACATCGCGCCGGTGGTCACGCCGCAGCCGATGAGCGCCGCGACCTCCGGCGGGGTCTCCGGCGGGACCGGGACCGCCGCCCGGGCGCCGACGACGGCGGCCTCGGCGAAGGTCCCGAGGCCGAGCTGGGAGGCGACCTCGGACCCGTCGGGCCTGCGGAAGGGCCGCGCGCCGTCGGGGAGGCGATCCTCGAGCACCCGCGTGCCGGTGCAGGTCCAGGGGCGTCGCGCTCGGCAGGACGGACACGCCCCGCAGGACGCGAACCAGTTCAGCGCGACGAGCTGGCCCGGCCGGAGGTGCTCGACGCCCGGGCCGACGGCGTCCACGTACCCCGCGCCCTCGTGGCCGAGGACGACCGGCCCGGTCTCGCCCCAGTCCCCGAGCGCCTGGTGCAGGTCGGAGTGGCAGACCCCGCTCGCGGCCATCCGCACGAGCACCTGTCCCGGGCCGGGATCGGGGAGCGCGAGCTCCTCCACGCGCAGGGGCTCGCCCGCGCGCTCGAGGACCGCGGCCCGGACCGTCCGGCTCACCCCTGGCTCCGACGCGCGAACAGGCCGAGGAGCTCATAGGCGACGTGGGAGGCCGCCATGCACGTGATCTCGGCGTGGTCGTAGGCCGGGGCCACCTCCACGATGTCCGCCCCGACGATCCGCAGGCCCGCGAGGCCGCGGAGGATCCCGAGGAGCTCCCGGGAGGTGAGCCCGCCCGCCTCCGGCGTCCCGGTCCCGGGGGCGTGCGCGGGGTCGAGGACGTCGATGTCGACCGAGACGTACACGGGCGCATCGCCGAGCCGCGCCCGCAGGCGCTCGACGACCTGGGTCACGGTGGTCTCCTCCAGGTCCATCGCGCCTACGATCTCGAAGCCGAACCGGGCGTCGTCGGCGAGGTCCTGGGGCGAGAACAGGGGCCCGCGGATCCCCACGTGGGCGGCGCGGTCCTCGAGCAGCAGCCCCTCCTCCCAGGCCCGGCGGAAGGGGGTGCCGTGGGTGTACGCGGCGCCGAAGTACGTGTCCCAGGTATCCAGGTGGGCGTCGAAGTGCAGCAGGGCGACCGGGCCGTGCAGCCGTCGCATGACCCGCAGGAGGGGCAGCGCGATCGTGTGGTCGCCGCCGAGGCAGAGGAGCGCCCCCGCCCCCTGGAGCAGCTCCTCCGCGGCCGCCTCGATCTGCGAGATGGCCTCGCCGATGTCGAACGGGTTGCAGGCGATATCGCCCGCGTCGGCCACCTGCTGCGCCGCGAAGGGCGAGACCTCCAGCCCCGGGTGGTAGGCGCGCAGGAGGCGGGTGGCGTTGCGGATCGCCTGCGGTCCGAACCGGGCGCCGGGCCGGTACGTCACGCCGCTGTCGAAGGGGACCCCGACGACGGCGACGTCGCAGCGCTCGACCTCGTCGCGGCGGGGGAGCCTGGCGAAGGTGGAGCGTCCCGCGAAGCGCGGGACCTTGAGCGGATCCTCGGGGCCGATCGGCGCGGGCGGGCTCGTCGGGCTCACGGCGGGCCCATGCTACCCGAGCCCGCCGCCCGCGGACGTCCCGCTGCCGCGGTGGTCGCCGGCACGCGCGGGTACCATCGCCCCATGGGCGTGGGAGGCGAGCCTGGACCCGGGTCGAAGGCGCCCTCGTCCGGCCCCGGCCGGGTGGTGCTCGTCGCCGCGGGGTCGGCCTGCGTCGGGATCGGCGCGATCGGCGTCTTCGTCCCCGGGGTCCCCACCACGCCGTTCCTGCTGCTTGCCGCGGTGTGCTTCACGCGCTCGTCGCCGCGGCTTCACGGGTGGCTGCTCTCCCACCGGCGCCTCGGCCCGTACGTGTCCGGCTTCCTCGAGGGGGGCGGGCTCACGGTGCGGGCCAAGCGGGCGTCCGTGCTCGGGTTGTGGGCCACGATCACGCTCTCCACGGCCCTCGTGTTCCTCCGACAGGGGGTCACGAGCGTCTCCGTCGGCACGGCAGCCGTGCTGCTCCTCGTGGCGGTGCTGGTGAGCCGCTACATCCTGCGCCGTCCCACCGTCCCCGACCGGCCTGGGACCCAGGCGTGAGGGCCCGGCGCCTCAGCCGCCCTCCGCCTCGCGGGCGGCGACGATCCGGCGGAGCTCCCGGTCCACGTCCTCGGGCAGGGGCTCGGGCTCGTGGGTCGCGAGGATCTCGCGGACGCGCTCGCGCGCACGCTCGCGGGCGCCGGGGCGACCGGCGCGCTCCCAGGCCTCGAGCGGATCCAACGCGAAGGTGGGCGGGAGCCACGGCTCCTCGAGCCGGCCCGCCTCCCGGATCGGCCCCTCGGGGACCGGGAGCCGCTCGCAGACCTCGCAGATGAGGCGGAAGAGCTCGGCGTCGAGGATCACGTTCACGTTGTCGTAGACGGCGGCCCCGTGGAGCGTGCCCGTCCCGGTGATCATCTCCGCCCGTCCGGCCGCGGCGACCGCCATGAGGGAGACCGCGTGCTGGAGCCCGGCTTGCCAGTCCTGCGTCTTGGCCCCGGTGTCCAGGGCCATGATGTTGATCGGCACCCGGTAGCGGTGAGCGAGCTGGGCGAAGGCGAGCTTGAGGAGCGTCTCCTCGGGTCCCCAGTCCTGCCGGTAGTCGCCGGTGCGCAGGTCCATGAACGTGGGGTAGGGCCCGCAGAAGGTGACCGCGCCGGGCACGAGCGTCTCGAGGATCGTCATCCCGCCCACCATCTCGGCGTTCATCGAGACGAGCGTGCCCGCGAGGGTGGCGGGCGCCGTGGCGCACCCGATCCCCATCGCCACGAACCCCGAGGGCAGGCCACCCCGGGCGAGCTCCACCGCCGCCTCGATCGGTCCCTCGTCGTAGACGAGGGGACTGATGCAGCACTGGTAGGTGGAGACGATCGGGCGCTCGCGCAGCTCGCGGTCGCCACCGGCGACGACGCGGGCCATCTCCAGGACCACCTGCGCGTCGCGCCGGCTGTAGACCTCGTTGTGCTGCGCGTGCTTCGTCGAGTGGGCGAGCATCACGTGCGTGTAGTGGGCGGCCTGCGTGTGCGGGGGCACGTCCTGGGGCGCGACGGTGGGCCAGTTGTACGCGAGCTCCGGCACCGCGTCGGCGACGCGGATGGTCTCGACGAGATCGCGCATCGTCGAGGGGCGGCGCCGCCCCGTCTCCAGGTCCACGACGAAGGCGCTCGTGCCGTCCCCCGAGAGCCACCCCGCGCTGCCGTCGATGGGGAGGTCGAGGGCGGGGTCGCGGGCGCACATGACGAAGCTCGGCGGGATCAGGGCGAGGTGCTCCTCCACCATCTCGGGCGGGAGGCGCACGCGCATCGTCGCGTCGTCCACGCGGGCGCCACAGGCGGCGAGCTCCCGGCGGATGGGCTCGGAGCGGACCTCGAGCCCCACGCGCTCGAGCACCCGCAGCGTCGCCGCGTGGATCCGCTCGAGGTCGTCCTCGCTGAGGATCTCGATCGAGAACGGGTGGCGGAGGCCGCGGATGCGGGGCGTCTCAGTCGCGGTGGCGCTCACGCTCGGCGATCACCTCCTCGATGCGGG
>FWPV01012281.1_pt1 | contig 13253 bp, 2 predicted proteins | sample 2228371 | NCBI WGS metagenome assembly FWPV01 (sample SAMEA103939776, study PRJEB20133) | metagenome | reverse complement strand
GGCAGTTGTGGGCCACCATCCCGGCGCAGCCGGTGAAGGTAAATCCAGCCTACTCGATCTACTTGCCAATCGTCCTCAAGGGCTTCTAGGCCGGGCGTTCGCCGGGCGAGCGGCAACTGTCTAGCAAAAGGGGCACCGGGCCTCCCGGTGCCCTTTTCTATTCCCTGATCGCTGCTCTCCCCTGCCAGTTCGGCCCCATGGTTCGGCAGCGGCATAAAAGTGTGCGGCCAGGCCCGGCATGGGTCTGTGACCTGCGCGGCAGGTGACACACCCGCCGCGAGCTAAGGCCCGGCGGAGCCGGCCCCAGCCCGGGGCCGGGGGGTCCGCGGGCCGGTTTCCCTGCCCCCCTCCGGCAGGGCAGAAACCCCCGATCAGGCCGTTTTTCCCCAGGGCGATCTTGACAACCAAAAAGTCCTATGTTATACTCTACGTGCGTCTCGGTGTCATGCCGTGTCACGCCGTGGCGGGCGCATCCGCTTTTCATTCGCGTCCCCTCTTATCGCAGCGACAGCCTCCTCGTCGCTGTGTGCCCCATTGAGACGAGATGAATCGGCAAACGATGGCAATCCTCAACGACGAGACCGGTGGGAATCATTCTACATCGGCGGTGGCCGGCGGGTGGCAGAATTGCGCCTATGCGCCGACCATGCGCCACGTGTCCGGCAGGGCCACAGGGAACCCGCGCGTTCCCGGCCCTGCTTTCGTTTAATCAGCGATGAGCGATTGGCCCATAGCGAATCGCCCACCGCTAACAGCCAACAGTAGAAAGGAGGTGATGCCTGCCCATCCAATGACCCACAGGTGATGTATAGGTTTGTACGGTGCTTTTCCGATTTCGCTCTCAAACTCTAGAAGGAGGAAGCAAGGAATGAGTACGAAGACAAGCTGGCGCGTGATGAGCCTGGTGGTGGTGCTGGCGATGCTGCTGGCCCTGCTGCCCGGCTTTACCAGCGCAAGCGGCCCGGCGACACCCCCAACCACGACGCCCAAGCAGGGGCCACTGCCGCCGGACTCCAAAACGGCCCCGCCTCAGGTGCCACCACCGCAGAAAGGGCCGACCAGCGAGCAATACCTGACCAAGCTGCACCCCTCCCTGCGGGAGCTGGCCCAGAAGGGCTACGTGACCCTGCCCGATAGCGCCGGCGCCCCGGCGAGCCTGGGCCAGAACGACCCGATCCTGGTCCACATCATCGCCGTGAGGGACGCCAAGATCGAGCCGCTCCAGCCCGGGCCAGACGTGGACCCGGGCAAGCAGCCGGATAAACCGCTCGTCGAGACGTTGCGGCCCTACTTCGTGGACGGCAAGCTCTACGCCCAGCCAGAGGTCGGCAAGGACAAGGGGGGGATGCAATCGTGGCAGATCCTCTTCGGGCGCATCCGGCCCAGCAACCTGCTCAAGGTCGCCTCGCACCCGGCGGTCAAGTCCATCTTGCCCATCACCGTGGAGCGCAACGAGGTCGAGCCGTACCCGGATGACGACACCAAGCCCGTCAAGCCCGCGCCCGGCCCCGAAGACTGGGCCAGGCTGCGCGAGAACGCGGCCAAGCTCCGCGAGGGCGCCAAGCCCTGGAGCGAGGCCAAGGCCTTTGGCGATGGGCGCGATCTGATCCGGCCCGCCGACTGGTTCGAGGTGATGCCGGAAGGCCCCCACAAGGCCCAGGCCGCCTGGGACCGGGGCTACACCGGCGAGGGAGTCGCCATCGCCATCATTGACGACGGCGTGGACATGGCCCACCCGGACCTCATGGGGACCCAGAAGATCTACTCCAGCACCGTGGCCCCCCAGTACAACGGCTGGCCCATGGTCATGGACCCCTTTACCATGCGGGCCTACTTCTATGACCGGCTGTTCGGCACCACCTACGTCTCCGGCAGCTTTGGCGGCTCCACCTATGTGGATACCAGCACCAAGCCGACGCTGACTCCGGCCGGGCCGGGCATCTCCACCTTCAAGTACACCCCCATGCTCGCCTTTAACACGCCCGGCATCCAGCACACCTACGTCATCTCGAACAGCATGTCCAAGAGCGGCGTGGTGCACGTGGGCACCCACACCGACGAGAGCCTGCGCGACTACGTCTGGGGCGAGAAGGTGGCCGTCCTGGTCTGCGACCCGAACACGGCCGGCGTCTATGACACCGTCTACGTGGACCTGAACGACGACTATGACTTTCGCGACGAGAAGCCGTTGACCAAGGCCACTGTGGGCAACCCGGCCACCTACAACAACATGATCGCCTACCGCGACATAACCGGCGACGGCCTGGCGGACATCTCCGGCGGTATGCTCTACTGGATCGCCGATGGCGTCAACTGGGTCCCGGGCATGGACTGGCTATTCGTCCCCACCCTGGGCTTTGGGCTGACGCCCCCGGCCGCCGGCGACCTGGTCTGTATCCACGGCCCGTGGGACACCGGCTATAGCCACGGCACCCAGTGCGCCTCCAACGCGGTCGCCAACGGCGTGATCAACGGCATGTTGCCCGAGTTCCGCGACCTGCCGCCCGGCCCCGGCAAGCCCGCCGCCGCCGTCTATGGCGCGGCCCCGGACGCGGACCTGGTGCCCATGAACACCGCCTGGTCCTTCACCGGCCGCATCACCTACAACGACGCCTATATCCTGGCGGCCATCGGGTGGGACGGGGTGGACCAGACCGGCTGGCACTTCCTCTACGGCCCGGGCTTCCCAGACACCGATGACATCCAGATCACCTCCAACTCCTACGGCTGGAGCGCGGATGACAACGATGGCTGGGACTTTCTGGGGCAGTACATCTGGCAGATCCAGCGCTACTACGCGCCGTACCTGCAGTTCTGCTTCTCCACCGGCAACGGCGCGCCGGGCTATGGCACCGCGGCTCCGCCCAGCCCCGGGATGGGCGTGATGGTCGGCTCCTGCACCGAGTACGGCTCCACCGGCTGGGACACCATCACCGATACCACCCAGATCAACTTTAACGACTATACCGCCTTCTCCAACAGCGGGCCGTCCGCCCGCGCCGGGGCGGGGGTGGACGTGTTGGGCGTAGGCTCCTTTGCCGCCGGCGCCGAGGAGTTGAACTACTACGCCATTGACTCCTGGGGCGTACTGGACGGCAACATCTCCTGGGCCACCTGGGGCGGCACCAGCCGCTCCTCGCCGGTGGTCATGGGCAACTTTGCCCTCATCTACCAGGCGTACAAGGCCAGGCACGGCGTCTGGCCCACGGCCGACCAGGCCCGCGCGCTCCTCATGTCCACCGCCACGGACATCAACAACGACGTCCTGCGGCAGGGCGCCGGCTCGGTGAACGCGGACCGCGGCACCCTGGTGGCCGGCGGACACTATGGCGTCTACATGGGCGGCGACTCGGCCACCTGGGAGCCGGGCGACTATCGGGGCACGCGCTATCCCGGCTTTGCCCAGATCGTCTACCCCGGCGAGACCTGGAACAAGACCTTCACCGTCCGCAACGACAGCGCGGCGCCCATCACGGTGGGCCTCTCCGACCAGACCATGACGCTCATTGACAGCACCGAGTTCGACTTTACGGTCACGCCCACCATGACGCAGCAGGAGAGCGTCTACGGCGCGGCCAACCGCGACAACTTTTACAAGGCGTTCCAGTACTTTATCCCCATCACGGCCACGGCCGGCATGGACGCCTCCATGTACCACATCGCCATCCCGCCAGATACGGACCTGATGATCGTCCGCCAGATCTTCCCCTACGGCGAGTTCGACCCGGACGGGAACTATACCTGGGACAACCGCTTCTACCTGATGGTCTACAACTGGACAGACGAGAACGGCAACGGCTTCGTCTGGGACGACAAGAACGGCAACGGCGTGGTGAACTTTATCAACGGTACTCAGTGGACCTCCGTGGACGTGGGGCCAGAGTTGCTCTGGGACGACCCGCGCACCGAGCTGGACCGCTGGGAGTACGAGCGCTTTGGCTATAACCGCCCCAGCGCCAACAGCAACGAGCTGACGGTGCAGGATCCGCTGAACCGCATGCGCGACGGCATGTTCATCGGCCTGCGGCACCTGTACACCGCCGCGGGCGCCAGCCAGACCGTCCACCTCAAGTACCGCGTCGAGTTCTACAAAAAGGCCGATGTGCCGTGGCTGGACACCAGCACCTACAGCCTGGTGGTCCCGGCCGGCGGCACCGCCACCTTCCAGGGCACCATCAACGTGCCGGCGGACATGCCGCCCGGCGTCTACGAGGCGGCCATCGAGGTCGCGGACCCCGGCACCGGCCTCCCCGGCGGCCCCGGCCCGCACACCACCATCATCCCGGTGGTGATGAACGTGGCGGCTCCCTTCACCGGCGGCCCCGTTACTCTGGGCGGCCAGACCTCCTACGCCTACGACGCGAACAAGCCCTACAACAACGGGGCCGTGCGCGGCTACCAGGAGTGGGGCTGGCGCGAGGAGAGCGGCGACTGGCGCTTCTTCTACGTGGACGTGGAGAACGAGTGCCTGCACTGGGTCACGGAAACGGTCGAGTTGCTGACCGAGAACTTTGATGGCGTGACGCCGCCGGCCCTGCCCACGGGCTGGGCTGCGATGGACGTGAGCGGCACGGCCGGCGACTGGACGACCCGCGCGGGCACCTGGCATCCAAGTGGCTACGCGGCCCACAGCGCGCCCAACCTGGCCGTCTTCAACTCCTGGACAGCCAGCAGCGGCAACTCCACACGCCTGTACACCACCAGCGGCCTGAACTTCACTGGTGCGGCTGCGCCCCGGCTGACGTTCTGGATGTACCACGACACGGGCTACTCCGGCAACAACGACCGCGTGCAGCCGCAGGTCTCGGTGAGCGGCGGCGCCTGGACGGACGTGGGCGCGGTCATCCCGCGCTACGACGGTACCAATGGCTGGGCGCAGCACACCGTGGACCTGTCCGCGTACATCGGCCAGGCCGACGTGCGCATCGGCTTCCTGGGCATCAGCGCCTACGGCAACGACTGCCACATTGACGATGTGGTGGTCCAGGCCAGCTTCCCGCACTGCGACCAGTATGCCTTCCCGCCGGACGCGCACATCATGGTCAAGGACGTCTGGGACGACGCCGCGCCGCACACGGACATTGACACGGTCGTGCTGGGGCCAACCCCCACCGGCCTGAGCAACACCACGTTCGGCGCATGGGCCGGCGACTGGTCCGAGCCGGCGTTCTTTGGCGACTATGTGCTGGACACCATCGCCAAGAGCGTGGTGGACCGCAGTGGCCGCGCCACCTGGCGGTTCAACACCACCAGCGGCAAGAACGAGGAATGGGTGATGTTCCCAGCGACCAGCGCGGTCGAGCCTTTCGGCGGGCTGCACGAGATCCTGCAGCACAACGTCCTGTTCGAGGGCGACAAGTTCGACGTCGTCTTTACCAAGACGGTGGGGATGCTGCTGGAAGACCGGCATTCCTTCGACATCGCCACCTACGTGGACCAGGGCGTGGTGGGTGACGTGACCTTTACCTCCACCATGGACCTCAACGGCCTGGTCGCCTCCGGCTATCTGCTGGATACCCAGACGCAGACCTGGATCAACGAGCCGATAGACTTTGTTGACGAGAGCACCATCGAGTGGGTCTATATCTTCTCGGTGGCGGACGCGGTCAGCATCGAGCTGTGGACCTCCAGCCCCGACATCCCGGACATAGACCTGTACCTCTACCGCCGGGTCGGCACGTCCTGGGTGCAGGTGGCCTCGTCGGGCGGCGTGGATTCCAACGAGCACATCCTGTACAACAACCCGGCCGATGGCCTGTACCTGATCGCGGTCAACAACTTCTCCGGGCCGGCCGGCCACTTTAACCTGATCAAAGAGGTAAAGAGCAAGGCTGGCGGCATCACCGTCACCGGGACCACCACCAACCCGGTCCCGGCCAATACCGGCGTCAAGCTGACCATCCACTACGACTTTCCGTTCGAGCCGGGCCAGGTCTACCCGGGCATGGTGCTCGTCGGCCCGCCGGAGGCCCCGCAGCTCAAGCAGATCCCCATCACCATCGAGCGACTGAAGAGCAGCGCGGCCATCGACAAGAAGGTGAATCAGGCGATCACCTTCCCCGGCAATGAGCTAAAGTACACCGTGAACCTCTACAACCTCTCGGACCCGGCGGCGTACTTTGAGTTCACCGACCCGATCCCGGCCCACACCGAGTTCGTGGCTGTGACCGGCGCCACCTACGACCCGGCGAACCAGCGGGTGGTCTACACCGGCACCCTGCCCATCGGCGGTCCCCCGCCGAGCTTCGAAGGGTTCGAGGGTGGCGTGGTGCCGCCGCAATACTGGACGCACGTCCAGAACAACGCCGCCCAGACCTGGAAGATCGATTCCAGCGCCCACAGCGGCAGCTACGCAGCCCGCTGCGACTATGATCCCGCCCTGAACCAGCAGGATGAGTGGCTGATCAGCCCGAAGCTGCTGGGCCTCACCGGCGGCGAGCCAGTGAGCCTGTGGTCCATGGGCAGCGTCTACTGGGGCGTCACCCCCTACGACAACTATGACATCAACGTCTGGCTCGTGGTGGGCGCCCTGGGCGGCGGCGACGACGTCCTGCTGGGCACGTGCGATGGCGACTGGCCGGCCAACTGGACGTGGGCGCAGAGCACCTTCAATCTGCCCGGGACCCTGCCCGCTGGCGACCTGCGCATCGGCATCCAGTACTATGGTGTGGACGGCGCCCAGGCCAACGTGGACGACATCAGCCTGCCCGGCACCCTGGACGTGCCGCCGACGCCTTCGCGGGTGGTCGAGTTCACCGTGCGCGTGACGGACACGGTGGCCGCCGGCACCTGGATCACCAACACCGGCTCGCTCGTGGCGACGCACACCCTGCACGAGACGCAGGTGGAAGCGCCGGCCACGGCCAGCGCGGCCAGCCAGGTCTCCACCGGCCCGAACTTTGCCACCTCCTACAAGGTGGCGACGGAGGCGGTGGTGATGGGCGGGACCATCGAGTACAACGTGTACGTGAAGAACACCGGCACCGAGCTGGCCCTCGTCACGTTCACCGACCCGATCCCGGCCGGCACGACTTACTCCTGGCACAACACCACCCCGCCGTACCAGCACTTTGAGTACGACACTTCTACGCCGACCAAGCAGATGAAGTGGGTGGGCAACATCGCCCCCGGCGACCAGATGGTCTTTAACTTCAAGGTGAAGGTGAACGCCGGCGTCCTCTATGGAACGGTCATCACCAACACCGCCACCATCGCCTGGGGCAGCAACTCGCTGGACGTGAGCGATACCACGCTCATCCTGGCCCCGTACAAGCTCTACCTGCCGATCATCGCCAAGGAATACACTCCTTAGCGGATCGTTCGGCAACCATAGCATGACCAAAAGGGGGGTAGGGCACTGCCTCTACCCCCCTTACTCTGTTGGACTTGCAAAGCTCGATAGCCAGGTAGTTCGTTCAGGTCGGGTGGGTTGCGCCCACCAGCGAACTGTGAGGCAAGCTGTCCCGTGAAAGGGCACACGGACAGGCAGCTTGCCCTACCCTGAAGCAAAATAATGGAGAGAAAGCCATGAATCGGAACGTGACTCGCTGGCTCAGCATGATCCTCCTGCTGGCCCTACTGCTTTCAGCCCTGCTCCCCATCGCGGGCAACAGCCCCGCGCCGGCGCGTGCCGGTGGCCTGCCGGCCCCGGCCGGCCCGCTGCTGCTCCTGCGTAGCGGCCCCTTCGACCCTCTGACCGGCGAGCCGGCCATCCCCGCCGGCCTGCAGCGCACCCTCGCGGCCGGTCAGCCTGGCCTGCGCCTGGTCCAGTTCCCCGGCCCCATCCAGGACGCCTGGCACCGGGCGATGACCAGCGCCGGGCTGGAGGTCGTCACCTACATGCCGGACTATGGCTACCTGGTCTGGGGCGACCAGGCCGCCCTGCAACGTCTCCAGGCGGCCGCCCCGCTGCGTTGGGCCGGCCCCTACCACCCGTACTATGCCCTCCACCCGGCCCTGGCCGATCCGGAGAAGCTCCCGGCCGAGGTGGAGGTCATCGTCCAGGTCTATAACCACCCAGATGCGGACAAGACGGTGCAGGACATCCTGGGGCAAGCCCTGCAGGTCTTCCGGCCGCCGTACCCGGTGCTGGTCTACCGCAACCTGGGCCTGCGCCTCCCGACGGCCCAACTCCCCTGGCTGGCCGCGTTGCCGGAAGTGGTCAACGTGGAGCCGTATAGCCCGCCGGTGCGGCTGGATGAGCTCCAGGGCCAGATCATGGCCGGCCACCTGAACGGGGCCGGGACTCAACCGTCTGGCCCCGGCTATCTGGCCTGGCTGAGCGGGTTGGGCTTCTCCACCGATCCCGCAGCCTACCCCATCGTGGACATCACCGACGACGGCATTGATGACGGCGACGCCACGCCGATCCACGCCGACTTTTACGTGCTGGGCAGCACGTCCAACCCGGACCGCCTGGTCTATAACTATAACTGGACCACCGATCCCCTGGCCGACGGCGGAGGCGGTCATGGGAACATCAACGCCTCCATCACCGTGGGCTATAACAACCGGACCGGCTTTCCCTACGAGGACGGCAACGGCTACAACTATGGCCTGGGCATCAACCCCTTTGGCCGGGTGGCCGGCAGCAAGGTGTTCAAAAACGCCGGAACGTGGGATACCGACGCCACGCCCACGGACCTGATCAGCAACACCTACGCCCTGGGTGGACGCATCAGCAGCAACTCCTGGGGCTACTTGCATTCCGGCGGCAACTATAACGCCGATTCCCAGGAGTACGACGCCCGGGTGCGGGATGCCCAGCCGGGCAGCGGTCCCTACGCGGGCAATCAGGAGATCATCGTGGTGTTCGCGGCCGGCAATGACGGCCCTTCGAGCAACACCGTCAGCCCGCCCGGCACGGCCAAGAATATCATCTCCGTGGGCGCGGCGGAGAACTATCGCCCAGAGGGCACCGATGGCTGCGGCGCCGATCCATCTTATGCCGACAACGCCCAGGACATCGCCTCCTTCTCCAGTCGCGGGCCTTGCGATGACGGCCGGGTCAAGCCGGACCTGGTGGCCCCGGGCACGCACATCATGGGGGCAGCGTCACAGTCGCCGAATTTCAATGGCAACGGCGTATGTGGCGGCCCAGACAACGACGGCCTCCTTCCCCCCGACGACGCCTATTATCCCAGCGGGCAGACCCTTTATACATGGTCTTCAGGCACCAGCCACTCCACCCCCGCCGCGGCCGGGGCCGCCTCCCTGGTCTGTCGCTATTACCAGGATCACTTTGGCGCGATCCCCAGCCCGGCCATGACCAAGGCGTACATGATCCAGGCCACTCGCTACCTCTCCGGCTCCGGGGCCGGCGGCAACCTGCCCTCCAACAGCCAGGGCTACGGCGAGCTGCAACTGGGCCTGGCCTTCGACGGCGCCGCCTGGATCGTGGTGGACCAGAGCCACGTCTTTGACAATAGCGGCCAGGTCTACGAGCTACAGGGCACGGTGGCCGACCCGACCAGGCCCTTCCGCGTTACCCTGGCCTGGACCGACCCGCCCGGGCCGACGACCGGGGCCGCCTACATCAACAACCTGGACCTGGAGGTGGTCATCGGCGGGCAGACCTACAAGGGCAACGTCTTCTCCGGGGCCACGTCGGTCACGGGCGGTTCTGCCGACCCCCGCAACAACGTGGAGAGCGTCTTCCTGCCCGCCGGGCAGAGCGGCCTCTTTACCGTGCGCGTCAAGGCCACCAACGTCGCCGGCGACGGCCTGCCCGGCAACGGCGACCCCACCGACCAGGATTTCGCCCTGGCCGTCTATAACGGGATGCAGGAGGTGGGCTACCTGGACGGCGTCGTTCACGATGGCACGTGGGGCGGCGGACTGGCCGGCGCCACCGTGCAGGCCATCACCGGCACGGTCATCTACACCGACACAACGACCGCCACCGGCTACTATACCATGACCATGGCTCCCGACACCTATACGGTCAGCGCGTGGAAGTACGGCTACACCCAGCAGACCATCCCCGGCGTGGCCGTGGTGAGCGACACCGTCACCACGGTGCATTTCACCCTCACCCAGACCGCGCTCTACAGCCTCACCGGCGTGGTCAGCGATTCTGTCACCGGCGCGCCGCTATCGGCCACCGTCTCCGTATACGGTCCCTTTGGCGACCTCATCACCCGAACCCACACGCCGCAATCCACCGGCTACTATGCCTTCACCCTCTACGGCGGACCGTACACCGTCACCGCCCAGGCGCGCCTGCACCAGCCCGGCGTGGCGGCAGTAAACCTGGTAACGGATACCGTGCAGGATTTTGCGCTCATCGCCACGACCGCGGATGGCATCCTGTGGGGCTATGTCACCAGCCTGGCCACCGGCAACCCGGTGCCCGGCGCCACCATCCAGGCCAGCCCCGGCCTCACCAGCACCCAATCCGGGGCCGATGGGTACTATGAGCTGCCATTGCCTCCCGACACGTACACGATCACGGTCTCTGCGCCTCTCTACAGCAACGTAGTGGAGGCCGGCGTGGCCGTGCCCCAGAGCAACCTGCTGGAGCGCAACTACGCCCTGCCCACCGCTCACATGGTGCTCCTGCCCCCGGAGGGCTTGAGCGCCACGCTGCGCATCGGGAACCAGGTCACCCAGACCCTCGTGGTCAGCAACGCCGGCGCCGGCGGGCTGGATTTCGAGATCCGCGAGGCGCGCGGCGACGTCACTCCCGGCGGCGGCCCGGACCCCTTTGGCTACACCTACCAGGACAGCCATAGCGCCGACGGCCCGACCTACGAGTGGATTGACGCCACCGATGGCACGCCGCTGAACCTGACGGACGACGGCGAGGCCAACGTGACCCTGCCTTTCGCCTTTACCTTCTACGGCGTGTCCTCCACCGCCATCCGGGTGGGCAACAACGGCGGCCTGCTCTTCAACGCCACCAGCGGCGACCTGGGGGTGACCAACGGCGATCTGGGCACGACCACATCCAACAACCTCATCGTTCCCTTCTGGGACGACATTGACGACGAGACCGGCAATGTCTACTACAAGACCGTGGGCGTGGCCCCCAACCGCCGCTTTGTGGTCGAGTGGTACAACCGGCCCCACTACAAATCCGGTGGTGGGGTGGGGAACGTGACCTTTGAGCTGATCCTCTACGAAGGAACGAACAACATCAAGTTCCAGTACCAGGATGTGGTCTTTGGCGACCCTGATAACCCCAGTTGGGACTATGGCGGCAGCGCCACGGTGGGCATCCGCCAGAGCGGGAGCAACTATCTCCAGTATTCCTACAACCAACCCGTCCTTTCGAACGGCCTGGCTATCTGCTTCCGCTACCCCGGCTCGCCGCCCTGTGACCCCGTGGACATCCCCTGGCTCACCGCGGAGCCGATGACCGGCACGGTGGCCGCGGGCGATGCGCACCCGGTCTCGGTGGTCTTTGACGCCAATACCATCACGGAGACCGGGGTCTATACCGGCTTCCTGCTCTTTTACACCAACGACCCGGAGGCCCAGCCCTACGCGAGCTACCCGGTCACGATGACGGTGCTCCCACCACTGCCCGAGCTCACGGCGATCACCAAGACCGCCTCGGCCGAACGGGTGGAGGTCGGCCTGCCGCTGGTCTACACCCTCACCGTCACCAACGACGGCGGCGGCCCGGCCACCGGCACAATCATCAGCGACGCACTGCCGGCTCACACCCTCTTTGCCTGGGCGGATAACGGCGGGACCCTCGTCGGCGGCACGGTGGTCTGGACCGGGTTGACCGTCCCGGCCCACGGCGCGCTCGCCGTCTCCTACGGCGTCACCGTCACCTGCGTGGCCTCTGGCACCGCCATCGTCAACGACGCCTACACCGTCACCGCCACCGACTGGCCCACGCCCACTTTCGGCCTGCCTGTCACCGTCACCGCCACCGCCGAAGGGGTGAGCGCAGATTTTATCTTCCTCACCCCGGTACTGCGGAACCGGCCCGTGAGCTTCTCCAGTTTCAGCCAGAACGCCACGGCTTACGAATGGTCCTTTGGCGATGGGAGCAGCTCATACGCGGCCAATCCCAGCCACACCTACACCGGCCCCGCCGGCGAGTACACGGTGGTCCTCACCGCCAGCAACCCGTGCACGTATACCGTGGTCAGCAAACTGCTGACTGTGGAGGACTATGCGGTGACGGTCGTTCCCACGGCCCCCGTGGGCTGGGCCGACGCGGGTCAGGTCGTGACCCACACGCTCCGCGTGACCAACACCGGCACCCTGAGCGACACCTTCCAGGTTACGATGGGCAGCCACAACTGGCCTACCCAGCTCTCGCCGAACAGCCTGGCGCTCGCCGCCGGGGAGGGAGCGGAGGTCACAGTGGTGGTATCCGTGCCGGCCGGCGCGGCCGGCGGGGCGCAGGACAGCGTGGTGGTCACGGTGCGCGCCCCCTCCGACCCGCGCACGCCGCCGGCCTCGGCCCAGGCCACGCTGACCAGCCGGGCCAACTATCGCTACGGGGTGGCGTTGGGGCCGGCCACGGCCGCCCAGACGGCCTCGCCAGGGGACACAGTGACCTACACCCTGCGGGTGACCAACACCAGCAACGCGGTGGACACCATCGCCTTCACGCGCGCCAACCCCGGCTGGCCGACCGCTTTCTCCGTCAGCCAACTCACCATCGCGGCCGGCGGCCGGCGAGACATCAAGGTCTACGTTACCGTGCCGGTCACCGCCACCGGCGGGCTGTCGGACACAGCGGCCATCCGGGCCACCGGCAGCGGCGGCTATGCCGAGTCCCAGTTGACCACCACAGCCCGCGCGGTCTATGGGGTGGTCATGACCCCGGCCACAGCAGCTCAGGCGGCCGCGCCGGGTCAGACCGTGACTTATACCCTGCAGGTGACCAACACCAGCAACGCGGCGGATACCATCGCCTTCGCGCGCCTGGTCCCGGGTTGGCCGACGGCTTTCTCGGTCCCCAGCCTGGTTCTCAACCCCGGCGAGGGGGGAGAGGTGCAGGTCTACGTCACCGTGCCGGTCACGGCCACGGGAGGGCTATCGGACACGGCGACCATCCGGGCCACCGGCAGCGGGGGCTATGCCGAGTCCCAGTTGACCACCACGGCCACGAGGTATACCATCTATCTGCCCCTGGTGATCAAAGGCCCATAACTACTGACAGCTCTGGGCGGGTCTGAGACCCGCCCAGAGCAAGCCCCCCCCCTGCCCCCAATCCCTTCGACAGGCTCAGGGCAAGCCTGGGGGGAAACGGCACGCTCCCCCAGAATTGGAGGCCGGGGGGCTAT
>FWPV01009357.1_pt1 | contig 13256 bp, 11 predicted proteins | sample 2228371 | NCBI WGS metagenome assembly FWPV01 (sample SAMEA103939776, study PRJEB20133) | metagenome | reverse complement strand
TCCACTTCAGTCTTGAAATGCATAGGTATGACGATCTTCGGCTTAAGCTGAGCAACAACCTTTTTTGCCTGCTTACCGTCAATTGTATATACAGAACCGACTGGAACCATTAGGACATCCACCTGTCCAATGGATTTCACCTGCTCAGAAGTCAGCAAGTGCCCAAGATCGCCGAGATGACAAATCCTTACGCCTTCTACTTCAATTACACGCACCGTATTCTTGCCTCGCTGTCGCCCACCTGAAGCATCATGGTCCGTCAATATGGATTTGTAGGCAATCGCCTCTTTAGGTGTCTTTACTTTGCCAGATTCAAAAGTCTTGCCCTCCAATGGACCTATTACTTTAGGGCTACCCTTCAATACGTTTACTGCGTTGTGGTCAAAATGACTATGGCTTACGAACACAACATCAGCTTTAACAGCAGGAACCTTATATCCCATGCCCTCGCCAAATGGGTCAAATACTATGTTACTTCCTGCCATTGTGGTGATCAAAAAACATGCGTGCCCTAACCACTTAATTATAACTGCTGCTATCATACCGTTGCCTCCTTAATTTCCAATTTGAAGGAAAGAATTGGCTTAACGAATGAGCAAGTTCCCTTTCCCCAGTCTAACCGCCGAACGGATAAGCTCAGAGACATAGCCTTTTGCAAATTTTCCGGCAGCTGCTACATCATCACCCATAGCAATTCGTGCCGTCAGCGCCGCTGAGAACGCACATCCCGTCCCATGAACTGGAGGGCCTTCCACACGGATGCCGGGCAGCTCCATAAAATTAGTGCCGTCAAATAAGATGTCAACCGGCTCACCTTCCAGATGCCCACCTTTTGCAAGCACATACTGGCAGCCCATCTTGTATATCTCCACTGCCGCCGCCTTTAAATCAACAAGCGTCCTAACTGTTTTCCCAGATAGTATCTCCGCCTCCGGAACGTTTGGCGTAACAACGAGAGCCCGCGGGATTAGATTTCGCCTCATGCGCTCTATCCCCTTGCTGCTAATAAGCAACGTCCCATCCTTTGCAAAAATTATTGGGTCAACAACCACATTTTGAATATCCCGCCTTCTGATTCGCTCTGCAACAACGTCAACCACCTGTCCGCTAAAAAGCATTCCAATTTTGCAAGCATCAACGCCAATATCGCGAGAAACCGAATCTATCTGAGCCGCCACAATTCGAGGCGGTACTTTTGCAATCTTTTGAACGCCAAGCGTATTCTGAGCAGTTACTGTGGTAACCACTGTCATACCATACACGCCAAGGCGGTCAAAAACTTTTAGATCAAGCTGTATCCCAGCTCCCGCACTTGAATCCGAACCAGCAATTGTCAAAACTCGTGGAACTTTTTCTTCCATTGCTTGCATTCCAGCAGGGTAGTCCGAGGTTAGTTGCTATCCATCACCTGATGTGCTATGAGCGCCAACCCCTGTCCTCCATACTTCATCACGAAAAATATCCAGTATCTCGGGAAGTTTTCTAATCACGAAGTCTGGCTTCATTTCAGGCGGAGCCTGCTCCACATCCTTTTCGGTTGATACACCCGTAAGCACTAGGATAGTCGTAATGCAAAGTCTTTTGCCGACAAGGATATCCGTGTCAATCCTATCTCCCACAATCACGCCATCTTCTATAGAAGTACCAGCAACCTCGAAGAGCTTGCGCATTGCAAATGTCTCAGGCTTCCCGATGACCCTAGGGGTAACGCCAGCCGCTGCCTCCACAGCGGCAACCATTGCTCCTCCACCGGGAACGACCTGCCCGCCTTCCAGTGGATAGGTTACATCCCTGTTCGTCGCAATAAACTCAGCGCCACTACGGATCGCCCAGAGCGCCTTCGTGATCTTTTCATAATCGAATCCCCTATCCCAGCCTACCACAACGTAGTCGGCTTTTTCTTTGGGGATATCCTCCACAATGCGCATGCCAGCTTCAACTAGAACCTGTCGTAGTCCCGGCTCACCAATTAAGTAAACTGATTTGCCCTGTGCGCCATTCTCGCGAAAATAAAGGGCTGTTGCATACCCTGAGGTCATAATTTGCTCCTCATTGGCTTGGATACCCATCCGTTCGAGCTTGGCAACATACTGCGCTCGAGTCTTCGTGGAGTTATTGGTGAAGAATAAGACCTGGTGACCGAAGCGCCTAAGAGTTTCGATGGTCTCCGCCACACCAGGGAGGAGTTGCTCGCCACGGTATATTACACCGTCGAGGTCAAAGACAAAAGTACGTAAACGCAAAACCCGCCTCTCCCAGAATAACGCTTGAATATTGTATCATTTCCCGTTGATATTAGTCAAATAAAATAGGGGCGGGTGCTGTCTTAGCCCGCCCCTTCACATGCTCAACCTACACCTGTCTAGTACATGTCCTCGCCGTACCCGCCGCCGGGAGGTGTTGCAGGAGCAGTTTTCTTCTCAGGCTTTTCGGCTACAAGACCTTCCGTTGTAAGAATCATTGAAGCAATGCTCGCAGCATTCTCCAACGCGGAACGAGTAACCTTGACGGGATCAACTATGCCAGCCTTTGTCAGGTCAACATACTGCTCGGTCAGCGCATCCAAGCCATGACCCTTTGGCAGAGTCTTGACTTTCTCAACAACGACCGAACCTTCAAGACCGGCGTTCTCGGCGATCTGCCTGAGAGGCTCCTCAAGGGCTCTGCGCACGATGTTGACGCCAACCTTCTCATCTGGGTCGGTGCCCAAGCCTTCGAGCGCAGGAATAACATTAATCAGTGTTGCGCCGCCACCCGGGACAATGCCCTCCTCGACAGCCGCTCTGGTTGCGGAGAGTGCATCCTCAAAGCGATGCTTTTTCTCCTTTAGCTCGGTCTCGGTTGCTGCACCTACCTTGATCACGGCAACGCCGCCAGCCAGCTTTGCAAGACGCTCCTGAAGCTTCTCTTTGTCGTAAGACGATTCTGTCGTCTCGATCTGGCGGCGAATCTGTTCTATCCTTCCCTTAACAGCCTCCGGGCTGCCTGCGCCTTCAACTATTGTAGTATCATCCTTGGTAACTATTACCTTCTTGGCTTGGCCCAACATGGAAAGGTCAACGTTCTCAAGCTTTAGTCCAAGATCCTCGGAGATGAACTTGCCATTTGTGAGGATGGCTATATCCTCGAGCATAGCCTTTCGCCTGTCGCCAAAGCCGGGCGCCTTTACCGCTACTGCCTGGAGGGTGCCTCGAATCTTATTGACAACGAGGGTTGCCAAAGCATCGCCATCCACATCCTCAGCTATTACCACCAGCGGCTTTCGAGCGGTTGCAACCTTCTCGAGGAGTGGGATCAAATCGGCAGCAGCGCTAATCTTCTTCTCATGGATGAGAATTAGTGGATCCTCGAGAACAGCCTCCATCCTCTCAGCATCGGTGACAAAATATGGAGAGATATATCCCTTGTCAAACTGCATACCTTCCACGACTTCCAGTGTCGTTCCGGTGCCTTTCGACTCCTCAACCGTAATAACGCCGTCCTTTCCGACTTTATCCATTGCGTCGGCAATTATCTCCCCAATCTCCTTGTCGTTTCCGGCAATTGAGGCGACACTTGCAACCGACTCTCTGTCGGTCACCGGCGTACTGAGCTTCTTTATCTCTTCGACGGCTTTTGCAACCGCAAGTTCAATCCCCTTCTTGACCATCATGGGGTTGCCACCTGCCGCTACGTAGCGAAGGCCCTCGTTCACGATTGCCTGCGCGAGAACAGTCGCGGTTGTCGTTCCGTCGCCCGCGACGTCGTTAGTCTTCGATGCAACCTCGCGAACGAGCTGAGCGCCCATGTTCTCATATGGATCCTCTAGTTCGATCTCCTTCGCAACCGTAACTCCATCCTTTGTGATCGTTGGCGCACCCCATTTTTTATCGAGTACTACATTGCGGCCCTTCGGGCCAAGGGTAACTTTAACTGCCGATGCTACTGCATTAGCACCACGCTCGAGAGCTCTTCTTGCCTCTTCGCTGTAGGCTATCATCTTTGCAGCCATGCTTTCGTTCCTCCCTTTTTAAGTTAGTATTGCTGAGTTTTGTGATTTGAAACATGATTAGGATCGAATTGCAAGTATGGAATCTTCATCTAGGATTATGTAATCCTCGCCTTCGACGGTGACCTCGGTGCCTCCGTATTTCGAATAAATGACAGTATCGCCTTCTTTTACTGTCATAGGCTTACGCTCGCCATTCTCCAGTATTTTGCCGGGTCCAACGGCAATTACAGTGCCCTCCTGCGGCTTCTCTTTCGCAGTATCAGGCAGGATAATTCCGCCAGAGGTCTTCTCCTCTTCGGCTTTGGGTTTCACAATTACCTTGTCACCAATAGGCTTTAGCATTGAACAAATCACCTCCTAATTTGAAATCACAGAATTATTAGCACTTAAGCTGTTTAAGTGCTAATAGGCAATCAGTATTTATAGCGCGAGTTTACACATTTGTCAAGCAAAAGAAGTAAACTTTCTTTGAAATATTTTCCCCTTTGCTTCTGCTAATAAACCTGCTTCCAAAGCTTTTATAGAGGCGATCATTCGAGAAACTCTAAATACTCAACCTCTCGAGGTCTAATTTTTCCATTGCTAACTTATAGAAGACTTTTTTCGTCAAAACTTTTGGATTTTGGATAAAGCATACCCAATTTTTGCTTAAAAAAGTTTTCTGAGCGGTTATTGGTGTTGAAATCGAATGCTGCTAAAAGTATAATAATGCCGTTGATTCAAATATCCCAGCCCCCGAAAAGTATCCCATGCGCTATAAGAGTTTCATAACATCGCTGATTGTCTTAATAGAGATCGCAACAGTCGCCATTGTCCGCGCTGAAATAGTGCCATCGAAGCTTTCAGTCGCGGATGCAGTAAAAATTGCTCTTACTGCAAACGTAAACCTGAAGAGCGCAAAATCAAACCAGTTAACAGCGCTCTCCAGACTGCGGATGGCACAACTTCTTACTTCATATTCCGTAGGCGCAAATACGAGCTTCGAGCGAGTGCCGGGCAATTCCGAGTTTACGAACTCCATATTCGGCAGTCTCTCATATGAAAACATGAAGGGCACAGAAGCCTCCCTAGACATATCGCCATTCGCATCGGGGAATGCAACAAGTTCGATTGATCTTTTGGTTCGCCATCCGCTGACGAGACGCACGGGCCCTCTCTCCCCAAAAGCAGATAGGGTTTTAACAGCGCAAAGCGAGATGAACATTCAGGACAAGGAGCTATACCGAACTCAACAGTCAACCGTGCTTGATGTAATTCGGGCATACTTCAAAGCAGTCGAAGCGCGCGAACAAGTCAAGGTCCAAGAAAAGGCTCTTGAACTTGTCGAAGAGGCAGCAAGATACGCCAAACGACGTGAAGAGGCAGGACTTGCAAGGGGCATTGACGTCTACAGAGCGGAAGTTCAGGTCCAACAGACTCGTGAGCGGCTGAACAGCCAACGAGAAGCAGCCAAGGCGGCTATTGATCGCTTAATGTTGGCGATCGGCGTCGGCATTGGTCAAACTCCCGAGCTTATAGATCCGGTGCCGGATGTCAAGCCTGAAGTGCCCAGCTTAGATGAAGCTATTGCAAAGGCACTCAAAAACCGAGTTGAGTTGTCTGTCTACGATGAGCGATTAGCAACCCAGCAGCGAAGATTCGCCATTGCCAAAGAGGAGTTTAGGCCCGGGCTTGAGATTTTTACCAGATTCCGCTCCTCAAACGCCAACAGCGGTCTCCTTTCCTCCAACTTATTCGACTCAGGAGCCACTGTTGTTGGACTTGAACTTCGACTGCCACTTGACAAGCGCGCAATAAAAGAAGAGCAAGAAATCGCCGAGCGTGAGCTTAATATATTAAACGAACAACGCGCCTTCCAAGCCGAGCGAATCGCCGAGGAAGTCCGCAGCGCATATCGTGCACTTGAATCTACCTCAACCTCACTTGATATTCTGACAACGAACTTGGAGGTGGCGAAACAAAACCTCCATATTGCCGAACGAATGGTAGAAGAAGGGGAGGGCGACAACCGCGATGTTTTGAGCGCACAAGAAGCATTGACGCGTGCAGAAAGCGGAATTATATCCGCAAAAATTGACTTATATCTGGCAACCTTAGAGCTTAAATACGCCATAGGAGAAGATCTTACAACAGTGGGTTCAAAATGAAACAGCAAATCAAAATTTGGGGAAGTCGTGTAATTGGGTTAGAAATTATCGTTTTTGCAATACAACACTGGGGAGTGCCGCTTTACCGCCAGTACTTCACTCCAAAGAAGACGGAAGTTTACATCCCGACCACCACGGTGAAGCAAGGGCTTTTTACAATTAGCTTTCCGGCAATTGGGACACTCGAAGCAGAGAGGTCAGTTGCGGTAACTGCGGGCATAAGTGGCAAACTTATTTACCTAATTAATGACGGGGCAATGGTCTCCCAAGGAGACTTAATAGCTCTTTTGGACAGCAAAGAGATCGAGCGCGAGATCCGCACTAAAAAGCTAGAGGCGAAGAACGCCGAGGCAGACGTCATGCGGGCTGAAGCAGAATTAAAGTTGCTTCAGGAGGCAAACAAGACTGACCTAATGCAAGCTCAGGCACAACTCGATTTTGATAAAAATGAACTCCAACTTGCCAAAGATGAGCTTGCAAAAATGGAAAGACTCCTTGCAGAGAAGTTGGTAACTGGCGAGCAAGTCGAGCAGGCAAGGGGCGCAGTTCGCTCAAAGGAACTAGCGGTTCTGAAAGGCGAGGCACAACTTGAACTAAAGAAAAAAGAATGCGAGTCTAAAGAAAAGCAAAAAATGGCAGACGTTAGAAACGTTGAATTTCGCAGGGGTCTAGCCTTGGAGGCGCTTGCCGAGGCAGAAGATGACCGAGAAAAGACTCGCATTAGAGCACCTGCGTCTGGCTTAGTCGTGTTGACCGAAGACTGGATGGGAGACGGCCGTCGTAAGCTACAAGAAGGAGACAACGTGAGGCCTCAACAAACAATTTGCCGCTTGCCAGACCTCTCAAAAATGATGGTTAAGGTCCGCGTAGGCGAAGCCGATGCTCCAAGGGTGCGCCTTGATATGCCCGTACTTATTCGACTTGAGGCGGTCCCGGACAAGGTTTTCCATGGCAGAGTTGTGAGCATCTCTAGCCTTGCCACTGAGGTTTCGCCATGGGAAGGCGGAACGCCAGGGAAAAAGGACTTTGAGGTCAGAGTTTCTGTGAAAGAGAATAACCCCCGTCTTATCAAACCCGGCATGACCGCAAATCTTGAATTTATTGTAGATCAGGTAAAGGATGCCATTTACATACCAATCGAGGCGGTAGTTGAGCAGGGAAACAAGACATATGTATATGTGAAATCAGGCGGCAAGTTCACCCGAGTCCCCATAAAAACTGGTAAATATAATGACAATTTCGTTTGCGTTACCAAAGGATTGAAAAAGGGGCAGATAATCGCCCTTCGAGATCCGACCCGAGAGCTTGAGCTGCAAGAGGCAGGCAGCACAGCGCCGGGGGCAACCAAGCAAGAGACCACCGTACCGCCTATTCCGAAGGCAAAGAAGGAGTAGTATGGGAATCCTTGCAGCAATTCATACTGGTCTCACAGAGCTCCTTTCCCACAAATTGCGCTCAATCCTAACAATGCTGGGCGTAATTTTTGGAGTTGCGGCGGTAATTGCGATGGTTTCCATCGGCGAGGGAGCAAAGCAGGAGGCTCTTGAGCAGATCCGCCTTATGGGAATTGACGTCGTCCACGTCAGACGTGTTTTAATCTCCGGCGAGCTATTAGCAAAGGCTCAGGAACGTTCGCCATACGGACTAAAATACTCCGATGCAGAAAGCATAAGCGAAGTATGCGACTATGCGAAGCATGTGGTTCCCCTGCGAGAGGTCTTCGCAGACGTTAAGATTGGCGATAAACCTGTCGCCGTCAAAATAGTGGGCACAACTCCTGATTATATCTACGTAACACGCACAAAACTTCAGAGCGGTCGCTTCCTGAACCATATAGACATGCGAGAAAACCGCCCGGTCTGCGTGCTGGGGGCTGCTGCCCGCAGGGAGCTTTTTGGATTCGAAGATCCCATTGGCAAAAACATCAAAATCGGGCGGCGGCTGTTTCGTGTAGTTGGCTTAATGGAGCCAAAAGAGATAGGCATGGCTAAGGCATTCGCCGCGCTTCGAGATCTCAATTCAGACGTGTATATCCCAATCACGATTTCACTTACCGACTTTAAGATCAGCTCCCAAGAAGCTGTCCCGTCAGACTATGTATTGCTTCGCCAGCTCTCCCGCAGACTAATGGCGCGCCCTAACAAGGCTGACAACCCAATTACGGAAATCATAATTCAAGTCGAAAACGACGCAGCAACCGTGCCGACTGCTTCCGTTATACGCTCAGTGCTTCACCGCCAGCACAGGGGAATCCGAGACTATGAGATTATTATACCAGCCGAACTCCTCCGACAAAGCCAGCAGACACAGCGGATTTTCAACATAGTCATGGCAGCCATTGCAAGCATATCGCTTCTTGTCGGCGGCATCGGAATAATGAATATCATGCTGGCTACCGTTACACAGCGAACACGCGAGATCGGTATCCGACGGTGCATCGGTGCGACTAGATGGGACATCATCCGACAGTTTATGTTGGAGGCTTTGGTCATTACCTGTGCAGGCGGGCTAATCGGCGTGTTTCTCGGCATCGGTGGAGCTAGAGCAATAGCTGTCTATGCTAATTGGAATACTGTTGTATCTATGCAGGCTATAATAGTCTCGTTTGGCGTCTCAGCAATGGTTGGGGTAATCTTCGGGATGTATCCAGCCATCAGAGCCGCCATGGTAGACCCTATCGAAGCGCTTCGCTATTCCTAAAGACAATCATAGCAAAAATTTAAGGTTAAAAAATAAATGCCACTAATTCTTGTACAAAATTTAGTAAAAACCTACAGAATAGGCAGTGTTGAAATACCAGCTTTGCGTGGGGTCTCATTCAAAATTGATTGGGGCGAGTTCGTAGCCATAATGGGACCCTCAGGATCCGGTAAGTCCACACTTCTAAATATAATCGGCTGTCTCGACCGACCCACATCAGGAACATATATCCTCGATGGACAAGACGTGAGCAAGTTAAGTGACGCATCACGTGCGGCAATTCGGAATAGGAAGATAGGCTTTGTTTTTCAGAGCTTCAACCTTCTGCCTCGCCTCACAGCACTTGATAACACCTTACTGCCCCTAATGTATGCGGGTCGCCGACGTGATAGCAAACTCGGGCGGAGAATACTCGAATCGGTAGGCTTGGGCGGCCGAATACGCCACACACCAATGCAGTTGTCCGGCGGCGAACAACAGCGAGTGGCAATTGCAAGAGCGCTAATCAATGATCCACCGCTAATATTAGGTGACGAACCGACAGGTAATTTGGACACAGCCACAGGTATCGAGATCATGGCTATATTCCAGCGGCTCAACGAGCAGGGCAGGACCGTTGTTATCGTTACTCATGAGCTAGATATTGCCCGCTATTGCAAACGAATCCTCCGTTTTCGGGATGGCTTATTGGAATCCGACGAGCCAGTCAGCGACCAGGTAATTATCAATCCCCGCGAAGTCTCCGCTTGAAACAAAGAAGGTATTGACCCAGCAGGATAATAAAATTAATCTGTTGAAACATAAACCTGACAAAATCAAATTTTGGAGGCGAGAGTTGAACCTAATAACAATTCTTAGCTTGTCAGTCCTTGCCGTCCTTGCTGTGCCAGCCGCCGCTATTGACGAGTTTATCATCAGCTACTGGTGCGGTCCATTGCCGACCGATAACCCCGATGTCCGTTATGCGGAGGTTGCCGAGTGCAATTTCACGCACGCAATGCCACCGTGCGCAGGAGTTACCGTCGAACAAAACAAAGCCATACTCGACGCATGCGCAAAACATGGGCTCAAATATATCATTCCCGATGGGCGTATTCTTGCAAAAGAGCCAAATGATCCTTCCTTTGCCTCTAATCTCGATGCAGTCGTCGCCGACTATGCAAATCATCCAGCTACGGCAGGCTACTTCATCACAGATGAGCCAAACTCATCAGCCTTCCCAAAGCTAGCGGCAATTAATCAGTATCTGTTAAAGAAAGACCCAAAGCATTTGCCATTCATTAATCTCTTTCCAAACTATGCAAGCGAAGCGCAACTGGGCAACAAAACCTACGAGGAACATGTGGAACAATTCTGTGAGATTGTAAAACCTCGAATTTTAAGTTATGACCACTACACAATGATGGCTTGCGATCCAGAGAAACCAATCCACTTAGGCAGCTACTTCCACAATTTGGAAGTAGTGCGCGGCGCAGGATTGAAGTACAACATTCCTACTTGCTTCATTATGCTCGTTACGCCTCATGGTCCTTATAGAAATCCTACGGAAGATGATCTCCGATGGCAGATCTACAATGCGCTTGCATATGGTTGCAAGGCGATTCTATACTTTACATATTGGACGCCTCATGACGATTATTGGAACTTCAACTGCGGCATTCTTGATTCAAAAGGCAATCGCACGGAACACTTCAACCAAGCAAGACGAATAAATGGCGAGCTAAAGACTCTCGGGCGCATTTTGATAAAGCTTACGTCCACAGGTGTATATCACTCAAGCGAAGTCCCGCCTGCATGCAAGCCCATCAGCTCCGAACTTCCGATTAACGTGTCTTCAGAACTCCCTATCGTTTTAGGCATGTTCCGCCATGAAGATGGATCTACGTGGGCAATGGTTGTCAACCGTGACTTAAGGAAGGAAACCGACGTTGTTATTTCGCTCCGCGGCTCAACCAAGCGCATCGAGGAAATGAGTGCAAAATCAGGAGTTATGCATAACCTCAAGCTGGACAACGGAAAGGCATTTATACATCTCAGGCCCGGGGAGGGAAAACTGCTAAAGCTGCTGACGAAATAGCACTGCCCCCAAGCTTCTCAAAACTCGCTTGACACAGGGAAATCGTGCTCCTATAATGCCCTTGATAAAGCCCCCTTGGCTTTAAAAAGAGGATAACAATGGAGCACGCATTAATCACTGGCGGGGCAGGATTTCTTGGATCTCACCTGTGCGACCTTCTTTTGGAGAAGGGCTTCGAAGTTACGGTGATGGACAATCTCATCACCGGAACCACCGACAATATTGTCCACCACTTGGGCAACAAAAGGTTCTCGTTTATCGAATACGACGTTACGGAATATTTATTCTTAAAGAAAAAAGCAGACTTCGTCTTTCATTTTGCCTCACCTGCCAGTCCAATTGATTACCTTCGATACCCAATCCAAACGCTCAAGGTTGGCTCACTTGGCACCCACAAGACTCTTGGACTCGCAACTGCCCATAATGCAAAATACATCCTCGCTTCAACATCGGAAGTTTATGGAGACCCAATGGTGCATCCCCAGACAGAAACCTATTGGGGTAACGTAAATCCAGTAGGACCAAGGGGCGTTTATGACGAAGCCAAGCGGTTTGCTGAGGCAATGACAATGGCATACCATAATACCCATAATGTTGACACCAAAATTGCTCGCATATTCAATACTTATGGACCTCGCATGAGAAGAGACGATGGGCGGTTGGTTCCTACACTCATCTCTCAAGCCTTGAAAGGCGAGCCGCTAACAATCTACGGCGACGGCAAGCAAACGCGAAGCCTTTGCTATGTATCCGATCTCATAGATGGAATCTACCGATTAGCATTATCCGATGAGCACGAACCTGTTAACCTTGGCAATCCGGAAGAAATCACCATTATTGACTTTGCCCATCTGGTCTTAAAGTTGACCGGGAGCAAATCTGAGATAACATTCGCACCCCTACCCGCCGACGACCCTCGGCAACGCCGGCCTGATATTACCAAGGCAAAGCGCATTTTAAACTGGGAGCCGAAGGTAAGCCTCGAAGAGGGGTTATCCAGAACAATCGAATGGTTCCAAAGAAAAATGAAAGAGGAAGATATAATCTGAAGTCTATGGATACAACAGTTGCAATCACAAAGGTACAGTCACCATACTCCGAAGAGACAATCTTCAAAGCGGTTGAACGGGCTATCAAGCTCATAGACGCAAACGGTTTAATTCGGCAGGGGCAAACAGTTCTAATTAAACCCAACATTTTTGCTCCGAATCCGGCTCCAATGACCACGGACCCAAGGGTTGTGGCTGCACTGATAAAGTTTGCTTTTGAGGCTGGTGCCAGCTCTGTGCTCGTGGGCGAAGGAAGAAGCATTTCCACAGCAAAGTTCCGAAAGGAAAACAACACAACTCGTGCTTGCTCCGAGGTAGTTGGAATGACGGCTGCCGTTGAAGCCGCAGGCGGAAAAATGGTCTTCTTCGACGAGGCAGAGTGGATTGAGATCGATGTACCCAATGGTCTAATCCTAAACAAGGTTCGTATTCCCCGCCCACTATTCGAAGCCGATATTTTAATCAACGTCCCCGTTATGAAGATCCACAGCCTCACGCTTGTAACCCTGGGGATTAAAAACATGCATGGAGCAATCTCAGACGAGGACAAACTTTTCGGGCACAGCTACAATGAGCTCCCCTTCAAGCTCACCGACTTCCTTCGGGTCCGAAAGCCCGATCTCACAGTCCTTGACGGCATCATTGGCTTAGAAGGCGACCATGCAGAGGAAGGCACGCCAGTTGACATGGGTATAATCATTGCCTCAAGAGACGTCGTTGCGTTGGATGCAGTCACATCTTCGGTTATGGGGTTCGATCCAATGGAAATTGATACAACGAGAATTGCGCATGAACAGAGCCTTGGCATGGGCGATCTTTCAAAGGTAACAGTAGTCGGCGAAAGTATCGAGTCAGTTCGAAAGCCCTTCGCAAGACCAAATATTGCCTTCGATCCCGAGCTATTCCCGGGCTTGAAAATCATTGCAGGCGAGTATTGCCGATCATGCCAATACTACATCCGCAGGGGTTTGGATAAGCTAGCAAAGGAAGGGATTTTTGACGGAAGCCGCGAGATCACGTTAATCCTCGGCAAAGAACCACCCGTGCCTGAAAAGCTCCCGGGCAAAGTGATAATGTTAGGAGACTGTTGTCTTTCTTCGAAATCAATCCGTCGCTTACGGGATCATCTGCTTCTTGAAGGCAGGCTCGAAGCAGAGTATGCATGTCCTCCGATGAGATTCAGGATACGCGCAAAGGACATGACAAGCTAAGCCATAACACATTAGCCCTAATAATTCCGACAAACAAACACAAAGTGTACAAAGTACGGAAAACCAGAGAAAGATTATTGG
>FWPV01007091.1_pt1 | contig 13257 bp, 14 predicted proteins | sample 2228371 | NCBI WGS metagenome assembly FWPV01 (sample SAMEA103939776, study PRJEB20133) | metagenome | reverse complement strand
CTATATTTCAGAAACATCATCATCGCGACAAAGATCACAAGCATTATCAGCATGAAGACTGTATAAAACAACATTTTCTTGCCTACTTCGTATGATTCCTCTTCAACCATAATAACTCCTTATTGATTTATATATTGCGTCAGAGTATTTCGCAACATTGTTTTTTGAATCTTTGTTGTAGTTTCCTAATTCGAGCAAGACAGCAAATTTGTTTTTCAGCAAAGGATAGTCAGACGGAAGTATGCTTATTGATTCAAAATCAAATTTCGCCATGTTATTATGTATCAGGCAAGCAAGCTTTCTTGATTCTGGTGTTCCTGAAATATAGATGTTCAGCTGATTTGTTTTCGCTAATGACAGGCTTATAATGAGTTTTGAATCGCTTGATTTTTTTATCTTGTCTTCTATATCTATTAACTCGTTTGCCTCAAGGCTGCACATTGGCTCAGTATTTGCATTATCTGAGCTCAACAAATTGAACAATGACAAAGCAGTCAGCCTGTTTATGGTTGTTTCATCTTGGTTTTCAGAATAAATATAATCAATAATTATCTTGTTCTGCCTCCATTTATCATCCTTTGTTTCAACATCCGGGCAGCTCATCTCTTCTGTATATTTTATGTCCTGCCCAAGATATATTTTTGAGCCTGACTTAATGAACTGAAATTTGCTTATTTTTTGTTTTTCAAAAAAGATTTCTTTCGGGAAATTTATTTGCAATTTGCCTGATCTGAAAGGAAAACTGTAACTTGGGCCATAATTGGGCACAAGCTGTAAAGAATCTCTGCTCATAGCCATCTTTAAATCCTCAGTAAAATTAAAAGTTTCATAATTAAAAACAACATTGCCAGAAACAGCATGCAGAGCATCCATCATCAACGCAGAGTCTTTTGTTAGGAATGCCTGCTTTACAGCCTCGCCTTTCCCCATCCTTTGCGATATTGAAGCTGATGCCATCAGAATAAGGATCGCTGCGCCTACTGAAAAAAGAACGAAAATAGTGCTAACACCTTTTTTCTGCATACACAAGCCTTAGAAAGCCAGATTTATAATCTTTTTGGTGATTTATACATATTTAATTTCTGATTCTTTTTGAACGCATTTGCCTTGCTCAAGAGCATCGCATATGGTGATTAATTTTTCACTTGTTTTTTCCACATATATTGTTCTTTCCCTAGGCGCTTTTACATCCTTTAAGGCGTCCCTTTCTATTATGCTGCCGCCTTCGGTAGCTGTGCATTGTAAAGGTGTGGAACTTTTATATTTAATATCAAACTCATTTGATTTGCATAAGATGTTTTGGCAAAGATAATATTCTTTGTTTGTTGCCTTATCTTTTGTTAATTCCAATTTTTTACATAGACAAACGCATGTTTTTCCAGATTCGCAATTTGTTGGGACTGCTATTTCTTTTGATTCGGTTTTTTTAGTAGCTCCGTAAATTTCTGACCGAAAAAAATAGCCGCACGTTATAACAATCGGTTTCCCTTTATTTTCAAAAAACACGATTGCTGCCCCTTTGTCTATTCTTAAAGGCATGCTTTCAATAGATCCGACATCTGCTTTGCTAACATCATCAATTAAAGAGTTTAATGTATTAAAATCATCTGATGACTGCTGCGACAGCTTAAATATTCCTTTTGCGAAGTTAATTGCTGCCAAAAGAACTATTAAAAACAAGACAATTCCGGTCAACGCTCCAAGAAGCTGTGATTTCCTATTCATCCTAGGCAAGTTCTTGATTTATCGCACGTATCTGGATTGTTGTTTTTTGACGTATCGCAAGGACACATATCTACTGTGTCAGGGATTCCGTCTGAATCGTGGTCTGTTTCAAATCCGCTTATCTGCTTTTCGACAATGCCTGTCTGTTTGCCGAAGTATGTGTTGAAGGCAAATATAACTATCGCTGCCACAATCGCTAAAATAATAAACAAAATAATCAAGTGCATCGGATCAACTTGCGCTTTTTTTCTCATTTTTTCACCTCGTGATTTTAATTATTTGAAATTAATTTCCACAAACTTTCAGCGTTACTATAATGGGTTGCTTGTTCTTTACTTGTATTTCTTCAACGATTGAAATCTCATCTAATTTGCAACCTATTCCTGAATTTATTACTGTTTCCCCATCTAAAAGCTTAGCAACTATCATGTGCTTTACATTTGATGGTTCTGATGAAAGTTTTCTTATTATTTCTATATATCTGGCATCATCATATATCATTGTATACAGATCATATATTTTTTTGTTTTCATTTGCTGCTTTTTGTATGAGATTTTTTATTTCTTGATCAGATATTAAATTGATGTTTTGCACGGTTTGCGTATTAGCAACAGGCAATTCTAAGTATTCATTTAATATTTTTTTTGCAGATTCATATTCTGAATCAATACCTGAACAGAAAGGTAATCTCGTCTTGCCTTCTGAATCGAAAGGATTGTATTTTCCTCCTGGTAATAGGTCTTTTAAGCAATCATCATCAAGTCCTTTTTCATTTGCATCGCATACACGAAATACATCTCCATTAAATGTTGGGAAAAAACAAGTGAGGCCTTCCTTTGGCTTGTAAAGCAAATCTATTTCTTTTCCATCATATTTTAAATTGTTGTCTTCTATGTCAAATAAAGTTTTTTTATAACTTATTTTATATTTGCTTGTTAAATAATATACTTGCAATGGTTGAGAATATGTTAAATCGATGTTTATGTTGGATTTTAAATAAAATGAGCAAGCCGATTTAGCATTTTGTGCTGTTTCTCCTTCTTCTATTTTTTTATTATAGCACTTAGTGTAATCTTCTTGAACTTTTATGTTTCTCTCATAAAATTTCTCAGCTACGTTGATTTGGCCGGTTTTGTCAAGAGAATCTTTTCCAGCTACGAAACAAACTCTATTAGGCGTCTTTTTGCTTCTTACTTCTAGAAATTTATCCATCTCTTTTTTTTCAACTATTATCCATGAACCATCTGGAGCGTCCTTTATAACTATCCTATACTCTTTAAAATCTGCATTGATTGCTGACATGTAAACTAGACAATCTGAACCTCTTTGGCTAAATGCATTTACAAGGTTATCAAAAACAAGCTCTATGTCTTTTGGCAACTCTTTGTCAAGTTTTTCTATTTTTTCTGCTCCAAATTTAAACGTTTTAGTTATGTCTACGCCTGCTATCTTTGACACTAAGATGAATAATCCTCCCATTACTATAAGGAACACTGCAAAAGCGATTATGGCTTTTGTCAATGTCTCGAACGTCATGGCTGCTGCTTTTTTAGAATGTATTAGTTTTTGTTTTGTTTTCATTTTATTTGTAAAAAGCACTGAAAAAATCGGCAATCAACTCCTTTATTTTTTCGCCAAGGCCAGTAAAATACATTAAAGCCCAAATCAATACTACTGCTGCGATTAGCCAGAAAATGAGTATTTCCCATTCCAATGCTTTCTTATTCACCTTGAACACCTGTTATGATTTTACATTCTTTTCCTCCTAAATTAACTAATGTTTTTTTCCAAGCTTCCGGAGGATTGTTTACATCTGCAAAATAAAGCCCATTTGGAATTTTGCTTTCTGAAAAGCCTCCTTTTGGATCTGAATATAAAATATTATACACTTTTTTTTCTTCTATGTTGTCAAAAAATATTAAACTGCCTGGTATGTCTTCGTAATTTGTCAGATATTCATAATAAGAAATTCCTTTTACGGTGTAATTTGTTGTTCTTAAGAAATCTTCAAATTCCGTCCACTCGATTATTTTTGTATCGCCTTTTATTTCTTTTATTATTACTGTAAAACAAGGGAAACAAGTGTCTCCTGAAAAGAAATCTTCAATCACGTATGCATATTTGCCTTCTGCAAACTGCCACCAACAAATAGCCATCAAATCAGCCAACTGCTGCATTACCTCTTTTTTCGTGCCTGAAATTTTAACATCATAAGATTTGCAAAGCAAAGGAAGTGTTTTCATTTTTACATATACGTCTCCAGTTGTTTTTACAGATAAAGCAGTATTGGCTCTCGCTACTACTGTGTTTTTGCAAAGCAGCTTTGCGCTTTCATCAGGCAGTTTGCTTGCAAACATGTTAATTATCCCAAGCAATATAAAAAATGCAGCTATACTGAGAATGAGTGTTAATAAAAATCCAGAGCTTACATCGCCTTTTTTCATAAGAAATTTCCTCTTTTGAATGCCTGATACAAAGCCCATAAAAATAATATGCCGAGGATTATTGCTAAAACAATAACAACAAATTTGTCTATTTGGGCTCTTTTACCTCTTCCTAACATATATATAAAATTCTCTCAAATATATATAAATCTGTCGGAGAACTTATGCTTCTATACTTTTAAACAGCAGATTTTACCTGTATCTTGGCCTGTAAGGCTTTTTTCACAATCAGTTCCTGTTACCACAGGGCCTCTACAATCGCCAGGATATTTGCATTCACCACCTTTAGCTACGCAATTCTCAAGCCCCGATGTAAATGTCTTTGCCCTTCCTGAGAATATGAAAAGAATAATAACTAAAACAATCAGCAAAATGGCTATTATGATAACAACTTCTAAGGGCATACCTTGCGCTTTTTTGTTCATGTTCTTATTGGCATGCAGCAAACTTGTCTTTCGCCTGCTTTTGTGTCTTCACAAGCTATCGTAGGGTTTACTGTTGGATAATTTAGTGTTCTGTAATCTTCAGATCCGCATTCAACAGCGCACTTGCCGCCTTGTGTTGAACACTCTCCGACGCTTTTTCCGAAGAAACCCATTCGGCCTATAAATATTGCTGATAATATAACCAGCACTAACAAGGCAATTGCTGCTATGATAATAACGTTCATAGAAAGCTCAACAGCTTTTTTATTCATTTGTTCACCTCTTGACTTAATATATTAATTTGATTGATTTATATATAAATCTTTCCTTGAAAAAGTAAGTTGTGCTAGGAAATCGTAAATTTATTTGCATGAATTTTCCTTATTTTTATGTGCAGATATCCATAGTTATTAATATGTTTCCGTAATCGCTTGGCATAGGCCAAAGTTTGCTTTCTTTTCCTGCAGGGCAGGTTACGCATTGGCCAGCAGAATTTTTAGGCAGGCATATGTCATCTTGATTCGGGAAATCTATCTTAATCGCATAACTTTTTCCCCATTTAGTCAGAGTTTTATTGAAAATGTAATTTATAGAATCTTCCAGATATGTTGTTATGTTTTTTTCTTCGCATGTGAAATCCTCAAATTCAACATAAGCTATTATGAGATCATCCATTCTTAAGTTCCTGTCACCGCATCCTGAATCTGTTTTCAGAAAAGCACCAATCATGTTTGATGCGAGCTCTTTTGATGTGAATGTTTTCTTTATCTCAGGAGGATTCTCAACAACCATAAATCTTACAAGGAAAAACATGCCTAAAGCTAGCAAAATAACTACTATTGCCAAACCCATCATTTCCATTTGCGCTTTTGTTCTTTTCATTTTCATCTGAAAACATCAACAGTCATAACTGCAAAAAAGCATTTTGCTGTTGGTTTTGTGAAATCGCAGATTGACACAGGTATCTGCACTGACTGTTTTTCAATCATTTTCGCAGGAACATTGCTATAAATGGTTGCACGCCATTCTTGAGGAAATATGCTTTCAATAGTTATATTTGCATATCCAAACATATTAAAATAATGGGCTCTGTTTTCATTCGCTAAATTTGCCAGCGCCTGCATCTTATGCAAATCGTAACAGTTATTTTCCACAACATTGTCCTTGCTGCACTGAGTTTCAGGAAGATATGCTGTTCTTTGTGCTATATCAAGAGCTTTTGCTGCAAATTTCTCTTCCTGCTTTACGCCTATTTGGGTCTCGGTAAGCCTTGCATAAAAAACAAGGCTTACAACTAAAAGTATGAAAAATATAAATAGTATCGCAACATTCTCACCAATATGTATTTGCGATTTTGTTTTTCTCCTAAAAATTGAAAATCTGAAATTTTTTTGTTTCATTTTAATATATTGCTGCACATGAAGATAATAAGGCTCCCTCGTTCTGCGATTTCAACAGTCTGATATTATCTTGCAACAATGTAACATCAACATCAAAACCTCTGCTGAGCAAATTAATTATTTCTTCAAGATATATTGTATCATAGTAAACAGCGCACTCTGGATTATCGGCATATAATTCTTTAAGGATTTTTGCTCTTTCCTTATAAACTTGCGCTACAAAATTTGCGTTTTTAAATGCGTTCTCCATCATGCACTTGTAAGTTTCAATATTCTCCGAAAATATGGCTCCGTAAAGAGATGCGCTTTCGATGTATTTTGCTTTGCCTTTAAGTTCAAATGAACCTCCTTTTTTCTGGTAAAATTCCATTTCTCTGTTGTTCTCATTTATTTTTACGGCTGAAACATCAGCATCAGGCATATTCAGCAACGAATTCGGAATTTTAGAGTTTGCAGGCATTGTATCTGTGAAAATAAACTTAACTTTGTAATTGTTAAGATTTTGGATGCTGTTTAAATCTGAAAATAGTTCTTTTGTAAATGCGGGAAAGTCTGTACCTTCTTCAATTATCTTCTTTTCAGGTAAAGAATCGTACAAAAACTGGCCTAAATAACTATCTTCAATAAGGTATCTGACTTCTGGAGAAGTCATGTAAAAAAAGTTTGTTGCCCTAAAAGGTATATTGAATGCCTGGCTCCACATCAATACTTTTAAGCCTTTTATGCTGTTCGGCGCAAAAACCGGATTATTTTTTATATTTATGTCTGTTGCTCCTCTTGCCTTGACTCGTATAGAACAGGCACAGGTTTCTTTGTCGCATTCATAAACAAAAGGCACATTCGGAGTTTCAATCAAAAAAGTTTTTCCTTCTGAAACTGCCACACTGTTGATCATGTTTTCAAGCTTAGACAAAACATCTGCCGAGATAGTTAGCTCTGATGCCTCTTTTTGCCTGTTAACAACAGTTATGAAAAAAACTAGAAGAACAACGCCAACTAAAAGTACAAACATCCAATTAAATTGTACTTCTACCTGCGCTTTGTTTTTGAATTTCATATGAATTAAGCTTTTGAAACAATTGTTGAACTTCCTGTTCCCTCAAGCCTTACTGAGAATCTTCCACTTGTTATGTTGAAACATATAAACATTTTGTTTTCCGGAACCCTGACAAAACCTAAATCAATCTGCTTTTCTCCTGGCACTAGAAACAAGTCGTATTTTGTTCCTGTTGTTATTGCATCCTGAATTATCGGATGTTTTGAAAGTACTGCGGCATAATCATAAACTCTATTTTCATATCCGGGTATTTGACCTTTGTTCTTGATTAAAATTTCATCGGCAAAACAAACTTCTTTGTATCTAGTTCCGACTTCATAAGTTTTTATTTTAACTGTACCGTAATCTGTTGCGATGTCCCTAAAATCTCTCTCAATTGTTTCTTTAAATTTTACATAACTCACATCTTCTGCTTGTTTTGTGAAGTTTTTAATTGCGTTGTAGCCGAAAATAAGGATTCCGCCTGCAATTATAACTGCTAAAGCGTATATAAATATCTGCTCTGCTTGCGCTTTTTTTCTCATTTTTTCACCTTTTTGACTGATTTTCTCAGTTTTTCAATTGGTTTTCCTTCCAATAAGCTTGAAATTTCCTTGTCTGTTTTAGGAAGTTTTTCAAAAACATCTTTCCTCTTTAATATTTCTGAAAGCTTGTCAAAAGCCTGGTCTGGCTTCTTTTCAAGAAGCTTTGACAGCTTTTCAAATTCGTCTGATTTTGTTAGTTTGCCTAATTTTTCAAATATGTCTTCCGGCTTTTCTGATTCCTTGGCCTTCTGAACTATTTTTTGTATGGGTTTTATTTCTATCTTTTCTATTTTCTCTAATTTTTCTTTTGGTTTTATTTCACCGAATGATTCGAAAAGCTTTCTTCTTTTTGCCAGCCTTTCCTCTTTTTGCCGTTTTATCATTTCAATCATCTGCCTTGTTGCAAGCATTTGTTCTGGTGTAATGATTGGCTTTCTTTCTTCTATTTGTCTTGGCGCTTGTGCTGCTGTCTGAGAAATTGTTGGAGGGGCAGCTTTTGGAGCAGGCTTGAACTGCTTCATTATCGTTTCATATTGTGTATAGATGAAATAGCCTGCACCGCCCACCAAAGCTAACGAAAGTAGCACAGGCACAAATGCCGGTGTTTCCAGATAGAAGTCCAGCAGTGCAAACAAAATAGCTGCTCCTCCTAAGATCATTAAGTTGATGGAAGTCTGCTTGTCTGCCTTGAAGTAATACATCAAAAGAAGCCCCATTGCCAATACAAGAACGCCTAAAACAAGAAGCAAAATTCTCCACAAAGCTGAAACTTTTGGATAGTCATAAGCATCAAGAGGGTTTGTTCCTGCCTTTACCTCTTTTCCGTCTGTATAGCCATCACCGTCGGTATCTTTGTTTGTAGGATCTGTCTTTTTCAGGAACTCTTCATAGTTTGAGAGGCCATCATTGTCAGCATCTCCGTCTTTATCATCAGCATCAAGGCCGTATTTAAGGGCAAAGCTCTCCCATGTTTCCTCTTCCTTGCACATTGCGAATTCGCAAGCGTTTGATTTGCAGTCAGAGTCATCCCTGCATGCTTTGCCTGCTTCGCATTTTGTGCAGTTCCCACCGCAGTCAACATCTGTTTCAAAGCCGTTTTTTATTCCGTCTGTGCAGCTTGATTCTGTGCAAACTCCTTCTTTGCAGTAGTTTGATTTGCAGTCTGAATCTGCATTGCATGATTTGCCGATATCGCATTTTTCACATTTGCCACCACAGTCTGTATCAGATTCATAACCATTTTTTATCAAATCATCACATAATGCTGCTGTGCATATACCATTCTTGCAGTATTTGCTTATGCAGTCTTTGTCTGCAACGCATTTTGAGTTGTCTTGGCATGCTGGGCAGCTGCCGCCGCAATCGACATCTGTCTCATCACCATCTCTCAGCAAGTTGTAGCAGTTTGTAACAAATGCGCCTGCCTGTATAAACTCTTGTTTTGAAGCGTTATTCCCAACGTTGTCCTCTACATACCAGCAGAAAAGCATTGTTGATGAAATTGTTGTTGAATTCTTTGAAACTCCTGCTGGCGGAGTAACCGGGGTGCAGTTTTGCTTTTCTCCAGCAGTTGCCCATTTAAAATTATTTACATTGCATCCTGATTCATCTATACATATTATTTCTACATATATCCCTTCTCTTACAACTGTTTTGTTTAGCTTTGTTATAGGAGGGTTTTTCTCAAGGCATTCTGTTGCATTCGGATTCAAGCTGAATGTTTTTGTGGTCTGTGAACCAAACATACCTGCATTATTTTTTGCCATTGCTGACAAAGTGTATGTTACGTCTTTTGACAAGTTCAGATTTTTAATTGTTATATTGCTGCTTGTTGTGAATCCTGAAGCTAACTGTACAGCTGTTCCTGCTCCGCTTGATAGAGTGTAGTTGTAACCTTCGATTCCTGATTCGTTGTCAGCAGCTGAGAAAATTGCTTGTGCTTCTGTACCTTTGCACGCCCATGCTTTAATGTCTGTTGTACTAGGCGGTGTTGCATCAACAACAAAAGTATAAAGCATAGAGTCTTCTTTTCCCTCTTCATCCACACATTTTAAAGCAACTGTATAGTTTTTTGGATCATTGAGCTGGCCAAGAGGTGCATTATGCACTATTTTGTCAGAGCTATTCATCTGTCTATCCTGACCGCCAAGCATTCTGTAAATGCAGCTTGCTCTTTTGTTTGTTGTTATTGTCAAATTGACAAAATCTTTGTTTGAAACAGCTTTTTTTGGTGAATCTACGCTTACTATCTTAAAGGCGGCCTGCATGTCGACAGATATTGTCAGTTGTGTTGTAACAGCAGTTTCAGCAAGGTTTTCACACCTTATATTTACATTCTGAGAATACTTGTTCTTGTTTTCAGGCAAGGTTAAAAATTTCGTGTTTATTGTACTGTAACTATCTCTTTCATTCCATACATTTCCATCAAAATATTTTCCGTCTGCAGTACATACAGTTTCTTGAGTGGTTTCAACTTTAAGCGTTGTTGTCGGGGGCCTCATAACAACTGGATTAGGTATTGCTTTTGCTGATTTTATCTGCGGAGCGTCTTTTAAAACTCCTATCTCAAATTCTTTTGTGTAGTTCAGGCTTTCGTTGTCTGTACATGCAACATAAAATGGGCGTGAATTTTTGTCTGCTAAGTTATAATCTTTTAATGTGTGTCTTGTCTTTGTCGGATCAACAGATGTAAAAGATATTGAAGGAACTCCAATGAAGCTGTATTTGCAGTCAGAAGGCTTTGTTGTTCCTACGATTATATCGAAAGTTTCAACTGTTGAATATCCTGTTCTTGGCTTTTCAAGAAAGATTTCAGTCTGTGTTGCATTGATTATGATTTTTTGGTTGTATATTTCTGTGTTTCCTATTAAATCTCTTGCATTAACAGAGAAATCATAATACCCATTGTAAAGGGAAAAATTTGGCTGAAATAAAAATGATCTGTCAGTGCTTGAGAGCAAACGCAGAGGCTCTTCTGCATTTGTTCTTAGCGATTTTAAGGAATAGTTCAGCAAAGTTACTGATTCATTATATGTCGCCTCTATTTTAGGTCTTGAATCGTGTGTTATGAAATCTGGCGCAGCAAAGACTATATTGACGAATACTAAAATCATTAACACACAAAAAATGCGTCTCATTATCTCGCTTCTTTTAGTTCAATTAGCTCTGGTGGTTTCAAATCTTTTGTTATCGTGAAAGGTATTGATTTTGTGTTTCCTGCTCTGTCTTCAAGCACTAGGGCCAGATTATTAATTGTCTCCGCCATATGCGTTCCCAAAAGAATAACATTTACTTCAAAGTTCTGTTCAACAGAACCTGCATCATATTGAATTCCATTTCTCTCAACATATATTCTTGACAAATCAGTGCTTGGTGTCCTGCCTGCAAATGTTATTGTGTTATTCCTTGTCAAATATGTTTCGTTGATGAGTTCTACTCCGACAAAAGAGACATCTGAAGCGTTTATTTCAGGCGCTATTTTGTCTATTGTGACAGAGCTTGTAGTTATATTTTCATTTCCTTTGCTGTCTCTTAGTTTTGTGATTATGTTAAACGTTCCTTCTTTGTTTGGAACATTCCAGATGAACTGATACAAGTTCTTTGATCTTCTTGCTATCTGAAGATTTGTATTGTCAATAGTTGTTGTTCCTGACATAATATAATCTTCATTATTCACGATAGCATTTATCTCGTAGCTTGCTCCCGGTCTTGTAAATGGCTTGTTTTCTAAAACAACTAACGGAATTTCATTATCGCTTATTCCCTGCGGCGCTTCTTCAACTGTTGTGTTGTAAAATATTATTGATATATTTTCATTTACGCTTCCATATTGATTAACTGATCTTATGTACAATTCATTTTCACCTGGCCTTAGCTTGATTTCAGGTACTGTGTTTTTGTTGTTCGACAAGACTTTGCCGTTCAGTTTTATCGTGTGGTTTGAATATGAATCAAGCAATGGCGAAATAATTCTTGTGTTTGTATATGTTGGCACCTGTATCTGCGGCAGTATTGAATTTACTGTGAAGCTTGTTGCTCCTGTAAGAGTTGTGCTAGGAACTCCATTTGCGTCTCTCATAAATATGCTTATTCTTCCTGTTCCTGTGTATCCTGGCGGAACATTGAATGAGGCAAGCCATTTGTCTCCTTTTACTGTTTTTGCGACAAGAGTTAAATTTCCTACATAGTTTCCTATTGAGAATGTGAATGATTCGGGCTGCTGTATTGGTTCTGAAACATTCAGTATTGCGTAATGCAGTCCTGCTCCGACAATAGGACCTATACTGAATCCTTCAGGAGTTTCTATTGAAAGCTCTCCTCTAGGAGGTATGTTGTCAAAAACATCAACATTGTATTCTGTTATTTTCTTGTTTCCTAACGTGTCATTCGAGTAAATTAGTATTTTGTTGATTCCGAAAGGCCAGCTGCTTGTGTTAAGTTTTCCTGACCATGACTGATGCAAAGCAGGATTTCTTGTCATTTCAAAAATTCTGCCATACGTATCTTCAATCCAGACGTTGCTTACACGCTCTATCTTGTCCTGATCAGTTATTGTAGATGCTGTGACATTGTCTCTTGCTTCTAAAATAATTGTTGAATCGTAACCGAACTGTATTTTTCCTAGTGAGTTTGGCTGTCTTGAATAATCGTCTGCTATTTTTATGTTGCTTACAACAGGGCCTTCTGAGTCCTGGATGACGCTTATTTGCTGCATTCCTATGTTTCCTGCGGCATCAACAGCAACTACATTTATTAGGTTCTCCTGGTTTTGAGAAAGCAGCACGCTTATCCTTGTGAATTCTACAACATCTCTTCCTGAATAAGTTATGTTCTCAGGAACACCATTTACAGTCATGTAAACATTTTCAATTGGTGAAACAGTATCGCTTACAGTGTTTGCTATACGACCTTCAATGAAAATATCCTTTCTTTTTGTGTTGTTGCCTGTTATTTCATTCAGGTTTGTTGGGTCAATTGCTTTTAAATCTTCTATAATAGGTCTTGTTTTGTCAAGCCTTACATTGATGCATTTCTTTGCCTGTTTGTTGCCTCCTTTGTCAACTGAGTAGAAGCATATTGTTGAAGATTCTCCGATAAAAGGAATGTATGGGTTCTGTATTTTCTGTTCAGGCTCGCATGTGCCGTGTAGCGTTGTGTTGCAGTAGAAAACTGAATTTGCTGCGCAGCCGAATTCTTTAGGAGATGATGCTGATGTTCCAGGTATTGTGAAATCACTGCATTCAAGCTTGATTGCTCCTTCGCTATTTATCCAGCCGCCAAATATCTGGAAATCATGAGGTTCATCGTACCTGTATGTTATTGTTTCAGGTGCCTGCATGTCAACAGCGATTTTTATCTTGTCGGCTTCTGTTCCGTCTATATATCTTCCTTGCGGATCAGTGTCTAGTTTGCATCTTACAGGATATTCCTGATAGGCGACGCCATTTATTGTTGCCAAGCTGACTGTTCCAGAATGTGTAGTCTTTGATGTATCAGGCATCAGCTGAACAAATCCAAGAACAGGATCTAAGTATTCGCATGTTGCAGGATCTTGTGTTTTTACAGATACTGGTATGTTTGATGAGTAATTGAATGTTCCTTGTGTTGGGTCGCTTATAACAGCGTCAGGATCAACATTTATTAAAATATCATCAGATGCTGTGTTTCCTGCTGCATCCTTGC
>FWPV01005083.1_pt1 | contig 13258 bp, 8 predicted proteins | sample 2228371 | NCBI WGS metagenome assembly FWPV01 (sample SAMEA103939776, study PRJEB20133) | metagenome | reverse complement strand
CTACGATCCCGCGACCATGCATCTGTCCTGGATCGTGGAGTTTCCCATGTTCGCGATCGACGAGGAGACGGGCGGGTGGACGGCGATGCATCACCCGTTCACCTCACCCCGCCCGCAGGATCGCCATCTGTTGCGCGATGATCCGGCGAAGTGCCGAGCGCAGGCCTACGACCTGGTTCTGAACGGCTCCGAAGTCGGCGGAGGGACCGTTCGTATCCACGATCAGGAGCTTCAACAAGAGGTGTTCCGTTTGATCGGCCTGGATCCGGACCAGGCGAGGGACCGTTTCGGATTCCTGTTGGAGGCGCTGCAATACGGGGCGCCGCCGCACGGGGGCATTGCCCTGGGCGTCGATCGCCTGGTGGCCATCTTCTCGGGAGCCGAGTCGATCCGCGATTGCATCGCTTTTCCCAAGACGCAACGGGCCGTCGATTTGATGACGGGTGCCCCGGGGGAAGTGGACCCCAAGCAATTGAAAGAATTGGGCATTCGGGTTGAGAAGTAGTCGCTACCGAGACAAGCGATCGCCGTCTCGGCGCTGAGATCGCCGCTTCGGGGCACGCGGCATGGTTTCAAGCCGCGGTCGTTTACTATAATCGAGGGAGTGACCATCGGGTTCGGACTTGCGAGAATTCCAACCGCAGGCGGCGGATCACCAAGGACTCTCCGGGAGGAGGATGCGCGTATGTTGGAATCGGTACGGCGTGGATTGTGCGGCGGATGTCTCTTGGCGTGCTTGGCGTTGGCCGGCTGCAACCGTCCTGCAGCGGAAGACCCGCAGGCGGCGCCGAGCGATGTCGGTGCTCAACCGGCCGCTCAACCGCAGGCAGAGCTTACCGCAGCGGCCGATCACGGCTCGCCCGCCGTTGCCTCGCCGCGGGAGGCGACGCCGTCTCCGCCCGTGTCGCAAAAACCTCCTGTTGACGCCGCCGATCCTTCCGCACTTCCGGAGGTGGTCATGGCGGCGTCCGATCGGAGTGCTTGCAAGGTCTTCGTCGGTGATCGATTTCCCGCTTTCGACTTGAACGACCTTGGGGGACAACCTCATTCGGCGCAAGGCTCACTCGGCGGTAAAGGAACGGTTGTGGTCTTTTTTCAACTCGGCGATGATGCGGTGAGTCGGCTTCGCGCCGAAAACCTCCTTTTCGATATTCAGAGCGACGTGGCCTCGAAATATGCGGCCGAGGATATCGCCGTCCTTGCGATTCATGCCGGGGAAGTTGGGCCGCAATCGAGCGATGTCCTGAAACAGGCGGAAATGACGTTTCCCATTTTGGTGGACGCGAATAATGTGCTGTTACCGCAATTGACGGCGAAAAAGCCGCCGTGCCTGTACCTTCTGGACGGCGAAGGAAAAGTGGCTTGGATGGATATCGAGTACGGTCCGGCCGTCCGCAAGCAGTTGAGCCGGGCGGTGCAAGCCCTGGCGCGACATTGACCGCGATTTTCTCGCCGCAGTGGGAACGGCTACCGCGATCGAACGGCGCGCTCACCCGTTGTTTCGGGGCTTGGGGATCGGGCGATGACCAAGATACTCGTTCTCAATGCCGGATCCAGCAGCGTCAAGTTCGCCGTCTTCGATTGGGATCGATTGTCGCTGGAGGCAGGCGGCATCGTCGAGTTGAACGGTGCGAGCGAGTCCGCGCGAATACGCATCACCTGGCCGGAGCACGAGCGTCGCGACGATCAACTCCCGGTCCGCGGCTATCGTGAGGGCGTCGTCGCGGCGTTCCGATACCTTGAAAGCCGTGGTTGCCCGCAGTCCGGCGGCGAAGTCCGTGTCGTCGCCCACCGGCTCATTCACGGCGGAGAATCGCTCCGAGAGCCGGTGGTGATCAATGACCGCGTGAAAGAGGTCATTTCGCAGTTCTCGCCTCTGGCTCCGCTGCACATACCGGCCGGCTTGGAGGCTATCGCGGCGGCGGAGGAGGCCTTTCCGCAAGCCCTGCAAACCGGCGTTTTCGATACGGCCTTCTTCGCGGATATTCCACCTGCCGCCTACCTTTACCCCGTTCCGTACGAGTGGTATGAGCGTTGGGGCATTCGGCGGTTCGGTTATCACGGAACGAGTCACGCCTACGCGATGGAACGAGCGGCGGAGATGCTAGGACGCCCGGCCTCCGAACTCCGCCTGATTACCTGCCATTTGGGGCAAGGATCGTCCGCCACCGCTATCCAGGGGGCAAAAGCCGTCACAAATACCATGGGTTTCACTCCCCTGGAAGGTTTCATGATGGGAACGCGGTCGGGGACGATCGATCCCGGGCTGATCACCTACGTCCAGAAGATCGCGGGATTGTCGGCCCATGAGATTGAGGAGATTCTCCATCGCAAATCGGGGTTGCTGGGAGTGTCGGGAGTATCGGGTGATTTTCGCAAGGTAGAGGAGGCGGCCGAGGCGGGGAATGCTCGAGCCCGCCTAGCGTTGGAAATGTACGCCTACCGAGTCCGCGCCATGCTAGGCTCCCTGGCCGTGACCATGGGAGGCGTCGAAGCCCTGGTGTTCACCGGCGGAATTGGCGAGAATGCGTGCCGTCTTCGACGAGATATTTGCCGTGGGCTGGAGTGCCTCGGATTGAATTTGGATGAGTCGGCCAACCAGCGGGCCGTGCCGGATTGCGATGTTTCGCGTGAGGACTCGCCGGGACGTATTCTCGTCGTAAAGAGCCGGGAGGACCTGCTCCTCGCACGAGAGGGAAAGCGGCTGGCGATTCGGAACTTGCAATCGCCGCCCGAATTGGGCTAAGCTTGGCCTCAGTAGATGCATGACGAAACGATCGAACTGTCCAAGCCATCCCGAGGGCGAACCATGAGTTACTCTCACAGTTGGATGCGGCGAATGCGGGCCGTGCCGCCTTGCTTTCTGTTGTTGGCGGCAACCCTGGTGTCGGCTTCAGGAGCTTTTAGCGCGGCGATGGAGGAGGATCACAAGATGCGTGTGACGCGGGCGGACTTCGGGCTTGCGCGAGATGGATCGGCCATCGAGATTTTTTCCTTGGAGAACGGCAATGGCATGGTCGTCCGAGTGATGACCTTGGGTGCCACGTTGACGGCCGTGGAGGTCCCGGATCGCACGGGACGGCGGGATAACGTCACCCTCTACTTGGAGACTGCGGAACAGTATGTCAAAGGTCACCCGTGTTTCGGGTCCGTTTGCGGGCGCTATGCCAACCGCATAGCCCAGGGCCGCTTCGTGCTGGACGGTGTCGAATATCGGTTGGCTCAGAACAACGGGCCCAACCATCTCCACGGCGGAATCGAAGGTTTTCACAAGAAGAATTGGACGGCGCAGGCCGTCGCGGGAGAGGGCTACGTGGGCGTGCGATTGTCGCTGGAAAGCCCGGACGGGGATGAAGGCTATCCCGGCACCCTGAAAGCCGCGGTGACTTATCGGCTTACCGCCGACAATCGATTGGAAATGGAATACGAAGCTACGACGGACAAGCCCACCGTCGTCAATCTTACCAATCACGCGTATTGGAACTTGGCGGGGGCGGGCAACGGCGATGTACTGGACCATCGGTTGCGAATCAACGCCGACCGGTATCTGCCCGTGGACGCAACATTGATCCCGCTCGGTCCGCCGGCATCGGTTGAAGATACCCCCTTTGACTTTCGCCAGGAAAAGACGATTGGGAGAGACATTGCCCGAACCGGCGGCGGCTATGACCACTGCTTCGTCTTGAATCGTACGAAGGAACAAGCCCTTGAGCTTTGTGCCGTCTTGAAAGAGCCCAAGAGCGGCCGGGTGATGGAGGTCTTGACGACGCAGCCCGGGGTGCAGGTTTACACGGCAAACGGTTTGAACGGCAGTTTGGGGGCGGCAGGGAAGTCGTATCCCAAATACGGCGCGGTCTGCTTGGAAACCCAATATTTTCCGGACTCTCCAAACCGTCCCGAATATCCTTCGACGGTCCTGCGCCCCGGCGAACGGTACCGCCAATTGACGGTTCACCGTTTCTGGACGGACTGAACCGTCGGCGGGTTGCTCCACGCCGGAGGGATAAGGCGTCCGGCACGGCGAGTCGCGTCACAATCGCCCTCCGAATTGACGCCGACCGGCGAGGCGTCTCGGGCAGGCAACGTCGGTTCGCCGTACATTCTCGACCGGCTTCGAGCACGGCGGCGACTCCCCGAAGCTCCATCTGCGGTGGACTTCTCCGCTGCGCAAGCGTCCGATATGATGAACCTTTGGTCGCCCTGGCTTTTACGGCCCTCTTGGATGCGCCCCCCCACTTCCATTCGTGCCCGGATTGTGCGATGAAAACCGACGAACTTCGCGAAAAGTATTTGACGTTTTTTGAGTCCAAGGGCTGCGTTCGGCGTCCCAGCGATGTGTTGGTTCCGCGTTGGGATCCCTCCGTGCTGTTCACGCCGGCGGGAATGAACCAGTTCAAGGATCACTTTTTGGGACGCTGCAAGCTGGAGTTCACGCGGGCGACGACTTGCCAGAAGTGCCTGCGCACGGGAGATATCGAGAACGTCGGGCGAACCGCCTATCACCACACGTTTTTCGAGATGTTGGGGAATTTCAGTTTCGGGGACTACTTCAAGAGGGAGGCCATCCATTGGGCCTGGGAGTTCCTTACCTCCCCCAAATGGCTCGGTTTAGCCCCCGAGAAGCTCTCCGCGACCGTTTATGTAGACGACGATGAAGCCGCAGCCATTTGGGTCGAAGAAATCGGCCTTCCCCCCGCCAAGGTGACTCGTATGGGAGAGGACGAGAACTTTTGGCCTGCCAACGCCCCCAGCCAGGGGCCGGACGGGGTTTGCGGTCCATGCTCCGAGATTTACTACGAGACGCCCTGGGGTAAGGTGGAAATCTGGAATCTCGTTTTCACGCAGTTCAACCGCGTGGGGCCTCCGCCGAACAATCTCCGCCCGCTTCCCAGCAAGAATATCGATACCGGGATGGGGCTTGAGCGGACCGCCGCCGTGTTGCAAAACGTGGAGTCGAACTTCCACATCGATATTTTGCGGCCGCTTGTAGAAGCGGCGGGCGAGGTGTGCGGCCGGGCTTACGACCCCGCCTCGGATTATGGCCGGCGGCTGCGGCGGATCGCGGATCACATTCGAGCGTGCACATTCGCGATTCACGAAAATGTGACGCCGGGGCCGAACAAGCAGGGTTACGTCATCCGCCGCCTATTGCGACGGGCGGTTTTGGACGGCAATCGTATGGGGATGAGGGAACCGTTCCTGCACCGCCTGGTCCCGGTCGTCGCGGATGTCATGAAGGTGCCTTACCCTGAATTGGGCGAGACCCTGGGGCGGGTAGCGGCCGTGATCAAAGCCGAGGAGGAAAACTTCTTGGCGGTCTTGGAAGCCGGACTGGAACGCATCGAACGCTTATTCCGGGAAATGGAAAAGTCCCGGCGGGGGGTTGTTTCCGGCGCCGAGGCGGCAGAATTGTATCAAACGTACGGATTTCCTCCCGAGTTGCTGGAGGCACTGGCGGCGGAACGCAACTTGGCCTTCGATTGGGAAGGGTATCGCCGGGAAATGGAACGTCACGGAGTCGAATCCGGGGCGGGGCAGAAGAAAGAGCTGTTCTACTCCGGCCCGCTCGACTCGTTGAAAAAGGCGGGTTTGGAGAGCAAGTTCGTCGGCTACGATACCGAGTGCGTACCGGACGCCAAAGTCATCGGCATCATTTCGCAGGGACGACTGTGCGACCATGTCGAAGAGTCGGGTAGCGACGCCCCCGTGGCGGTGGTCCTGGATCGAACCCCTTTTTACGGCGAAATGGGCGGGCAAGTCGGGGATCGCGGTCAATTCAGTTCCGAAGACGTGCTTTTCGAGGTTCGCGACGCCAAGGTCGAAAGCGGATATACGATCCACTATGGCGTCCTGAGGCGAGGCAGTTTGCGATTCGGCCAAGTTCTCAAGGCAGAGATCGACGTTCCGCGACGGGAAGGCATTCGGCGTGCCCACACCGCGACCCACATCTTGCACTATGCCTTGCAGGCAGTGCTGGGCAAGCATGCGCAGCAGCAAGGATCCAAGGTGGATGACGATTGGTTGCGATTCGACTTTTCGCACCATGCCGCCGTAACCAAGGAAGAGCTGGATCGAATCGAGGGCGAGGTCAATCGCCGCATTCTGAAAGGATCGCCCGTCAACATCGCCTATATGCCGCTGCCGGAAGCCCGAAAAATCGGCGCCATGATGCTCTTCGGCGAAAAGTACCCCGATGTCGTCCGCGTCGTTTCCGTGGGGGACTACAGCCGAGAGCTGTGCGGCGGAACGCATTTGGAGCAGATAGAGAAGATCGGACTTTTCAAGATTGTGGCCGAGGAAAGCGTGGCGGCGGGTACGCGACGCATCACGGCCTACACCGGCATCCGCGCTTACGAGTTTGCACGCGACGCCGTACGCACGCTGAGCGAGATCGGCAGCTTGTTGAATGTCCCGCCCCATGAGGTCGCCGAGCGGCTTTCGGCAACCCTGCGAGAGTTGCGTCAATTGCGAAAGCAGGCGGCCCACGGAGGACAAGCGGCGGGGATCAGCTTGGAACAGCTCCGTCAGGCGGCGGAGGTGTTCGACGGCGTGACGCTGATCGTGGCCGAAGTTCCCGACGTCGGTGCCGAGGGTATGCGCCAGGCTATCGACGGGCTGCGACGCCATCAACAGGGCGTGGCCGTGATGCTGGGGACGGCCGACAGGGAGGCGGGCAAGGTTACGTTGATCGCCGGTCTTTCGCCCGACCTGGTTCAACGGGGGGCCGACGCGACCGCGTGGGTCAAGGCGGCGGCCAAAGAGGTGAAAGGCGGCGGGGGAGGACGCCCGGATTTGGCCCAAGCCGGCGGGAAATCTCCCGAAAAACTGCAAGACGCGCTGGCGGGAGCTAAACGGTTCATTCGGGAACAGCTCGGCTCGCACGCTTGAGATCGCCGAGCCGAGACGGTCCTGACTCAGAGGAGCCCCGGCGCCGGGTGCCATCGGCCGGCTTCGTCGCGGCCGTGCCGCCCCGCTGCCACGACGACAGCATCGCCGGGCAGCGCGGCCGGACTGAGGAGATCGGCTGAGCCCCCGATTACTCCTCCTCTTCCTCTTGCACCTTCGATTTCTCGATGATTTCTTTCTGGACGTTGCCCGGCACCACGTCGTAGTGGCTGAACTCCAGGGTGTAACTCCCCTGCCCTCCCGTGATGCTGGAGAGCGCGCGTCCGTACGTGATTACCTCGGCCAGCGGAACTTCAGCGGAGATGATCTGGAAATTCCCCCCTGCCGAGGTCATCCCCAAAACTCGACCGCGACGTCCCGACATGTCGCTATTGATATCACCGACCTTGTCGCTGGGAACCGTGACTTCGATCTTGACGATAGGTTCGAGCAAAGCCGGCTTGGCTTGTTGGAATACATTGCGAAACGCCATGGAGCCTGCGGTCTTGAAGGCCTGCTCCGAGCTGTCCACGGGATGGTGCTTGCCGAAAAAGACTTCGACGCACACGTCCTGAACGGGATACCCGGCGATCACGCCCTTGGTGATCCGTTCGAGGAATCCTTTCTCCACGGCGGGCATGAAGTTGCTGGGGATCGTTCCACCCACGATCGAGTCGATCCACAGAAAATTGGATTCCTCATGGTAATGAACTTCTTTCATTTCGGGGAAACGTTCCTTGGTCGCGAACTCCTCCACTTTTGTGCCGCGGGGGAAGGGCTGCATGCGAATATGGACTTCGCCGAACTGCCCGCGGCCGCCCGTCTGCTTCTTGTGCCGGTACATCCCCTCAGCCTTGGCTTGGATCGTCTCGCGGTAGGGGATTTTGGGTTCCTTGACGTCCACCTCGACCTTGTCGCGGCGCTTAAGACGCTCGCGGATCAGTTGCAGGTGAAGCTCGCTCATTCCCGAAATCACCAGCTCTTTGGTTTGTGAATCACGATCCAGGCGGCAGGTGGGATCCTCCTGGCAAATCTTCGCCAGCGATCCGGACAGTTTCTGCTCATCGCCGCGACTCTTGGGCGTGATGGCAAGGCCGGTCATCGGGGTCGGGAACTCGATCGGCGGCATCGCGTATTCGCCGAGAGTCGAGCCGGTGCGCAGCTCCTCGACTTTTGCCACGGCCACGATTTCCCCGGCTCCGGCTTCCTCGACGGGCGTAGTCTCCGACGCTTGAACGCGGAACAATTGCGTTATTTTGACGCCTTTCCGCTCGCCCGCCATTGGGACCGTACTGTTGCTCTTCAACGTCCCGGAAAAGATCCGCAGGAAACTCAACTTCTGCACGAAAGGGTCTACCCGGGTCTTGAACACCTGAGCGACCAGCGGGCCGTTGGGATCGGCCGCAAGCTCGACTTCCTCGCCGTTGTCCAGCCGCTTGGCTTTTCTCACGATCGTGTCGGGAGACAGGCCGCAAAGCCGCAGACCGTCCAACAGTTCCTTCAATCCGATCCCGCTTTTCGCGGAGACGCAAAAAATGGGAATCACCGTACCGTCGGCGACCGATCGGCTCATGAGCCGTGCGATCTCCTCCTCGGTCGGCATTTGGCCCTCGAAGTATCGGTTCAAGACCTCTTCGTCGGCCACCACGACGGATTCCAGGAGGGATTGACTGAGCATGCTGGGGTCCACGACGGCGCCGGCGACGTTTTGATCGGCGTTGAGCACGGAAACCACGCCCGAGAACGAGGCGCCCAAACCGATGGGCACGTTGATGAGCATGCAACGGTCGCCGAAGGCCTCCTTGATGTGTCCCAACACACCTTCGAAATCGACGTTTTCCGCGTCCAATTTATTGAGAATGATGACGCGCCCGATTCCGGCCTTTTCCGCCTCGTTGAACACGCGGCGTGTGTTGACCTCGATCCCGGATTGAGCGTTGATCACGATCGCGGCGGTATCCGCTCCCCGAAGCGCTCCGATCGTCTGACCGATGAAGTCGGGATAACCCGGCGTATCCAAGAGGTGAAACCGGTATCCTTCGTAATCGCAGTAGGTGACTTTGGCTTCCACGGTGTAACGGTGGGCCTTTTCTTCCTCGTCGAAATCGCAGATGCTGGTGCCGTCATCCACGTCGGCGGGTCGAGTGACCATTCCCGTGAATCCCAAGATTCGGTCCACCAACGTCGTTTTGCCGACGGAACCATGCCCGCAAAGCGCCACATTGCGAATCTTGTCTATAGGAAACATCGTCATCGAACCGTCCTTCATGGGTTAACAAATAACAGTGTTTGGGTTGCGACTCATCGGCCGCAGGCGTTGAAATCGCCGGTGAGCCGCCGCCAGCGTCGATTCCCGGACGCAATTCCCTCAAGCGGCGACCTCCGTTTCGAGCTTGACGGCCTCGCTCAAGGAAACGCGTCCTTCGTAAAGGGCACGCCCGATGATACACCCGGCAACGCCGGCCTCAGCCAAGCGGCGGATGTCATCGAGTCGGGATATCCCCCCCGATGCGATTACCGGTACCTTGACCGTCCGTTGAAGGGCGACGGTCGCGTCCACGTTCGGGCCGCTCAACATGCCGTCGCGCCCGATGTCCGTGTAGACAATGCCGGCGATAGGGTCGTTTTGAAATCGGGCCGCGAAATCCGCGGCTTGCTGTTGGGAGGTTTGCAGCCAGCCGTCGGTAGCCAGTCGACCGTCCCGGGCATCGAGACCGAGGACCAGCTTGCCGGGAAACAGCCGTACCATGGATTGAAGCCAGTCGGGATCTTTGATCCCGGCGGTGCCGACGACCAGGCGATCGATTCCCAAGTCCAATAAACCACGAATGGTCGCTTCGTTTCGTACGCCGCCGCCGAGCTGAATCGTGACCGTTACTGCGCCGCGAATTTGACGCACAGCATCCAGATTTGCCGACCGTCCGTCTCTGGCCGCGTCGAGGTCGACCAAATGCAGCCGTTTGGCTCCTTGGGCGACCCAACGCAGCGCTATTTCAACGGGGTCTTCTCCGAAAACCGTCTCCCGGTCGTAATCGCCCTGCCGGAGGCGTACGCATTTCCCCCCTCGTAGGTCGATCGCAGGCCAGATTTCCACGCCGTCAACCCTCGCCGGTGTCAACACGGGTCAGTAAACCCTGTAATATGACACAGCAAGGACTTTCGTTCAAGATGCCGCTCCGATCGAAGGACTAGCGCCGACCGCACAAGCGGCTGCGCCCTAACCGTCGGGAAGGACCTTTTGGGGCATGGTTGTGGAATGGAGAGCGGCTCCGGGAAGGATGAGGAATGCACGCGCTTGCCGGCCGTGTTCTTGCCATGCAAGTCGCGATGCATTCAACCTCCGAGGGCAACGAAATTCTCAATGACCTTCAAACCCAAGGCCTGGCTCTTCTCCGGGTGGAATTGCACGGCGAACACGTTGTCCTGACGCACCATCGAGCAAAAGCGGATGCCGTACTCCGTGGTACCCGAAATGATCTCGGTATCCCGAGGAACGACGTAGTACGAGTGGACGAAGAAAAAATAGGCCTCATCCGCGATGCCGCGAAAGAGAGGATTCGGGCACTCCAAGCGGACTTGGTTCCAGCCGATATGCGGAACGGCCAGCTCCTTCGGGAGTTCAAAGCGGACGACCTCTCCCCGAAAGAGCCCGAGGCCCTTGCGTTGTCCATTCTCGTAGCCTGTTTCAAAAAGGACCTGCAAGCCCAGACAGATGCCCAGGAAGGGCTTGCCGCTCTCGATGGTCTTCAGAATCGGCTTGACCAGACTGCGCCGCTCCAGTTCCGTCATAGCATCGCCGAAGGCGCCGACACCGGGAAGGATGACCTTGGTTGCCCGGGCGATGACTTCCGGATCGTCCGTAATGATCGCCTCCGCGCCGCAGCGCTCCACGGCTTTTTGCACGCTGCGCAAGTTGCCCATGCCGTAATCGACGATCACAATCATGTCCCGGTTTCCTCCGGAGTACGTCGGCGCCCGCCCGAAAAGGCTTCCAAACGCTTGCCTTATTATAGCGCACTTCGATCGTCAAGTCGCTGCAACCGGAGCTTCCGGAAGACAACGGAGGTGTACCGTCCGACGGCCGACCGCTGAAGACTCCGACTTCGGTTGATGGCGCGGGTGAGGCTTTGCTTCGGCCAGTTTGCGGGAGCGATCTTACGACTTGGGTTCCGGCTTTCCGAGCAACGCTTCAAGTCGGTCGAAGGACTCGCGCTCCAAAGGATGCAGGCTATCCCGCGAGAACCCCAAGGCGTAAGCCTCTTCCAGGGCTTTTTTGGCGGCGGCGTTCTGTTTGAGCGCCAACAGGGCTTGCGCCTGCCGAAAATAGAGCGTGCCCGTGGGTTGGTCGGCGATCGCGTCACTTACGATACGCAGGGCCTCTTGCGGGTTGTTCCTGGCGATCAAAATGATTGCCTTGGAGTCGAGGATATTGGCGACCGGTCCGGAAACGGCTAAAGCCTGGTCGATGCACTGGAGCGCCCGATCGAGATCGTTGCCCGCCAGGGCCAGCACCACGGCCAAATTGTTGAGGGCCAAGACGTTGCGCGGGTCACGGCGCAAGACTTCTTCGTACAGGGCGGCGGCTTCATCGACACGCCCTTGCAGGCCGTAGAAGTCGGCCAGGGTGAGCAGAAGGCCCTGCGGCCTCTCAAGCTTTTCGATGGCCTCCAGAAGCGTGGCCTCCAAAGCGGCGGCACGAGACTTGTCATTGTAGACTCGTGCTAGCAAGACGGTCGCAGCAGCCGTCATGATGTTGGTGTCGCTTTCGGGCCAATGGCGGCGAAACAGGTCCATCGCCTCGTCGGTTCTGCCCCGTCTTGCCAAGAACGCCGCCAAAAGCAGGGTCGCCTGGGGATATTTTTCGACGAAGTCGCGATAGACCGATTCCACTTCGGCCAGGAAGCGCTCCGCCGATTCTTGCCGTCCCTTCCGGCGAAGCACCTGCGCCAAACCTTCCAAAGCGTCTCCGACAACGGCCCGCCGCAGTTGCAGCAATCTTTCGGAATCATCGTTCGCCGGCGTTTCGGCCGCCTTGGAGGCGTCGTCGGATTGCGTTACGGGGACGCCCTCGCCGGTTTGCGTGCCGGGGTCGGAGGCGGGAGCACGGGGCGTTTCGGGGGCCGCCGGAGCCTGTTCGGCGTATGCTTTCAAAAGGTTCAAGGCCGCCTCATCCTGCCCCTGCTCGACGAGGAGTCGGGCGCGTAATGAAACGGTGGTAAACGCTTCCGGCGCAAGGGTTTCCAATCGCTTCTGCCAGACCTCCGCCTCGGAAAAATCTTCCTGCTGAATCAGGAAGGAGACGAATCTTTGCACGTATCGAGGCTCATTCCCGTGGGAGGCCAGCAGCGAACGCATGTGCCGTGCGGCATGGACCACGTCCCCGTCGGCCATGTAGAGCTGGGCCAGGACGAAACGATCATCCGGCGTCACTTGCGGAGATTCGGCGACCAACCGCTCTAGGATCTCGCGGGCCTTGTTCCTCTCTCGCCGCAAGGGGTGGGAGCTGAGCAGGAGAGCTTCCGCGCGGGCGTCCTGAATCGTCCCACCATCCGCGGCCCGATTTTGTTGCATGAGAGAGAGGCCCTTTTGCAGGTTTTCGTACCCGCCGCGGTTGGCCAGAAGCAGGGCCATGGCGCGGCGTCCCCAAGCTACGTCTTCTTGCTTGGCTTGCACTTCGCCTCCGGTCAGACGACTGATTTGCGTGACCGCCGATTCCGTCCGTCCGGTCCGTAGATAGAACTCCGCCACCTGCCGAATGACTTGTGGGTCCGAAGGAGAAGTGGTCAGCGCCTCCTGATAGTAGCGTTCGGCTTCGTCGAGGTTTTGCAGGGTTTCGTAGCATTGTCCCAACGCCAGCGGGGCCAAGCCACCTTCCAGCGCGGCGCGGGTTTCTTGGATGACGGCTTCGGCCTTTTCCTTTTGGCCTGATCGCGCGTAGAACTGCATCAAGGCCACCCAGGCCTCGGGTGTCTTGGGAGAGAGTTCCACGGCCTTGCGGAATTCGGCTTCGGCGAGGCTCAAATTCCGCTCGACTTCGGGCGATTGGCCGGCGCCTTGCGCGCGATTGGCCAACACGCTCAAGACGGTGCCGTACCAGGCGTGATCCCGATAGTCCGAGCTGTTTTCCGCGGCTCGTCGCGCCATATCGAGGGCGCGATCGTAGTTTTCCAATTGAAGGTTGATGGTGGATGCCAGCCGGTCCACGTCGGCGGACAGCGGCACTTGGCGTTCCTCCATCGCGCGCACGATGCGGTCCGCCTCCAAAAAGCGCTGCTGCTTGTATAGCAAGGGGATCACGCGACGAATGGTCGTCAGGTCGCGATCGCCGAGATCGACGGCGCTAAGATAGGCGTTCAGCGCGGCGGCTTCGTCC